>JAABUK010002735.1_pt1 | contig 31121 bp, 46 predicted proteins | sample 5559141 | NCBI WGS metagenome assembly JAABUK01 (sample SAMN10711869, study PRJNA513367) | rock metagenome | isolation source: Antarctica rocks | place: Antarctica: Victoria Land, Pudding Butte nord | collected 2016-01-03
CGCGATCATGCTGTGATGCCAGAAAACAATGGCATTGCGGCATGGCTGGATAATGCAGCTCAATTTAGCCTAATACCAAGTAGTGCTTGATGGTGTGATTCTTATGACATTTGCATTTAGAGTCTATTGACCATGTTCGCAGTAAGCATTTGACTGTCTTACTACAATCCTTGAGGGCATCATTTGTGGCCCGTGGCGCCTACGTGGTACAACAGGAGGCAGCAAACAACACCTCCGCATGCTCCCGCCACGAGCCAGGACACCTCAGCAGTCCATGAGGTATCCATGTGAATCACGTATTGCCCGACTATGCGGCTCTTTCAATCGTCTTTGCATGTCTTTTGGCTTATCCACAACGAGATGGTACTCATCCACTACTGTAGTTTATTATGCTTTCGATGCTGAGGCGTAATAGTACAGGTGGCAACGACCGTCATGCCATGGAGAGTACGCGTAATAGCTGCAGGCCTGACCTGTGGCAAAGGCTTCCTGCAGCTGCGTTGCATGTTTCAAATGTGTGAGGAAGTTGATAGGTGTCGCACGCTTGTACGACCTGGCAGCATGCCAGCGGATGCAAATGTGAGCCCGAAAGGCATGGTGACTCTGTCCTTGCGCGTTGAGAGCCTGTCTGTAGCGATCGGTGCCCCTCAAAGCTCTACTACAGCAGCTTAGCGGTGATGCTACTTATGGCACACACACCACAGGGTGAGGGGTCTATCTTTGGTTCTTCTCACAGCCTCGGTTATCCCTCAGGCTTTGGCTATGCCGCACGGCCTTCTGCGGGCCAGAAACGGCCTTGCGATATGGATTCACTCAAGATGGCCATATCGCAAGCCATACCTGGTACTGGCCAAGTCAAGCGTGCAATTACAGACGCCACATTCCAGCCTAGAGCACCAGCTTTCACTAGTCTGATTCAGACGTGTGCTAAGTTCCGCCAAGTGCAGAAAGCGATCGAAATATTCGATACGATGGCAACTAGCGAAGCTATTAACGTGAAGCCAAACACTGTTCACTACAGGTGCTCGTTGAAGTTTGCTTTGCTCCATCGGCATTGTTCGATCCTATGTAGCAACGCTGAGGCTTGCTCGGCAATGTTCCTACTGGTTCGTACCTGGCTTCCGGAAGTGAGCATTTGCTTGACCGCGCTGCAGTGCACTGATTTCGGCCTGCGCAACAGCCGGAAAATGGCAGGAAGCTTTAGATGTCTTCGAGAGCATGAAGCAGGCAGCGTTCACCGATCCGAACTGCATTCCCAATACCATCACGTACTCTTCCCTAATCAGTGCATGTGCAGCGGGAAGCAGATTAGACAAAGCTCTGCAAGTCTACGACGAGATGCAGGAGGCGGGGTTACAGCCAGATCACATCACGTATAGCACTCTCATCAGCGCCTACGAAAAAGCTGGCGAGCTTGCAGAAGCTTTGGCTTTGTTGGATAAACTGCACGAGGCAGGCGGAGCAGCTTCAGCAGACACCTACGTCAAAATCATGCAATATCTAGCAGGCAAGCAGCTTTGGAACAGAGCGCTGGAAGTCTTCCTTGAGTTGCAAGCAGCAGGTGATGTCTCTTCTGTCACACTGACAAAACCACAGTCCAGGCCCATTTAGCCCACATTATGTCTGACAGATTCCTTTCTATTGTCCCCAGTCGCCAGCCTTGATGCGCAGAGCATGACCTCACGGCTGAGCGCTGAAGCCTGTCTGTGCCGTGCTGAAACTGCATACAATGTGAGCTGTGAAGCCTGTCTGTGCCGTGCCGAGTCTGTATACAATGTCACCTGAGTCTGGATGCTAGATCTGAGCTGAGCTAACAGACTGCTTGGCACCATGCAGGTGTTGTACTTGGACAGCCGCTATGCTTGGCTCTGCTGTCAGTGTTTGAAGCTTGTGGCCAGTCACAGCAAGCACAAGATGTTCTGACAGCTGCAAGCAACGCCTCCATACCATTGAATGTAGAGCTATACAATGCTGTGCTGCGCTGCTGTATACTTGAGCAGCATGGAGAGCGTGCCATTGAGGTATGGGAGGAGATGCAGGTCTGTCCCTTCACATGATGCTTCTTTTATTATGCTTCTTTCCTCTGTAAGGTTGTAAGCAAGGCAGGCGCAGCAGTCTGTCCATGCTGAATGCTTCATTGACTACAAGTGAATGCATAGCATTGCTTTGATCATTTGTTGCCTGTACAAGTGTGCATATCAGCTAAACTGGCATGCTCATCATGTAGTCACCTCAGATGCTGCGCCAAAGACATCTGCCAGCACCATTACAACAGCGATCATGCATGACACAGCTGTTTGGAAGACTTCAGCTGCTGCTGATGATGCTTCTGCTCTTGAAACTTGCCATGCTGGGCTTGTGCTGCATGTCTGCATGACTTCAGCCAATGCCCTTGAAACCAGTGCTATGTGTGTGCTGCATACCTCTCATTTCTTTGCCTCTGAGTTTCTTCAGGCATGTCAGCGAGCTGTGTCCAGAACTTTGTAGTTTTTGTAACCTATTTGGCAGCATAGAATGCAGTGCAGACAGAAGTACAAGGTTCTACAATTCTGTATGCTGCTGTCAGTACTAGATGTTGCTGTCATGCAGGCAATTGGCATCATGCCAAACGCTGCTTCGGCCGAAGCCTTGTTGCAGTCCTGCCGAGACTGTCAACACTTGTCTCGTAAAGTGAACAGCATGACTGCACCTTTTCAAGCTGTACTAGCAGCAGCACAGTTGATGCCACGGACAGCACCTCTACAAGGCATAGCGACAACTAGCACATCGGATGTACCTGAGACTTTGCCTTCAGCAGACATTATGCATAGGTGGCAAGCAAGTCCTACTGGTAGCTACAACGTGGCAGCTTCTGTTACTGCCCAAGTAGATGAGTCATCTGGAGGAGGGCTGCGGGCAACAGCACCTCCCCCAGGGCAGTTGGGTGCAGCCCTAAAGCTAGGTCCTCTGCCTGCATTGCCATCGTCAGGGCTGGCTGATGAGACAGGGCATCTGGCAGCAGGCCCAAAGTCAGGGCCTATGGCAGCAGGCTCTGGGTCTGGACCCCCCACAGGAGCACCCCCAACCCCAGACCTGCACTCGGAGGGCTCTGATGTTTCCCCATCACATGCTGAAGAAGCATCTGCACATCAGTTGTAGCACAATTGCGTTGTATTGGCATTTGCACCCTGGCACCTATTGAGTTGCTAGCATAGGCATCTGCCATCTGATATCTGAACCTTGTCTGCAATGATACAGCTAAGCTTTCTGTGGCTCGGCAACTTCTGTGGCAGTATGTAGTCACTCCCAGTTGCTTGTAGGGGCATATTGCCTTTGTGTATCAGATTTTGGTCTTTCTGGTGAAACAAAGTCCTTTTAATGTTTCTTGCTCTGTATGTTATTTGTTGTCTGTCATGCTCAGAAAGTAGAAGTGTAGCTTTGGAAAGTACTCTTGGTTGGTTGATCGCTCTAAATCAGGCATGCCTGGTGACTGTGGTCTATCTTGGAAAGGACATGTTTAGGTGCAGACTGCCCCAAATCAGGCAACGCTGATGGTATCAGTAGCGGGCTAGCTTAGACAGATCAGTGTTTCTCATAATGAGTTTTTGCTTTTTAGTCCAAAAGAACTTTCATGTCTTCACAGATTACTAAACAGACGCCCAGCAATACTTGCCACATGGCATGCATGCGTATTCTACCCAGACCTCACAAAAAGTACTGTAATTATCATGATGTGCTTGCTTGCTAGTCAATCTATTCTCAGCAGCAGAAGGAATATCTCTCTTTGACAGCAGATTCATTGACAGCACTACTGGTAGCACTAATGGCAGATTCACTTGCACATGTGTATGATACTCAGAAATTAGATTGTTTACAACTTTCACTGCGCAGATTTCTCACATTGCTGCTCAGTGCTGGGAGGTGATCAAGCAATCTTGCTAGACTCTGTGAGGCCAAGCTGATTTGTGGACTTCTCGCATGTTGTGCAGGCACAGCTTGGCAAAGCAGCTAGTTCAGGTTGCACAAGTACGGCCTTAGCTGGTGGGCGCTACAACTGCCTGTAGTTCGTCTCATTGTGGGCAGCTCCTCACTGTGTCACTTTAAGCAACCGCTGAGCATAAATGCATAGCAGACCAGCTCAAAATCGTAATTTGACTGTGGACTGTTACTTTAAGGGTAGAAAGGTTTCAAGAAGCTCTAGATTCTCTGGAACATGATTTGTTGTTAGGTGCAATGCAATCTTTGAGGGTATGAAAGGTGCCTCGAATGATCTGTGTCATGTGCAGTAGGATAATGTACATGTTCAGCCAACTCAACCAGGTTGTACAGGCATGCAACTTGCAGACAGAGCCTGCGTGATGCAAGCTGCAAGCCACTACTTGCAGGCAGAATCGACACTGCATGCACACACTTGTTATACCGACTGAATCCTTATGGCCACAGAGGACGACGTGTTAAGACAGGTTCAGCAACAGATCAGTGCGCTGCAAGCATCTAAACAACAGCAGCTAGAGCGCGACACTGCACGAGCACAGGCGGAAGTTGCCTTACGTCGCAAAGCAGCTGAGACGACAAAGGGTCTTGTCAAGCTGAATGTTGGGGCCATATGATATACAACTTCACTTGCAACGCTAACAGCGATTCCCGAAGCGTACTTTACCTCTTTGTTCTCAGGTGAATGGCAGCAAGTGCTGACTGCCGAAGGGGAGGTGTTTCTGGATAGAGATGGAGAGGTGACCCGCTGCTCCCCTGGCAATTGTGTTGTGAGTGATGGTTCCAGTGATAAAAAGTGCAAATTGCTGTTGCAGAGGTTCAAGATCATATTAGAGTACCTACGTGCAGCACGTGACCAGCAAGCATTTCTGGTCCCAACAAATTTGGAGGGGTGGGAACTAGCAAACCTTGATGCTGAGGCACAATATTATGGTCTTGCTGCGCTACATGAAATCCTCCAAGCAGCAGCAACTGCCACCAAATCTCATGCATATCAATACAAGCATATGATTTGTTACCAGCGCAAAGGAGAGTTGAACAAAGAGTCAGAATTGCAAGCACTCTATGACAAAGGTTGGGACCTGAGGCAAAGTAGTGTAGCTGGCATGAGCTCAAGTGGTGATGTGGTGGTATTTTTGGTACTGCGTCATCTGAGATGACAACACCTTCTTAAGCTCTCACCTGCTGATGTACCAGGAAATTCAGAAGCTCACTTACTTGTTTGCCGGTTGTGTAGTTGAGAAGATACAGGCTGCCACTGTGTTTCAGTTGCGCACATACTTTACATTGTCTCATGTCGTCTGAATCATTGACCTGCCCACGGAGCTTTCTGCTTGCACCGCTGAACAGCAAGACAATCCCGTGCGCATAGTAGGGGCTGAGCAGAATCTATTAAAGTATTTGGGCTCAGTGACATGAACAGATTATGCACAATCTTTGCTGAGTGGGCATTGCTGCTGATGTGGGCCAGCAGCGTGAGTCATGTGTGGCAAATTGTCAACTGCAATGACAGGCAAGGTGTCAGCCTTATCATCAGCATATTCAAACCACAGACAGATCAAGGTTACTTGACAGCATCTGCTGAACAGATATGTCAATGTGCTTGGCCCACGACACATGGTCTGCACATTGTTGATCAGCGTAAAATGCTTGTGAGGATAGCAGGCTCATACATTACTCTCCATTTTGCCATGCTGATTTCAACCTGATCACTTTCATTGCATCCAGCTTGGGATACGCAGCTGCACTTGCACCATTACAACACATACACAGCCTCACCTCACTAAGCCGCTGCTTAGCGGGTCAGCTGAAGGCAGCAGAGCAATACCAATTGATGGGATGTGACACCGCTACTCTACTTATGTTGTTGCTGAGTCGCACAAACCTGGGTCATTACTGAGGGCCTGTGCATTTCAGTCAAACTGTCTCATTGGGCCACACTATCTAGCAAGTCTAACAAATCATCTCCATCATCATGCGGCAGGTGCTCTTCGTCTGTGCTGTCAAGGGCCAGGTGTTGAAGCACCAGCTCTTTTGTTGAGACACTACCAGGCTGCTCAAACGTCAATGTCTGAACCTGAGTTTCCTTGCCTGCAACACCATTTGCATACTTTGTAAGTATGTCACGAGGTCAGACAAGCGGCACAAGCAGAATGGCTCAGCCGCAAGATTGTATGCACCAAAGCTCTGTTTGTAGATCACACAGCTTACAGTGGTCTGTGTATAAAGATGGAGGCAAATGCATTGTGAACTGGCAGTGCGTCATGACTTAACCAGACACATGAGCTTGTGACAAGCAAGAGGTGGTGTCCCTAGCAGAAGGGCGAGAGAGTTAATGCCCACGCTAATGGACAGGTTTGTGTTCACTAGGAGCAGAGATGTCCACTGTTACAGAGCTCAATTGCAAGGCAGTGCCCTTCAAGACTGCAGGGAATATCATGCAGACAAGGGCTTGCAGGAGACACAGGGCTGGTCAACAGGGCTGATCCACACAGGAAGCAGCATTGGCAGGGCAGATCAAGGCAGCATGTTGCTGGTGCAAAACATCGTACAAGGTTTGTGAAAGCAGAGACTGACCCGGGCTGGATGCAAATGGCATGGCAGCATCACCAAACAGGTTGAGCTTGAAGTTGGAGGCCTTTGTGGCATCTGGCTTGATGAGCTTTGCAAGTAAACTCAGCTCATGCAATCCTGTGTGAGGCTTGGCCTCCTGCACTAGATGCATACATTCCTTCATTCATGTACTCCATGACACTTTGTCCGCCCATTTATGAGTTTGCTCATGACAAAAAACATAAAATTGAACACATCGCTTCATTCATCGCTACATTGATTCAGTCTTTCGTTCATGCATTCATTTGTTCGGTCATGCGTTCATGCATTCGTTCATGCATTCGTTCATTCATGCATTTACCATGCATGCATGCATTCATTCATTCAGTTTTCCATCATGCATTAATTCATTGATTGATGGATTGATTAATTTATCCATCCACTCACTCCTCACTCACTCATTCATTCATTCATTCATTTGTTCATTCATGCCTTCTTTACTTTCAGTCATTTGATCACCAATCATTTCATGTCACTCTTCCTTATCCTCTTCACATACCTTCTCAGGCGTTTCAGGCTCTGCTGGGGTGCTTGTGGTGGACAGCAAGTTGGGCTGACCCCCAAAACCAATCTGGCGGCCCTCAGGGGGAGTTGCCCTGGCCCTGTCCCTATCATACAGATTGGATCCTAGGGGCGTTGGATGCTGAAAGAAGTCTGCAGGATTTCCTTGAGTGCTCGCCATCTGCAGGCTTCTGTTTTGTACACTGCCTGCAAAGGTGCACATGGTACTATGCAGTGAGGGTGTCATGGCAACTACCATGTTTGCAGGCTGCGCTTGAGCAGTCATGCCTGGTCATAATGGTGAAAAGAAAGAAAGACACAAGTACACCATGCCCTTGGGCAGGTACTGAAGAAGAGCCCCAGGATGAGGTACATTGGGCTTTCCTTGGGGATCTGCATCCCTTGGAGGTCTGACTGTGCTACGCTGGACTTGACTGATGGACTGGAGAACACACACAGTTGCCAAGGCATCTGTTATGGCTTGACAAGCCCTGGTTGTCCTGGCGGCACATCTGCCCGCCAAGGGTGACTAAACAAATGTGGTTCCCTATGCAGGTGTGCATACGTGAGACATGTGCATATTGTGGGAAGCATGAGCAAGGGTGGATGCATCAGCTGTTTAGCCAAGTCCGGGAGCCACATGAAAACATGCAGAAGCACAGGCATGCACTGCCAAATGTGCCTCCTCTATGTGGCATTGCACCTGATTGGTTTGATTGTCATGGATCTGCAAGCAAGGAAGTTGTATTCGCAAGGCTTAGAGGGATGCACAAGACAGGCTGCTGTGGAGAGACAAGGGTTGTCCTGCATCTACCTAGCTCATCATGAGCTGGAAAGCCTTTTTATCATTTATTGTGACTATTATTATTTACCATTATCATTATCATTACCATTATCATCATCATTATCATTATCAGTTTCATTATCATTATCATTATCAATAGCATCAGCATTAGCACTAAGCAAGGACGCAAGCATGGCATGCAGGAGGGGGGAGTGGAGGTGAGAGCTGACCATCAGCAGCATAGCTGGTGACTGTGCCAACCTGTGGGATGGACCCCGTGGACACTGGCTGGGGCAGTACCACACGAGCCCCATCCACTTGAATGCCTTCTTGCATGAAGAGTGACACCTGCAGAACTGAGATGTGCAATGTTGGATGTTTAATGTTGCCAAGCCCGATCAAGCTGTGCTTTGTTGGAAAAACAGAAAAGAAAGGAAAGCAGATGTATGCCAGTTTATGGAAGGAATGCCAACAGGTGACATATCCTGGGGTAATGCTTGATGCGATATAAGACTGAAGGCCATGCGTAGAAAGAAGGGCTGTACTGTAACAGTTTTCAGGTTAGAAACATTCTTTGGGCGTACGAAAGTGCTGTTGTTGTCACCAAGCACTCATGAACGCAAATGACTGTGTGTGTGGTCAGTGGCTGTCAAGTTTTGGGTAACATTTTGAGCAGTCTTGGGCAAACAATGCTTTCCTGAGACATGCTTGCTTGTGTCTATGTGTATGTACAGATTGGTGGCTGTGAGGATAAGAAAGAGGATCACAGCATTTGTGATCCGCGCTGACTTCCAAAATGGTGCATTGAGATCCATTGGACATCAGCATGCGCAACCACAGCACAAGAGTGGCATGGTATTGCCATCACTACCTTGATGCGCCTGTCCTGAAACAGACTGCACAGGGCTTGTCTGATGACACGCCACTGACCCAGAGACAGCTTCTCGTATAGGGACCGTACACGTGCTTCGACAACATCAACCGCATGCTGCACTCGGGTCTCTGAAAGGAAGTGCTTGACTGTGCGCAGGTGCACCAAGGTGATCTGAAGAGCAGCATAGGTTATCAAGTTGTCATGTTGAAGTCAACCACAGGTGATTAACAGACGGCTAGGTTGTGCATCAGGCTGCAATGCATCATGATGCTGTGTGGGCTACTGCAAGAATGGTATGAATGTTGTACCTGAAGGATGTCTTGCGCACGCTGACTGCAAAGAACTTGGTACTTGAACCCCATGAGCATCAGGTCAAACAGCTTTTCCATGCTGCATGATCATACACATGTTATGCCTGTAAACATGGAAGATGGACCGTCTTCACAGACTGCCAGGCTCACCTAGATTGATTCAAGCGCATGATTGAGGAGTGCGCTAGGCGCTCAAAAATCTGCCTTGTGGCTGGCAGACTGTACAGCTGCTGTGGCTTGAACAGCTCCGCAATAAATTTGTCATCAAACCAGGTCCTGACGACATCATTCAGCACCAAGCGTGACTTGTCCTCGGCTATGCATTGAGCCTTCAGACGCTGATCCAGAATATAAACCATCTCTGCTCCTAAGTTTACAATGACTAAAGGCAGAGCAATCAAAGACATAGTGCAAGACGTCGGTATAGCTTCGAGTCTCGAGTGTGGCCTGCTTTCACGATGTGCAACTGTGCGATATCGACAGGTGCCTGGCTATATATATACCAGACTGATCAGATCAACCACACGACACAAAAGCTGCAAGACTGCAAGCTGAATACTGCAAGGTATGTCAAATAACACGTGTGTAAGTAGTGCTTCAAGCACCGACGCTCGTGAGGGTTGCGCGACCTTTGCTTGCGCGACAAAGTGCGAAATCCCAATGCATGCAGCCAAATTCAGGTGTCAATTTAGCTGAGGTTTCACTGCGAGGTACATGGGAATGTTCTGCACAGCTACAGGTTCTCAGCAAGCTCGAGGCGATTCTTGCGCATTCGCTTCATTTTACGCAGCACTGGGCTGTAGCTGCAGAATGGCTACATTGTGACCTAGCAGTTCCCCAACCATGCTGATCATGTCAGTAAGCTTGAGGAGCTTGTAGCTCACAGGCTTTTTGGCGTGCACCCACTGGATAGCCTGCAGCTTCTGCAACCTTCAATTCAACACCTTCTGGTTACAGCAGGAACGTATCTTGGCTGGATGTAGTTTTGTATGATGCCAGCGCTGAAAGCTGCAGAGTTTGAAGCAGCTACAGCAGAATTCATCCATGTCAACACCATCAGCCTACAGCTGAACAGCACAAGACCAAGGCTGGGGGAGCTGAAGCCTGGCTTTGCTCAGGGAGTAAAAAAGATTCACACACCCAAGCTTTCAGCCATATCCTACCTTCCAGACAAGCGTCACCTGTACGCTGGCATTGACACTGGCGAGCTACGCTTATGGGACTTCAGTGTCGGCGCCAGAAAGCAGGCTTGGCTACTCATTGGCTCGCACAAGGGCAGCATCACTAGTGTTGCAGCCATCAGCTCCAGCTCCAAAGTCAACGCTGCAGCAGGCCTCGTTCTATCAGGATCAGCAGATGCCAGCATCAAAGTCTGGGATGTCAAGCTGCGTGTCCAAGAGACACATATATGTGTTCAGACGCTGGTTGGTCACACAGGCACAGTCACATCCCTTGTACATCGCGGAGCCTGCATCCTCAGCAGCAGCACAGACTGCACTGTCAGGATCTGGAAGGCTATTGAGGGCCGCGGCATGCTGACATACCCCTGGTTTGAGCCTCAGGTACTACATCAACAGCATCATGGATTTTGCAAGACAGCGCGGCATGCCTGTTGTTGTTTGTGACAGATGGCATCATGGCTCTTCCAATTGTCACCCAATGCAATGCACTCCAAGTGAGTGTACCAAAGACATGCCAGCCATGAAAGCCAGCTTGTGTGATGCTTTCCTCTGCCCTTTCTGCTGTCATGCCTGCTACAGCAGACTGCTCCCTAAGCCATGCAGACTGTACATATCCCACAGACCTTGCATCATGTCCATGTAGATATCTGCACCCGCATTGAGACATGGCAACATCACATGCCGGTCAACATCACAAACATCCACCACTGTCATCTTAGCATTCCAGCAAGACCTGCGTCTCTGCTCTGCATTCTGAAACACGCTGCACCTGAACATACCATGCTGCCACGCCAGGCAGTACTGATCAAGATGAGTGGATGGGTGACCTGCATGAACTATGCTGCCTCAGCCAGGGTGGGGGACTTTGGGACCCTATATGCAGCAGATGCTGCTGCTGCCATAGTCAAGATCAACCCCTGCATAGTGGATGGGCCCAATGTGTGGAAGGAGACGAGCCAGATTCAATGGAAACTCACAGGGGCAATCAAGGATCCAAAGCTATCCATGCTCCTAGCGTTTAGGTGAGACACAGCTGCAGTGCACCTGTGGTAATGGGGCCGATGCTCCAATGCATGATTGAGCTATTCTTGAGGCTGGAGCATCAGCAAGCAGTGCTTGCATGCCTTCTGTCATTTGCACAGCCTGCCACCTGCATTCAGCAGAGGCAAACATGGAAGGCTGTCTGAGGCTTTACATGGACTACTCTGAAGCATTACTCAAGGTATCCTAACCAGTCTGCTGCAAGGCAATACCAAAATTGAAAGCTGCCCTGAGGCATCACCAGCAATGACTGCAGGCAACACTTGGATGACAGACAATATGCCTTTTGGATACTTTGCAGGTCATGCAAAGTTTCACATGTGTCTGAGGTGCCTCACCATGAAGTCAGAAACATACTGTACCTCTACATGATGCTGCAGTCATTGCTCTGAAACTCTCAATTGAAAGCACTGAGATGCATGGCTGTGCATGCATGTAGCATGGTGCACACCAACCACTTTTCCATTTTTGTCATAGCTCAAACTGCAGGCAGAATTTGACAGTCATGAAATCATCAAAATTTCATGAAAACATTCTTTCACAAATTTACAAGTGTACAGCATTACAGTGACTTTCAATGCATTGCCTGCAGCCGAGTCCATGACAGAACAGTCTCCCACATACGCTACCTCCCAGATGAAGGCCTCATAGCAACTCTGGCCTTTGACAACACCCTGCGCATCTTCAATGCCATTCAGGCAACTCTGAGGTGCACCGTGGTGAATGACACTGGAGGGCCCTTCACAGGAATGGAGCATGACCCTGTTAGGTCTCAGGTATGTTCAGGGCCCTTCCCATGCAACATCAGGGCTGTTTCCATGCAGGGCTGTTCCCATGCAGGGCTTTTCCCATGCCCCATAAATGTTGTTACAAGCTACGATTTGTGGGCGTTTCCCATGCAGGGCTATTCTCGTGCAGCGCTTGTCCCATGCAGGCAGCTTTTCCCAGTCAAGGCACTTCTCATGCACAGCAGCTAGTGCAGGCATCATGCCAGGAATTTTTTAGATACATATACATTGCAGCTCAGCAGAGATTGACTGTGCAAATCATACATTTTTTGCAGATCTGCCAGCTGCTGCTAGGTATCTAAGATATCTATACAATTCAGAAACGCCTGATACTAGTCCCCAGGAGTTGAGAACACTGCACCATGACACGGGTGTTGCTCTGACAGGAGCAAATCTATCGTGAAGAGCTACTAGATGTGGTCAAAAGTACCCCTGAGCCCCAATGCACACATACACCAAACACTCATGTTGCATCCTAGGTGCAAATGCTGACAGGGTTGGTTTCACAAGCGATTCATTTGCCGGGTGTAGATCAAGTACTGTTGTCATGCAGCTGCTAGTGATTGACAAGAACCATCTGCACGTGTGGGATCTGGCGCGAGACCATTTTGTGGCAAGGAAGCGTATCAGCCAGCATCCGTTGCTTGCCATCTTCAAGAGCAGTGGCAAGGGCGAGTTCGGCATCGTGTCCGCTGGTGCAGTGGACATCTGGAGGTTGGAGCAAGACTTGGATTACAGGATAGTTCTTGGAGGCCACACAGGGCCTGTCATTGCTGTACATGCCGTCAATGGTTCTCTGGTAAGCAGGCAAACAGATTAGACCCCGCCTGTTCTTGTCAGCTGCCAACCTATCAGTCATCCATAACAATTTGTCTGTCATCCATGCCAATTCATTGGTCCTTCATGCTAATTTGTCAGTCATCCCTGTCAATGATGTTAGTCATCCCTGCCATGTGTGTCAGTCATCTCTGCAGCTGTTGTCAGTCATCACTGCGCTTTGGCAATGATCTTTGTTGGAGCTCACAGGGACATGGACAATAATAATAATAATAATAATAATAACAATAACAATAATAATAATAATAATAATAATGATGATGATGATGATGATGATAATAATAATAATAATAACATTAACAACAATAACAATAATAATAATAATTTACAGGCGTTCCAGCTAATCGTTTTTGCCAGGCACCTAGGTGCACGTGAACCCTAGTCCTGTGAGCCAACATGGACAACGGTTGCATGCCTTTCACTAATTTGCTAGTCCGGTCCTACTATAACGCAAAACTTGTTGCAGCCCTAGCTCTGGGCGGCCGCCTTAGGAGGCTCTTGTTATGCTCGCTGCAAAGTGCAAAATTTTCCTTTCTTTCCTTGTTGCAGCCATGCAGCTGACTCCTGTCTGTCTGTGAGCAGGGTGAGTCTGAAGCCCAGGATTACAGGGTGCTGAGCATTGGGCAGGATGACAGCCTGCGCATGTGGGATCCCTTTGACATGACCTGCCTGCGAGTGCTGAAGGAGACACGATCAGAGCTGACAGCCCTCACCTTCTTTGCAGCAGGCAACACGCCAATCACAGGTGGGACAACAGTCTCTTAGGATATACCAATCAGCCAATGAATCAATGAATAAATGAACCAATCAATCAATCAATCAATCAATCAATCAATCAATCAATCAATCAATCAATCAATCAATCATCTGGCAATCAATCAGTCCATCAATCAATCAATCGATCGATCGATCCAGCAATCAATCAATCAATCGATCCATCGATCGATCGATCCAGCAATCAATCAATCAATCAATCAATCAATCAGTCAATCAATCAATCAATCAATCAATCAATCAATCAATCAAACCAACAAGTGTCCCAGTGATCAAGTCAAAGGCTAAGATTGTGTGGGCCATATGGTTCTTGCGGCAACAGAGACATGATCAGGGGCGGGACTTCTCATTATTTACATTGGGGAACGTAGCAGTCACAGTTTCCCAGGGATCTGCTTGCACGTAGCCGATCTTCTCATGTGCAAGAAAAGACAAAGAAAATACAAGAAAAGTTTACGCTTTTCAGAGATCATAGCGAGACCCTCCTAAGGCGGCAGCCCGGAGCTTTCTCATGTGCACTCTAGCTTCATGTCATGTGTGCTGGCACTGCTACTCCTTGTTCATTTGGCCTTCACAGTACATGTACATGTTGTTTCACCACTGCTCTCACACTCCCAGACTTCAAATGCCACGAATCATTTTTGCTACTTCAATCTTGGGCACTTTTTCGGTCATTTCCAGACTGTCAAGTATCAAATGCAGCGGCACGCTTGCCGGTCATGATGATGGCAGCCCAATATAATACATGGCTTCTCTTTAAATTGACGCCAAAACGCGTAGTCTTTTCCTTTTTTTTCTTGCAGGTCATGATGATGGCAGCATTCGGTTGTGGAATCTGGAGACGGGGACAGCTGTGGATCTGGTGAACCACAGCAACAGCGTGACCTGCTTAGTCATGGCTCAGGTTTCACACCTGGACCAGCTGCTCTTCAGCGCAGGCAAGCCACCTGCTGTCATTGGTTTGGCGCTCTTCTTGACACTTGTTTGTGATGATTCAGTTGACAAGCTGCAGATGGAGTCAGGTAGCTCACAGCCTGCTGCACCAACCCCACACATGGCAAGTATTGCAATGACACAACATTAACAAACATGTAATAACAAAACAACAGATGTCATAAACAAGAACAATAACAACAATAACAATGATGGTGATAATAGGGCACTTTTTTACATAATTCGTTTATGTCATCATGTAATCCCATTATTTTGCATACAGACAATCGGCTCCCATAAATGTCAGGGCCATCATCAAGGATGCTCAGTGACACCTCCTGATGAGCAGATACCTCATAGCAGGTGCCTTTTAGTGCCTCAAGTCAGTGCACATTGGCTCACAGGACTAGGAATTAGGCACACCTAGTAGGTACCTGGCAAGAACGATTAGCTGGAACGCCTGTACATTATCATTATCATTATCATTATCATCATCGCTATCATTATTAATGTTAATATTGTTATTATCATATTATTTATCATTATTATTTATTATTGTTATTAGTATTTGCCTTGTAAAGTCAGGGGGGGTCCGGTGAGGACTCTTTTGGCAGGCATGACTTGCATCCTGTCCCACAGCAACCTTGGAATCGTGGTCAACCCTGCATTCACCTGCATTGGTCAATCAAGGATGCTTAATATAGCATGCTGGACCTGGGCAGCCCGGTATACTTCTTGGCTTGTCATTGAATTGACGCCGAAAGTTGTAGTCTTTTCTCTCTCTTTTTTTCTTCTAGCATGCTGGAGATTGTGCTTTGCCCAGTCAGGGCTGCATACAGGGAGTCTTCGAGAGTATTTGCACTCATCCCTCAGACAGGTCATCTATGTAACAAGAATATGCACAAATGGCGACAATCATAGCTGAGAGAGTGAATGAATGCAAGAAATGACTTTTTGAATGGGTGAGTGGATGGAAGGATGAATGGACAAATGAATAGGTGAATGGTTGGATGGAAAACAGGGTGAGGAAAACATTGAATGGATGGATGGATGAATGACTGGACAGAAGGATGGATGCTTGAGTGGATGGACAGATGCATCAATGAGGGGATCACTGAAATGATGGATGGATGGATGAATGGACAGACAAACACATAAGTGGATGCATGGATTGACCGATGAACAGCTGAACAAAGAAAATCGTATGAGTGAGTGTACAGACAAACTGACAACAAACAATGGAGCTGTTTTGCAGGCTTTGATGGGTGCGTGTGTGTGTGGGATGTGAGGATCGGGGCCTCCACAACCCCACACCTCATGCACCACTGGGAGGCGCATCCAGGCTCAGAAATCCTGACCATCCTGCATGACCCCATGAAGAACGTCATCATAACTGCAGGCAATGACACTGTCATCAAGGTAAAGGCTTGTGACCATGGTAGTTGGTGTCACAATTGTCGAATCCCAGCCTTTGCAACGCTGAACTGCAGGCAGTGACACTGTCATCAAGGTACAAGCTTGTGACCATGGTACTAGGTGTCACAACTGTCGACACCCAGTCTTTGTAAAGCCGAACAATGACAGCGTCATCAAGGTAAAAGCTTGTGACCATGGTAGTCGGTGCCTTACAATGATGCAGACACGTCATTCATAATCAATCTAGCAATCCTGCAATGTGCAGCTGTGGAAAGCAAGGCTGTATGAGCAGCTCACATTGGTGCTATCGCTTTGATCATCATCAGTCTTGCGTTGTGCAGCTGCTGAATCCAAAACTGCATGAACAGCTTACATTTTGTTCATTATCATTCTTGCAATGTGCAGGTGTGGAATGCAAGGCTGTACGAACAGCTTGGGAAGCACACGGGCCATATAGCACCGGTGACCTGCCTGGCTCTGGACGGCAACTTCCTCATCTCTGGCAGTGAAGATTGCACCGTGCGCTTGTGGGACTTGGTCCCTGCTTCAAGGTGTTGACAATCTCAACAACAAAAAATTGTTTATCAAGATGTGATGCAGCCTGCCTGCCTGTCAGGAGGTTAATAACATTTACTTTGACATAGATGGATGCCATGTGACAGGGTCGCTGAGGCTCTGCCACGAGCCATCAGGCTTGTTGGCTGGCTAAAGCTTGTCATCTGCTTCTTCTTCTCTTCAGCCTGTTGAGCATTTGGCTCATTCGTGAGGCTCTCATTTGCATGGCACCACTTTCTGCTCCTTGCATTCACCTGCTCACGCACTTGCTTGCGCATTAGTTCAATCCACCTCACTCACTCACTCACTCACTCACTCACTCACTCACTCACTCACTCACTCACTCACCCACCCACCCACCCACCCACCCACCCACCCACCCACCCACTCACTCACTCACTCACTCACTCACTCACTCACTCTCTCTCACTCTCTCTCACACACACACTCACCCACTCACCCACCCACTCACTCACTCACTCACTCACTCACTCACTCACTCACTCACTCACCACCTGCCAGCTTATTCGCATGTGTGCTGACTTCCATACTCATGACTCCACTTGTTTACCCACTTGAGCACCTGCACAGCAGCCCACCCATTCAAGCTGCTGCCAAAGCAAACGCCAAACACTTTGAGTGGACTAATTGCACTGCAGGAATGGCAACATGCGCCCTGCTGCGCCCTTCCAGGGCAGCACCCTCCTGAAAACCCTCAGGGGTCACAAGACGCCCCTCAGGGGGCTGGTGGTCCTGCCAGAGGCTGGTCATGTGGCCTCTGCCTCCTCTGATGGCCGCCTGCTGCTGTGGGACTACTCCCAGGGAGCAGTCTTGCGCAGATTTTATCATGCCGAGGAATTCAGCTGTCTGGCGTGCAGGTAACAGCATGTTTCGATTTGATCTGATTTGATATGTTTAATGTCCTGGGGCGCAACTGGGACCCTGTTCAGCCCTTGGCGTGCTTGCCCCACTTGCATGTGAGACTCCTTGGGGCTGTTGGCAACAGGGCCTGTTGGTTGCAGATGCCAAGGCATGATGAATTGATGTTCTGCAAAACAATAATTCTGAGAGCCTGTCTGCTGATGTGCCTAAGCTGGTCATAGCAGGCCATGTTGACGATTGCTCATTGTAGCATGCATGGCTTTTCTGGGTGGTCCATGCTGAGTCTCTGCAGACAACTGTTGAGCATGCGGCTGCTTCATGCTCACCACAACTAAACTCTGCTCAGCGATAATGCAACCGCTGCTTCCACACTGACATGACAGCTGCTGCCAGTCCCATGTTAATCTATGTTGTTCTTGCCTGGTTGTGCAGGCATGATGTTAACGAGATCATTGTTGGTACTATGCAAAACAGCATTCTCCGCTTTCCGATTGATGATGCTGGTGATGAGGACCCTGACAGAAGCATTGTGCCTTAGATTCGAGCCACCCACAGCTTACATGATGAATGATCAGTGCATTACAAGACATGCTTGATACGATCAAAGCTTGTCAGGTGCAGCAGTGTGGCATGCGTGGTGTGTTACATTACGCACGACACACTGAACGTGTCATCAGATGTAATGCTGGTACCAGGCTGTCAGTGTGTAACAATTCTCCGAAAAGCTGTGGATGTTGCGTGACAGCACCAAGCCACTTGTCTGCGTTTTCTCGTACTCGATTGACCCTAGCCAGCCATGCAGTAGTAGCACTGTCAACAAATGCAGAAGCCTCTAAGGATTTACGTTTTGAGGTACAATGCCAGAAGCTAGCCAGGCACCATGCTTATTAGGCAGTCAACATCTTGTACTGTAACAGCAAGGTTATGAGCCAAATTGGTCTATCTATATACACGAGTGTGCTAAGGCATGCAATGACAGAAGCGTGAGTGCATGGCACAGCATCTGATCAAGCTGTGATATCCCATAAACACAGAGCAATCTGAAGTATCTGTTCCTGGGCAGGTATTGCTCTTCAGAAACAATTGCACGATTGCCTGCAACTCCTCAGAACAAGACATAAACTAATTTAGTTTGAAACACACAGTCATCCAAGCGAAGTCTGGGCCGATGGAATGGCTGACATGAGTGCATCAGCATGTGTGATGACAGGCTATCAATGACTGACCAGCCTAGCAGCACCTAGGCCTGCAGTTGTGAATGCTAGCATCATTCCTAAGCAGTACTTGATGGTCTCATTCTTGGTCTGTTCTACAGCAGCTTTCAGAGAGTTGGTTTCCTTGTCCATCTTGATCTCAAGCTCATTTGCTTTGTCTCGCAATGCTTGCAACTCATCTCGCATGCGACCCTTCTCCAGATTTAGATCTAGTCTCTGACTGGCTGTCAGCTTGTCAATCTCATACCTGCAATAGCACCGAGATATGTTGGTGATACTCAGCCACTTCATGATACACACGGCCACTCCAAGACTTGCCACGTGCTATGGCAATCTTACACTCCAGACCAAGATGGCAGTCGCGTCAACTGGTTGCGCCAGTCTGCTTGGCACAGCACGCGTTTGACAGACATGGTTATGAAGTTGTTTATTGTGTGGCTGAATCTCTCAAAGACCACAAGCTGTGGCGTGCGTAAAATCCTTGTCATGAGACTGACACATTGATGAAACTAGGCAACAGTTCACCCTGAGTGTTCAGTTTGCTAGCAGAATGGCAAAAGAGGCTTCATGAACTGATGTTCTGGAATCAAGGGGACAAGACAAACTTTCAGACGTATGCAATCCCAACCATGGCTGAGCATGTGGGCTTAAACAACAGCCTTACTGTGCAAACAGTCAAGGCAGTCTAGAACAGACCGCAAGCCTCTCAGATGACCTTTTGGGAGCAACTTGGGGTCGCCCATGAGGCTCAGAGGGGTGAGCCTCAGAGGCCAGCAGTGACTCATGACAGACAAGAAAAGACTACGCCTCTCAGTGTCAATTTGATGAGAAGCCAAGCATTATACCGGGCTGCCCAGGTGGGGCAGTGACTTACCTAATCTCAGCCTTGACCTTATCTAGCATTGTCTGCAGCCGGTCTGTATCCCGTGTGAGGCTGGAGTGGTGCAGCTCCTGACTTTTCTGAACTTCACTCTTGAAGCCAGCTATCCTCGCCTCCTGTTCCAGTACTGCCTGCAGCAACACATGTGCCCTCAACACACCCTGCTCTTCTACATTACTTGCTGAGGCAACAAGGATGCATGCATCACTGAACATGTCACTGTTGTCCGTGATGCTTTGCTGTGTGGGTTTCAGAGCTGCATCTGCAGTACAAGCTTTGCGGACTTCACAACCATTTGACACATGAGCAGGAACCTGCTCCGATGACGCAACATGTATACAGCTCATCCATGCAGCCTGCATAGATGCACTGCTGCACCCCAGGATGTGATGTGGATACCTTTTCCAATGTTGACTTGGAAACAAACTGCGCTGCAATCTTGTCTTTGTTGATGCACAGAATCTCTGTCAAATCCCTGGTGAGCCGCTCTGATTGCTCGCGTGTCATCCCAAGCTTTTCAAAATTACGCATCTGCACGTGCGTGCATCTTGATGACATGCAACGTTCTTGATGCCAGGCAAGCAACAGCAATTTTGCAGGTGGCAGCCCAACTAAACTGATGCAGAGTGAGGCTCTGCTGTGCCCGGCCCACCATATCTAGTGTGTTGACCAGCAGAGAGTTCTGCACTGACTGCTGCCCAGCTTGTGACCCCGCAGCAGAAGAGTTTGCACGCACGCAAGCCAGGCCATCAGTAGGCATATGAGTGGCAGCTCCACTCAGTCGGTTGCAGATCCCCTCTGCTACAGGGCTGTTGGTCACCCCTGACTTGACAGCATGTGCACATCGCCACCATCCAACTGCCCTAAATTGCATTTGGCAAGGCACACAGCACGAGTGCGTATGTAACAAGAAAAGCAAAGACTGTCTGCACAGATGGGTGTGGTCCAAGGGTCGCAGTCAGGCTTTAGCAAAGAACAGTTGGCAATGCAGATCGGAGTCAAACTCGGATGCCGTATGGCAGCTCGTGATGTATCTGAATCAGCCGTGATGCAGAGTTGAACCGAAGTAGCCCAGGTCTTTGATTCGAAATAGTGCTGTCGATTTTGGCTCTATCTAATTTGGAGCCCTGCTAGACCCTATTCCAATTCGATTACGCAGCGATTATGGTCAAACACCCAAGATCCAGGATGGACTTCGCAACTGTGCAGACCACCAGAGACTTTGTTGAGTACGACGTGCAGTACGTCACCACTGCGATGCTGTAGCTGCCCGTGCCGTTCCATGGCTGGTGGTCCAGAGGAGCGGTCCCAGCGGCCGCACCCCGCTAGGTCAGTCCCCGCAGCAAACGTGACTGTGACGTCAATCCTGTTCAGTTGGTACTGAGGGCTGCTGGCTCGTCTGTTTCCCGGCACACGAGCGTGTATTCACGGGCCACACCAACCGGGTCTGACCTCTGTTCTGAGTTGATGAGCAGCAGTTCGCCAAAACGGCTTGCTCATCACCGAATGCTTGCTTGAATCTTTTCGCAAGCTGCCCATCAAGTGGCTGTGTGCATAGCCTTGACGCTTGCTGAGCACCGTCTCAGCTGGGTCTGGAAAGGTCTGGTCTCACCTGCTTGGGGCTTTTGTTTCTGTTCTGCGCAGCAGTTGCTTCTGCTATCTGACTCTGCTTCAAATTGCACAAGTCGCATTCTGCACGAGTGGCATGTGCTCTTCAGGATACTTGTATCAAACACACGCAACCCGGTATCTTATGTAAATCTGGCAAAGGTACCAAGTCTGCTATCATTCCTGTTCTGGTCAGCTACACTGCAACCAGTGACCTTTCTGGCCAGTGACCGTTGCTTCTTGTTTGCTGCAGCGCTTCTTACAAGAACATGGTGAGGTCTGTATCTCAGCCCTTGGCATTGCTGTCTCGCCAGCTGTCACTGTAGCAGAGATACTCAAGCACAGGAACTTGGCATCAGAGAAACACATTCAAACATCGCTGGAGTCTGTTGGTGACCTGCCCAGGCACGTCTGCTTCTGGTCCTGAGCAGTTCCTGCATGCTGCCTGCACAAAATGCTTGCATACATCATGTTGGCTAAGGTCTTCCTGCAGCTGTGGATCATGCTCAGAAGAATGTTGCTGTTGCATCATCTTCTCACACCCGACCCCTTCAGTATCGAGTTGGCACTGCTGGACTACATTGAAATTTGCAGTTTTCTGTAACACTCCACAAGCAGTGCGTGGGGTTCATTGTGCCAGCAATATGACAATGAAGTTTCCAATGCTCACCTTGACTGCCCTGCATACAGGACAAGGCAGAAGCCCAAAATTGACATTGTATTAGTAAAGACCCCGGAGTTTGATGACATCATTGCAGCTGAGAGTCCGCCCTTGTCCCCTACAGATGACCACACTGCTTCAGCAGACACTGCATCAGAGATTGCAAAGCCTTCTCAGATCACTGCTCATGGGCAGATTGGCCCTTTTGGCCTGCTTGACGGGCCTTCTGAAGTTGGCCCATTGGCAGCCAGTCCACTTGCAGATGCCCCAGTGCACGCACGTCCATTGAAAATTGGCAGAGAGACCTCCCAAAACAAGGCTCCAGCAGATGGTAAAAATGACCCTAACAGCAGTGATCATTGACCACGGCATTTATGCCTCTACAGTGCTGAAGATATATTGTCACCCTGGTGAATAGTTGAATCAGATCAATGGTGTTATGTCAACTTGCACTGGAACGGATTGAATTACATATGCTGACCTGACTTTGCAAGATGAGCTTCCTGTCGGCAGTGATGATAAGCATCACGCAGCTCAGGCAGAGCTGTGGGGAGGCACTAAATTTGTATGCTGGGCATCTGTCATGTTTTTATTCACAGTACTGTTGAACTGCAACTTTTTGCCACGACATATTTTCCCCTTCTTCCCTTCATTTTTCCCTTCATTTGCTGTGTCCCATCACATCACGCTTGCCAATCAGCAGTTTCAGATGTTCCTTCTGTTATTTGCCCTGAAAGCACCGTGCAGCCAATTTTTGCAATTGTGTCGTAGGTGTGTGACTAGCTTGGTGCTGTTCATAACTCAGCCCATTTGTGTGTACGCGCAGCATCACGCTGCTTGCACATCAACTGCTCCCTTTTTCCCAGTCTCCCTCAGGTGTGTATTTGCCAGTATTGAGTTCATCTCTCTGTGTGTCTGATGTCAAGCATTGCTCAGCTTCAAAACAGTTGCAACTCAGTCAGAACATTGCTCACTCACTGCTGTATTTTTCTCTGCCTGACTTTCCACACAGTGTGGCCTCAGCCCTCAGATCTGTCTCTCTGATTATTGCTACAACAAATTGTGCTCATATCCCCCTTAGTTGATTGCGTTGCTTGTTCAGAAGCATGCAAGAGCAAGTGTTTGGACCAAACTGGCAAGTAGTGTACACGGTTACGATCCTTTTTTAGATTTTGAAAATCAGTGTGATAACAAGACTGTTTGGCGCAAGCCTGAATGTGACACCACACCTGAAGGACGCCATGTGCCATGCAAGATTGTAGCTCCCTGTTGTTTCTAAGTAGAAATTGCTGGAAGGTATACACCTTGTGCAGTCACAGCGATTATGTGCAACGGGGCGCAGGTAAAAGGTCGTGCTAGCGTGCGTATTATCTACCCTGTTACATCCACCCTTCGTTACATTACGCTTTGAAATGTGCATACTCAAGCTGCAAACGACGAAGTTGAGTTTTTCAACATGCATGTACAGCAACAAACGAATTCTCCAGACAGCACAAGCTACAATCAAATCCAACTTCCAGACAATGAACACAAAACAAACAACGCCAGCATCAGGTGTCTCTGTAATGTACATGTACACAAACTCCTCATGTATTGAATTATGTGCATCAACACAACTATCTGGCAGAAGTGGGACAGCTTCACTCTGCCTGCTTTTTGTCTTTCTTCTTCTTTTTCTGCTTCTTTTCAGCGTTTTCTGGGGCGCCCTGCATAAAAGCATACACATATGGCTGATCAGTTGATGCTGCAAGACTGTAAGGGCGTGATGCGAGCACAAGTATGCACAGCTCAGAGCAAAGAAGAACAAAAGCAAGACCCATCAACAGCTTGTGTCAGGGGTGACTGGGCCAGGAGACACCTGGCTGTGTCTGACCTACATGTGTGCAGTATCACATGCAGCTCAAGGAAGGTGTTTAGCCTGCGCACAATCACTGCAGCTGCACGGTATGTGCATTGGCAATCTCATGAGCCCCAACTCCATGTGATTATGCATAAGCTGCTATGGGGCTGCCAACAAATATACTATCCTGACTGAGCTGAATGAGTACTGACCAAGCAGAACTTGCTGGTCACTTGAGACAGTAGACCGTACGAATTGGACACACGATAAACCTTGTTCTTGTTGATACGATCCAAATGCATGCACTGAATACACAACTGGAAGTTGATGTTGTATAGGGCTACACAAAGCAAGGCAAGATGTATTTTGTCTTGCAGGACAGCTGCAGCGGTTCCCGGGCTCAGAAATTAAAACAAAAGCTGTCATGGATGATCTAGATGAGTGTCTCATCACAGCCCAGAAACCCAGCATGAAGCATAACAGTAGTGTACTCTTGCTAGAGCTGTCCATACTCATGCAGATGCCCAACAAAGTGTCAGGTGCCTCCCTGCTCTAACAAGGAAATCTGGGAGGTACGTGCTGACAAGATTGCCATACCTGTTGTGCAGATGTGCCTTCCATGTCTGGTAGGATTGGTTGCGCCTCAGCCTCCCTGATCTTCCTCTTCTTCTGAACCATGTTGGTGTCATCCACTTCTGCTGTAGGGCTGGCAGGGGCAGATGCTGCAGGGGCGTCGGCAGGCAGCCCTGGGCTGAAATCCTGGGCCAGATCTGTGGGGACTGTCTCTGGCTCGTGATCATCCGCTTGGTCCTCAACATCGGCCTGCCACAACACAACCAGTGCAGGGCTCATGAGCAAAGTTGAGACAAGAATAGGCAATGTGAAATGCATTGGGTCATTGTTGCTCGCAGTTGCAGTTGAGGGCAATCTTGATGTTTGCAGCCACAGGGCCAATCAGCCACAGCGTTGATGCAACTCAAATGAAGATAGCTTACATATGTAAGTAAAGGGCTGTGACACTGCAGATGGCAAGGGTGTTCAAGTCACTGTTGCTGACAGTGATATGTCCTTGCAACACTTTTCCAGGATCACCTTGAACTTCCTGGTGTAAGCCTGCTTTTGGTCCTCATCCAGCTTTTTCCATTCTGCTACAGCCAGAGTGAACAAGAGGTTGCCATTCTTGTCATCTTCTAGCCTGACACCGGCAGCTTTGAACGCCTCCATCTTTTCCTTGACAAACATGTTAAAGGCAGTCGGCTTGCGCTTGACCTTAGCCCTCTTGTCACCGTTGGCTGCTGCCTGAGGGGCAGCCCCTCTGAATACTGTGTCAGGAAGGTGACCAGTTGCCTTGAACAGCTTGATGGCATCTCCCATGTGACTGAAGAAAGTCTGAAACTCTTGGGCGCAAAACGCCATAAGGTCTGCTCCGTCCAGAGTCGGCGCGGCGGACATGGTAAAACCTGCGCAAGGAGCCAGTCATGGTGTTAACAACGCAGTACCAAGTAGCTGTCACGTCCAGTGTTTCGCCCATCAAGGAGCCGGCAGACCTTCTGTTGGTGTGCGGCTGTACGGCTTCGTTCGACGCTTGCCTTGTGCTTCCCACCAGTCGGAAGTGTTTAAAAGGCAGCCAAGGGCAGAAAAACCTGAACAAGTGGGCATCGCCGACCGTAACTCCGAATTACGGGGGGTGGGGAGGATACTGAACCCACGTGCATGTACAAATCACTAGCTAGGCTTTTAGCATCAGACTGACTGGAGCTTTACAAAGCAATCATGGGAACTGCAGCAAAAGGAAGCGCATTCTTCTCAAAAGCGGCGTGCTTCTGACACCACGAGCTAGCTGCATCAAGGCCTAAACTGAATGTCATGCCAACCCCTATAGGGTAACAGCTAGTTACAAAAACCTGTCTGCGAGCCACACTCACTGGGTTGCTCGAATCTGCAAGGCAGGAGCTGCAGGTAAACTGCCTGCAGTGCCAAGGCTACAGCTGGCACATTGCACAAAATGTATAATGTACATGCCCAATGCTCAGGCTGTGAGCACAACAGCTGATGGTATATGACTTGCATTTGCAGGTCAGGGTGGAGCGGCGAGAAATTAGTAAGACCCTTGGATGTACTCATGCAGTCTGCCAACTTCTTCACGATGCTCCTGAACCATGATGCTGACCTGCACACACAACAACACAATGGCTCACACAAGTGTTCTGCGATCATGGAACCACAGCAGTTCACCTACAGCCGCTGAAGGTGCAGCTTGGCAACATTCATATTGCAGCATATCAGAACATCCAGTTGGGCTATACATGCCCCTGCACATCTGCAGCGATGACCACATAAGTCAGCAGCTTGGCCATCAAGGGACGGCTACACAACCAGTGCATCAACACAGAGTCATGAGCAGGCAAGACACAGAAGCAAAGTACAGGAAAGGTGCAGGAGATACAGAAAAAGGTACAGGAGCTCACCACATCCCTGATGCTGACCATTCCTAGGTACTGTCCTTCGTTCACCTGCAGGTGCAGCATGGCATGGGGATCAGCAGCAGCGACCTATTCAGCTTTAACACAGCCATAGCTTTACGCATTCAAGACAGTATCAATTTTTTTGGCTAAATTCCAGCAACAAGGATGAACACAGTAGATATTCAAAAGGCATGCTCATGACAGGCAGCTCGGGGACAGCTCCAAGATGCAGATTTGTGCTATTCATTAGATGTGCTTAGAGGTTTCTGCCTCGCAAATGCGTCTATGGCACTCGCCCTGTCAGGGCACACCCCTTGGGTGCAATCGAGTGTCTCATGTTAGTGTATGTTGGCGCACAGGACTAGGGTTTAGGCACACCTAGTAGGTACCTGGCAAGAACGCTTAGCTGGAACGCCTGTAAGTTATAGTTAATAGATGTGCGTCACAAAAGCAAGGAGCCTCCTGTGATGATTATAAGTGCAAGACTATGCACATGCCAGGACACATACCACTGGCACATGACGGAAGTTGTTGTCGTTCATCATTTCCATGACTTCCAGCACACTGTGGTTGGGGGTCACAGTCATCAGCCTCTCAGCTGGGGTCATCACCTCACGCACGTGAACACTTGTGGAGCTTTTGCCCTTGACCACCACCTTGGTAAGGTAATCTGCGGCATGAAACTCATCAACATGGAAAACGCCAGACAGCCAAATGTGTACATGGTACACAATAAGACTTCCGGAATACCATGGTGCCATTGAACAAGAAGCAGTGAATGATGATCAAGCACAGAGAGTGCATGTAATGCATCACAGAGATCTGAACGCTGGGTGAGGCGTCAAACCTCTCTCAGTCACAATGCCCACAACTGCATCTCCAGCAGCGCTTTTGACTTGCTCCTCGCTCGAAAATTTTATCTTGGCAGGATCAAACACCAAAAGTGATCCCACATTTCCTTTGGCCATCTGAATGAACGCAGAGCAACCTCAAGCCTCCATGCACAGTCTATCCAGACCTCAGAAGAAAGTAGTGTGTTCAGCATGCTATGTCGCAGTACTTGCTGCATTAGCACATACTGATACAAGCTTGTTGTACCTTTCTGATTGCTTCAATCATAAAGTCATCTTTTGAACACCAGAGCCAAGCACCACTGTTTTCTTTCTGCACAGTGCTAAGCAATTCAAGCATAAAACCTGTCGCAGTCAAACACCAGAGACCAAGCAACTCAGCAGGAAAGATTGCGAAAGGCAACACCCGTTACCTTGTCTTCCAGGACCTGTAATCACCAGAAGCAATGTCAGTGTGTACTATGCATTGGCAGTTTTCTTCGCAACGACGAGCTGAAGTCTATATCGTACGACAAAGCATCCAATAACTTTCTACTGATGCTGTCTTCAGTGTAAAACTCGTGTCTTACCTCGTAGATGCGTGTTTGGCCCCATCCTTGCTTTGACATCGGAGCCTCAGAAGTGGCAGGTTGACCTGCATCCGGTTGCAGCAGAAACGCAGAAGTAGCAACCTGAAGCGACGGCATGAGAGAGTCAGTAGCATGTGATGCGCGCCAGCTGAGAGCTTTTTGACCTTTTGATGCCTGAATTGATGTACCGTTCTTGAAAGATCTTGAAAACATCGCTTGCTGGCCGGAGTCAACGCTCGCCTAGCAGGTCCAAGAGCCTGCCGGAGAGCCATGTTGCTTGTGTACAGCAAACACACGGTTCCTTTGCGGTTGTTGTCAAGGCTGACTGTGCTCTTCAAAGCTTTTGCAAATCGCACTATTTATTGGTAGTATTATAGTGTGAAATGCAACAGCCTTCTGCAAATTGCAGACCCTGCCATCGAAACGGGCCCAGCAGCAATGGCAGATCGACATGCAGTGATGATTGTGCATTGAAGAACGCATGTGAGACTTGCAACTGCAACTGCAGCAGCAGTAAATTCACCTAGCAGATGGATTGAGACGCATAGTAACCACATTCAGACTAACGTCTCCAAGAATACACTGTTCCAAGAGCCTGTTAGCATGCGTCAACAGTAAGTCTTCATTGGTCACCAGCATGCACTTGTCAAACAGTGAACTGCAATCATGAGGAACATGGTTGCAAACCCAGATGCATGGTTGTGAAGCACAAGAATAGACATCTTATGTAAGTCATCAGTCTTGGTACTATAAGCAGGGTCTGCAAGTGACATACCATGTTCTGCCATACACGCTCTTGCAAAATTGTAATAGTAAATACAGGACAGTCAGACTGCACATAGGTAGCTGCAGTGTGCACCAACTGAATGTCTCACTCCACATCATAGGCAAGTTGCAGCACTGCCTTGTACCAAAATACTGTCTTGTATCTTCACCAGTGTGCTGAAACCAAACTTGTCTGGCAGCACAGTCAACAATGTTTCAGGAACATCAACTGTGTCATGGTCTAGCCCCATGGGCCAGGAGATTGGAACACACTGTCAAAGCTCATGACCACACCGTCAAAGCTCATGACCGGTAAGACAGGAAGACCATTATGCCAAGGTGAAGTGCAGCTCCCAACACAAGAGCGCTGAAGCGTTGCTGTGACATGATTCCCTTCAAGGTGTACAGTGCCACTCCTAGGCTGACAGCAAAGACATTTGAGAACGCAAAGTTCATTATGATGCCTTGCCTCTTGCCCCTGATGAACTTCATGTGTTCAGGTGGTACGAAGGTTCTATCCTTGAAAGGTCGACCTTTCTCGTCTATTGCCCAGCGTAGCCTGTGTTGTCAGCACAGTGTTCACCATACTGCATGCAGCATCAGAACAGGAAGCAGGGGGGCGATTTTCACCTTAAAGAACATCCACACTGATTATAGAAACCGGTGATGAGGAAAGTGGTCGCCACAGCATACAGAAAGGATAGTGCGGTCCCAGACATTCCTGCGATGCCCTGTATGCATGCATGCAACAGTCTAAGGCTAAGCGTCTCTGGCGTTTGCGAAGCGAGTAGTGACCTAAACCTGGCTGCGAGTATACCCTTGTGTACAGCCTCAGCGTCGTCAGACCGAAAATTGTGTAGCCAACAGCTTTCCGAATTGTAGCCTCTTGAACGGACACCATGCGGTTCTCCTTCACAGCTTGCTGGTGCTTGTCTTGCGTCGCCATGATAACACTGGACGACGGGTTGTGATGTGGTGCAGATTGTGCAGACCGAACCAACTGCAATGTGCCAGAGCGTCTGTTGAATGTCTGGTACCGGTAAGCGATCCTGTACTTATAGAGTTTCCTCATATGCTGACTCAATACCTCGTCGAGCGTTACAGAATGTGACCATCTGGTCTATTGCGAGACTCACATTGCGAGACCACAGACAGCGCCATGACATCTTTACCGGGTCAGAACATATCCACATCTGCTAGCACGTCGGAAGAAACCGCTTGGACCAGGCTGTCGACTGCCTTCAAATATGCTACTTCTCGAGTCCAGATGGACAAAGAGGTAACTTGCTTGCTGACGGCGGAAAGCATACTGTTCATAATCCGCCAATCACTGTCTTTTGTTCAGAGATCTGTGCACGCCTCCAGGTGCCTGACCCTCCACCGGAATTGAAGGAATGGAGCCAAAACACTTCTCTTGGAGTATTTGCTGGCTTGATGTTTGGTGGTGGGACCCAGTGGCTCCGAGATCGGCAGGCAGGTATTCAGCAGACCAGTGCAGGCTCTGCTTGATCCTCCATGGGCCCTTGATTCAATCTTGCTGTGCAGGCCCTTGGCAACCTCCAGCAACCTCTAGTCTCAACAAAGCTGCTCTGGCACGTTTGCAAGCCGAAGAGAGCAGCCGCAGATTAGTGCGCCTTGCCAATGAGACGCTAAGGCACTTTGCTGTGCTGTGCTGTGCTGTGCTTTGCTGTGTTGTGCTTTGCTTTGCTGTGCTGTGCTTTGCTTTGCTGTCTGCAAGCAAGCATTTGGACAGCGGCAGCCAAAGCACTGGCGGCTGATTTCTGCATCAACAAACAGTACGCACAGCCAAGTCTTACCAGCTGTACACTGAGTGCAATTGTCAATTGGCTCACTTTTGCTGGTACTGCTTGAGCACATGCATACTGACTGCACTCATGTACGCTGGCATTTTCTTTCTGAGGCATTGCCAGCCTCATGCACTCCTCTCATGGCATTGCTAGCCAACATCCGACCCACGTTGAGATGTCACCCTGAACTTGTCCAAGAGTATGTGCTGTTGGTCCACAGGGGAGGTCTGCGCTTTGGTGCATTGGCAGGGCTGTTCTATGCCGTGCAGCAAGTCAGCAGCATAGCTCGAGCAGAAAAGGGCCTGCAGGATATCATAGTGGCCGGCACAGCAACAGGTGCTGTATTTGGTGCAACAGGTGAGCAGCTGCTGCTGCCGTTTTTTGCAGTTGGCCCCAGGAGCACGTCAAGCGCAACACATACATATGCAACCTGGGTGCATGTGTGGACATGTGTGGTTGCAATTCTATTGTTGGAGGATCTGCTAAACACTGCACTTGAGTACTCAAGCCAGCATGCTGACTGCAGTGTTGGGGTCTAAGGGCTCACGGGTGCGCAGCTCTGTGCTGGGCACCGCGCTGGGAGCAGGGGTACGTACATCTTCTTCCTTGCTGTCTGCTCTGCGACTAAGCAATGTTGGTGGACTGAAGGTGGCACAGAAGTTTTGCACAGTTGCACACTTGATCTGAAAGACAGTCCTGAGTGCCTGAAACCACTTTGAGCAAATCTGCAATGTCTCTTAGCATAGTTGTTGCTGCAAAGGTGGCAAAAGGTGTGCTCATCTGTTTGTGACGCAGTGTCAGGCATTATCTAAATGTAAATCTGCATGCGCAGGCTGGCGTCATTGGCGGGCTGTTACAAGAATCCCTAGTATCATACTTACCTGAAGAAGAACAGCGGAAGTACCACATGCCTCCCAGCATTCCTGTGACTGCTGCCCAGCAGAAAGAGCTAGAAGACCGTGCTGATGAAAAAAGACACCCTGGTCGACATCCAGATG
>JAABUK010002736.1_pt1 | contig 31121 bp, 34 predicted proteins | sample 5559141 | NCBI WGS metagenome assembly JAABUK01 (sample SAMN10711869, study PRJNA513367) | rock metagenome | isolation source: Antarctica rocks | place: Antarctica: Victoria Land, Pudding Butte nord | collected 2016-01-03
CTGGCAACCACAGGGGAAGAGAAAGCAGCTACGGCCTAAGCGCGATGCGGTCTGGAAATGGCACGAGGACGAATTCCATGAACCCGGGTGTGTTCAGCATGTCCAGGAGGGGGATTCCGCGGATGGACGCAGCGAATGGCTTTGGACACGGAGGTAACAACAAGAGCACGGTGATACATGAAGTCACCAATCATGACTCCAACAGTATTGGAAGCAACGACAGCAGGAAAATGATTATCAAGAAAGAGGTGGATTTCAGGGTCGAGCGTGAGCGAGCTGAGCCGGGGGACGAAGATATCGGCATACAGTCCCTGGATGGACGTGCTCTTTAAAAGTTTGCGCTTTAGCGTCTTGTCGATGGTGGTATTCTATGTTCCATATACCCACATGAACGAGTCCGGCGTTAAGTGTATGATTAGAGTTAGATATAGAGCAGCTCATGGATCTAATATTAATGACTCCGAGCTCCGACGAGAACTCCGATCAGAGGATTTGCACAAGATACGACGCAACCACCAGAAACGCGAGGTACGGAGTATAACGGGAAGCAATCAAAGGGGTTTAAGGTTTGGGCATAGAGAAGAGTGTCCCGCACTAAGTTTTGCTGCTACTCTCACCATGCAGTAGCGACAAAGTCAACGGCCACTACACTTCCAGCAGCACGGAACCACCACACCCAAGATGCTCGATCCAGCTTTTCCCTTTCTTGCGTGCCTCCCTGTGCATGACCCCGCTCTCCGTAGCGGCATCTCTGGCGCACCGCCCGTTGAGCAGCAATCCAGATAACGAGCATGATCTCCCATCACCCTTCCCTGAAGGTGTCTACCCAACTGCACCGTCTCCCATCGTCACTCCATCATAGCCAACATGCCTTCTCTAACAATCATCGGAATCACCTTCTTGCTCCTACTCTTACTATACAAATACCTCATCTCCCCACTCTTCCTCTCCCCCCTATCCAAAATCCCCAACGCCCACTTCTCCACCCCCATAACCTCGCAATGGATCGATTCGAAGCGCAAGAACTGCTCCGGCACCCGCGCCATCTACGCCCTCCATCAAAAACACGGGCCTATCGTTCGGCTCGGTCCCAATGAACTCAGTGTCTGCACTCCTGCCGCGTTGCGAACGATATATGTCGGCGGCTTTGAGAAGACGAGGTGGTATCTGGATGCGTTTGTGAATTATGGTACTCTGAATATTGTTAGCATGTTGGATTATAAACTGCACTCTGTGCAGAAACGGATGCTTGCGAATGTGTATTCGAAGTCTTATCTGCAGGGCTGCGAGGACTTGCAGGTGGCGTCGAGGGAGTTGACGTTTAAGGGTTTGCTGCCGATTATGAATGGATTCGCGGAGAGGAAGGTACAGTTGGATGTATTGGATTTTTTCCAGGGGGTGTTTATGGATAATGTGACTGCTTACCTTTTTGGACTGTCCAATGCGACTGATTTTATGAATATGGTCAGTTATCGCCGCTATTGGCTTGCGGATTATAAGAATTTCAAGAATCAGATGCCGCTGCAGCGTGCAGGGGGGGAGGTTGAGAAATTGTGCTTTTCGCTGTGCGAAAAGGCTGAGATGCTGCTTCATTCGGAAAAAGGTTCGGAGACGAAAGACTCGGTGGAGACTTATCCGGTCGTCTACGGACGCCTGACTCAGTCGCTCCGAGAAGCAGCACCCCAGTCTGAGAAGCCAGACTCAAAGGCTATTATGACGAAGGCAGCCTCAGAGATGCTGGATTCCATGATAGCCGGACACGAGACCTCTGGCATAACCCTCACCTACCTGATGTGGGAAATGTCCCAGCGCCCGGACTTACAGGACAAACTTCGCACCGAACTTCTGACTCTCAGTCCGCCGATCGTAGGGGATCCTTCCCTCCTGGATGGCAGCAATACTCTACCCTCGCCTCGTTCTATCGACGCCCTTCCCCTCCTCAACAGCATCCTCCAAGAAACTTTCCGTCTCTACGCCGCTGCACCAGCGCAACAACCACGCATCACACCTGATATCCCGGCGGGTACGACACTCGAAGGCTACAGCGGCATCCCCGGTGGCGTCAGGGTCAGCGCCAATCCTTACACTCTCCATCGGAATCCTACCGTGTATCCACAGCCATCAAAGTGGATACCAGAGAGATGGACGGATGCCACGGAGGAGCAGAAGGCGGAAATGAAGCGGTGGTTCTGGGTTTTCGGGAGTGGGGGCAGGATGTGTTTGGGAAGCAATTTCGCTATTCAAGGTATGTTTCACTGTCAGAAGTGGCAAGCTTGGTTTGATTGCGTGAGACTGATGTCGATACAGCGCTGAAGTTGGTGATTGTGGCCATTTATACGAATTATACGACTGAGATTGTGGATGATGAGGGGATTGAGCAGAGTGATACCTTCATTGCCGGACCCGTTGGCGAGAAACTTATTCTCAGGTTCAAGCGTGTCTAGGCAAATGGGGCCATTCAGTCTCCGCCACGCAGTAAAGATTCAGGACACAGTTGCTTCGCAACGAGTGACGATAGGACAGAAGCTGCTGTTAACATCTCAATGGTTTTTGAACAAGTCACGAATATCATGAGAACGGACATCCTCGATACTAACAGGGCCCCCCCAAGTCGCTAAATAGGTGCTTTAGCGACTTGGGGGGCCCTGGTTACGTGCTGCTCCTAACAGTCTGAAATCGCCTCTCAATGGGTGCCAACTTTTATCAGACAATAGCGGTAGTAGCGTCGCGGGGCTCAAGCCCCCAAATCTCATCTATTTCTCCGATGATGGAGAAAACCCATGGCACGGTATCCCTTGGCATGGCTTGAGATCTAGGCGCGCGAATGGCAGCGCTTGCTGAATCATGCACCCCGCATCTCAGACACGCTAGGAAGTGCAATCGAGCACATGTCCTGCAGGAACAGCCGAGCAGACCTTATCAGACTCAATCGCTCGAGCGTAACAACATTGTGCAAGACGACTGGGACAACACTGATCCGTATGGGAGCCACGAATGTATGGACTGCTCATAAGAGATACCACTATAAAGGCATACAGTACTACAACATGTACCTACAATCTTTCTTGCGAGATTTAGGGATCATAATTGCGGTGCAGCTCGATGTCAGACAGTCTCCTAGCAGAATCAAGGTTCCCTGCGAAAGCCGGGACGTTTCGTTTCTATTCGTACTTGCTCTAACTCTTTCAGTCTTAATTTTCCGATCTCCAGGACGGCATGATGCAAGAGAAGGAATCCTTTAGGCTAAGCAGCCAATCACGTCTCATAATGGCTACGTCCCTTGGTGCCAGTTCCTCGACCAAGGCTGGGCGAAGACGCCACGCAACGTGCTTGGTGATCTAACAGCAATGCTAGAGCAGGAACTGTTGTACGCCATTGACTAGCGTGAGTGACCCATGGCGTTATCATATACTATGTAATGCATCCGAGCCACCATGCACTCCCGCTATGGCGAACGGCCTCGCAACATCTCTACCTGTGTATTGAGAGACTCGTCGACGGTATCCCCAATCCACGATGAAAGCAGATACATTCGGACCAAATCCTACTGGGGATCAAGACAAAGGCTGGGCCCTCGTCGCCGTCTGCTGGGCCTTTGTCATCTGCGCTTTCACCACCACAGTTTTGCGGATATGGATTCGATCACGCCTTACACGCAACCTGGGATGGGATGATTGGGTTATGGTATTTGCTATGGTCTGCCTTGCCCTGCACTCTTCACACGAAACGTTGGCCACTGACATAATCCAGTTCACAACAATCATTGGTGCAGGCTTCGTCACAGCGGGGGTCGTCAACGGCCTCGGACGCCACGAATACTATCTCACCCCCTCTCAACGTCGAGTCTCTCGGGTATTGGGTTGGGCAGATTGGATCCAGACCTTCATTACGCTTGCCCTGGTGAAGATCTCCATATGTCTGTTTCTGCTGCGGATTGTTGAGTCAAGAAATATCAAGAGAGGGATGTATGCGCTCATTGGATTTACGACACTCTTCACCGCCATCTGTGTATTCTTGTTCCTCGGGGTTTGCAGGCCAATAAAAGCATACTGGGATGTTGGTGTGGACGGAAAGTGCCTTTCCAACCAGCAAGTCGAGGCTATTATCATTGCGCAAGGGAGTAAGTCACATTGCCGAAGAAATACGTGCAGATCACTAAATGACCGCAACAGTCCTCTCAGTCATCGCAGACCTCATCTGCGCAGCCCTTCCAATCATCTTCCTCCGGAACCTGCAGATCAACAAACGAACCAAAATCGGCCTATGTCTGCTCATGGGTCTTGGTGTAATGTACATCCCTTATCCACCCCCCGGAAAAAGAACCACAACTAACTCAAATCACAGCACCGCAATCTGCTGCACAGTCCGCACCGCCCTCTCTGCCGGCGCCACCACGGACCCAGACACCACCTGGTCCATCTCGGACAACGTCGCCTGGCGCCTCCCCGAAGTAAACATCGGCATCGTCTGCGCCAACGCGCCCATCTTCCGCCCACTCTACCTCTACATGCGCGGCCGCCTCGCGACCCAGATCCGCTCGAAAGCGAGTTCCAGCGCCAACGGCGGCTTCAGCAAGGAGCGCAGGTGGCCGAACGTCAGACCTGCGGATAGGGATGGGAATGCGGCGAGCCCGACGTGGGGACATGGCTCTGAGGATACGACTGTGGAGATGGAGTTGGGGTTGCCGGTGCATGGTGGGGAGAGGAGTCCGTTGAAGGAGAAGGTCGGGTTTACGTTTCCTACTGAACGGCCGTAGTAAGGACTTCTGTTATTGAGGAAATATCTATGAGAAATTGCATCGATTGTATGTATATATGTAAATAGTCTACCCCTTCCCAGCAGCTGCGCTGCCATTCAAATTCCACACACATTTTGTTAAAATACCTGACCGTCCGCTACAATCCCCTACAATATCCATTTGGGCTTCCAACACGCCATTGAAGCAAGAATTACTGACAATGCTAGACGGACGCTTTCCTGGCCCTCGTTTTTCCTGGTAGTTACCCGTATGCTTGGCGAGGTTTATGGTTATCTATACCGTACATCTTATATGTCTTAAGGTGAAAGGGTGAAAGGAGGGGGTGAAGGATGAAATAGTGGAGAGAGTGAGTGGTGAGGGGTTCCAGATTGGTACTTTGATGGATGATCCATCTGGGAGGGTGTTAACACGGTACTTTGATGAACGAACGGATATGTGGCAGTGGTAGAATTAGGGTGGGCAATGGTATTGTCATGCCATAATCGGTATTTGCTGAGCCTATATACAGGTTTCCGGCGCCGAGTCATTTACCTACCCTTCCTCCAGCGGGGATCGTAATGGATAGGAGTAGTGGTAATTCCGAGTGGCAGGACTTGAGGGAAGGGGTTTTGGTGTGGGTATTTCTTTTCTCAGTTGAGGTGTGGAGTGAAGGGATGCAATTGGATGTTAGATGCTGTTGCCGGGATATGGGGCTTCATTCTCTGTTGAGAAATTGAAGGATTGTAGTGAAGTGGGGTTTTTGTCGATTGGGTGGTTTAGGGTTTGTGAATTTGGATCTTTGTGTTTTCTTTCTATATATAGACCACAGATCTCTTGGGTTTGTCAATGTTGTATATCTTCTTCGGTTCGTTTTATATACCTCGTCTCTGGCAATATTGCAGGCTCAAAGTTCTTAGAGGATTGGAGATTAGTTCAAGTCTTCTTTCTCGAATGACCTTACACAGTGGCGTATAGCTGTTTTCGGCGGATTGGGTATTTTTTTGTGAAGATAGTGGGAGGTGATGAGAAGTATTCTGCCTTTCGTGTTTTATATATATACCACAGATTCTCTGGTCGTACCGAGGTTGTTTTCATTATTCGTGTCTTGATACCTCGTCTCTGGCGACATTGCAGGTCGGGACTCCTCCCAGTGTTGGAGATCAATCCTAGTATCCTTTGCAGTGGCCCCACATTTGGCCAGTGACTCACTCAGAAAGCTTCTATCAGCGTTAGCGCAATTATTGTACTACATATATATGCATATATGTCTGCATCTAAATCTTAGTATAAATTGCCCCAGGTCTCTTGACAAGCGTCATCCGACATCGACGACGACTTATCGACAGCCTTGGTTCACTACTCACAAGCAGCCCTGTAAGTCACTTAGCCAAAACTAAAAACCCCCACTAATATACTCATCAGATATCGACTTTCTCAGCGCGTCATAATGTCATCTAGTCACACCCCATCTCGCCATCGCATCCTCAGCGATCGCGCACGACAACCCCTTTCGGATTTTGGGGAAGATCTACCAATGCGAGAAGGATGGCAAATCATCCGCGCAGCCGCCGTGTCTGAATTCTCATCAGACAGCGACGCATCCGTCAAGATCCCTGAATTACTGGAAAGTCCAGAGGCCATGCAGTTCCTGGGCTTCACCGAAAAGGCAGCTGCTGAGATCTATGACCGCTACCTCCAAGGCTCTGCAAGATTCGCAGGAGAGGAGATCTTTGGCTACGCGAAAGATCACATTCGCTCGGACACGGATGCGAGCGCAGAATCCGACGATTGGGATGAGACACTGGCTAGTATGGGCATCAAGTCTGACATGAGGCTGCAAATCATGGATTCAGAGTTCGAGCATATCAGGTTGACTGCTAATGCGATACATTGGGCCCTAAAAACAATCCAGGCGAAGTATCATTTCTCGCCGCGATAGACAGTGCTGTCCTCGGTAGTGGACCGGTGAGCTTGGAAGCTCGAATGCGGGGCGGTCCGTGAGAATCGACTTTGCCGATCATGTAAACTATGTTCAGAGGAGTTCAGGTTGCGAGATAGGTAAATGCCGATAAGTCTTGGCCTGGAATAAAGCAATGGATGGACAAGGGAAGCTGCGAAATTACGCCCCTCTTTTACACTGACTGGTGTACTCCATTTGGCTGCCGAGTTGCGCTGAAAAAGCTCCATCAGAGACTTACATTGTTTACTGTTATTGCAAAGATCTTCAGCGGTCTCGACGATGCATCTGCTGAATGTTCGGTGCACGGCCTCTTCTGGTATCTAAAGCTGCACATAACTCTGTGACTTTAGGAAATATTAAACACCTTGGATTTCTTACCGCCTGTTGTTTTGGAATATTGGAGTACGAGCTGTGTTATTTCTGGATATTGGGATGGCGGATCAGCAACCTTCTCGGCAAGCGTGGGATTGAAGGATGGTCATTCAATACGTTGCGTATGTTCTTTACATGCTTGATTACCAGTCTGCCCAAGCTAGAAATCGCCCAAACAAAGCGATAGGCCGAGTCCTTTCGCAGCGAACCACACGTGACCTTTAAAAAATTTGCGAAGAATCTGCGAGCAATACCGACAGATTTGCGAAACAAGGAGGCAAAATTACTTGTTCCTGGTCTTTTCTCTGGTGAACTGCGTCGGACAGGGTCTCTTCTACAGGGTTCAAGACAATGAAATCGCTGCGAAATGAGGGAACGTCAGCGACCTCTAATTTGTTTACCCACGTCAGTATTCGAACATTTTGAAGATCAATCGGGAGTAGTCCTAGGTTTCTAGGCCAGTAGATAGAGCCTATGCTCCAAGCATCAATCACGTCTTCGCCAAGACCGTGTACAAAGATGACATCTCCCACGCTAGGTTCGAATCCAGGGCTCAATATGTGGATGCATTCAAGAATCCAGTACCGTCGATACTGATGACCAAGCCGCCATGAACGCAGTCAAGCCCGGCCCATTAAAAGCCCAGGGAACAACGGCGAAGCAGCAAAGCTGGTAGTCTTCCTCTTTACAGGCGCATAGAGTATTACGAAGAGTTCAACCAAGCTCCACTGGAAGTTTTCTTATCAATGTTTGAGATCCTGTGGAGATGGAACAGCAAGAGGCCAGAGGAACTCGAAGGGTTTGGCTACAGGAGTCGAGGGAGGCCACAAAGATTCGAACTGCAACCGACCCTCGGGAGATAAACAATATTAGCGTCGTCAAGCGGTCAAACATCACCCCGATAATCGGATCAAAGTTCCCCCGACTCCCCGCATCAGCACCAAGGCACAGAAAGATGGCCCCAGTCTTCTTCGTCCAATCATGCGACAGTGTACAGCCTTGAAGCGGTTGACACAATCAGACCGAGACGCGTACTGTGTAATGGTTTCCAATTTAGGAGAAGACTTAGAAAGGGTCTTTAAGCCCATATTTGAGCCTGCTTCCTCGCAAGAAGACGCAGACAGGTCAAGACTGAGATTTCTTGTCATGCATCTTTGTGAGACGAAGTGCGCTGTGGCATCAGTGCAGAACTATCTTTGACTCTTCGGTTGAGCTGCCTTTCTGAGACCTGGCTCGCAACTTGGCCCATGTTTGGCGTTAGTGGATCGAGCCTTGAGACGCGCCGTCATTGACTATACCCGAGCTAAGAGCGCGCGATTAGTCCTTCGCTGCTAATACTCCAAAGCTTTGTATTTTTGGACGAGATAATCCTGGTTTGCAACCGAGGACAGGCTGATTCAGGATTAGAAGCGGAACAATATAAAGAAATAGCGAGGTAGTTAACAACCTCCCCTCGAAGCTTTCCCCTCATTTCGCTTATTGAGCCTCGAGCATTGCTTAATACAAGAGCAAGCTTTGCCCGTCGACTTTCTCTCAACTACTCATTCTTTGCTTTGTGTATTCCATGGTAGAAGCTTGACGATGTCTGGCGACGAAATCATCGCCTCATCGAGGGCTCCCCACGGAGTGAATGGGGGATTAGCAGCTTTCAACGATTGGCCAAACGATGCTGGAGTATGTCTAAACAGCAGGACAGATATGACGGTGGTACTGACCGGTACCCGCTCAGTTTGAGTCGTTTCACGAAGAGAAGGAACCTGTAGAGCTGAAGGTTTCAGGTAAGATACCTGCTTACGCTGCGTAAGTGCGAACTTGAACGATCATCTTTCTTCCTGATTACTGAAAATTCAAGTGGGATACTCTACCGTACCGGTCCTGGTGGCCACCAAATCACCACCAGCAAACGTGAAATCTATAGCGCATCTCATTGGTTCGATGGATTCGCTCAAACGCATCGGTTCGAGATCTCGCCGCCTGGGGATGGCAAGTATATCACAAGCGTGAAATATAATTCTCGACATACCTGCAACGGCATGATTGAAAAGATTCGCAAAGCTGGGAAATTCAACAGCATCAGCTTTGGCCAGCAACAAGATCCATGCGAGTCGTTCTTCCGCAAGGTCATGAGCTCCTTCCAAGCCGCCACAGGGCGCTTTGGGAACGGGCTAGAAGATTACAACATCGGTGTCACTGTCAAAACGAACATGCCCATGCCTGGATCGCAGTCGGATAGGGGCATCCAACGACACAGCACCGAAGAGAGTTCTTCCTCGGATTTGAAGAATGTTTGGCTAAAGTCAGACAATGCAACCCTCCAATCCATCAACCCCACAACCCTCGCCCCAGTCGAAATCTCAAGCAATGCCAAGCTCCATCCGGACCTCAAAGGCCCATTTACAGGCGCTCACTCCCGCACCGACCCTATCACGGGAGACTGGTACAACTATAACCTCGAAATCGGTTGCCAAGCCGTATATCGCGTCTTCTGCGTCTCCGCCAAGACTGGCAAAGCCACCATACTAGCGACAGTCGCCGGTGGCGGTATCAGACCCGCATACCTCCATTCAATCATGCTGACAGAGAGCTACGTGATCGTCTGCATCTTCTCCGCTTACTACGCGATGGGTGGCATGAAAGTGCTGTGGACGAGAAATATGCTCGACGCACTGAACTTCGATCCTAAACAAAAGAATCTATGGCTTGTAGTAGACCGATTGCGTGGGAAAGGACTCGTGGGCATGTTCAAATCGGATCCCTTCTTCGCATTCCACCCTGTCAACGCATGGGAGCAACCTTCGGAAACCGAAGCCGGGAAGGTGGATATCATCACCGATATTCCAGTCTACGAGAACATGGATGTGCTAAAGCGATTCTACTACCACAACATGAAAAGCACATCTCCATCAGCTCTCAATTACTCTCGCGAGAAAGGATCCACCTCTCGCGCATCACTCACCCGCTTCAAACTCCCCAGCGTAGGAACCACAACCATCACACCGACTAACGCAAAAACCCCTGTTGAAACCCTCTTCACAGCACCCAAACACTCCACCCCCGAACTCCCGTCCTTCAATCCCCACCATGCCACAAAACCCAGCCGCTACATTTACGGCGTCAGCGACGCGGGATATTCCACTTTCCTAGACGGCCTGCTCAAATACGACACTCACACCCAAACAGCCGTCTCCCGCATCATCCACGCACAATCGCCCGGCGAGCCGATTTTCCTACCGGATCCGCAGGGAACGGAGGAAGATGACGGGGTGTTGTTGAGTGTGGTTCTCGATGGGACGAGGGGAAAGAGCTATCTATTATGCTTGGATGCGAAAGCGTTTGAGGAGCTAGGGAGGGCGGAGATGGAATCGGTGGTGGCATTCGGGTTTCATGGGACTCATACTTCGAATTTATAGTAAACGACTGTATTTGAGTGGAATTGGCTACCTGGGTATCTACTGGCGATCTCAGGAATTCGTAGCATCCGCCCGCATTTTCCACCTGTCGTTCATACAACGTTGCCCTTGTCCAAATCCTCACTATGGAGAAAGATGGAAAACGTGTCCTCTTTAAGACATGCTATACTTCGTAGCTTATTTCCTTCTGATACCGCCTCCCGCACCCCCCTGCAGATTATTTGATATCTCCCTAGATTGAACGCATGGACGACTGGTATTCGCCAGTTACTCGTAGTCGAACTCACACTCAGTCGCAGTCGCAGTCGCACTCGCCTAGTCGCACTCGGAGATAGCAGTCGTACTCGGCGATAGTAGTTACACTCGCTTAGTCGCAGTCGCAGTCGCACTCGGCGATAGCAGTCGCAGTCGCAGTCGCACTCGGAAATAGCAGTCGCACTCGCTTAGTCGCACTCGCAGTCGCAGATGTACTAGAAAAGATTGCCATTGTTGGTGGTGTGAAGAGGAATTGGAGAATTGAGGGATTGCGATCTCGATGCGAGATGACTTGGTAGATAAGGTATGGATCTGTTATATGCTAAAGTCTGCGTAGTTACACAATTGCGATAGCGAGACTGAATTACTAGAATTAGTGCGACTGCGACTGCTATTTCCGACTGGGACTGGGACTGGGACTGGGACTGGGACTACGACTGAGTGTGAGTGCGAGTGCGAGTCGTAGTCGGAAATAGTAGTCGCACACGCAGTCGTACTTAGTCGCAGTCGCACTCACAGTCGCACTCGGAGATAGCAGTCGCACTCGGCGATAGCAGTCGCAGTCGCACTCAATTCTCATAAGGCAGCTTCCACGATGTACGGCCTACCATAACACAGTCTCAATTCAATTCCAGATACAGATGACCCAGAGATGTACAAAATCAATCACCTGAGAGCATATTCAGGAGTTACACAGCATATTGAATTTGTAAGGCGGTCAGCCCTCTCAGCGGACTGGTCACTCTTAAAGAGGACGATGTAGGCTTTATGAGTCTGCAGCCTCTCGCAAGAGCCGTTCATGAGACTGCATAGCTTTTCTTGTATACGCGGGCATATCTTTCCATTCATGATCTTGCCCTGTCGGGCCACCATCAAAGACCTCCGTCGAGAACCAACTTCGGAAACCTGTTTGGAGAACGGCTTTGGCAAAGCCTGTGACAGGGAGATAGCCACCATTGAAGGGTACTGGACGGAGACTCGAACTCCATCGACCTCTCAGTCGCAGCCCGCTTTCGTCAGGCTTGGGGTCTAGGGGCGCTTTCGGCTTGTAAGCGTCTGAGATCTGTAGAATGTAGATCTTCTCGGGCGGTATTGTAGTTGACAATTCCTTCAAGCTCTCCTGATATTTCTTCTCCATGGTCTCCCTGCTTGCTTCACTCTCCAACAGGCCCGACTTGGTCGTAGGATCTGCCCACTCCCCGCCTGCAGTCTGGAAAGTGTCGAGGCACAAACCAACGTTCGGCCTGTCAACTTTCTTGACAATCTCCCATACGTCCTTCCAATCCGGAGCATGTGTAGACCAGCACCAATTTTCATATGCCAGACGGAATTTGTGGGGAGCTAGAAGATCCGCGAGTTCTTTCAGGTCGGAGACTGCAGTATCTCGAGTTATTGGAATCGGAGAATCGCTTGAACCAACCTAGAGACGAAGATATTTTAGTAAGAATATTGACAAACATGTGCCTCATACCTGTAGCATGTCGGTCCCCACGGCTTCCATGATCCTTATCCATCCCTTTGCCCGTCTGAAGGCGTCCTCTCGATCCTCTGACTGCGGCTCCCACCCCTCAAAGTTCGCGAATGGCTGCAGCATGACAATCTTCAGTCCTAGCTCTTTGCACATGCTCCTCACTTCTTGCCCGGCATCGCAAAGACGATCAAATTCTTGAGGTCCTATAGCCCTGTCGAACTTCTTCGAAGCGAAGGAGAGCAGGTCTGGGAAGCCCAGCTCGATGCCTTGAAAGCCGGCGGACGCGATGGCTTTCAATTTCTCATCCAAGGGATATGAGGGGGTACCGATGGAGACGGTCGCGTAGCATGTGGGGATTGAAGACAGTGATTCGTTTGACATGGTCATCTTGAATCATAACGCTCGGCGGCGAATGAGGTGAGCAGAGACTTCGTAGGGACGTTGTTATGAGATTTGACAGATTCGCGAAATCAACCCTGACTGTCAGTGCATTGAGCTCAAGCAGCTACAAGTCTCGTGAGCAAATCGATGTACTGCGGGCATCGTCATAGCATCTGGCGACGTCATAGCTACGGTCGAGGCGGCATATCGATGCATCGTGCTACCGCAACCGTCCCAGAATGCTCACGACTGGCAACCAATTCACGGGCAATGATGGGGCTCATAATAGTGGGTGGAAATGCTGCCAATCCTCGGTCGGAGTGGTAATAACTTCGGCACCACAACCGAGGAAACTCCTTCTAGCCCTGCCCTTTCGAGCCTTTCGATTACTTCATCACATGAAATAGACCTTGCCTCAGCCCACCAACATGGCCAAACCCAAGCTGCCTCATCCTCCCCTCCATTCCCCACAAAAACCCCCACAACAATCCCCACCATGACAACCCCCTCCACAATCTCCGAAGCCATCAGCAACGACCACGCCAACCTCGACGTCTACGCCGACAAGATCAAGTCCTCCACAACCCTCTCAGAAAAAACAGAATGGCGGAACCAATTCACCTGGACCCTAGCCCGCCACGCAATCAGTGAGGAGCTAACCATGTATCCAGCCATGGAGAAGCATCTCGGTCGAGAAGGTACAGATCTGACCGATGTCGATCGTGCTCAGCATCAAGCTGTAAGCCCCGCCACCACCCAAACCATTTCCCCATGCTAACTCCTACAAGGTAAAAGAAGATCTCTACACCCTCCAATCCATGTCTCCCACCAACCCCGAATTCCTCCCCGCACTAGAAAATCTCCTAAAAGACCTCCACACCCACATCGAACATGAGAAAAACGAAGACATGCCCCGATTGGAGAAACTGCTGTCCAAAGAAGAGAGCAAGAGCCTTGCAGACGCGTTCGTCAGGACGAAGCAAATTACACCTACGAGAAGCCACCCTAGTGCGCCGAATAAGCCGTACTTTGAGAATTTTGCTGCGATGCTGGCGGCGCCGCTGGACAAGTTTACGGATTTGATGAGGAGTTTTCCGGAGGGGGATGTGGTTATGGAGGTGAGCCCGAAAGCGGTGCTGTGAGGAGATGGTGTGGAGTATTGGGATGCTCAATGCCTTACTTGCTTTGGATAAGTGTGGCTTTCAAGGATTATCTTATCATAAGTGTACATATCTATCTGACGACGCTCGCACTGTTTCACTTCCTATGGAATGACATGAGTTGCAACTTTCCAACGGCATCAGTGGCGTTATGATGGGGGAATCTGTTGCCCTTGGCTTCCAGCCCATGTCAGTGTGCCTGATGACATCGAAAACGGTGGCGGAAGTCCAGCTTCGCCCACTTCAAAAGGATCTTTTGGTGGTATCGTCCCATTCAATAGTGCCTCCCCCTGCGCGCCTCATTGATCGTAGCATTCGTTATGGTGTTGAGGTGTGGAAGTGTGAGATGTTAATTCATCTTCATCAGGAACAGGGGGTAGAGGTAGAGGCGGAATCTGAGACTGGGTTGGTGTTTCGCCATAGCTACCCGTAAAAGTGTTGGGGGTGGCACGGATGAAACGGGTTTTAGCGTTGTAGGGGTTTGATGAAGGGGTGAGGATGGTCCTTTGGTATATTTAGCTCAAGGGTTGACTCCTTTGTGGTGTGCGATGGTGGTTTGAGTTTGCAGGGGTGGCGTGATTCGTCGCTGCCGGCTTGAATGGCCTGTACTGACTTGGCAAAGTTGGCTTCTTGGGTGCCCGAACTTTTGAGAATGCCGTTGCTGATTGTTCCGGTTGGAGCTAAATGGCTTAGAGCTGTGAGTCGGACCAAGACAACAAGGCGTGCATTTTAACATAATCAGATAGAGCCTGCTGTTGCAGTAGGGTACGCGTCTCTGCCTTTCTAAGAAGGGCAATAGAATTCGAAGCGATTGTAGAGTTGCTGTTCATTAACCTGTTGATCAACCGGCGACCCATCAATCTTTTTAGAGTGCAGCGCATAGATTCTGCCAACCCTCTGCATCTGGCTCATGATCCACTCTTTCTGTCCATCGCGCAGACAACTCGTTCGCAACGACGTTCGCATAGGCTCGAGAAGATGCCAGCCGCCAAGTGCAGAGGCAGCACGACGGTGCTTTTCAGAGACTTTCTGGGAGCCGGCGTAGGGGTATTCGATACCATCTCTGTCGCCCGGCCTGCCCGATGTCTGTGTACCGAGAGCGAAGGGCACGCTCGCGCAAATATCATCAGCCATTTCTTGCGTAATCATCTTGGCATAGACGGCGCGCCAGTACCATTGGTGGTCGTAGGGCATGTCGAGCCAGGCTATGCAGTCGAGAATGATGGTTTGGATTTTGATGCGGGCGGAGCGGTATTGATTCCAGATGCTCTGGACCCATAGGTCGATGTAGACGTCTTTTCTATCGTTGTAGATGAAAGCTGCTTTGGAGCTGTTTGTGGGATAGTCGAATCCGTCGGCGGGTTTGCAATTCCACTCTTCGGGTAAGGACTCAGGCCATACGGCTACCAGAAGGTCGACCGAGATGGCGTACTCTAAGAGGTCGTTCACTTCTTGCTCTGATTCGGGGGTTCTGGGGAGTAGGAGAGTAGATTTGGCACTGGAGCGGAGATCTGCAATGTTGGTTGTGACTGAGGTCAGGCGTGCAGCAGCGTTTTGTGGCACACTCTTGAAGACTGCGATTAGTCCATCTGGACACCTTTTGAAAGACGTCGCTTCTTCGATAGCATGCTCGACCTTGATAGATGTCAGATCCATTCTTGTACGGACACAGCTATGATGTCAACGGTTGGAAGAGACTACGGTACATACAAGCTGGGAGCGGACCGAGAAGAGCAAGCCAACGGCCAGCGGTGACTTTACATTCTCCTGCCCTCGGTGCATGACTAGGGCAGAAGCTCCAGCATTGTGCGTTTTGGCCATATTGACTTTCGATGCGTCGGCAGAGGCGGTGATCTTCTGTGGAGGTGTCAGTATGGTGAGATAATTATAACAGCTCTTGTTGCTTGAATAGGTAACCATTGCGCAACTTTTCAAGGTGGCCATCGAGTTGTATGAATGCAAAACGGCTGCGGGTTACGGAAATGAGGCGAAGATACAGCATTGAATTCGTGGCACCATCAGGACGATCGACTGAGTAGGAGAAGCGGCATTTGGCAGACCGACGGTACAACATACCTCGTATAGTCCAAGGAGCAGAACAGCCATCAGCGTCTCATCCTTCTTAGATTCAATGGGATTCTTGATTGCTGCACTTGTCTTACGTAGCGCTCGCCCAAAGATTGATCGTCCAAGCTGTTGATCACTTTGTCTTGCTGATGAAGCCCCGGAAATGACTAGAGCCACTGAAGAAGTTGCCAAAGACAGAGGTGATTCAGGAGCAGCGTTTTCGTAAAGCGGCATTAAATGCTCGAGGTGCCCTTGTACGCTATCCGGATGGCGAGGTAGGAGGACAAAATCAAGGAAGAAAGCACAGATAGCTTCTTGCTCATGAAAATCGTTGAACATGCGAGGGATTGCATCATCGAAGGATGACGTCCGCTTCACAACTGCACTAGAGGGAATATCACCGGGATCAGACAGTGGCCATACTATTGTTGGATGGGTCTTTTCTGACGACGCAGAAGCGGGTGGTGTGGGTATTTTCGAGGTGCTCGGCTTCTTTCTCTGGGCCTTTTGCCTGACCGAATGAGTCTGATCACGGAGAATCAAGTCGAAACGAGCGATATATCCAGGGCATTGCCTCTTAGTATTGATGCATTGCGAGCAGGCTGGTACGGCTTCGTCACACTACAGACAGTAAATCGATATACTGGGTATCAGAGGTCAAGATTGATAGATCTGACCTTGATCTTTCTCTTCCGGCAATTTTGGCAGCCAGCACTTGGCTTTCCTTGATAAACCATGGCTTGATATTGAAGAGACGAGATGAATTGGCGGAAAGTGGATCGATGGCAAGTAAAAAAGCAGTATTCTTGTCGAGTTGACCCCGATCTCGCAATTAGAGGTGTTTTTTGGTCTGAGTTAACTCCAACAAGAAGACATAGAACGAGGAGATGTGAGAGGCTATATGAGCGATAGAGACATGATCTGTCGTACTCTGCAAGGCTAGGGTCTGTCTATCAGCTGGGACCCACATGGTGGAGTCGCAGCGCTAACTTTACCGGCGGCGCGGGGAGACCCTGCACTAGGCCCCAGCTAAACCTATAGAGGTTGTGTTTGCGAGTCTTTAACCGGTCCAAGCATGGCGTCGAACGACCGCGTGGATATTTGACCGGTAAACGGCCCCTAAGGTCTCGCAATAGAAGCTTACTTCAACGTTGGGAAGGGTCGGAAGGCCCCGAGCAGCCAAGTCAAGTAGAGACCGTTGGATGGTACGTGCCACCCACATCAAAGGGAGAGCCTCTGCCTATCACACCCCTTAACACCCCTCACTTTCCTCTGCACAGTGATGGCATGTTAGAGAGACGTTTGAAGATCAGCCATGTGCTTGGGTAATCGACACGTGGACGGTGGAGACAGGTGGTTTCATCTGTATGCACAGTGCTCCAGGGAACTTCCAACTCATTAAAGCCATGTCGATGTCGATCTAATGGATACTGCCGAGCTTTTGACGGTTTTGTCCTACTTCTGGTTTCCTCGAAATTCACTTCCATTATTTCGTTCCTGGGCAGGCTTCACCGTCGATGTTTTCTCTCGTATCCTTCACGGTGTAAGGAATTTGGATTGCTTGTTCCGAAGAAACATGCAATTGCTCCGTCCCGATATTGCGCACTCCTCTTATCCGTGCATATTCCCACCAAGCGATTATGGTCAACGCTGAGCGTAAGTTGCAATATGCGCAATTGAGCTCATGCGGCTGCCTTGACGACCCGTCATAGACAATGACTCCCTTCAACCATTAGCCTGAACCATCAGTCTGTGGTCGACCTGCCTGAGACACAAGACTGTAGCACTTCTTGGCCGCTTAGATTCTGTGCATTCAACATACAGGGCTTCATCTGGATCTGCAGGCATGGTTCTGTGCTACCGTTGCTCGAATTGGTGATAGAAGGCTGTGTCCCGAGGCTATAGATTTGAAAACTTATAAGTGGATTGGTGGCTTCTCCCACCGCTACTAATCAAGCGGACTCACTTCTGGTTGGCACGCGGAATTCTTGAAACCCGCGTGGTTGGTACGAGTACGATAGATTTGTACATAAGCAGGGTCGGACAATGCGTCGTGGCAGTCCTCGTCCTCGATTCATGAAGCCCTCTTATTGGCTTGGTCGGGTCCTAGTGAGATATGATGATAAGAATAGGCTAAGATAAGCTGTACTGTGTAAAGTAGTGCATCTTCTGCAGGAGGATAGTTCCCCCGATTCGCCGGAATTCTCACCTCAATCTCACCGATGGCTCCACTTCGGCCAGTGTCATAACCCGACCCGACCAATGAGACGTCAGTCAGTCAGCATTAGACTCAGCAAAAACTACCGCTTTCGGCTTAGCATGTCGCATTCTGTGCCCTGCCATCCTCGCCAAGCGGTCGTCCCGCCATGTTAATCTATCTCCACAGGTCCAACGTGCAATAGACAGGCTGTGTTTGGCTGTACTTCCCGGAGTTTTATCATCCCTTCCAGACTTGGCAGACTGCGAATTACGCGTTGCGCATTGCGGAGGGGAGAGCGTCGCAGCACACGAGCGGACCCTTATCCTCAATGTGTTCCCTCAGCTCGGAGTTCGCTGGTCTGCGCCCTCGGTACGGTGTATATAACTTTCCGCTTCCCTCGCTGTTTCACTGCTTCTGTCACACCATCTCAATAAAACAAATCCCCAATCCGTGAGCTTACGTTCGGAGCATTCTGCGAATCTCGCTGTTCCAGTCTCACTTCCCGCGAGTAATAAGTAACAGTTGTTGCTCGACCGCTCGTATTCTATCAGGCAACCACGTCTGACCTCCTCCACGTCTCACTCCTCCTGGCACTCAATAACTCAACTCATCCTTCTCCTCCACACTTAATATCTCTCCAGCTCTTCAGGTCACCGTTCATACCCTTGGAATCGGCCACTCACTGCAGCTCCCTTACATTCCTTCACTGTCTCACACATCTCCGCAGCCATGCCTATTGCTGCAAATGCCCCTCAACCTACAGTCCTTCCACCCACCAAATACTCAGTCGAAAATTGTACAGACATTAGCATCTACTGCCCAGTACAATTTACAATCTATGGCTACTATCCTAGCCTGGGAGCCAATGCCTTCTTTTGCGCTGTCTTCGGCATTTGCTGCATAATACAACTGGCCGCTGGCATCAAGTACAAGACATGGACGTATCTGATCGCTTTGTTCTTCGGTTGCCTAGGAGAGGCTCTCGGTAAGACTGCCTATTCTTCCTTACTGCCAACTGACTGACACACTCCCAGGCTACGTTGGTCGCATTATGCTCCACACCAACCCATGGGACAGTACCGGCTTCGACATTCAGATCTGCTGCATAATCATCGCACCGGCCTTCCTCGCCGCCGGAATCTACCTCACGCTCAAGCACATCGTCCTGGAGATTGGCAATGACTTCTCCCGCATCCGAGCTAAATATTACACGTGGATCTTTATCCTCTGCGATCTGTTCTCCCTCATCCTCCAAGGATCCGGAGGAGGTATTGCCGCCACCGCCAAGGGCGGATCCACTATGCAGAAGACCGGCAACAATCTCATGATGGCCGGTATCGTCTGGCAAGTCTTTACCCTCATCGTCTTCGGCATCCTGGTTGCGGACTATTTCATCCGGGCCCGCGCTAACCGCACACGTTTCGAGCCCGCCGCCATCAAGCTCCTGAACAACCAGCGCTTCAAGCTCTTCGTTGCTGGCCTTTGCCTGGCATACCTCACCATCTTCATTCGTTGCGTCTTCCGTATCGGCGAGATGGCCAAGGGGTGGGCCAATCCGATCATGCAATCTGAGCCCGACTTCATCGCTTTGGACAGTGTTATGATCATGATTGCGACGATCTGTCTAACTGCCTTCCACCCTGGATGGATGTTCAAGGAGATGCAGATGCATGGCAAGACGAATCCTATGGCTGAATTTCAGACTGCGAATGCTGAGAAGGTCGCCGATATTAATTCTGCATCACCTAGCGGAAGTCTTGAGGAGGCTGGTCGTCCGAAGAAGAAGGGATTCTTCAGACGGTCGTGAGGTTGTCGGCAGATTCAGACAGTGCCACACGATTTTTTCTTCAGTTGGTGTTGCTTGCACTAGACTTACGCCTTAGACGGTCGAAGGTCTCGCTGCCCTCCGATGAGCGGGAGTGAGGAGATACCGATATGATTTCCAGAGTAATGTTTTCCAGAAACGTCTTCAAGGAGCGGAAGCGGAGCGATACCAATATGATTTGCAGAGTCTAGCTTTCCAGAAATACCTATAGAGCTCCATGCAGATAAATTCCCAAATATTACCTAAGATGATGACGACCACTTGACCATCAACCTTTGCACTCCGCCGTTGCGTAAGTATCAAGTCTCGACTCCGGTCGCATCATCCACTATAGGAGCGCCTGAACTACCCTTCGCCACCAACTGCACATATCATGCAATGCGGATTGCAGATGCGACAGATAGAGAGAGTGAGGTCTTCAGATTGGGAAGACATTTTAGACATGAAGGGGACGGGAATGGTGGGATATGGTAGCAAAATTCGATAGGAGACCGCCACCGAACCACACGGGTTGGTTTGGCTTTACGCAAGGATGCAATGACTGTGCAAATACAAAAGGCATGGGGATGAGTTTCCGCTTCGAGTATCTGTATAAGTCCAATGTGCTTTATATCTCTACCGTAGTCGTCATACGCACCGCTATGCAAAGACTGAGCACTCGTCCATATCCACCCAACCAAAAAAACGCCCTTGTTCAAATCTCCACCCTCATATGAAAGCGGGCCCTGCACCACCAGCACCACCGGGTTGGCCCTGCCATCCCTTGTAATTCGGTGGCGCATCACTCGGTTGCTGTGTGACATACTGATCTGGTGAACTCCGTCCACTACTTTCGCTCTCCTTTTCTTCGCGTATGAGTGGGACATGGTGATGGCTCGTTGAAGCGCTGACGGGCTTGCCTTCGAGCTGCCAGTCGTCTTCGTCGGATTGTTCGGTGTACTCGGGTAGGGAGAGGACGTTTCTCGAATCACCCTTGACGAGACCGAGACGTTCTTCTTCCGTGGCGGATTTGATGTTGGGGATTGATTGGTCTTTGCTGCTGCCCCTTGAGCCGAGACCTAATCGTGATGTGGGGCGGTGAGGCTCGGCGCTTTCGGGTCGCTGGTCGGGCTTGTGGCGGTGGAAAGGGTTGGTGAATGAGAATTGGCGTTTGGCGCCATGTGGTGGGGGTGGGGGTGCGAGACTGCTGCCTCGTGAGTTTGAAGGACGGGTTTCTACGCTGTCGGCCCACATAATGGGTTTGCCGCCCGCTCCGGTATATTCTGTGTTGGAATCGAAGGGTGGTTTGTCTGCTACACCGTCGGCCCCGCGCAGCGAAGGTGGAAGGCCGTAGACATGGTCCATCTCCATTGCGCCGAGGACCTGAGCTGTAGGAGGCGTGCTATCTATCCCTGGGGACACCGGCTCGGACAAAGCAGGGGTTCCGGTACTGAGACTCTTGCCCTGCCGAGCTGCGAAATTGGTCGAAGCGTGCCTTCTGAAGCTTTGGAAGAAACGTCCGTTGAGCCCGCTTCCGCTGCCAAAAACATCTGATGAAGATGGCCTATCTTCCGAGACACCATCTTCATCAGGAAAATGCGCCATGCCGAGTGGTGGATGTAGTGTCTTTCGTCGTTGAACACCTCCTGACGAGGGATCAATGACAGTCTTCCGTCTTCTCAGGCCGTCCCACTCAACCTGCTCGTTTTCGCCAATTGGTTCCATCTGGTCCTTCATCCGCATTTCGTGAACTTTCTTGGCCTCTGCAGCCTCCACTTTTTGCCTGGACTGGGAAAACCTGCGAATGATAGCAGCGGCGCCACGTATAGCATCTGCTTTCGGTTCTGATTCGGGCTCCTCTTGTTCAGCTACTGTCCGAACTTGATCCAGATCACCTTTGAACACAGCTGCATCTGGCATATCCTTGGCTGATTTCGATAGCTGGAGTAGCACTACTCCGGCGCAGATCTGCAAAAAGCCCAAGACCACTGTTATTATCGAAGTAACGGAGCCCTTGAATCCTTGGAACAAGATTGCAGATGTAACTATAGTCGAGCTGGTAAAGAAGACGTAGTAGGTAGGCGTGACCAGTGCCGCGTTGAAAAGGTTCAAAGCTTTCTGTATTACTGTCAGTCAAACTTCATCTCTTGCGTCTAAGTTGCGGTAATTTGGTTTGACTTACGTTCAGAAAAATGATCTCCGTGACTAACGTGGTAGCCACAAACACAAGCAAAAAGTACAAAAACCACTGATTGAATTGCGGCGTTCCCCCGGCCTGAGTGACAATCGCAGCACCCAGCCCTTGGGTTGCTACGACACTCAAGCCTCCAATCAAACTGCAAATGCTCAAGTACACCAACATGCTCTTCTTTCCGTATCTGGGGCCAACCCAGAGTGCGATAAAAACACATCCAATGATGATGACCCCGGCGTAAGAGAGGAATCCAGGTGCCCTGAACAAGCGCTCCATCTCTTGTATGGTTCCAGCCGAAGACTGCGCAGGTGCATTCATGACGATGACAATCGATCCAACAATACACATGAAACATCCGACTTTCCCAACAAAGCTCAAGCGTTCCTTGAGGAAGATTGCCGAAAGAATTGTCGTGATTACAACCGATAGAGCTCCTAGCGGTGTGACCAATATTGCGTCCACGAAAGCGTAGGCCACAAAATTGCATACCTCTCCAATGATCATAAGTGTCATGCCCGTCCACCAAAATGCGTTCTTCAAATATCCATATCCTTCGCCCGCCTCTTCATTGTATTTGATATTCGCCTTTAACAGACCCGTCTTTTTCAACACGAATGAAGTGCCAATAAAGACACCCGAGGATATGGCGAGCGATATGCCAATGGCTTTGTAGACAGGCGGCCGCCCCTTAGCCGCAGATGGGTCGGGTATATGGGTGCAGTTTGCTGTAGTATAGATCTCGTTCGCCCTCGCCAGGATATGTGCCGTGTTCTCCATGGCGTTCTCCATCGTGAAGGCTTGCCAGACAAGGATGCTTTATCGTATTTTCAGATACTCTTATCTGTTGCTAGCGGGAATCGCAGGCATGTGGAAGGGTGAGGAGCTTGTGAGAGAGCGTGATAGCAATAGCAATGGGGCTAGAACGAGGCGAGTCTCGAGACCTCGTGCCTTTTCGTGATCCCACGAGAGTCTCCCGATCATGCAATGGCAGCGACCGCTCCTAGGGAGCGATGCTCATATAAAGCGGTTATGTTTCTCGTACAGCCGCAGTACCGGAGCCGGAGGACCACCAGAGCTCTTAGACTTGAAGAGCGCAAGGGTCCGGAGTCTGAGGCACGAAGGAAGCAGAGGATTATTTGCGGAGGAGCTATGGCCAAGCGCTGTTGGATATGCTCCTGAAGGTTTAGTTAGAGAAGAGCTCGCCTGTGTCTTGAGCAAAATGCTTTACGGTGGTGGTACGATGAGACAGGTAGAAAGGATGTGTAGAAGGCAATGGGCTCAACGTTTGGGTATCACAACTGAATTGAAATGTACAGCCTTGGTGTCGACGACGTCGCTATTGTTTATGACGGAGCATCTGGAACCCGCAAGCTTGATTTCAGGGCGCAAGAGAGCTAGTCTCATCATGGGTTAGTTCTACGCCACCGAGACTACTGTTCTCGCCTGGGTAACCAATGAGCTACGACGCGTCCATCAGTGGTGAGGCAAGCCGCGTGTCCAAGACTCGGGGCTACTATAAATAGACCGATCTGTCGAAATCTACCACAGAACGGTGGTTGTGTCTGCAGGAGTTGCTCAACAATGGTAATCAATGGTATCGCTATTAATACTGCAAGGGCCATGAATCTGAAGATGTTTTCTCCGTCCGAATGCGTCCCAGTCCTCATAGAGATAATATCATAGCTAAGTCGAGTGTCAAGCATATGTCAGGGATATCAATCGTTCATCATACAATCATAACTCCATGCCCGTTGCTAGAAGACCGCGAAACTCATACATCCAGACCTTCTTCATTTTGGCACATACTGCGGCTTCCTCGCCATGTTCACCGTTGGGGGAGGGCCATCAGTATCCGGATATGGCAGAGGCAGAGGCACATTTCCATTTCCCCTTGGTTCGGAACGATGTCTTCGAGGGTCCTGGTGGGGTATGGGTGTTTTTGGAGGCAGTGGAGGAGCTTCGTGCCTTTGATATTCGTTGCTCCCCCGAAACGATCTCTCGTCAGAGGACCTTGGTTGAACTTCCTCTGCAGCTTGTGGGTACTCAACTGAGGGCATTACAGCAAATTTGTCGCCAGGTGTGGAGAAACGCTGATAAGGATTGGGATTTAGGCCAGGGTACATCGGGCCAGGTTTGCTGAGTGGTCGGGGTACCAGTTGCGGCTCGTCTGCGCCGGGAAGTTCTATCGCTTGGGGCTCCGATGGTGGAACATATGGCATGTCCTGATTTTGGTATTGTTTGTATTGACTCTCGTAGCTCTCATTTGCTCGCTGGACTCGGACCGCCAATTGCCTTCGCATAGCTTCGACCTTGGCCATCTCCCGGGCTCCCTCGTTGAGCATGACCTTGACCGCGGGCGTGTTTAGGTAGGATTGAGTGCTGTTGCTGATATCCGCTAACCTGTTCCATTCGTTCATTCCAAATTCTCCAACTCCCACTTCGACGTTAAGCCTCATGTAATGTGAGGAATCAATGCCTCTCTTGGGTAAATGGATCGACAGCATTTCTCTATGCGTCTTCTCGCACCCTTCAATCTTTGCAATCAATTTTCTCTTGGCTTCTGCGAAAGATCCTAAGCCACCCGCAAAACCCTCCCACCATTCTGACTGCATGTTCTGTGTCCCGCCAGGTCGCTTTCCAGTGCCTATACTAAGAAAAAGGCCAATGGTCGAACCTGGCCATTCATTGATTATAGCCTCGTCAAGAACCTGTGGAGCCGGGTTGTAAGTAGGGGTCTTGTCGGAATTTGTAAGACCATAGCCTTCATCAAGGAAAGTAGATGTGCCTATTCGCACTTCCTTGAATGCAAGTTTTGTAGCGCATGTTGCGCGGCCAGCCTGCCATATTGCGCATTCAGACTCAATAGCGGGCTGTGTCCTTGAAGGGTATGACCGTAGTAATACAGTAGTAGCGCTTCTCTCGTTGTGGCCTTTGAGGACGGCGGTTACAGCACTGGTTCATATTCAGTACTTTGGCAACTCAACGACCAAACGTGTACTCACGTTTTGCACCTTTTCTCTCTCCTTGTATCCTCAAGCGGCGCATTGGGATCCCCGAGCGTTGTCCAGCTATCCGAGGCGAAGTGACTGTACCGATTCCTTGGGCTCGAACTTGTCGACGTCCTAGGCATACCATTCTTGTCACTCATCACACTCTGCGGCCTCGAGTCCTTCGAGAAGCTTCCGGGACTGTTCGGCATGTCTCGAAAGGCATCTTCCGGTTCCTCGTCCCTTTCGTGCTCAAAGGATCGCACGCAGGCTCTTATCGCATCCTCTAACATGGAGGCTTTGAATAGCGTAGATCTGTAGGGTATCCCAGCTATGGTCTTGTCCGTCTCGAAAACTTTCCTAGTCATTTGTACATAAACCCTCATGCAGTCCTTCGTGTTCATTCGTAATCGACCCAACATGATAGCTATCAATCCTCCCGTTCCTGTGCCCACAATGAGGTCGAAATACTCGCACGGCTTGGGTATCTTGTCCGGTTCTGGCGGTTCTCCATGACATTCGGCGTAGGTTTTGTGCATAAAGTCGTGAAGGAGGATGAGCATGGAGTAGCCCCGGACACCTCCGCCATCTAGTCTGGCGATTCAGCGCATGTAGGAAGAGGGGGTATTTGGACATAGACGCTCGAACACTCACCTAGCGATAGTACGCGCAGCGGCGTGCCTTTTGTCGTATCTCTACGACGAAGCCCCGAGGACTCCATCTCTTCGCTGGATTCCCAAACCGACGGGTGATCTTGTCGTTGAAGCGCAGCGACAAAGGTTGGAACACGGGGAACGTGGTGGTGCTCTCCAGGTGCTTCTGGGCGACTTCGTCGGCTTTTCTGTAGATTTCGGTTGACACCTTGCTCGACTATATCTTCGGAGAGTAAGCAGGCCTTTCCGAATAAGTGATCGGGTGGGCAAGCGCAGCTCCTCTTAGCTTCGTTGACAATGTGATGCGTGGAGCGGTTGTAGAGGAGCGGAGACCGAGGCTCGGCGCCGCGAAATGGTCTTGATGCGATGAAGGTGGAACTTCACATCGTACGCAGCAATGTACCGACGTATTTTTGTCGAAGCTTCGGAGTTGTCGAGATTGTTGGGGAAGGTGTCGTGAAGATTGTGAAAACGTCAGATTCGCAGGTCGGGCAATGGAGATGATGACCGAGCAAGGTTTTGATGCTCTTCTCATCGGGGCTGTGTAAGCGCATTATATTATCTTCGTACATTGGCTCTCATGCAATGAATATCTTGAGGCGCCTCTCTTACGAGGCTGGGCTACGCACTTCCGGCAGGACTGTGATAGATGGGTCCTAGTGGCTGTATACATTACGAGCTTGGTCTCATGAAGCGTACGATGGCACAAGTCAGTGCGAATGAGCCGGCCTTTGATGGTGCTGAAGTACAAAGATGGAAGAGTAGCTACTATTCTATTTACTGCCTGTAAAACGAACAAGCTTAGATCTTGCTTTTGCAAGCACTCTGGTCAATAATACGGTGTCACTCTTCTGAAAGTCTCACGTATGGTGTCTTGAAGAATTCTCCATGGCGTTGCCCGGATTTTGGCCAGAGGCAACAAGCCAGGAAATTTCAATGCTCTCGCTTGGGAATGATGAGAGTAGATCATCCTTCTCGTCCGAAGTCGAACTTGATCCTCCCACAGCTTCCAGAGACCATGCCCCTTTCAATTTTTGTCGACAAGTGGAAGACTTGAGTGTCGCTCGTGTATGAACCTTCTAGGTTTTCGTTCTCAATTTTGATTTGCTCGAGAAGGGCAAAAGGCCTAGATTGTTGGACATGTTTGAAGTTGCTAGAAGCCCACAGGATGCTTCACCAGCTCATAATCGAAAAGGATACCAATTTAGCTCTCTTGCTGAAAGACAATCCATTACGTGAACCGGGTTTGGACGGTGGTTGACTGACTTACCCTCTCAAGTATGGAATGGCAAGCTTTTATAAAAGTTGATCTTGGCTCGACTGCCAGAGTCCGCGGCCAACAGCAAAACGAAATTATACTATCAACGTTGGGGTGCCTTGAGATTTGGCTAGCAAAATCTCTACACCACCGTTGGATAACTGAGAGAAAGTATCGTAGAGGTTTGTGAGATCGCCAAAGTTTGCTCGGGTGAGATCAAAGAGCCATCGATGGGAACGTCGTCTGAACCCGAACCTGAAGTCCAGGTACCGACGTCGAGCAAGACAAGAAAGGTGTGTCAGCCCGACGAATGTCTAGAGCAAGACAAGGCTACAATCCATGACTCGTCGAGGGATGCTTCGGCTAGTCGACTCACACCGTGTGATAGAAAGGTGTGAGCAGCGCCAAATTGTGATGGACCACGGTAACAGCCCGGTGCGATCGAGTCCCACTGACCGGTCAAGCAATTATAAAACTGCGAGAATGAGCGAGATTTGTAGAATGCCACGCTGGAAAAGCTTGGTAGAGAAGTAGACAAAGCAAGGCGGGACTTTCCTGTCGGCAAAGACTCATTCGAGGAAAGGATGTATGTAACATAGTAAGCACTTGGATAGGAAGCCATCAAAGGCGTCCGTCGGCCTCCACTAGCCCAACAGCTCTTGGTATGCGTGGGGAAGTCGAGCATCTCCATGCAGCTGATGGCAGAGACGTGTAGCAACCCTATTTGAGATTCTGATATTGCACTCGCTTCCATGCTGGCTATCAATGATAGAACTAATCAGGTAGCGCCCTGGGAAAATCTCCTATTGGTTGGCAAGTGATCTGATATCTTCGGCTCCTCCCTCTTCTAGACGATTCTCAAGGCCATATCGGCGATTCAGTAAGCTGTCACCCCAAGTCCCCTACCACGTGTGACTGCGGAGCTGCGAGGCTGCCTTACCAATCAAAAGGGGCTAAAGGATTCGCTTCCATGTGGAGTGTGCCTTGTACGGCAGTGCGCGTGTTCGGTGTGGGTGATGGTGATTGGCGCTTCTTGGGCGGTGGCGGAGCCAGGCCAGACTGTGGGGGAGGAGTCGCGGAGTTTCGGGGCGCCTGAGAGGGTGTGCCAAGAGAACGCTTGACGTTCCAATGCACGTCATTCCGAACAAGGTTTGGGCTGAAGAGGGCCCTACTAGGTTAGGTACCCAGTAGTGCGACCCCAACGAGTCATCAGTTCATGCCGACGGTAGCCCGCAGGTCCCGTCAAGACAAACGAGGGTGACTCGAATACGTATGGCCAATCCTTTTCAGCCGCATTCTTGAAGACCCATTATATTTACTTAATCATCATCCTCATCAGGCTGTGAATTTCCTTCGCTCTTTTTCTTTCCTGACCATGTCCATCGTGGCCTTCAGATCGCCAGTCTACTCACCCACCTGCTCGTAACTCTCGTCTGGCGTGACTAAGCCCATACTCAACATGACAGCGGATACTGCCCACGCCACCTCGCGAGGCCATGAGGTCCGCTCTAATGGGCATAGCCGCTCTCCAAGCAACAGCTCGATGGAGTTCATCGTTGGAGTTGCCAGTGCTGGCTTTCGCCTGTCCCTTGTCCTCAATGCTGTTGGTACAGGCATGACCAACCCAGACTGCGATATCCATCACATTGCCAAGAACATATCCCTGTTTTCTCTGATGCTCAAGCAGACTGGTGCTGCTATGAAAGAGGGGGGAAACATGGCAACCCAAGCTGCTGTCGACGTTGCGACTGAGATCAGCCACCAGGGCCAGCTTGTCTTCGATGAGATCAAGAACATGACCGATTTGTCCCAGGGCAGGGATGAGAAAGGCATATTGAGATCGATAACGATAGCAGAGAAGAACAAATGGGCTTTCAAGAAATACAAGGTGCAATATCTGCTGGGACAGCTGGAAGCTCTGAAATTAAGCTTAGCTGTCATGCTTCAGATTTTGCAAATGGGAAAAGCCATTGCTTCCACACAGCAAGTCATATCCTAGTTTTATCGAAGCTCTATGCTGACTTCATTCTGCAGTCATGACCCCTTGGCGCAACCTTTGGTCGGAAAGGCCATGATGCAGGATCGTGCGGAGATACAGAATATGATTGTTGTACAGCACTGGTCTCTAGTCGAGCTTCGAAGGCTCTACAACTTGGCCGAAAACGAAGCTAGGGAGGATGCTCTGAGCCCACATTCAGACGAGCCGCCTCCAAGCTACGATTCGCACCGTGCCATTGAACCTAGCTATTATGCACAAAAGGCCACTGACGGTGACCTACAACTGTCGATTGTAAACCCGCCAGTCAGTGCCGAAGACACGTCTCGAGCTATGGTGAAATTTCAGGAGAGGCCGGTACAACAGTTGGATGCGGCTTTCACAAAGGCACTGGTCAAGGAAAACCAGGCTTTGGGGGCCAATGTCAACAATATTGTTGATCATTTACTGGGAGAATGGACACAGATTTTCGAGTTGGATTCAAGGGCTATAGCGAGGGATCGAAGGCCAAGCTTAAGCACATATTATGAGAGTGACGAGGAGGACACCACGGAGTCTGAATACGAAGTTTCGCATGCAAAGGGACGATACATTGAGGGACCCCGGTCACGGAAAGTGAAGAAAGACGTGCGCTTCCAGCCAAGAGTGGAGAGCGACTCGGAAGGAGAAACCCAGCAAAAGTCACATCATCGAGCTCCACGAAAGCATGTCCTACATTCCGAAACAGACACGTCCACAGACTCAGATGTATCTCCGGCGCCCCACCACTCGCAGCCAGGGTCACGGCGTAGCAGTGAAGCCGACAATAATAGATACGTTCCAAACGCTCAAGATACTCACGATCGGAACCCAAGGCCTTATGCATCTGCGGGAAGGAGCTACAGACAAGAACATCCTGGACCCAATCCCCCGCCAAGACCAACAAACTCTCGCCCAATCCCTCCACCCCCAATGGGACCCATGCCAACCAGATCCATGCAGAACGTCAACCAATGGCAAGGCACACCACCAATTCCACAGCCAGGTCTCCGTCCTCCCTCCTACCAAGGTCCTCCAGGCGGCCCACCCCGCCCCCCTTCCGCTAGCGGCCATTACGCCCCTCCTGGATACATGAGCCACAGTCCACAACCACCCCCCGGGAATTACTTCCCCCAACAACAACGGCCTCCAGGCCCATCAATGCCGCCCCAGCCCCAGCCGCGGCCACATCGACACCACAGACATCGAACCGAGACACAGAAAGCCGAAGAGGATAAGCACACTGCGAGCAAGAATCTGAAGAGGGGACTTTTTGGCGGTGCGGCATTGGCTGGGATGCTGGATCTTCTCCAGGGTTTGGATGGGATATGATGATATGATTATGCATTTCAAATGATACCATGAGCGTTTTCGAGGCCATGAGAAATGACTTACGGTTGGATTTATACCAAGGCAGGGTTTTTTTCTTACTCAATTCGATCTCCATGTCTGTTATGATTATTATGTTATATGTTTGAACGATCACGGTGAAGAATTTTCTGTAGAATAGGATGCGGTGCATGTCTTTTAGACTTGAATTTGGACGAGCGGTGGAGCAGACTTGATCTAAACAGCCTTTTTAATGTGAGCTACTCGCTCGGTCTTCCGCGTTACATGCTTTCATTCTCTGGACTCTGAAGAGCGATGGAATATATTTGATTAAACATAGTTCCTTGATTGTGAGATATTCACTCGTCTTCTGTTGAGTAGCTATTTCAACAGAATATTCCATTCTCCACGGCGCTCACAGCATTCTCCATTCTCCATCCAAAAGCGAAACTCTACATCCAATACCAACCTCTACCTCACCACCCCCTCGCAACTCCAGTGCCTGAATTTATACATCCCCTTAAGACAAAACTCCTCACCCGAACCCTATCATGGAATAACAGCGCTGCACATATCCAATATCCCATCTCCCATCTCCTGCCTCCCCCCTCTTTATCACCACTCACCAATCTCCCGCCTGGGATCCATAGCTTTTGCTTCTTTGTTTAGCATGAGGTAGACCTATCGATGTAATGATCGGACAGTGACTTTATATACGCGTCTAAGTCTTTGAGGGAGGATTGGGTGCGGGGATTTAAGCGAGGGGGGGCTGAGGTAGGTGAGGGTGTTGGGTGCAGGGTTTTTGTATAGGGTTTGTGGGGGGTGGATGCTAGGTATGGATGGGTGGAGGTAGGAGGAGGAGAAGGTT
>JAABUK010002737.1_pt1 | contig 31117 bp, 51 predicted proteins | sample 5559141 | NCBI WGS metagenome assembly JAABUK01 (sample SAMN10711869, study PRJNA513367) | rock metagenome | isolation source: Antarctica rocks | place: Antarctica: Victoria Land, Pudding Butte nord | collected 2016-01-03
AGCATAGCCTGACTTCAATGCTGTGCAATGCAGGCATCGCTTTTCAGGCAAGAAGAAGTCACATGGCTGGTGTGACTTTGCACCAGCAGCGACAGTCACAGACCCCCGCCAAGGCTTCAGCGTCAATGACAGCATTGTTGTCACAGCAGACATACTGGTTCTTGATGAGGAAGTCACCTTCACCAGAGATGGCGAGCCCAGCACAAGCAGCTCTGCTGCAGCAACTGCTAATGAGGTACTCAGCGGCAAGTTCACATGGAAAGTCCGCAACTTCAGCCTGTTCAAGGAGATGATCAGAACACAGAAGCTGATGTCACCAGCTTTCAGCGCTGGAGAATGCAGTCTACGGCTCAGCGTGTATCAGTCTTCAGTAGCCAATGTGGACTATCTGTCGCTATGTCTGGAGTCAAAGGAAACAGACAAGTCAGGGCCCTCAGAGCGCAGCTGCTGGTGCCTTTTCAGGCTGTCACTGCAAGGCGAGTGTCCAACCAGCAAGCCAATGCACAGGGACAGCTATGGCCGCTTCGCTGCTGACAGCAAGACAGGGGATAACACCAGCCTGGGGTGGAACGACTTCATCACTATGGCTGCCTTCACGTAAGCCGTCATGCCATTCAGCCATTCATCAAGCTAGCAGTCCTGTAGTATTCAGTACGGAGCGTTTAGCAAAGCTGTCGCTTTTCAACCACATATGGTCGGTGCATACATGATGTGGCAGGCCTTCATACATGCCTGTGATGTACCTTATCAGGAGCTTTATGTGGATAGCCCTGAAGCAACCATGGTGCTGTGCCCTGAAGTGTAACTTTATGTTCAGGGATGCTGAGACTGGATACATGCAAGATGACACAGCCACCTTCACGGCTGCTTTTCACGTGATCAAAGAAACATGCACCTTCAGCCGCAGCATAGAAAGGATTGGTGCAAAAGCAAGGGCAGTCAAGTCCAAGAGTGTCAGCACCGGCGAAAACTTCCAGGGGAAGTTTGTGTGGAAGATCGAGCACTTCACCCGCCTGAAGGACATCCTCAAGAAACGCAAGATCACAGGCCTGTGTGTCAAGAGCAAACGCTTCACTGTGGGAGGCCGTGACTGCCGGCTCATTGTCTATCCAAGGGGTACGCCAGGCCTTGATCTGCTGCACCACCATCCACTCTGTTTGCTGCAGTCTTATACATCACAGCACCATCCCTGACCAACAGCTTTGTCAAGGCTGCAAAGCATAGCTTGCCATTTTGCATGATCATTGCAGTGAGCAGCTGATGTATGTTCCAGTGGCTTGGCCAAAGTTCAGTTAATCACAAGAACACAGCTGAGCCTTGTGTTGACAGGGTCAGCTGAACAAGAAACAGGCTTTCACCCTAGAGGCATGGATACTATGATCGGTGCTGCTGACTACTGCTGGCAGTTGATTTTAATGTTCTGAGGCATATTGGCACTGTCTTCCCATATTGCCATTGCAGGGCAGAGCAATCCACCCAACCACCTGTCCATGTTTCTGGAAGTGACTGACTCCAAAGCAGGCAGCTCAGAGTGGAGCTGCTTTGTCAGCCATCGACTGTCTGTGGTGAACCAGAAGTTTGAGGGAGACAGGTACACAAACACGCATATTGCCTGGCATGGGCCAACGGCAGCATACTATGCTTGCAGAGGCAGTCAGCATGTGACTTCTTTAGATTCTGTATGCTTGCATGTCAGGCATGTCATCTAGCAGACATCTGGCAAACAAGGGCAATTCTCTGCGTTGTTATAGTGCTTGCAGTCATGTTGCTTTTGGGACTGTAAGCAAATGCTGAAATTTGCAACTGCAGGGCTGTCTCCAAGGAGTCTCAGAACAGGTACAGCAAGTCTGCCAAGGACTGGGGCTGGCGGGAGTTCCTGCAGCTGCACACCCTGTTTGACCAGGAGGCAGGCTTCCTGGTCAGCGACTCTGTCGTGTTTGCTGCTGAGGTCCTGGTCCTCAAAGAAGTCAGTGAAGTCAAGCAGGTGAGGTCAACCACCAAGTCATGTCATTGTCTTGTAAATGCTGCGTGAGACCACTTGCAGGGTTGTTGCCTGCCTGTGATCACATAGGGCCTGCTGCATCATCTATTCTGCAGTTTCCAGACATGGAGTATGTACAGGCTGCCTGCTTCAACAGCCCCCTTGCTTGCCTTGTAGACATGCACAGTGTCAAATGCTGTGCCCTGTTTTAGGTGCCGGCTGCCAGCATGCCAGAGGGCATTAATGCGGCTGGACAGGCACTGCATCTGTCTGAACCAGACACCACATCCACCGGCAACAAGATCAGGCTGCACTGGCGCATTGAGAACTTTGTGTCCTTCAAGGACATCATGGAGACGCGCAAGATCTTCAGCAAGTAAGCATGAGACATATTTCCATCCTCTGACCTGATGGCTGTGTAACGTGTGCGCATGCTGTCTCTGACAATGAACATTAAGTCTGCCTATTCTGCAGTCTTGTAGCATCAAGTCTGTAATGTGAGCCCTCCTGTCTGCAATGTCACAGGACCCCTGAGGTTCTGTTTTGGCTCTGCAGATTCTTTGAGGCAGGCGCATGTGAGCTCAGGATTGGGGTATACGAGTCCTTTGACACGCTGTGCATCTATCTGGAGAGCGATGCATTGGCCAGCCCTGAGCGCAATTTCTGGGTGAAGTACAGGATTGCTGTTGTGAATCAGCGCCATCCTGACCGCACTGAGTGGAAGGACTCAGCCATCTGCACCAAGACGTGGAACAACAGCGTTCTGCAGTTCATGAAGGTGCACCCCACGTGCTAATCCTGTAGATAGCTAGCTGTCCTGTGGTTGTGACAAGGAACAGCTTTGAAGGGGACAAGATTTTGATGTATGAGAGCTGGGGAGCAACACGTGTGTTTGTGAAAGCACATTGTGGGCATCACATAGCTCACCACATTACTCTGTTGCTGGCCGTGAAAATGCTGTTTGCAGTTTGGGCAAAGGTTTCTGGATGCAGAATGTCAGTCAAGAAGACCTGTGAGGGTGTTCTTCTTGTTTTTTGTATATATTTTATATTATGGATTTTATTTTCAGGTGTCTGAGATCATGGACCCTGAAGCTGGTCACGTGCACCGGGATGGAGTCGTGCTTGCATGCGAGGTTCTGGAGTGCTGCCCTTGGTTTGAGTTTGCTGACTTGGACGTGTATGGCAACACCACTGAGGAAGAGGCAGATGACCTCAGCACAGATCCTGATGAGCTGCTTGAGCTAGGTATCCTAGCAGTCAACCACATGGCCCATATCCACAACCATTGTTCTGCCACAAAAGTGCAATCTCTACAGTCTCCTACTGCACTATCTGCACCGCAACAGGAGGTTGTCAAGCTTGTAGTTTGGCAGTCAAGGCTAACATGTCATCAGCAGTGGTTTGTCTGCCTTCAGATTGTGCAGCTGATAGTAATCTGTTTGCTTGGCTAATGCTGGCATCTGCCCTGCCCTGCAGAGAATGGTGACCCCATACCATCTGAGGCTGACGAGGAGTTGTTCCACAGCTTGTTGGCCAAGGCTGGCATGCATCTAGCCAATGCAGAGGGTGATGAGTCCCTGGTGCATCTGGATGCAGATGCCTTGCAGGTCTGACCCCGTCACAATTCATCTGTCTGTTCTTGCCTGCATCAAAGGTCATTGCCAGCACTGTTGCTGGTTTGTGTTGCATGCAAAAATGCCACAGCCGGTGTGGACTGCCCCTGATCTGATTGGCATGGTTGATGTGCAGGCTGCTTTGAGGGACAAGCTGCTGCAGGATCACAGCGTGCTGGCAGCCTTCCTCACAGGCTTGCGCATGTACTTGGAAGACCCCACTAAGGTAATGCAGCCAAATGCCTGTCATCCCATGCAAGCCTGGGAGCAAATCAGCAACAAAGAACCATTTTGGACAGGTGCTGTGATGTACACCGGCCTAGACAGCTGAATAGTGAACTACTCCTCCACAGAATGCCTGAGCAGAAGCCCTTGAGACAGTACTGTACCTACACATTCTTCACATTGTACAAACTGTCCCCAAACGTTTCTGAGTTTAAATTTCCAGTGTAGGGATGACGTTTCTGAGTGAAAACAGATGTTTAGGGATTGCAAAAAGCCAACTTGTCTCTGGACCATGCAGATCAAGCAGCTGTTGGTGCTGGTCACACCAGTCTCTCCTCCAGTCCTGCCACAGCAGTCAGGCACACATCCCCAAACCAACCAAGCAGTGGTGAAGGGCAGCTGCCTGATGGATATGCTCATGACAGTGCAAGCCCTGCAATACCCTCTGCTGGACCTGCTACTGGATGTCATGCTCATGTGCTGCCAGCACCTCATCATGCTGGAGGGTCAGAGCTGGGACCTGAACGACACTGAAGAAGATGATCAGCTGGAGGAGGAGAGTGCGAGTGACAATGGGCATGAGGCAGATGGGGAGCAGTCGGTTGAGGAAGAAGGTCAAAACAAAGATCATGCAGGTAAAGAATAGCTAATGGTGTTTATGGCAACCTTGATGCGCGTGATGTGCCCTGTCAGGAGAACATGCATCTCTGTTGTCTTGGGCCTGTTGCAAAAGCTTAAGTCAACTCTGTGCTAGGTGTTGTTTGTCATACACCAGTTTTCCTCTGAAAGAGTTTGTACTTAGAGGGTTGCTTTACCTAGACCTAATTTGTCTCTGCAGAAGAAGCTGTGACAGCAAGCAGCAGCATGCTGACCCCAAACGGCTTCCGAGCAGTGTCTCCAGAGGCCCCAGCCACACCGGCCAACTCCTCTGAGACCTTCCCTCAGCACAGCACTTCAGCCGCCTCACCATCCTACACCACCACCACTGATGCATGCCTAGCCAGTCAGGCTGTGCCAGCTGTTCAAACCACTGCAGTGGACCACGCCAACTCCACCAGCCCCACCAGCAGAAGCTCAGCATCACATGAGCCTGTCCAGTCAGCGGATCAGTCTGCTGACGAGTCACTGCAGAGCCTAGACAGGCGTGATGGGTCTGATCCAGGTACGCCAGTATCTCTGTAACCACGCTGAGCTTGACAACAGACGTGTGCGCAGCCATGGGCTTGCTTCTTAAATGCATAGGGACCGGCTGCATCCTGCCTAGTGAGCATCCAGCCTTTTTGACACAGATGATGGGTATTGTGCCAGGTGCGATTGAAGCCACTGCTGGGTCAGCAAGTGGGTCTTTGAGCGAGTCAGCAGACGAGGCAGGGCCCAACCCCAGGGCAGAGGTGGAGGAGGTGTTGCGTATGGCCCTGGCATGGCTCAGAAGGGCTGACCCGTATGGTTTCCCTGCTGCTGGCGGCAACTCCGAGCAAGGTGCTGCTGGCAGGCCACCTGCTGGACACAAAGTTGGCTACCTGCTGTCAGGTAAGCCGGGAATGTGTTGCTGCACCTGAAGCAGTACAGGGACAAGGCCAAGCTTTGCTTGGCTTTCAGTCTGCATCTCTGCTTTGGTGTCACTCAGACTGTGTGTCAATGCCTCTCATGCATGAGATTGGGCAAGGCCGTGTACACAGGACAGGCGATGTCACGATGGACAACAGTGCTTGCACAAGTGGCTCCTGCTGAGTGGGATTACTGCATCAAGTGTGACACGTGTGAGTCTTTGCCTGCAGCTGTACCAAGGCAGTACCAGCCCGACATCATCATGCTGCTGCCGAAGCTCTTGGAGCCGGCTGACCATGCGACTGCAGCCAACCTGCTCATTGCACATCTTGCTGAAGCCACACGACTGGGAGCAGCTGCAGAGGCTCTCATCAGGCTGCCAGTGCTGGCAACCCTTGGGCTGCTGACGGTGGATACTGGCACTGCAAAGAAGCTGCTCACTGCTATACTCAATGTGAGCTGCTGCCTCTGTCTGAAATTCACATGTTGGCTGTTTAACCCCCTGAGCTTTGCCATTGTTTGACACAGTGTGATGTGCCTTGTAGCGTAGTCTTGAATCGTTTGGTGTTGCTTGCACACATCGTCCATCCTGTCTAACTTGTCTGATGAGATGCGCTACTACACTGCAGCCTCACTTAGGTTATGTGATGTTGACATGCAGATCCTGGACTCAGTGCGCGTGCATGAGCTGCCATCAGCAGCAGGTCTGATCCTGAAGCTGGCTAGCCAGAGCAGTGGTCCAGCTAGGCTGGCTGCAGTGAAGGCAGTCAGGCAGAAGCTGCGACTAACACCCCAGGCCATGACCCCGGGGGTGCTGGATGCCTTCCGCCTGGTTGTCATGCAACATGCTGATGTGGCACTGGAGATTGTTGAAGGCATTGATCGACAGTGCGGCAGCCTTGCAGCAACTGGCTCCCCTTCACAGGTGATCGCCAGCATGATGTTGCTGACTCAAAGCGCCTCAAAGCAGCTGCTAAGGCAAGGGTGCAGACCCCATCTACAGTCTGCAGCTCCTGCTGTTTTGGCTCTTTGCTGGTATCTTTGCAACCTGAGCAGGTTTGTCTGACTGGCTTTGCACCTGCAGGGGGACCATGCCCAGCTGACGCTGCATGTCTTTGACATTGAGCTGCTGCTAGACCTGCTGAGGAACCCAACCTACAAAGCACAGCAGGTTTTTGAGAAGCTGGTGGCCGGCAACATGGTAACAGGCGTCCAGGTGAGCTACTACACATGCTCAATGGGTTGCTGATGATCTTGTGCTTGTTGCTCACTGCTTTTCAGGACCCATTGATCTCATCACATTACAGAAGACCGCTTGTGTATTTGGCATGACACAGGCTGCTACAAAACATGGCACGTTACGTAGCTCTTTCCTTGTGACAACAGTTGTGGCCTGACCTCTGATAGTAATTGCTGTGTGCACCTGTGCAGGTGGCTGCTGTTCTGGAGCGCAGGCAGCTACAGCATGTGCTTGCAACAGCCATGCCACAGCTGAGAGCCACCACTCTTGGCAGCACCTTCTCAGACCCTGCTGCTTTGCATCGACTCTGGGGCCTGCCTCAGTCCCAGACAGCACCCTCAGACCAGGTGGCACCGCATCACTTGGCGCCCAGATCAGCATCTCCCATAGGCAGTGCTGCAGATCAGCAGGCTACTGTCTCTGGGAGCTTTGCTGCTGCTGCTGCAGCTCCAGCTAACTTTCCAACACCTGTGATGCCCATTGGCAACATGGGTGCTGCTGGCCCAAGCACAGCTGGGCCATACATGCGTCATACACACAAGATCTTTCCTGGAGCTGCACAGATTCCAGTACCAGTGTCACAGTTCCCCCAATCCCCCATGCCCCAGTCCCAACCCACCCTGTTTCCTGCAGCAGGGGTGCAAGCAGCTGCACCAGCAGACCTGTCACAACTGTCAGCCCTCATGCATAGCTGCCCCAGTGCTGTTGCGCTGGTCGATGATTTTGAGCCCGTCCTTCGTCTAGCAGAGGGTCTCGCCAAGTCCAAGATGCAGAACCAGAATGTCAGGGAGTTTGTGTCATGGCTGTACAGTAGCATGTTCAGAATCTACAGTGATGAACGCAGCCGGGAGCACATGATGAACAGCCTTGTACAGCGCGCTACCAATTTTGATTCAGCCACTGCCCAAGCAAGTCAGTCAAACACTGCCGCTGACTCCAAGCATAGCAATGACACACCAACCAGCAGCGGCAAGAGCAAGGCAGCTGCTCCTGCAGCTGCTGCTGCTGCTTCCAGTGCAAGCCCAGCATCTTCTTCTGGGTCTATTCAGGCAAGCCAGGGTGGATCTGGGGCCACGCTGGCCAGTACTGGTCAGCAGGTTCACAGAGGCGGTGCACCTGGCAGGGCTGCAGGGCCAGATGTGCTGGCGCCTGCCGGCTTGCTGATGCAGCTGGTACATCAGCACCATGATGCTGCACCCACTGCTCTCACCCTCATGCTGCAGCAGGTCCAGCAGCAACATGCTCAGGTGAACAGCATGCCTGGTCCCTCTCTCTGCCTTGCAACAACATCAGCTCAACGTAGGTCGCGTTGAACAGCTGTGCCAGCCAAGCATGACTATCTTTGTTGATAAGTGACAATCCACATGAGTAATCCAAACAGAGCATGATCCTGTGGCAAGTGCTAGTCATGTTCCTGTGGCACATCCTATGCTATTCATTTGTGCAAGAAGATGAGCACGCCTGTTGGAACACACCAGAATCCTTGAGCTTGGGTTTGCGTGCTTGCAGATGGAGTCGTACCAGCAGCAGCTGAAGGAGCAGCAGGCCAAGCTTCACAAGGCCTCCAAACAGGCACAGGAGGCTGCCTCAAAGGCAACTGCTCAGCAGCAGGTCAGCTTTACCAGTAGCATCCCCTGCATTGCCACACCGTGGCTACCATGGCTCTGCAGACATGGTGCTGCAATCATGACAGATGACTTGTGCTCAGGCTGTCTGCTTCGCGACTTCACAGAGCCTGCTGCAGCATATGAAGTTGGTACTGTTGAATCCCCATCTCAACTCACATTGCTTCTCATGCAGGCCTTGCAGCAGCAGCTGGCTGAGCTTGAGACCAAGCTGGTCCAGGCACGCACTGATAGCAAGGCGCAAGTCAAGGGGCACAACACGGGCAAGAAGGAGCTCGAGGTCGGCTTCCTTCTGCACCTCATCACATGCCTGCAAGCTCTGCTATGCACAGCATGCTACACCAGACAGTTCAGACGTTTGTTGCACATGCACACTGCATGTAGCAAGTCTGTGGGTTGGCCCTGTTGACATGCACCCATATTGCTGCGTCCACATATGCAGTTGTTCCAGCTTTGCAAGCATTGCTGCACTGTGGGAGTCCTGGCTTGCGACATGACAATAGCGGCTCCTGTTTTGCAGGACCGGGTGCGGGAGCTGGAGAGTGAGATTGAGTGGGTGAGGGCTGAGAGGCAGGATGCCCAGCAGGCAGCCCAGCGGGAGCAGAAGCAGGCTCAGGCACGCATCAAAGAAGCTGAAGATGCTGCTGCTAGGGCCAAGGCTGCGCGCAGGTTGGCGTCACCTGCAACATGCATACACAGTTCATGTGTTTGATGGCTATGGGCTCAATGGCTGGCTGAAGCCGCATGGAATTGATGCCTTGGTGCTATGCCATGCAGTGCAACCCAGACCAGCATATTTTGCCCTGTCACCTCTGTTGGCATGTCAGTCACGCAGGCTCTTCAGAGTGTGTCATTGCTTTCTGCCAGAACGAGTGTGCAAAAGTGACGGACAGTGTCCTCAGAGAGTAATCTTCATGCTTAGGGATGAGATGAAAAAGATCAACAGGGACAAGGTGCAGCTGACAGAGCGTCTCAAGGAAGCTGAAGGCGCTCAGCTGAGGCTGGATGGGGAAGTGCACTCCCTCAAGTCTGCTGCCATGGCTACCAATGAGCGTCATGATGCTTCCCTGGCACAAATGGAGAAGAAGCTGCAGAAAGCTCAGGACTCGGCTCAATCCAAGCAGGAGGAGGTACGTTTGTCTGTTTGCATCATGTTTGACAAGCGGATCAGCAAACCCCATTCAGCTCCTTTATGTCAAGCCAGGTGCTTGCTCATGTCATACATATAGGTGTTGTTTCTTCCCCACGTATCAGTCTTGTTTCTTCCCCACGTATGAGTCTTGTTTCTTCTGCACGCATGAGTCTTGTTTCTTGAATCTTCATCACATATGAGTCTTTTTGCTTCCCCACGTGTGAGTCTTGTTTCTTCCCTTTTAAGTACAGGTTGTTGCTGCCTGTTTGCAGCAGCTCAGGTCTCTGTCTCAGAACAGGACTGACTGCCACTGAGCCCTCACAATGGTGGCATTACCTTGGACCTCATCTTCATCCTTGGACCTCATCTTCATCCTTGCCTGTAGTCACTGCCTTGTCAGATCAAGCTGCATTTCAATGATGGATGTTCTGTCATGCAGGCGTCCCAGAGCAAGTCTTACAGTGCTGGCCTGGAGCGAAAGCTGAGGAGCAATCAGCAGTACCTGGCCAATCTGGAGTCCAGGCTTCAGCATGAGATTGTGAAGGCAGCACCGCTGATGGGCTCCAACCTGGATGCGTTGCCCACGGCTCAGCTGCAGCAGCTGGTGCATGCTCAGGAGGAAGCTCTCAAGCGGGCTCGCTCCATGCTGGTGAGCATAGCACGTGCAGCTTGTACTTTTGTTTGCACAGCCAGTCTGAGCTTCACTGTCCTGAACAGTCAGGGAAAAATCTGCAGGCAATTCGTATCATTGTGTCTAGCATGCTGACGCACTTGACGTGCTGCTCTCAATTTGCACCCTGTGCTGCACGGGCATCAATGGTTGCTTTGGTGTTTGTACCAAGCATGTGTCCTTGTCTCTGTCTGTTGTACTGTGTATTGTGCCCTCAGGCAATGTCAACTTTGCAGGCTTGCCGGCACTCTGAGGAAGGTGCAGCAGCTGTTGCCACAGCAGCAGCGCATGCTGTGACAGGACCCTCCAGTCCTGAGTCACTGCGCACAGCAACCAGCAGCAGAAGGGACCAGGTCGGCTCTGTGGCATCCTCCCTTGAGAGTGTGGCTTCAGCAACATCAGGGGGGTCTACCAGAGTCTCTCCTGGTGGCATGGCAGATTCCTCATCGGGGCGGGGCACCAGATCAACTAGTCAGTCGCCGGCGCCTCATTCCATGTCCATGTTCTATGGTGGCAATGCTGCTGGTCATAATCACTTTGGACAGCCGGCTGGTGCCAGTACGGGGTTCCCTGCTCTAGGGAATGGTACTTTCAGTTCCAATGGCTTGCTAGGTGGTTCAGGCCTGCTCAGCAACGGTAGTAGGCATTCATCTAGCAATGGTCTGCATCATTTGTGGTGACTGTGCAGCAGGTAATAAGTTTGGTCTGGTCTGACAATGTGTGCATAAACAGGGCCTCAAGACCCTGCTTGCTGTGGTCGCCTTCATGGTCCTGTGCCGGATATGCTTTTGAAATGTGCAGCAATAATCAGGAGCCTTTAGCTTGTTTATGTCAGGCCACTTTCACAAGCAATGGGGAGTGTTTAAGGTCATGAATAAATAAGTCAGACTTAAGACAGACTCTGTTTTGTAATGAATGCTTTTGCGTGTTAACATGTCTGCTGCAGATGTAGACTGATCAGTTGATGCTGCAAGTAAGCTACACTCGTGAGTCAGACGCTGCAGCACACACCGAAACCAGTGTGGGCATAAAGCTGATGTGTGGACGAAATGGTAACAACAATTTGTTGCTGGTTCACGCTCGGCATGGGCTGGAGCAATAAGAACAAGTTTTCTAATAGTCGATTTTAGCACGGCGCTGCTGCTTCTTGTCAGACTTGAACTTCTTGCTTTGGATTCTGTTCTCATTGGCAATTTTCTTCCTGTGCAGCAGATAAACTGATACGGTCTGATTGCCCACAAGTAGTACAACACAGAACACACAAAGGAACTTACTGCTTGTTCATTTGCTTTTGCTTCTCAGGGTCTATCTCTATAGGCTGTATTGACTCGACTGCTCCATCCACAGCAGCTTGAAGCTTTTCAAGAGCATCTTCCACATTGTCTCTGCAGCAGTGCAACGCAGTCAGCCCACTGGCAGGCATAGAATGAGGATTTACACCCAGTGTGTAATGCAGCAGCTCAGCAAGCAGGGAACATGCAGATATGCCAAGCTAATGCATTTTGCAGCGTGTCAAAATGCTGATCCACAGAACAGCTTTGCTAACTTCATTTTGCAGCAATCAAACGTTGGACAAAGCCTGCCACTAACAGTCAGTGCTTGCACTACATAATCACATTCAACATGTAGGCTGCAAATGGTGACAGTGACTGCCATCATCACGACAGAAATGGGGATATCTCACGCTTGAGATCTAGAGCGAGTCGAGGTGATCACAAGCTCGCCCTCCTTGTTGATCCTATTCTTTTCCTGCAAGAATATAATCTTGGTGACATGGCAGCTGTGTATCTGATGCACAGGTGAAGCAGACAGGTGTAGCCACAAAAGCCCTAGGAACAGTGTCCAGTGCGTTGGATGATATGTTAAAGAGCATCAACTGAATATGTACGATTACCCACCCTGCGCTTGAGGGCATCCTTTGCATCTTCTTCAAGCCATGCCGCATCGTCCAGCACAATGCGCATGTCAACTTTGGTATTGACTTTGTTTACATTCTGTCCACCTGCGCCACCGCTCCTTGCAAAACTCAGCTTCACATCATCTGCAGATGGCATTATTGATGAAGCTCTGCCGTAAGTTGCATGACATGAGCCTTGGACGGAATTACAGCATTTTGCAGCCTTGATCATACATGCACATGCACATGCAGCAGTCCAGCTGGAGATGCCCCATATACAAGATGCAGCATCTGAATTGATGCGTTCGGCCAAAACTATGGGTAAGTCCACCTCGGGTGAGGCGCTTTACTAGCTCCTCAGGGTCTTTCTTTGTTGCTTCTACTAACACGCTTCTCTTGACTGGTCGATATGAGCTTGTTGTGAAACCTTGATGCAGCCAAACACAGCATTTGAGGTGAGTAGTGTTGGGACCGACAGCAGACCGGGAAGCTATCTGCATGCTCTGCATGATAGCATGGTACGGTTGGGAATACGTAGTAGACAGAAACGTCTTCCACATCAATCGCGCGCAAACTACAGCACAACCGCCACTTTGCAGACGTAGATGCAAACGCAGACGCAACGCTAGAGATTTGTTCGTAACGCTTGTTCCATTGATCAATGCATGTTGTGTAGCTCGCGCGTTACATGCCCAGTATTCCAGGCAGGCAGCACACCCTAATACGCCTCGTCACCCGAGAACCCGAATACGCGACCTTGCTTTCATGCTGACAGCATGGAGGCCGAGCTGCAAGGATGCATGGTGTGCAACAGTAACTGCAAGCACTGCTATTGTCCAACCTGCGTCAACGACAAGCTCTTGGCAGACGTCAAACGATACTTGCAACAGATAACACTGAAGCGTGCGCTGCTGCAGCAAAAGCTGGAAAATGCTTTGCCTTGCAAGGTCAGACAGTTTTCTTGTCTCCTCCGGGTTGTGTACTGCTAATCTCTGCAAGTTCGCAACAGAGTTGTATGAGCACGTCGCAGACAGCTGTGAGCGAGCAGCAGTCACAGCTGGGTCAACGGTTACAGTCGCTGAAAACAGTGACTCTCCGGGCCTCTGCTGTGGGCGACCAGCTCGCTGAAGGTGAATACTCACTCGTGCGCTGTTGATCACCAAGGCACACAAACTTGTTCTGTCTTGCCCTGCCCTCTCCATTGGCAACGAAACTGCTGCTATGCAGTTCATGCACAGATCAGCGCTGTCAAAGAGAGCAACAGACTGCGCGTCGAGCAGCTGGAAGCAGCTTCCAAGCAGGTTGAGCTCTTGAGAAGGCCCTGCTGTTGCCTGTTGGCTACCAGTTTGATAGCACTCAACCCACTCCACAGTGTTGCTGCAGCTTGCTGCCAAGCGAACAGAGCTGCTGGTGCATGTGATGCCCGATGCAATGCGGTCCAACCAGCTTCTGCTGAGCATGCACTCAGAAGAGCTGTATGTGGAGCAGCAGAAGAGGTAACAGTCATGCATGCGCTGATCAGAGCCTGACATCCACAGCTTCACAATGATGATTGCTTCATGCAATGAGTGACAGGAGCTGCTGCAACATTACAGGATGTCCAAGCTGCTACAGATACTGCCCCTCAACCTGGCAGGCTTCCGAAGAGGTGCCAGTCCTCGCACACCAGGTGCTTGTGTGACGTTGATGGGTCTGCGCCTACCTGAGGACCTGAAGCCCACCGTAGATGGTCAACAGCAAGCCCAGGTTGGCGTGCAAACCAACTTTCCCTGTTGACATTGAGCATGTACCATTTATGCCACTGGTTACTGTTTGCTTGGCACAATCTAGTCCTGGGCAAGCATCCTGTGTGTGCTGCATATGCTGTGTGCATGGCTGTTATTCCACAGGCCACATCCCACATGCTAACGCAGCCTCTAGTTCTATGGCCCCTCTGTTGCAAACACCACTTTGATGTTGTCTGCGTTTTGTAGGCACTAGGAACAGCTTTAGGGTATTTTGCCACTCTGTCTTGCTTGGTGGCCTACTACTTGGATGGCCCCTCGCTGTACATGATAGGCTCCTTTAGCTCTACTTCAGTGCTGTGGTCCCCGCGCTCCTTCTGGGACCAGCTGCCAGCCGGCCCCTCTCACATGCTCAGGCTGCATCTGCAGACTGTACCGGCCTGCCCAACCACGCTCCTGGCAGAGTAAGCATTGCTTCTCCCCACATCCTTGCTTCTCAACAAGCTTGAAATGTCAGCAGAGGCTGATGACACACAATGTGACCATGCATTTGCTACCACCTGTTACGGTCAACTTTTATCTGCTTTGCTGCCCAGCTGCAGTCAGGCAGCAAGCAGTGCTGTCTGATGATATTTGACGACAGCTGGTGTGCACAGAGTTTGATCCTGCTGCTTTTGCTATGCACCTATTATGTTTACGTCAAATGTGATGATTGCAGGCGTACGGCTCCTCAGCCCACGGTGTCACTCACATCCCTGGCCAACAGCACCATCTGGTGAGACTCAGTGAATCAGTCATCAGTCATGCTTGCCAGGCTTACACCTTGCATGCAAATACCAAAATTGCCTGCCTTGCTGTAAAAACAAATCTATTCACGTGATGCCCAGAACAAAGAAAACATCTGTGTCAAGCCTCTCAAACCATGCTTGCAGTTGGCAAATCAGCTGTACAATTGTAAACATGGCCTGACACAACCTTTTCACGCTGTGCATTACTTGTTGTGGTCTGAAGCAGTATTCCAAAACATTTTGAAAGCATTGCTGGCATGCACAAGCATGCAGTTGCTGCTCGTGGTGAATGACGGAGCACAGGCACAGGTATTGCTATGCTGTCCGCAGGGGCAATGCAGCAGGTGGCAACACAGTGCGGGTGGGAAAGGGACAGCAAGACCCTGAGCTGAGGAATGCTCTGCACCTGCTCAGCCGCAACGTGGGAGCTCTGCTGGCTCACACAGCCGGCCCTTCCATCCACAAAGTGGCACCAGACCTCAGTGTCTTTGCCAAGCTGGAAAGTGAGTTTCTTGGCTGCTGTGCTGGATCGAATTCAGACGTCTGACAGCATTGCACTCAGTAGTAGTCAGCCTAGGTGGCACACTGACAGATCTAATATGCTGTATCAATCAAGTTGTCATCTATACATGGGTCTCACATGCAAAGCCACTCGGTCTTCTGTCACTACAACATCTCTGCTTCGTATTGCCATGAGAGCTATGATGGTTAGCCTGACTTGGAGACCTGCCTGGCAGATGTGAAGCATTGACTTGACTTGTCTGCAATATGGCAGGGCTGTGTGCATCAGTCTTGAGAGAGCCTGGCCACACTCCTGCAGCTGGATCCGCAAGTGCTTCTGTGACTGCCAGCGTCTTTGCAGCTGGAATGGCAGAAAGCTGCATGGACATGTCTATGCTACCAGATGGTAAGGCATCTCTGTAGAACCTAACCCACTCTGTGTCAGGTGGTGTTTGCAATACAGCCATTGAAGACTCCATGTTTCCACGCCATTGCTACTACAGTTTACGCAATGCAGCTTGTACCTCAGTCCACCAGATGCTGTGGTACAAACCTGCATATATTGTGCTCAGCCAAGGTGCACCAGCTGATTTCGTTTTGCAATTATATACAGTGAGTGGGGAGAGCGCTGATGACTGGCATTTGATACAAAGGTCAGCCGAGTTGCAAGCAGCAGTGGCAGATCTTGAACCAGATCGGCGGCCGCCTGTGCTTTTGGCTCCTCTGCCAAGTGCAGATGCCAGCGAAGCTGAGCATTGGGCACGAGCCATGTCCACAGCATCAGCAGGCACAGGCCAACTGAGCTCCAGAGTCCTGGCAGCTGCTGCAGACCGTCTAAGATATCTGAGACGGACTCGCTGACTCGCATTCTTACCCGGATGATGTATATTACATACGAAGATATAGGCTGGATGCTGCATCTTGCCAGCCTGTCTGTACAACAGGTTCTGTGTTCTGTGACTGTCTGAAGCGACCATCACCTGATTTGTCATCAGACCCATGGCAATATGTGTATCATCAGACAGTGAAGTTGTTTTCCTCTGCTAACATATACAAAGCCGGGGCTTGACGTGTAGCACAATCTGAAAATCGCGGGTCAAAACCTGTCAGTCCTCATGTATCAATTCAAATTGCCTGATTTGCAACATTACGATGTAACAGTGCGGGAAATGAGCCTGCAGACACAGTAGCACTGCGCCTTTTACTTCAGCACTGTACATAAGGTGTCCAAGCCTGTTTGCTCAGCTATTCGATATAGCAAAGTCATTTGCTATCTTCAAGCGCCAGAAAAGTGACTTGTGACAGTCACTGTCACAAGCTGATTGATTGTCCTTCTGAAGGAATTGAATCAATTGTCATGCAATGCATGAAATACCATAGTTACTACTGTAGTCACTGTGATCGATAGACCGTGTCCATTAGTTTCTGCTCTGGCAGTTTGCTGTTTGCAGCAGCGGCAATGAGTTGGTCTGTGCAGTACATGCCTGTAACAGCTATGGAAGGATGCGTTTGATATTATTAAGATGCACGCGACTGCTTTTGAATGAGTCATTGATTGCGGTTGAACTTGAAGGCTGTGGGCAGCAGACGAGTTGACACGGGCATTACATGAACATGTGTCAAACCGAGCTGTATAGGTATCCTGTCTCAAGGCTATACATAGCAACAATCAGCTAAGCGTGTGCGTCAGTGGTGCTATGCTACGCTGAATCCATCATAATACTGTGTAACGTGTATCCAGGGCTGTTACAGGCAGGAGATTTAATACGTCATGTATCGTATTTGCAACTGGGGCAAGCTGTAAACAGAATGTGCTTTTGCACCAACATGTGGGTAGCACAGGAAAATTTGCTTCTTGAGACACCAAACACACAAGACCTGCAGGTTGCAAGGATTTGCTTGCTCTGCCATATGCTTGCTGAATGGTAGCTGCTCTTGTTTCATAGGCATCTGCTTGCCTCTCACTCGATTCATTCCATGTCTGTGTTCATTTTCACCTTGGATCATGCGTTGTGCTTGTGAAAAGATGTGGTAAACATTCATGTACCAGCTTGCAAAGGGCCAATCCTGCTGCTTGACTCAAAGACGCCTTCTGGCTGGGCCCTTCCCTGCACCTCTCTTCTTCTTTTTCTTGACAACAAGAGTGAAGTCATCGTCACCAAAGATGTCATCTTCTTCCTCATCCCAGCTGTGTTCAAACACGCCAGCTGCTTGCTCCTTGGCAGGGGAGCCCCGGGTAGCATCTGGCTTGGCATCACCGCGCACATGCTTCTGAGATGTGTCAGCCTGCACACTACTGTCAGGCACCACCTCTTTGGCCTCATCTGCTTGCAGCCACCTATTTGTCTCCTGCAACAGACATCACATTTGAGTGTCTTGCAGTTACTGCGAACCCACCACACTGCAGCTGCCAAGGCATCAGCAGCACGCACAGACTTGTCAGCCAGACGGCAGCCTAGAGCTGCTGCTGCTGGTTCACATCTTGATGCTGAAAGATGCAGCAGTCAAGCTTTGCTTGGCCCACGCGTTGACTTGCAGCAGTATGCTTGCCTGGACAAGAGTGCGCATGTGGTCCAGAAGGCTGGCAAGGTGAGTGGTGTGGTCCTCCCAGGCATGCTCCTTCTCCAGACTGTTCATGCACTCTTGCACCTTTGTCACACACTCCTGCAGCCGGAAGCGCTGACCGTGCAGCTTGTTCGCCACCTGCACTTTATACATGTCTGTCACGATCAGCTTGTTCGCAGTATAACAGCTTGGCTTTTAGCGCATGCGCAACTCGCCATGCAGGCTTATGAAGCTTTGCTGCATAAAGTCGATGACGTGTTGTATGTCTACGTGCAGTACAGAGCTCAAAAGCTAAGCTGAGCATGAATAAGAAAGCAAAAGGATGCGTGTGCCCAAAAGCAAGGCGTTGCTGCCACAAGGAATGCAGCAGCAATGCCACTTCTTGACACTGAGACTGGGCAGGGAGGGTGTTGTACCTCTGCATCCTGGGCTGCCTTTGGCTCCATCTTCTGCAAGGCAGCTTCTACATCTTTCTGCTCTGCCAGCATCGGCACCACCTGATCAGTGTAGAAGTGCTTGTATGACTGGAATGCCCTCAGGCTGGCCTCATGATACTCTCTTTGCCTGAAATCAGCAGTAGAGTTTCAAGAGGGATGCAAGGACAGCAAATGTACACTGCTCAGCATGCCTCATGATGTGCAATCAATGCCTCAAAAGTGTTTGTGTGGTCTTGATACACAGCAAATGTACACTGCTCAGCATGCCTCATGATGTGCAATCAATGCCTCAAAAGTGTTTGTGTGGTCTTGATACACATCCGATGTATCTAGGATACAAGCCATCTTTGCACTTTATAGGCAGAAGCTTGACATGTCGGCAACAACAGATCAGCAGCAGTCAAGATGCACATGAGACTCACGTATGCGGAACAAAGGGTGCAGCATTGGCTGCCTTCTGCAGGCCAGCTAGAGCAGCAAAGGGGTTGTTGCCAGACTGCTCTTCATCATCTTCATCATCTTCATCCTCCTCATCCTCATCTTCAGCATCACTGCCCTCAGCCAGGCGCCTCTTGGCTGCTGCTGCCTTCTTGCCTGCACAGTTATGTCAAACAATCAAGTAGGCAGTGACAAGTCACTGCCACAGTCAACAGCTAACTGAGAAGAATGGCTTTATGTCATGAGACAGAACCATGGCTTGACAGCATAAGCCCCAAAGATTACTTGTCTGCAAGGGTGACAATCATGCCATGTCCGCATCTCAGTGCCAAACAAACAGTGTTGCAGACAAGCACAAGCAGGCTGAATTTGAGCAAGCAGAGTGAAGTGAGGTAGGCAACATGCCTTGTGAAGCTGACCTGCATCTGAACGGCAGACTGGGCAAGTGCTGTCCTCAATGAGACGCTGGCTGAGCCCCTCCTCCACCCAAGCCAGACGCTGCTGGGCATTGGCCTGATACTGCTTGCGCCGCTCCTCTAAGGCCGCCACAGCTTCTGTTTCCTTTTGCAACCGCTTCTTTGCTCTCATACTCAATGTCCAACTGTGGAACTTCTCCCTCCAAAGGCGACTCGCACGCAACCAGCGTATCTTTGCCTGTAATCCACATATACGTTTCTTTGTACATGACAAGCGCCAGAAACTGCCAGCAGAGCATGTGTGTAAGACAAGTGTTTGGTCAACTTCAACGCACAAGCTTCGAGATGAAGCTGGCGAATAGGTGATAGACAAATGTGAGCCTGCCTACCGCAACAAGCTGGCGATGGCGGTAGGCCCTCCACTCTTCCTGAATGAACAGAGCAGCGGCTGCCAGCTTGGCACCAGTGTCTGTGCTTGCTGTGAACGAAGCCACCTCCTTCTCATCTGGCATCAGCAGCAGTTTCCTGCAGGGACAGTACAGGTTGTATTAGCATGTGCAGGTCACACTGAGCAGCATTTTGTTTGCATGCCACTTGAGTCATCACACTCTTTCTATTTGCTGCCTGATGACAATGCTACTGTGCACGGCCTTGATGCCTATGCTTCTTAACAAATGCTGCATTCATTATATGTCCTGTACAGTGTATTCTTCATGCAGACATGGTCAGAAATTGCACGGCCTGATCATACCTGACATCCCCTGCGGGAGCTTTCAGCTTGTCTGCTGTGTATGGGATGCATGTGGCATTAGCCAATGCGAGCAGAGCCCTGACCTCAGGGTCTGCTGTTTTGAGACCAGGAGCTGGCGTGGGCAGCCTGTCAAATGGCACCTGCCTGTCAACGCTGACTTCAGTCAAACCTGAGCACACAAGAAGTGTGTTACATTGAACTAACCTGCTCCACTGAAAGGCAGTCAAGCATTATGCATGATTTCCTCTGGATTCGAGTGTCAGCTTGCGCAAAAGACACTGACTCTGTCCCTTCAAGAGGCTGACTTTGTTCCTTTACCAAAGCAAGCATAGTTAGGTAGCAGCAGGTGAGTTGCCAAAGCAGGCAAGCATTGGCACTGCCCATGGCCTGCTTCCCACCTGAGCTGAGCCTGTAGCTGACTTGCAGCAAAGCTGGCAGCATCTCACCAACCTTTGCTGCCTGGCGGCAAGCCTGCAACGCTTGCAGCATGCTGGCATCCTGTATGCACCCCTCAGCCATATGCACCACCTGTGAACTTGCAAAAGTCAGTCAACCCACATATGCAGATGCCACGTTGTCCAGAATCTCATCATGCCAGGCGCATCATTCTGTTGTTTGCCTGATGAGAAGACAATGAATAGATATGGATGGCAGAACATGAATGACAAGGCATTACGAATGATGGTCTTTCATCCTTGGCTCAAGGTAGTTGATTGGAGGGAAGCACCACGGTAGAGCTTTGTGCTCTTCCCCAAGTACAGAATCACTTGTGTGTTCCATGAGGGATGTGCAAATTCAACTTTGCAGGAGCTGATGCCGAGTGCAGCTCACCCTCCAAGTTGCTCTAATGAGCTCTTTGACATCCGCATCAGGTGAGGCGTTGATGGCAAATGCAGTCAGTAGGGTGACAGCCAGAATAGCCATGCGGGCAGCAGCGCTCTCTTGGCATGCCTCCTGATCATCAGCCCCAACTTCGCCTGAACATGGGCAGGACAACTGCTGTCATGCAAAAGGCATAGTGTCTACAGAGATGTCATCTTGTGACTCCATGAACTGAGGTGCTGGCAGGTTCATAGCAGGCTAAAGTCCAGTGTGTAATGTACCCCCAATGCATACACGTGTACATTGACCTTCCTGTCGGTGTCAACAGGACAGACAGGCTAGCTGCCTTTGCACCTGGAAGTGGACCAACGCTCGTGACCAGCAGACTCCTGCTCTGGAAGGAAATCTTGTCAGCAACGATGGTCTTCATGAGGTGGTGCAGCAAACGCACAGCCCGAGTGAGGAGTTTGAGTGCGCTAGGCACACCATCACTTTTGTATTGCAACCTTTTCAAAGCAGCAACACGCCTGCCGCCCTGGTTGACTCTGCCCCTGCTGCCTGCCTGTCCCATCAGAGGGCTCCATTCCTGAATTTTCGGATCCAAGACAAGATGGTCAGGGACACTGGAGCTAGCTGAATGCTCAGAGAGGATGTGTTACAGCGTCAGCTGAAGGGCATCTGTGAGCCTCATGACAGAGTATTTATCACTACATAGTTTGTGCATCCAGCACATGCATGTGTGCAACGTGCTAAAAGGCAGGCAGTGCAGTGCAGTGCATGTGAGGTTCTATCTTCAATCAGAGCATCCCCTTGACAGAGATGCACATGCTTGCCTTGCTACAGCACCTCCAGCAATTGGCATAGTGATGCTTACCAAGCAGTCCACGTACAAGTCTGGCAGGAAAGTGAATGCCCCCAGGCTCAACAGCGTCACAGCGCTGACAGTCTCAATCAGGTGGAGATAAGCCTTCATGGCAAATCAATGTCGAAGGCACTTCACAGGCACTATTTGAGATAAGGTACTCTACTGCAACAATCACTTGCCTTTCGATGGCAAGCATGCAGTTTTAATTGGTGGCGATACTGTTTGTTGTTTCTACTTGTGACACACAAGCGATGCACTCTAAGCATGAATGTCCGGAGAGCTGTTACCTTGGCCACACCAAGCCAGCTTTTGACACCTAACATGCACTGTGCACCCATTGCTCTATTGTCACAGCATTTGCATTGCAGCTGTTTCCTGAAGTTCAAATTGATTGGACTCACCTCCAGTGGAAGAGCATGGCTTGGCTCTTGATCAGGCTTGACATCAAGGACTGCAGATCGCTCCATGAAGAAGAGCAGGGCATGGCATGCATACTCTGGGTCATCTGACGCAAATGCCTGTACACCAAACAAGATCTGCAAACTGAGGGGACAATGTTGCCTCCATGCTGTGCTGTGTCACAGGTTCACACAGTACACAGGCCTCAAAAAGTGCACAAGCACCCAAAAGTGGTCAAAATGATGAGGCTTACTTGTGAAGCCTGCCTGAATAAGTCAAAGTCCAACTTGTACATCTTGTTGATGTTCAGCAAGCTGTCTTTGGGCATCTTTCTCACTGACCTGCAGAGCAGAATTCATGGCTCAAAGACACAAGATTCCACAGCTCAGCATGAGTACTGTGGTCATGACAGCTTTATGACTAAAGGTACTGCCAGATAAGATATCCCACTGAAATGTTGCTGGCGATGCAAACAATGAGATTCAAGGCCTGTCTTTGCAGACGTGTTGCAGACAAGGCAACCAAGTCCGCTTTTATTGAAAACACAGGGCCAGATGCTTTTCTGTGGGGCCGCCAGTGACTTACTTGCTCCCGGTGAGCTCAGCTGTCGCACGCCTGAACTGGTTCCCGTGCTGCAGGAGGACTGGCAGGCAGAACCAGGCTAGAAAGCCTGCACTGCGGTTCTGAAGCCTGATTACAGCAGGGCCTTCACCCTTCTCAACAATAGCTTTGCTTGTCAGCAGGTCTAGAGCCACATCTGGCAGAGCCATTTGCCCACGCTCCCCATTCAACCTGCATGCCAGATACAATTTGCTGCCGATCACTGAGTTCACAAACATGAACAACCCTGAAAGCTAGGCAGTCTGTACAAGCCAAAGAAGTGTGCAATGCCTCAGATACTTAGTTTGCGTGTGCTGTCAAGCATACAAACGCTACGGCAGCTGGGCAGTTACTGAAGCTGCAGCATTACCTGAAACCAGCAATTGCAGCGACCTGTCGGAATGAGCCAGTCAAGCTTTGGTGAAGATTAGTGACTGGTGAAATTTGCAGCAGCTGCTGTGCAATGTTGGCACACAGGGTGAAGCGCAACTGCTGGAAGTCGGCAGGCTTGATGCCTAGCTCTGCTGAGTTGATGATGGTCTTGGTGAACTGCTGGCAGGCTCTGTGCAGCTTACTGGTCAACTCAACCAGCTGCATGGCCTGCATACAGCGTGACACAATGCAAATCTGCTGGACACCTGAAGCACTGCTGGTGATCAGAGCAAAGCATTCAGTCAAGGCTGCATGCTGTGTGTTTGCCACGCATTGAACTGGCAAGGCATGCATGGTTGCTGTATAACATGCGTGGTACAAACCTGGCAGAGTGCCAGTCAGAGACAGACAATCTTGATGCAAAGAGCTGTGAGCTCACCTGCCCAATATGATTGATTGCGTCCTATACAGAGCTAGCTGACACTGCCAAGTTCCTGGCTGTCTTTGCCTGCACACCACAATGCATGGTACACATCACAAAGCTTGGTTTGCTGCTTGCACAAGAGCAAACAGCCCCATGCAAAAAAGAGTTGATGCCACACATACTGAGTTGCTGTTTGACACAACAAAGTGCAATGCCGACCTGCTTGTCCTGAAGTGTCTTCCTGACTGCTGCTTTGCTCATCTTCAGGAGCACAGGCAGCACCATCTGCATTAACACCTTGGCGAATGCCGCCTCAGCAACATCCCTGGCAAGCTCAACAGTGACATTGGGTTGCTGCAGATGAGCATTCACTGTCCCTGAGGCTGACATTCCTGCAGGCCAGCAGCTGCATCAGGGCCTTGCTCTGACCCAAGTGGTCTATCTTGTCTGGTGTGACATTGGTCACGCATAGATTCTGCATGAACTGGCAACGTCGGGCTGAAAGGTACAAGCCTCATGAATCTTGCTGGACCTTGTTCTACGCAGTATTTGCTTACACACTTTGATTGCAGGATGTGTTGATCAGCCAGACCTGGGAGGAAATGGTAGTGGTCATCCAGCTCCTTGACGGCCTCAGAAATGATGTTGTTGTGTTGCTTGTAGGACACTTTGTCAGAGCCTGACAGCAACCCCTTCACAGCAAAGTAGTCCTCCAAGTCCAGCAAAGCCTCCCTGTGTATGTCTGCCTTGCTGTGTAGGCCCCATGGTTCTAAAGCCTCCATCCTCACCTACACATGCACACTTCACGATCCTACTTGTGGAACACAATGACACATTTCCTAGTGTCACACGCACAAATTAGCCTGCAATTTGCCATGCTATAACAATATGTGTGCACAGCAAGCTCTGCACAGTGCAGTCCAGTGCTTGTCAACACTCTGGTAAAGCATGGGAGCAACACCAAAGCAGAGAAGCTGATGCACAGGCAATCACTGTAGAGTCTGCAGCAAACACTGCGCGCCCCTATTCATCATACACCCAGAGCAAGGTTTTGGGATGCGTACATGCAGAGGAGTGTGGCACTGACCTGTGCAGCCCTGCTGTATTCATGCATCCAGCTCAGATAGTTCTGAGGTCCATTGTCATGACCATCTGCTACTGCCAGCTTGTTCTTGGCAGGCCACAGGAAGTCTAAATCCTCTTCAGAGTATAGCTCCATGCATGCAGCCAGGGCAGCAATGCATCTACACCCACTGAAAACATGCCTCTCCCTATATCAGGAACACCACTGCTTTGGGCCAATGACACAAGCATACATAGAAGAGCCAGCGGGACGTGCTGAGCGCATAGCAAGTGCAGCTTTTGGCAAGACTGGTGTTCTGTGTCTCTCAAAGTCAGAACAGCATGTGACTCTGTACCCTGAGTAAAGCACACTATGACTGAGATTGGCACAACAATGACCATGGCAGCTGAAGGCATTTGTAGGGGTGTGTGGACCTGTATGCTGTCATGGCTTTCAGAAACTGCTGAAGGACAATCTCCCTGGTGAGCTCTGGTTGCTTCCCCAACAGCTTGCTCAGATCTCTGCCCTTGGCAAAGTAGCCGTCCCCTTTGAAGGGGTCCTGACCATCATATGAGTCGACAACCTTGGTAATCTGCACCCAGCAACCAGATCTGTGGTCAGATCCACTCCCCTGAATGACCTGGTGTTGTGCACATGAATGTGTGTCATGAAGTCACTTCAACGAGTCGGTGTTTTGCTGGTGAACTTGTCACTCACAGACAGAATGAAGCATGTTCCTCAGAACTACAAGATATCATGACTCAGGCTGCAGCATACCTAAGCAGGGAGGGAACAGATGACCAGCTAGTCCAGGCACAAGCGCAAGCAGATATGGGCCAGCAGCAAAGCTGCAGCTTACCAGCAATGAGGCCTCGTCACTGGTGAGACTCATGCAGTAGGTGTACAGCTGGTTGAGAGTGGCCTCATCTGCCCAGGTGGGGCTGGGGCGCACACCCTGTGCTGCAGCCTCATCCAGAGGCCTCATCAATCGCCTGATGGCTGCTTCCATCTCTCCATGCTCAGCTAGCATTTTGGCAGCCATGCTATTGTCCTGCAAAAACAAGTGCGACAATACACTTTAGTCCAATGGTTGTTTAGATTGATGCTATGTGGAATGTTAAGTTGCTCCAACAGGCTTGATGGTCAGCGCTTTGGCCATCTACACAATGAGCATGGAAGCCTCATGCCAGGCTACCTGAATCTGCTCTGAGAGCTCCTTCCAGTAGCCGTGAATGCGCAGTTTAGCCTCACGCCTAGAGGCACTCCTGCAACATCATCATAACGACTTGATGAATTTGGAGAAACAATCCTACTAGCAAGCAATATGTGTACCATACTGGGTATCAAACATTGCTGTACAGACTACACATACGGCAAAATACAGCCTTGAGCAGACCCAAGAAAAAGCATGTCTCACCTGATAAGGCGCGCCGCCTCGATGGCCTTCTCATGTTCACCTTGTTGATGTGCCGCTGTCATGGCAATCTCTGCTAATTCATCCACTTTCTGCAGCCCAACAAATTTTCCATCAGATCGTATGCACAGGTAGCAACAGCACGTCACTTGCCTCTGCTCACAAGTTTTTCAGATTCAGTACACAGCTCACAACAAATGATGAGTCTAGACACAGCTAAATATGTGTCTGAAAGAAAAGCATTTGCGAAAAACACTATGTGACGATACAGCAGCAGACGCTCACTTCTGGCGGCATGTTCTTGAAGAGTGTTGGATGCCTCTGGAGCAGCTGGAAGCCTTGCAAGTGTTGCTTGGCTTTCTTGTGGTGCCTGATGGCTTCCTGCAGTTTCTGCTCTGCCCTTGCTGGCTCTCTGGCAGCCAGCATGTGGGCCTCCTCTTCACAGGTCTCAGCAGCAGCAGCGAAGTCGTTCAGATGTGTGGAGATTGCCACAGCAGCCTTGAAGTTGCCAAGCTCTCTGAATAGCCTGAAAAGAAACAGCACAAGCTGCATTGATGGTTGTCCCAGTGCCCAGAACAATGATGCATGGTACCGCTTGTCTGATGCATGCCCTCATTGCTGCATGGACTACACTGAAGAACGCTGGCATCTGTTGACTTAATCTGCAATTCTGCCTGCCAATAACCTAATTTAGGCGCAGTTTTGGCTAAGCTCTTGACCTGGCATCTGAGACACAGTACAAGTGCTCCTGTCTTTCTCAAACGTGCTGATCTCTTGTGTGCAATGATACCAAGAAGAAACAGTGATACCTTGCAGCAATGTGTTTCCCTTCTGAGGTGGACCTGAACATCTTGGCAGCAATGTTTAGCCAGTTCTTGCGCTCTGTCAGTTTCACAGCTGAGGTGGCTTCATCAGCACGGCCAGCAGCAGTCAGCAAGTCATGCCCAATCTGCACAGCACCCAGCACTTCACAGCGGAGCTGCAGCATGAGAAGGCAATGGCAGACCTGGAGATTGCCTGTGACCATGGGCAAATGCAGACATCAGAAGGAGGGGGTGGGGCGGGTCGTGGGAAGTCAAAAAAGAGGGGGCTGTTCTTGGCATAGCTTCAGTGGTAATCAAGAGCACCATGTCCACGGCTTGCTCACCTTGAAAGTCTCCTGCATAGACTCAGTCGGGGGGACATTGCTCTTCTTGCTCTTCAAGGCCAGGTACTTGCCAAAGGCAGTTGCCACAGTGAAGCGCACAGCGTCCTCAGCAACCTTGAAGCAGTGGGCCGCAAGGTCATACAGGCGATTGTCCATGAAGTTGTAGCCACGTGCAACCCAGTCCTGACTGCTGTTTTTGCCTTGTGTCAGCACATACCTGCTGTCATCAGTGTGGTCCTCCATGACAGACCTGCACAAAAGCATTCAAGCCGCAAGTGTGAGACTGTAGCTAAGGATCCAGAAAACAGGCCTGCATGGATGCGCATAGTTGACAACACTGACGAAATGGGCTTGTCAGTCTGTAAGGTGTAATGCCAACATGTAGTACAAGAGGTGGAAAGAGCCCTGTAGTGTGATCTGGGATGTTCAAGTCAAATGCTCGAGCAAGCTGCTGTATGAGCTACCTGCTGACATACTGAGCCATGCCCAAGCGCCTCAGATAGTTGAAGAAGGGAGCACGCTTGGCTGTGTTGCTGTCAAATATGATGACATTGTTCTTGGCCCGTGTCAGAGCTGTGTACAGATACTTCAGCTCTTCACAGAGCAGCACATCATGCTGGTCTGCAGACCTGGCAACCCTGAGAGCACCTTTGTCAATTGCATCCACCTCCACCTGCACACAACACAGTTTGCTGATGCTTGTCGGCTACCTGCATAGACGTCTTCTTTGCTATGCCCTGGCGCTGGCAGCTGTGCAGACAGAGAATCATTGCCAGCACACGTGTATTGCTGTACACAAGAGCTGGTCATGGACTGCAGCAAATCTCAAGTGGCGAGCAACGCAGTGACAGCTTGTGCGGTGTATGCAGCAGTGCCTACGCGAACAGACGATGCAGGAAGAGGCCCCAGCAGCTCCTGATGACTGCAGTTGGCGAATTGCTGCTGCACAAGCTATAAGCTGTGAAGCTCACGTCAACAAGGGGTGTCCCAGCAGGCAGCTTCCTGGCCCCCTGTGTCTCCTCCACCTCTGCCAGATGGGCCACATAGTTATTCAGAGGGCGCCACTCTGCCGGGCTGCCGTTGAAGAAGTCCCACAAGAAGACATCATCAAACTCCAGCCCCTTGGCCTGGGCAACTGTCATCTTGATGACATTGCTGTCCAGCAGGTGCTGTGGTAAGCTGTCCAGGCTGTCTGCTGTTCTCCCCAGAATCACCTGATGCCAAAGAGGCAGGCTATGATATGCAGCATAGGGGCTGGAGGATGAGTAAACATGTCATCACACGGAATTGTGCTGCCACGCTTAGACAACAGATTGCACACTGCTGTCTGCAGAAGCATGGATGGCCATTGCTGTGACTGCTGCAATGGGTGAGACTTCTTTCAGCTACAGCATTCAGAAATCAGCAACAGCAATAATAGCAACGGCAGCAGCAATTTGCAACAATTAGCTGACTGCATGAAGTACCTGATGAGCTCCAAATTCGACTTGGGAGGTCTTTGGGTCAGAGCCAAGAAGCAGGAAGGTAAGATCATCAGGACTTGTAGAGGACAGCAGCAGAGGAGGCGGCCCCTTGAAGAACGCCTTCTCACGTGCTAGATTGTCAATGTGCTGCAGTGCACACAGGACTCAGATGAAGTCATTGACATTTGATACTGTGCTGTATTTTGGTGAAGAACGTTCACCAAGTGCAGGAGGAAGTGACTGAACAGTCCCACATGTGGATGATGTACAAGTATACAAGATGGACATGTGGCCTTGCACAGCAATCTCCTGACTACCAGCCAACCTCGTGCCATGACGATGGCAGCAGCTTTTGCCAATGCAACTGGGGCCAAGTTGAGGGTGAGTATGCTACCATGGGGAAGTACTGCCTGAGCACGTCCACCACAGCTGCAGCAGCATTCAGGATGCCGCTGTGGGTGCGGTAGTTGGTGGGCAGGTGAAGTGGCTTCTTGGGCACCCCCACAATGGTTGCTGCTACAATCCCACCAGCATCCTGCAGGGAAGCCAAATGAAGCTATTGCCAAATGACATCTTCTGCTATTGCAGCAAGTGTGTGGTGCACAGAGCAACTCAGCTACCTCTTTCTGCAAGGCAATGTGTGTGTTTAGTCACACTGAACGCATAGCATTTGACATGTGTGCATATGCGGATGCATTGAATGTATAACTGGAAAGATCTGGGTGGCTTACCTTTCTTCTTTGAGACTCATGATGGAACAGGGTACAGATGTCAGCAAAGCGGAAGACGATGCCTCTGGCGATGGTTTGACAGGGGTCGCCGCAGCAGAACAGTCCATTAGCATCACACATTGTCCTGTATGCACAGTGAGGTTGGTATTTACATCTTTCCCTCATTGCACACACAACATGGTGAAGCTGATTGAAGCAATCCTGAAGCTTTGCATTCCAGATACGTGATGGATCACAGGCACTTGGGTACACCACTAACCAAACTTCGCAACAGAAACAGGTCATGATTTGCCAGGCAGCAACACCTGCCTATTGATGTAGCAGACATTACATACCTGCTGCCTGTATGCTGAGCAAGACATGAGCCACGTACCTGAGGTCCACCAGGAGCTCAGCCTGAGTGAAATCCTGCACTTCATCCCTGGTGATGTTGTGGATGGGCACCCCCTGGTACCCATTGGTCTTCAGGCTGTGGTAGATGTGGAACAGCAGATCCATGTGATCATACCTGCAAGGGCAACGGAAGTGTCATTAATGACGCTCACAAAACAACGTGGAACACCTTGAAGACGCAGACAGGGTCTGAGTCGTGAGTGTCAAGAACGTGTGCAAGTGCTGGGCTGATTCAAGGCTGAGGGCTTGCCTGTTGAGCCTGAGCTTCTCCCTCTCGTAGCGCTCAAATATGGGGTACACCTCACGACGAGTGTCAGCGTTGAAGTTGGGAGCCCTCTTACGACCCACATCCAGGTAGCCCTGCAGTGTCAGCCTGCCACCCGGGCTGTCCATAGCCTCTGAACTACCCTTCAGGAAGGAGCAGATCTCCTGCAGGCCAGTGGTTGCAGACACACATAGCTCCTGTCTACACCCTTGGGAATTGAAAAGCATGCATCCGTGAGGCTCACAGGCTGTCAGCACATTGGCATTCAGCTAATGTGACAGTGATGCAGCATATTGATGCGACAGCAATGACAGTGATGCATTATGACACAGCATCTACGTGCCGTTTTGCTTGGTCATACCTGGTAGACCAAGGCTGGGGTCATGGTCTGCTTCTCCTCCTTAGTGCTGATGTTGGCCCACATGACATCCACAAAGAAGTCATAGTCTGCCTCCAGCTTGGGACCCAAGCCCCCCTTCCTTTCAGTGGGCATGTCAGCCTCCTGGTGACCAGTGACGCTGTGGCCCTTCTCTAGCTGCTCATCATCGCTCTGCATGATCGCACAGAAGCCACGTGTTCTAGATCAAGTTTTGCAGACAACAAGCTCTCAATCTACAGTGGTTAGCAGCATTGCAACACGGACATGCACCCCAGGCTGAAGGCTGACAACAGATGCATGTTGGCTTTACAGCCTGAATTTTGCAGTCACATGGAGATACATATTAGCACAATACCTCATAGTCCTCATCCTCAGCAAAGCCAGGGTCCAGATCAATCATGGACTCGATGCCTCCCATCTCCTCATTGTGAGCATGCTCTGCATACTTCAGTGCCCCTCCATCCAACCTGAGCAAGACACGCATTGGCTCAGCTAAGCTGTATCTTTTCCTCTCAGAAGCCTCCTATTGGGAAGGGCTGATATCGCAAAGCAGTCTTTCAAAAGGATGGAAACCAAAGGGCAGCAGTTCTGATGCCAGCAGGTCATGACCTTGACACTATCGGATGTTATCCTCAGCTTCTGCCAGATTGGGTAATCGACATTCTTCACAGATGTATCTGCAGCAGCAGGCAAACGGTACCTGGGAAAGAAGGGTCCAGCTCCCAGAGGTGCCTCTGGCAAAGTGGCATCAACAGCTCTCAGGTACTGCTTGGTTGTCCAGAACAAGGGGAATGCATCTGAGGGGATGTCTTTGAGTGATGAGTAGTCCTGCTTGGAGAGCTCCTCAAGGCGCTTGGACTCCTCAGAGTCTCGCAGTATGGCAGCACGTAGCCTGTGGAACTGCTTGGCCACCTCGGACCGCAGCTTGGGGTTAGCTGTCAGGAAGATCTGCATAAGTTAGCAACATGTCACTGGCCAGCTGGCATGTAGCAACTGTTGACTGTTGAATGAACACAAACCTTGGCAAGATGACAGGAGGCACGGGAAACTTTAGCCAAGTCAGAATGCATACAAAACATCATCTCTTGCTGTTCAGTGCCTTCATGACCCTCCTGCTTCTATCAAAGCGATGCCGCTGCTGTGCATGCTCAGTGTGAAAGTTTGCCAGTTGAGGAACCTGGTTGACAAGAAGATCATGAGCACGGTTACTGCTGGCACACCTGATGG
>JAABUK010002739.1_pt1 | contig 31097 bp, 42 predicted proteins | sample 5559141 | NCBI WGS metagenome assembly JAABUK01 (sample SAMN10711869, study PRJNA513367) | rock metagenome | isolation source: Antarctica rocks | place: Antarctica: Victoria Land, Pudding Butte nord | collected 2016-01-03
ATGATGCAATAGTGAAGGAGGGTTTGATAGGTGTTGGTGTTGGCACAGGACTTCTTACCGTGGCAGCAGTCGCTATTGGTCTGTTGATGTCAAGCAGGAAGCGCTGATAGCTAGAGGTGTTGTTTTCACACCTGCTGTGTAAGCTCGAGTGCCTCAAGTAATGCATGAGTCTTTTGTTGAATTTGTTGAATTGTGTTGTGTTTGCCACAATGTATGCTGCATCTGTACATTAGAGATGTGTTTTGTGTTTGAGTAACTTAGGCATGTGTAGGTATTTGTTATAGATAGACCATCATGCTCAGCATTTGAGAGAGGGACACAAACCACACAATGGTATACCTTACGGATCTGAGTCCTCCTTGGTTTTCAGACATTATTTGCATTTTGAGGCAAGACATTATGTCAACCATTATCCTCTCTGAAATTCATAAGAAGCATATCATTGTCATCCATGCTGACGTGAAATGATCATGACAACGATTGGGCGCATCCCCGGTTCAACAAGTCCCCGAGAACATCACCCACCCTGCTGCACACCTCGTCTATGCATGGCAAGTGTTGCCAGTTTTGTGAGGATCCAGCGTCCAAAGTTCATGACTGATATAAAGCCTTGAAGACTTTTATTAGTACTACAGTTGTTTGAGGACATTAGAAATTGAGGAAAACAGTTTTCTGCGGTATAGCTGTATGCCTATATTGCTTTCCTCGCCCTTTGACTTCTGAAGGACAACTGTAGTTCAAGCAGGAACAGCCTTGCCTTGAAACAGACTGTCGACATGAGACCTGAAGGCCTACCATTGGCTGGTTTGAGACAAGTCCATACCAGAAATTAACAATGGCACAGATCGCTGGCTGCATATGGGCTTCCTTTCAGCAAATCAATGCCTAAAAAGCTTCTGCAGTGAAGTAGCACCTACCTCTAGACATTTATGACTGGCACTGGGCAAATCCATGCCATGTTCAGAGCTAAGCCAGCTTGTATTGTGCATGACCAACATGTAATGCACAATTGCAGCTGCAAACGCGACATGCTGCCAGAACTTACCAAAACTCTTGTTGCAATGTGACAATCAGCTACAAACACCTAAAACCAGAGCTACAGGTCTACAGTGTTCTCTTGTGTTCACGAAATTCAGACCGAGCTACTGCACATAGTTGTTCTGCATCATTCCTTGCATAGCATCAGACGTTATAGTATCTGCCAGTCACAGTATCACCATACCAGAAGAGATAGGATCCAGCAAGCGCTTGACAGCTGTGGCTTTCTGACCAACCATGAAAGACAGAGCCGCATGCCACCCATGCCACGCCCCCAGAAACAATACCCTGCAATGCAGTGCCAGCTCACCGCCTGATACTACAGATGCATGTGCAGCAAAGCACCCAACATATTCCATAATACTTAAAGAGTGCGCTGAAGACACTGTGCTGACACTCACACATAGACCAATGAATGCACCAACTGATGGCAGAACAACATTTGACCTGCAGGCATCATCCAGGAGGTGGGTATGAAGACTTACAAGTACTTGACATTCTGGCATTGCTCAATGTCATGGAGCTCTTCACATTCCCAGCTGTTCAGGGCACTGAGAAGGAGAAGGCCAATAAGGCCAGAAATTGCAGAGGTCAAATAACCCAAAATGCGGACAGCCTGCGCCAGACAATGATTGTGAGAGGTTGGGTCATCTGAATTTCGCTGCAGGGCCGGAGGAGTGCGGTATTCTGTAGTACAATCTTTGTCTCACCTTGACAATACTCCGCAGATCCATGCTCTGAAAACAGTTACACACTGCCAAAGATGAACCGATGATTCCCAACAGGCCAGCCAAGAAACCAACGTCAAGCCCCACAACGTCAAGCATGACCATGAAAATACTCGATAGCAGCCACAGTATCTGCAAGCCCCGCTGCTCATGCCATGTTGCTATGCCATCTGGAAGACTGGTCAAGTCAAAACCAGTGGGTGCCGTATACTGAGGTGTATGAGGTGCTGTCTGGTGCTGATCCGCTGGTGCATCAACGTGAGCCTCGTGTACAGCGGCTGTGTCAGATGCTGCTTGATCGGAGCGAGCTGAGTCGTGCTGGCCGTCGGTCTGGCCTGTGTCAGGAAGCAGAAAGAAGGTGATGCTATGTCAGGATCTGCTATGTGCCAAAGCTTGAAGATCGCGTACTAAAAGGTCAGCAGCGACGGCAATATGTATGCTAGTGCTGATGGACAGACCTCTCTCGTGCTCTGCCAGCAGAGGCTGCGCTACTGCTGTAGCTTCGTCTGCATCAAAAACTATAGGGGGTGGAGAATAGTGTCCTGCATCGTCTGCCATTCCACAGAACAATTGCTGATTCCTATGTGTTGAACAACAAGCGAATCTGAATCGCGCAACGCTCCTACTGTTGTGACTAGTAGCTACTGGTTACAATCTAGACACAAGAACGCCTTCCGTAAACGGAGTGCGCATGCGAAAGCGTTCAGAACTTCACACACAGCTTCAGCAGTCGCATGAAACGACCTCACACTGTTGTACACCAAACAAGCTCACCCGCACATGCATAATTTTACGAGTGCGCTAGGCCTGGCCGCATTTGCTGTGTGGTGACTGTACTTCAGAGGACTAACACCTGTCGTGGTGTGACACAATTTCGTGACTTGGTTGCAATGCTAAAAGTGCACATGTAGACGAGACAAGCAGCATTTGCAACCTGCCAGATATGTAGACCTGGCTACACCGCCAATCAGTCAAATCAAACCTTTTGATTAAAAGCTGCTCACACCCAAAGGATATTGCACAGTTGCACCTACACAGAGGATTCATGCCAGCAGCTTGACTGCTGTACAATGTCATGCTCAGGCGGAACCTGAACTTCCGTGAGACATCATGCAGTAGCAGGGCACATAGGATGCCTGTCACGGCTGTTCTGGGAAAAGGTCATCTTGTTTTTGCTGCAGCACGTGAAGCAGCAACTCCGACGAGATTTGCTGCACCTCACAGCTCTGCATCCATAGGCAATATGTACGCAGGCACAGTACTAGCTTGAACCAGTCATGTGACCTGAGGTCCATGCCCTGCCGATAAATATGCTTGACAGTCTCTGCGATCAAGAACGTATCGAGAATGTGTCCAGTCAAGTTTGTCCTTGATCACATAGTTGCTAACTGGCTCCTTGCACAAGTCTGAATGATGTCAGTATACTTGCACTGCATGCTCAATGCAGGACATCTGATTGGCAGACTCAAGTGCAGCAAAAGCATGCACTGTGGTCACATCTCACCTTCTAACTCTACTTGCTGAAGCTCATCTGCAGTGTTGTGGGCACTGGATAGCAACTTCAGCATGAGCAGTGAAATGCATGACCCCTTAGGCGTGCAAGATCTGTTTGAAGAGTAACCTTCTGACAACAGCAGCAATGCGCTAGCCCTGGGTGCACTCACACAGCCAACCTAAAGGCATCTGCTCTTCAGCTGTCCTTGCGGTGCCTTATCAGATGGCTACATTCAGGCAAAGACAGTCTTGCTGGGCAGCATATGTTGCCATAATGTGCCTTCTGTTATGACAAGTGACGCCCAACAGAGCATCTTTTGATGCCCCAACAGTCTCAAAAAGCAGGTGACGATCCTGGTAAATCGTTTAATTCAGTCAACGAGTTGAATCAGGTACTACTTAATTTTCTGGTGATGTATATTCTGGCCTGGGTGACTGACAACCGCAAGTGTTGTCACACAGCGGCAGACTGCAGGGCAGAAAGCTTCTCTGAGGCTCAAAAAGAGTGCTACACCTGCTTTGTGGCATGTTTTGCTGTGTACTCAGCGCCCAACCAACAGCATAGGAGCTGTCAGTATAGTCCAACAGCCAGCCAACAGTCAGCCATCAATGTACACCAGCACACACACATGGACACAACGCCCAATATACAAAAAGCAGCTGCTCCTTTAGATCTAGTCACAGATTTTTTTCATGTGAAAAACTTTCAGATACAGATTCTCTGCTGCCAAAGAGAGATTCCTGCCAACTCACCACCTGCCATATAGGGTCCAGCGCCAAGTCTCAGACCGGCTTCCCTGTCACGATGTCCGCATTTCCAAACATACCTAGACACACTTAAACATATCTAGCACATCATTGTTATGTCTATGCTTCTGCTGCCAGTCGCTCTTGCCTCATCAGGTTGAACACTGCCTGACTTGCTAACAGCCTTCTCAGCCTTGGCAGTCTGATTGACAGCATTTGCAAGTATGTGATGTTGCTGGTCAGGTGGTTGTGCGCTTTCTCCACCACCACTTGTCAGCGCACCAGCTGCTTGACTGCTTACGTAATGTATACAGCTCCCATCTTTGCACTGCTCTGGAGACCTTCTGCCAGGTCGTTGCTGGTGCCTTTGTTGATGCTGCTGCTACCATACCTATGCCTGTCAATACCAGCTGAGCCATTCTTACCCCTATTTTGCTCAACAGATTGAACAGCTTGCTTCTGCACAGCAGTACAGCCAAACATCTGTTCAACACCGCTCAGCAAAAACTGATGTCGTTTGCTCTGCCTTTATGCAGCAGTTCACTTGCAACAGATGAGTCTGTTGGGCTATTGTGCTAGGTGAGAAAGCGATGTTTGAATATGATACAGCGTATTGTCCAAGATGCTCCAACCAGTCAGGGTGGACAACAAGGCTACAGACAGTCTCTCAAGCCAGGCCTAAAACAGACCTCATGCCAGCTTGAAGACTGTGCGAACCTAAGGTTAGCTACCAGCTTTGTGCCACATCACTCAGGGGCACACATAACTGCCTGATAGGCATCTGCTGACTGTCACAGTGACAGTGCAGTGAATGTGCAGATTCAGAATGCAGAGCGGCAGGCTCATTCAGCCACATTTTGGCGCACAGCCTGAAATTCTCCTGCAGGCAACACGGCTTCAGACATGTGCTGCAGGGTTGACTGTGCTTGAGAACAGCTATGTGAAGTGGCTGCAGGTATACGCTGATGTCTGGGACATATCCCCTCCTGAGGGGAGCTTTTGTTGTCAGACATGACATGTCTCTTGTCACTTTGCAGCCAATCTGGGGTTTAGGCAGAAATCTGGTCACACAACTGCATGCCCGTAGCTAGGGCGGATATAAGCAACAGTAGTGCAGTCAGGGTCAACTGAACGTTCATGTACATGTACTGAATAGATGGATCCCTGTATGTCCTGTTGCTGTCTACTGTGCTAAGTGATTGCCCATTGGCGCACCACTGTAGGCTCAAATCTTGTGAGCCAGGCTAGGGGATGGCGTCTTGCATTTGCGCACGCCACGATCCTCATTAGCTGAAAATGTGATCATTCTGGAATATTCAAATATCAACGCGTCGTCCAGCTGTTCAAGCCTACCTGCTCGCAGCTTCGGCCCTGATGCCTTCACAACAGGATCGACACTTTCTGCGGCGCTGAGGCGCGCAACGGGCTGCTTGGGCGTTTAGCACATAGCCCAGCGCAATGGCCGCCAATGCTAGCAGCTTTGGCATTTCTATTGGGTTGGATGCTGCTATTTGCGTGATCATATTGCTGTTTTTCGGCTTCTTCAGGCGCACTTCCTGGACCGAGAAGTTTTATGAGCCAAAAAGGTCCGCTTCATTGCGGCACTCGGCCTCTGCGCTTTCGACGAGTCAGACTGTAGAAGTCTTCGTGTTTATGCAGCCTTGTCAAGACTCAAAACGCTCCAAAGAGGCTGCCCAGGAGCTTTGCAGGCTGGATTGTGCCTACCTATAAGTTCAATGAGAGCGAACTCGTCCGACTGGGAGGCACAGATGCTGCAACATATCTGCGCTTGCAACGTTTTGGTAGGCTCAAGAATAACATGCTGTGCAAATAAGTCTGTGCACTGCAAGCACTGACCCCGTGCTGGTGTCAGATCTGATCTGTTTTTGCAGACTGGGAGCTATTCTTGTTTTGTACCTTGTGGTGCTGCATAGTGCTGATACCAATTCATATCACACGGGTAGGTTTCAGGCAGCAGGAACTACAGCGGTGGCCGCACTCTGTCTGCTGCACTCTCTGCTGCATTGGCTGGATGCTCATAATGCACAGCATGCCTGGAATGGTTGCATATGCACTGCACACTTACTATCTCACTCATCGTTTTGATATATATTTTCTTTCTCTCTCTGTATTTTGCTTGGAACATCATCACCTGGCAACTTGACTAAGAATATACCATTATGCAGGGCACTTATGTCAGTGATGAGATTGCCACAGGTAGCTCAACTTACAGCAACCTGGATAAGGTACGTCCTCAGAAACTTGTCTATGATGATCAGCATCATGATACACTGTTGATCAGACCAGCCTTACCTTAACATCCTGTCTGCCAGTCACCAGTCAGTGCCTGGGATGATCAGCTGCATCATCTTGGACTGTACATAAGTGAGTGCCTGACAACACTGTTACTGTCTGCTGCAGACTTCGATCACCAACTTGCAGCCCAAGAGCAAAGCTCTTTATGCTGACTGGATTTCCATATGGGTCATCTCGCTCTTTCTGTATTGGGTAAGCCTTGCAGCCTCTGTATCACAACTGCACTTAGGCATGCAGTGTTCAAGTGGGGTAGCACATATGGAGTGCTCATACTGCTTGGCCCTGATGTATTGCTGAGCTGCACTTGTTTATGCAGCAACTATGGCGGTACAACACACACGCTGTGGAGATGAGGATTGAGTATCTGAACAGCAAGACTGGAGCTGGCACTGAAGCTCAGACAGTTATGGTCAATGACATTCCTGAAGTCAACAAGGTGTGTCAGCTGTAGTTCACACAAACCCAAGTTCACCCACTCAAATCTTTTGACTCATTATTCAGTAGCACGAGTGATGCTGGCTTACGGCCGCTGACTATATGAAAGGTGTCACAGCAGTGATCATTTGCTGACTTATGTATTCTCAAATGTCAGAACGTCGAGATCTTGTGCCACATCAATTGCTCAGAAGCCAAGCTGCCTGCAAAGGCAAGACTGGCCTCACACCTGCCTGGCAGACGTTCACAAAGGTTGCAATTGTTACTTACAATGGCAACATGACAGGGCCACATCATACCAGCATGTCACAGGAAACGCTCCTGCCTTGACCTTGACCTGATGCTCCTCCTGACAGGGCATTGTGAGCAAGCTAGCGGCCAAGATCCCAGGCACTGGTAGTAGACCTGCGTCGCGCCAGAATAGCAGGCAGAACAGCAGAAGCATGGCCAGAAAGAAGTCAGGCACTGAGTTGGACTCCTTTGAGGATGCTAGGACCCACCTGTCACGGCCGAGTGACAGCTCAGATGCTAGCTACCGTGCATCAGACAGCCTGGCAGAGCCCATGGCCACTCACCAGTATGCACTCCTCATAACGCACCACTTGTAGCTGCAGTGTGGTGCCAGTATGCACTCCTCATAAGGCACCAGTTGTTGCTGCAGTGTGGTGCCTGCCTGGCCCATTGTTGCCTGGCCCAGTGTTGCCTGGCCCAGTGTTGCCTGCCCCAGTGTTGCCCAGCCAATGTGCAGTCATCAGCAGACCCATCTGTAGTTTGGAGACTTGCCTGTTGCTGTTAAGGTCTGCCTGGCACGTGTGCTGCACAGCCGCAGCTGGCTGTCACCTGGCATGTCTGTCTCATCTATGCTTGCATGGACAGCTGCAACATCTGAAGGCAGGAAGACTATGCAGCAGCGTGTTGCAATAACACTGAACTCAAACAGTTCAATGTACTACTTTCTCATTGATCTGGAGCCAAAAGGAGTAGTCTTTTGTTTTCCCCCCTTTATATCAACATTGAGTCTTACCATGTCCTTGCAGGAGTGGGTATGCCAACATGTTGGCTGATCAAGGGATGCCACCTCCACAGGCAAAGTACAATGGGCAGAGCCAGGAGGAGTTCATGTCAACTACTCAGGACCGCATGGTCCCTGAAAATGGCTCTGCCAACTACAACGCTCCTGGAATTGGATTCAGTGCTGCTCCCAAGGTTGCCCTTCATCTATGCCTCGAGTCTCTTACATTTTTGCTGCTGTTGAACACAGACAACAGGAACACGTCCTGCTTGTTTTTGAGAAGCATGAGCTTCTGCAGCCTTTTGAGCACTTGAGTTTGTGACGTCTATTGATGGACAGTTAGAGCATGGATAGTATATGGGAGCCTCATCAGGGAAGCTGTCTGTGGCTGTTGCTGAACCACAAAGCTAACTAGTTGTATTTCGAGCTTGATGAGTTCTTACTAGCAGCCTTCAGATGGTCATGTGCCTCATCAGCATGGGTGATCACTGGGGCTAGCATAGCTGCTGCTCATGTTACCAGCGCAACACAGCATTCATGGTGTGTGCTGTCATAGGCAAGGGCCATGCTGGACTCTGGAATGAGCGAGCAGGACATGGTGAATCAGGAGTTCGAAGAGCTGTATCCTGGCAAAATTGAGCGCACACAGATCGCATACAATGCAAAGGTATGCATCCCGTTATTGCTGCTGTGAGTATATGCCCTCTCATATTATTTTGCGCTCAGACAGATGCAGTGCTGTGAGCAGGTCCGAGGCTATAACACAATGGCAAGTTGTGCTGTCCTTGAGTGATAGCAATCCTGGGTGTTCATGTGTTGCTGCGTGGCTGTGCTCTTCTCCTTTAGAGGCGTCTCACCAGCTTGTATGGACACATGCATCAACACATGTGTCAGAATCTGCTGCTTGCACTTGCTTGCACACACATCACCTTGTGAAATTACCAGAATTCAACATGTACAGCTGCTGGAGGCGTGGTAATCTGCTTAATTGTGTCAGTATTGCGGTTGCTGTGTGTGTGTTGCTGAGCTGTGTGATACTGTGTGTAGGTGCTGACCAAGATGTACAATGACTTTGAGAAGACCCGGGGCAAGCTGGAGACTGTTCTGGACAAGTACCAGATGAAGATGGAGCGTCACAAGAAGATCAAGAAGAGGGAGACGGTGTGCTAGCTTTTCTGTTCTTGGGCAGACACACTTGCATTTGAGCAGACTGTACAATCAAGACTGTGCAATCAAGACCCTGTTTGTCTGCCATGGCTTGTACTGCTGTAGACTGGCTGTATTGTGCTGCATGCTTCCTTGCACACAAGAAAGCAAACAGTGCTTTGCAAAAGTTTGTGCAAGATCTTTGGCAAGGGCATCACTAGAGCAAGCGTCCAGGTCGCTATCTTGCTACTTCACCTGCTGCACGCAGCATTGAGTGCTTTTGCGGGCTGGTTGGGGAGGGGGATTGTTCAGCCCTGCATCCCCCAGGTCATGCATTGCACTGTGCTACATGCCAAAAAGGCATTCCGTTTGTGTGGGGACACCAGCATTGCAAGCATGACCTTGAGGCTGACAGAGTGGGTCACAGTCCATTGTGTGTGGTGTCATGCATGTATCAAACCAGCCACAGGCTTTTGTGCAGGCTGCTAGCTGGTGCTGACACACGGTGTGCTGCCTTGTATAGGTGAGGGTCATTGGTGCCCGGTATGGTAAGTGGGGCCGAGACAAGTACGGGACCAAGCCACAAAAGGTAGATGCCTTGGAGTTCTACCCAGATCGCCTCAGAGAGCTCTGGGACAGGATTCAGGAAGAGCAGGTATGCTGACTGACCCACATGCCTGGCTGTGTTCTAGCAGGATCTGCACTCTTGTGGTCAATGCTGTTGTTCAAAAGCTCATTACATGGTAGGCTGTGTTGTAGCAGGATCTGCACTCTTGTGGTCAATGCTGTTGTTCAAAAGCTCATAACACGGTATCTGACACAAACTGATGGTCTGGACAGAAGCTCTGTTGAGTTGTGTGATGTTATTCACACTAAGAGATACAACGTCAAGGGCAATGCAATGACTACTTGTCTGTGTTAGCAAGGTATTATGCAATTGACCAATTCAATTCTGCGTGACCATCACACAACTCCAGACTGCTAGCACACGCAGCTTGTGTGGCTGCACAGGGCAAAGCCAAGGACAAGGCGCTGTCAACAGCCTTTGTCACCTTCAAGGACACATTCACTACTACCATTGCTGCAACCAGTATGATGCATCACGACCTACGCCACTGGTCCACACGAGAAGCGCCTGCTCCAAGGGTATGCATCCCTGTCTCATTGTGTGGTTCAATTTCCAGGGTGTGTCGCCTTGTGTCACATGCTGTACTGCTGTCTGCACGTTATCATATGCGTCCACAACAGAAAATCTCAAGCACTGCTGCTGCTCCATCATCATCACCATTTCTGCTGCTGAACAGCAGGATCATGAAAACAAGCTTCATTGCCCTTGTGCCATGTGTGCATCTGCCAGTGATCCTTGCAGCAAACTGACCCAACAGAGGGGGGTGTTCCATGCTGCAAGCCAAAGGTAAGCACTGTTTGCTTTTGAACTGACCTAGATTGACTAAGTGCATGCGGTGCAGGATGTGCTGTGGCAGAATGTTGGCTTGAGCAGCAGCGGCTACCTGGGTGCAGCTGTGCTGGCATGGACTCTATTTTCCCTGTTAGCCATCTTCTACTTGATCCCCGTTGGCGCTGTGCAAGCATTGCTGCAAGTGGATAAGCTGGAGAGATTCAAGTTCTTCAAAGTCATCATGGACGTAAGTCAACACAAGTCACGTTGCTGTTCCTAACTGTTCCTGCTTCTGCCTTTGGTCTTCTGTGATGTTGGGTCGGTCAGCATATGTTTGGTCACCTGTGCATCTTCTGTTGCTCAAATTTGTTGCTGTGTTGACCAAGATGTGTTGTGCAGCAGCTACATCTTCTCTGTTGGACATCACCCTGTATGCAACATGTACTCGAGACATTCCTGTGTAGTGTTGCAGTCTACCCACATTGCTCATGATGTCCCTGTTTGTCATACAAACCCATGTGAGGCAAGCAAGAGACAGTCAGTGCCTTGTGCTGAGGCTGAAGCCCGAGTAAACTTTGGATAGGACATGGTTTAGCCTGCACAGCAGAAATTGGTGACTAACACTGGCATCAGCACATGCATGACACGTGATGGTACATGGCGCAGGTGTCTATTCTGAGCAGTATCATCACCTCTGTGCTGCCTGGTATTGTACTGACAATCTTCCTGGCGCTGTTGCCCACAATCCTGTCCCTGCTCAACAAGAAGGTGCAGAAAATGGTGTCAGAGACAGACGTGGAGTTTGGCGTCGTCCGCAAGTATTTCGTCTTCCAGGTATGGTTATTCACTACAATGCCATCTGCCATCACAACCCCCTGCTGCCTGCAGATGGTTTGTGGAAAGCACTTTTATTGTGTGTATTGCTAAGTTTGTGGCAATGCAATTGCATATGCGCATGCAGCAGCTGCCCATACAACAGGCTGTGTCCAGCACGCTGATGAAAATACATGAGGCATGGGTGTAGCGTTTTGAGTGCAGGCTGTCATGACAGCAGTTAATTTGTGCAGTAAAGATGCTGCTTGAGCACGCTGAGTCATGGCAGCTGCATAGGGTGGACTTTACATTCTACTCTTTGCAAGGACGAGCCCAACTGACACGCCTGCACTTTAACTGCACTGATCATCCCACTTTTGCGACCTGATGCACCTGCACGCACAGCCTGCTCTGACAACAGAGCTTCGTGAGCTTCATCAAAGCTACGTTGCCGCAGGTCATCACAACCTTTCTGGGGTCCCTGTTGGTGGGCTCATTCCTGAACCAGATCACCCAGTTCCTGGATGACCCCAAGGGCATTGTGAACACCCTGGGAACCTCTGCGCCTCAGACCGCCACCTTCTTCATGAGTTACATCCTCGTCCAGGCCTTCATCAAGAGTCCCATGCAGCTGCTGCGTCTGCCGGGGTTGATCTTCTTCTGGCTCAAGTACAGGATGGCCACAACGCCCAGGCAGAAGGCTGCCGTCTGGCAAGACACCCACATGAAGTATGGAACAAACGTAAGCAGCTCTTCACCATGCCTGGCCGCATGCATCTGCTCAACACCTGTGCTTTGAGAGCATTACTGTGGTTGCGGTGTGTAGGGCATAGGGTGGTTGCGGTGTGTAGGGCATACTGTGCAATTCACCAAGATCCATGTGAAGCAGGCAATACGCTAAGCTGCACGCTGCTTATGCACAAGCTACATCTTTACCCGCCTTCACATGCTGCAGAAATTACCCTTTGAAAGCCCTGTCATGATGTGTCATGCCATGACTGCCTGCCTGACACGGTCACAGAAAGCTGCTGGGCAGGCTAGCACCGGTGCGGCCTCAATTTGTCACCTCAGTTTCAATGCCTAATTCAAGCTGTCTCATCACAGGACTTGGTGCTTACATTGTATCGGGAAGCCCAAGGAGCCATAACTAATCCCAAGAGGGTGCTTGCATCTGACAACACTGCCTCCCGAGAGGATGCTTGCATTTGCCAACACTGCCTTCCCCAGTTTTGTATTGGTGATGCAGGTGGCCAATGACACCATCATCATGCTGATTGGGCTGGTGTACTGTGTCATCCAGCCCATCATTGCTCCCCTGGCCCTCATCTACTTTGCCATTGGCGTACTGATCTGGAAGTACCAGGTGGTGTATGTGTACGTGCCCCTGGTGGAGAGCGGTGGCAAGGTATGGGTCATGCCTGCCATCCTGCCCTGCCAGCCTAGCAAAGCACCACTCCCAGCTCATTCAAACTGCACATAGATTGCTTAGCGCTTTGGCAGTTCACCATCTCAAAAGATGCTTCACTCCTCAGTCCAAAGCTACTTGAACAAATGGCTTGTTCAATTGACTTTTACAATTGTATATTCTTTGTTGTGCCCAACTCAGACCCATACAGATACATGAGACTGATGGTGTCCTTTGTCTGGTGCAGTTGTGGATGCAGATCTTCCAGCACATCATCACAGCAATGATGTTCTTCCAGATCATCATGATTGCCTTGTTTGGGATCAAGAAGTCTCCAGGGCCGGCCATCCTGACGGCCCCCCTGCCCTTCCTCACCATCGCCTTCCTGCTGTACAACCTCAACCTCTTCGACCGGCCCCAGGTCATCATCAGCAACAGGACCGCTGCTGACATTGACAAGAGGCAGAGTCAGGTAACCTGACTCTGCTTATGCACCATGATGCAGCTCTCGCATGGCATCGATTGTGGGAGCCATTCCTTTCATGTCATCATCATTTGCTGGCGCCACTGAGCTTCACAAGACAAAGGGCTATGTGTGAAACCTAGCAGGCATGTCATTGAAAGCAGCTTGAGGCTGCTGCGCTGATGAAAGTCTGTGCCATGCATCCAATCGCTGATCTAACTGCCGTCACACGGCCAAGCAGTGCACCATTTATGCACACATTTGTTCAGTCTTGTTCATTAGGGATGTATTAGGCCTGCTCAGGACCCCCTAGCATCCAATTTGCCAAGCAAGTAAAAGGTGCATGTCCTCACTGTCGTCATTGCTGCACTTTTGTTTGTTAAGTGAGCAAGATGACAGGATGGCGGAGATTGGCGACACAACGGTGGAATTTGAGAGGCCTTCCTTGGGATAACAGGAGCAAGACATTGTGAGTGTGTGTGTGGCAGGGTGGGGACTTGGCAGAGCCCCTGATGGACCAGCAGGTCCCTTCGCCTTCAGAGGAATCTGGCTATGCTGGTCCTGACAGCAGGCAGCAATTGGACCGCTACATCCCACCAGGTTTCACTGTTGAGTCATCAGGTATGATACAGGCTGGGTGTATACTGATTGTGACAATTTTTGTACAGCCCTGCGCTGGTTCTAGGCTCCTGTTGGATGATTGACTGGCAGTTCAAAAAGATCGTGTCTACAGGAAAGAACTGAGTGATGGCAAAACTGCTTTGTGCTGGGCATGCTCACAAGAACACAACAGCAAGAGACGTGATCAGCAGACGTTTGCGAACACTCAAGGGAATGATTTGCACCAAAATGTACAACGGAATTTTGACATGATTGTATGACTTGCAGAGCTTGACGAGGTGCTGGCAGAGACCCAGAGAGTATCACCGCAGGTTGATTCGTACATCGCTGATAATGGTGCCAGCAATGGCAAGAAGAAGAGCAAGGGTAGGCAAAGCAATCAGTCTCATGACATTGAGTCCTTGACTTGACTGTGTCAAGTGACGATGACTGAGAAGGCATCAGGCTTTAGAAGATGGCGCCATTGGCTATACTGTTTCAAACCCGGAAGTGCAACTGCGATGGATTGTGGGGACTATAGTGAATGGATGAATGTGTTGCACAGTTGATACCGCTTCTGGATCAAGTGCAAAAGCCATGTTGCCCATCGAGCTTGAATGACTGACACGCGAACTTTGTTTGACTGACACAAGACCCTTATTTGACTGACACCAGACCTTTATTGACTGACATGAGACCCTTATTTGTTTGTAACACAGGACAACTGCTAATCCAGGCTGCTAGCGAGCTTGCATTGCCTCATGCTGACGTTGTTGCAATCTGACCAGTGAGGGCGGTAAATTGAGTGCCTGCTGCAGCATTTATTACCCTGCTTATCAAGTCGATCAGCGCTGTGTTGACTTATTGTTCGAGACCTCATCGCGTCACAAGGGGTTGGAAGCAAATTCTAATGGGAGCGTTAGCATCTGACAGACCCAAATGGCGCTCCATGACAAGCTTTCTGAAGAGGCCGTTCACAGGTGCTTGAACTGGCTATAAGCTGTCCAGCAGCAATCGCAACATGATCATAACCATATGCCTATGCAGCAGGCTCAGGCATAAGCTTCGTTGGTGAGGACAACTTTGATGATCAAGACGTGCAAGTGGGGGACGACTGCGAAGACTTGGCAAACATACTTTCTTGCCAACTGCTTGATGCTTCACACTGCTGCTGCGCAGCGGCCTCACAGGCGTTTGCCTGCAGGAGGAGATGTGTGCACAAGACGATGGCTCTCTTGACACAGCAGCATGTCAATTTGATAGGACTGTCGGTGTGCTTCAAGGTCAACCTGACGTTGCCGTGCACAACTCACACTCAAAATAACGTCTGGGACTGCTTAATCCCGAATGGCCACCTCTGTTGCTGTACAGATGTCTTGCTGGACCCAGGCTTTGAAGCAGTGCAGAGCACGTTCTGCCAGAAGCACTGCCATGACTTTGAGGTGAGACCAATTTCCACAACTCCCTTGGTTGTGCCTGCTTTACCGCACATATCTGAGTGCGTTTCAGGACGCTGAGGAGAACAAGTTGTCATACACAGAAGTTTTTCACGAGTACCAGGCAGTAGTCGAGAAGGATCTTGAGCAGCGTTTGTCAGCGGCTATTCCTGACTTCAGCATGGAGAGCTTCATTGAGGTACATAACCTATCCTAGCAGACTCCTGAATGCTCAGTCTAGACGAGCCAAGAGTCATGTCAAGGTCCTTTGACATGACCGTGATGAAGCATGCAAGAACATTTGTGATAAGAGCTGCATCTGCAAGACCTCATGAATGCTCAGTTGCTAGAATGTGCAGCAACAATGCAGCTATTCTGCTCGTACCTAGCTCATCATGAGCTGGAAAGCGTTTTAACTATTATGATTATTATCAATGCAGCCAAGAACCAGGAAGGCCCAGTGCTCTGTGTAACTCCTGTATGCTTACATGCAACATGTCAAAAGCAAGGTGAGGAGTTGCCCTGGCCATGGCACACAACTCAGGGTCTAGATTCGGAAAGCGTCAGAATACAGACCTGTGATCACCTGAGACTTGACTCCAGCAGAGCATGAGGCGCCATGACAAAGCCAATGTGGCATAACAACTATTCATCACCCTTGCTGGGTTGTTTTGTGCTGCCAGTACCCAAATGACACCCAAACTTGTAAGTGCAATAAGAAGCCCGACAGCATCTGCACATTTGACGCGTTGTGAGTCGGGATGCAGGTCTTGGACAGGCGACGGAGTGAGATCATGGAGGAGGTGCTGGATTTGTTGATGTCCTTTGTGGACTTCCAGGCTTTTAAGGACCTCATGCTGGCACACAAGATGGAGACCACCTCCAAGCCTATGCAGGTGGGCAACCCCAACCAAATTGGTAGACCCTATAGAGATGCGCAAGACAGACAGCTTTGGAGAGACAAGACTTGTCCTGCACGTACCTAGCTCATCATGAGCTGGAAAGCGTAATTGTTGTTATTGTTATCAACCCCAACCACATCATGCAAAGCGCTGCTTGCCGCTTACATGCTGGATGTTTCAAATCTTGATTAGCAACATTCATGGCGCTCACTTTGCACAGTTGCATATGTGCATGTGTTCATTTGCTGGCTTTCAAGGTGGAAAAGAGCTGGAGACACTCAATGCATTTCTTGGCGCAGCCAACTGGACATCTGACATTGCAGATTGGAAGACTTGGTCATCTTGACGGTGCTAGACTAAATGCAGAGCACGTCGTAGCATACTCAAGGCAAGGGAAGAACAGCAGCAGCTGCTGCTGTCGCCACTCTTGAGTAAGGTGGACGACTTGTAGTCTCAAAAGCTCTTGCCTTACAGCAAGCCTCTCTTGAACCTGCAGGTGAATGTCAGCAGGGCAGTTGTGCACTCTGAAGAGCAGGAGGATGGTGACATGCGACCAGATCTGGACCTTGAGCTGCATGTTTCCCAGGTCAAGGTTTGCTGATGCAGCCCTGCCAAGGAAGAGCTGCTGTAGTGGGCCTAGCAGCTGCAGAATGGTTTGGTTCACACCCACATTGCAAGGCTCAGTTGGCCGCTTGCCCATCATCAGCAATTTTACCCTGGAACCTTGCATCAAGTGCACTGTGACAATTCCATCAGGAGAGCTGACAAGCCAACTGGCAAATTGATGTGACGTTTCTAGGCAGCTCGTTGCATGTGAGCAGCAGTGCTCTGTGTTTCGCAGCGTCTGTGTGTATCAATCTTTTTGGCTGGAAAGCACAGCCCTGCTGGGAATACGACAAGTGACAAGTGTGTTCACTACCTCATTATCGTTTCTTTAGCTCAGGGGCCTTCACAATTTGCAGCTGCTGCATGTAAGACACTTGCAACAGCACCTGCCCGCTAGATTTCCACATCATATTGCAGCATGATGACTAATTATGTTCGTAATTTCGTAGCTGCAGTCGGTCGTCAACTGGCCGGGGCGCAAAAATAACAGTCAAGCAGGCTACTGCGTCCTTGAGCCCGACCGTAGCTTGCGCAAAGCAAAGCATGTAGATCAAGCGTCTTAAGCTTGGTTAGCTTGCCGGCAGCCTTGCCGTTTGCCGGTCGGTCTTGCGAAGGAGCAGCATTCCAGAGTATTGATAAGGGCGATTATCGCGACGAACATGGTATTGAGGTTCAAGCAAGACAGCACCGCTAGGCACTATCTAGCATGCATTCCTACTCTGACATTGGGCATCATGGGAAGGTCCGCCACGCCTCTCTTGCTATGTTGTCTAGAGTTTCGCTTACAAAGGCATCGACAGACTTCTCGCTGGTGCTGGTGGCCGATTTAGCTAGGGCGTACACAGTAACATGAGCCTCTATCTTGCCTCCGTCCGCGAAGAATCAGCGATTGACAGGGCTGAGAATAGGTTTCTGCGTGCACGAATTCACTGTCGTTGCATGCTTGCAGTGCGGTACTGCCGGTTTCCTCAGCCTTCGCCAGCACAGGAATCGTCGCCGGCTTCATTATCATGGTTGTGGTAGCAGCGGCCAATGCGTACACATGTGACCTGCTTCTGTGGCAAGCTTACAAGACTGGCATGCATGACTATGAGACATTAAGCTATGCTGTGGGTGGAGGCATATGGAAGGTATGCAGACAGATGCAAAAGCTCAGCATGCATGCCAGCAACATCAGCAGATCAAGAGGCATTGCACAGTCACAGGAAACACAGCATGTCGCCTTGCATGTTGTCACCCAGTCTTCAACTGCACTCATGATCTCCACTTGCAAACTCCACGCGGGACAGCAGCAACAGCAACAATGCATGGCATGGCTTTGAAATGTTTGCGCTGCTATGCTGTCAAGTGTGAACATGGTCAACATCTGCACGCACACAGCAATAAGTCGCCATGTTGGTGACCATGTCAGTGCCGACACTGCAGTTCATCACAGAGGTGAGCATAGTGGTGCTCATGGTTGGTACTCTTGTGGGCGGCATTACCCAGATAGGGGAGGCAGGAGCAACTGGCATCCTCTACTTCAATCCAAATGTCACTGGGCCCATCGTGAATGGCAGCGGCCGCATCCTGATGGTCATTTTCGTCATCTGCATTGTGGCTCCCTTATGCGCTCTCAAAAACATGCGCAGGGTAAGTTTCGTCCCCAGGAATTCATGAAGTATCTTGTTGTGTGGGCCGTGGAGCTGGTTGTCACTCATCAGACACCTGGCTTGAAAGCACAGGCGTATGTGATGTGCAACAAGCCAAGCTGATGGGAGTTCTGCTCCCACAGTACATTTGAATGCACAGACAAGTTGTGTTACATCACACTACTACCTTGCTCAGCTTCCGACATCACTGTAAAGCTCCCCTGGTGGCCCCACAGACACTAGGCAAAGGACTTGTGACTCAGCCGCTGTTCTGTGTTGGTCAAAATGAAGTTATATTGCCTGAGCAGTCTGGTGTAATACTTGGCTTCTCATTAATCTGACGCCGAAAGGTGTAGCCTGTTCTTTTCTTTCTTGTTCTGAAGTCATATTGAAGAGACGCTGCTTGTTGCTGCAGCTGGAGTGGGCAGGCTGGGGAGGATTTGTCATTGTGTGTGCTATGACAATCACAATCATAGCCAACGCTTGCTACAACCGCATGCCCTATGTTGGCAGAGATGGTGAGCTTATCCCCTCATGACACTGCCTGCATTGTCCTCACCTTTTGTGCTGAACAAGGTGCCTGCCCTCCTGAACTCTGTGCCAAACCTGTCCATAGCTGCTGACATACCTCAAGCAAACAGACTGTCAGATGTTTCCGAACCTTTTCAAGATTTCGCAGGGCATTGTCCAGCAAGCAATGAATCTCTGCAGTCGGTCACCACACTGCAATTCCCCACAGCAGGTGTCAGCAGAGCTGCAAGCCTTTGCTAAAATCTTGCTCAGCGTAGCAATGCCTTGAGTTGATCCAGAGTAGGCATATACAGACTGCCTTTGGGCTAGGGATGGCATATGTTTTCCTGTGAGTGTTGTTAAGGTACTCAGCTGTGCTTTCTGAAAATGCAGGAGAGCTTGCTGCTGTGGGCTTCAGTGACTTCAGCTCAGTCACAGGGGCTGTCTCCACTTTTGGCTTTGTATTTTATGTACAGCCTATCATGATGCCGCTGCTGTCAGAGATGCCAGCCACAGAGAGGGGCGTCAGGATTCTGTCCTGGTCTACGCGTGTTGTTGTCTTGGGTGAGAGATCATCCGTTGCAAAAGCTGCACATCTGTTTCAAAGCCAGCCTTACAAAATAAAATCTCCCTGGCTGTCATGACCCATTGACAAATCCAGACATTGTGCTTGCCTTGAGACACATTTTTCATGTCCACTTTGGTCCACAACAGTTGTCGTAGAACCAACTGTACCAGCTAACCACACTGCACAGTACTTGCACTCAAATGTTGCATGGCGGCTCTTGAAGTGTACTGAATAGCTTTCCACCTGATGCACACATGCATGCAAGCCCAGCACCGGCCATGGCACATCATGCTGCAGACTTATTATGCATGTGACAGGGATTGCCTTTGTGGTGTATGCCCTGATTGGCTTCTTTGGGGCAGCAGACTTTGGATCCAACACACAAGGCAACATTCTGGAGAAAACTTGGGTGGTGGTGCCGGTCAAGGAGTGCTCAACATTGCCATGTCATGTACGTGTGACCACACTGCCACATGCATTATCCTTGCATCCTGGCACCTGACCTGCTGCTGTGGTAATGCTGTTGTGCCTTCAGCAGATGTGGGATTAGCACAGTCACATGTAGCTGTGCAGTAGTCCAAACTCACATGTCCGGTCTTGCACTCCTGCACCTTGTCTGGCTTCAGCTCAGCTTCAGCTTTTGAGTGCATGTGGAAAAGATGCATTGCAGACCTTCCATTGGAAGTCTGTGGAGCAGTCCTGTGTGGCGTCAACACCACAGTGATCTTGCATCTGCACTTTTGTATTACTAGTTGCCATTGAGCTTGGAGCCATCAGCTTCATCACTTGCCGTTCAACACACAACACCTATATCAGACTGTACTGGACATTGCTTCTCCCCACCTCCACCCCCCTTGTATCCCATACAAAATCACAGGTGTTGATCATTGACCTCCTGAGGGCATGACAACGCATGCTGATAACCCAGTGGGGCTTGCTCCAATGCCCTATAGGGTAGCTCCCTTAGGCTGCATTGGCCACCACATGTCATAACCTCACCAGCAACTACATGCCCCTGAGCTCTTTCCCCTGCTTGACTTGGTTTGAGTGTGATGATGGTGCAGTGTACCTCGCCCTGAGTCTGCCGCCAGTAGAGTTCCCCACAAGGAAGACAGTGGACTACTGGCTGCCAGTGGCCCTGGTGCGGTGGCCCTGGCTGCGCCATGTGCTCGAGACAGGCAGCATCCTGTGCATCAGCCTGCTGCTGGCCCTCCTCTTCCCCTCCAGCTCTGCCAAAGTAAGTCTGCAGCCTCATGCCTCCTGTTCTGAAGGGATATCTTGAGGGCAATCAAGGGATCACTCTGCCAAAGCATGTCTGCCAAAGTAAGCCTGCAGTCGCATGGCTGTTCAGACAAGCAGGAAGGAGGCCTGAAGGATACTCAGGGGGATGCCTTTCTTTATGGTGGACAGTGCCTTTTTTAGTTATGCTGTGAACCTAGGTTGATGCTTGCTGAGAACAGGCGCAGCCTGGTGCAGGTTATACCAATGAGTTGACATGTGTTCTGTAGCCACGATTCTAGGCAGTGCAAACAGCTGCATCCAGCTGTTGCTGCATGCAACCATTCAAAAGACTGTTCATGGACGTGTCACCTTGGTGCAGCCTGGAAGTGTGCATGAGGCCTGAAGCCCTCCTGTCCTTGCCTTACATGTGACAGCATTGCTGCCTTACATGTGACAGCATTGCTGCCTTACATGTGACAGCATTGCTGCCGTACACGCGACAGCACTGCTGCCTTGCACGTGACAGCATTGCTGCTTTACATGTGACAGCATTACTGCCATTAAAGCTACATCTGTCCTTTCCTGGAGCTTGCCTGCACGTTTGTAAGGCCTCACAGTGTCTATTTCTTCTGTGGTGCATGACAACTGTGCGCCTGTACATAACTCAGCATATTGTGAGCTGCAATCATCAAGCAGAGCAGCGCAAGTGTGATAGCTCCTTTTGGATTGAAATGCTCCTATGATGGCATGCAGACAACTAAGTAGCATGCATGCAGGTGCTCCTGGTGACAGGAGCTACAGGTGTCATGATGGCCTCATATGTTGTCCCAGTTGTGAACCACTTGCTCCTATACTTTGGCAAGTACGGCTGCAACTCCCTTGTCTTAGTTGCTGTGCTGCAATTCTGATTCAACATATATGCATAATACGTACACCTGGTGTGGTGACTTCCTGTGAGGATGGCTGCAAAAGTTGTCCAAACAAAGCATGACATTGCCTGTGCCCTTGCCTCTGCCCTTGCCCCCTGCCCCCTGCCCTTGCCCTTCACCCAACAACACATGGACGGTCTTTGCTTGCATGTGTGAGTTGCCACATCCTGACCCAGGATTCCTGAGGCTGCCATGATTTGACCTTCTGACTGTCAAATGCAGAGCGCGGTGTCAGAGGCGCTCTATGCAGCCTTCATCTATGCCAGATGACTCAGCACATGGCACCAATCTGACTGCACCAGAATTAAAGATTCATAGTCCAGCAATTGAGCCTGGCGCAGAAGCACTGGCACAAATGAAGGTACAGCAAGATCTGGAAGGTGCAGTCTCCCCACTGGACCCAGCTACCCTGAACCCACCGCAAAGGCATTGCGATCCTCATCATTACAGGTATGCCATACTGGGATAGTATGTGCTGGGGTGCTGGGATAGTATGTGCTGGGGTGCCTCGTTGCTCGAACACATGATATCATATTATTCAATTTAAGGCTGCCTGTCATCAACTCATCCGCGTTAGTCTAGATGGTTAGGATACTCGGCTCTCACCCGAGAGACCCGGGTTCAAGTCCCGGACGCGGAATGTTTTTTGTTTGCCTTGTGTGGATTTTCTCCGACCTGTCGTAAGCTTCCACAGCTACAAAGGCTTCCTGCTTTAAAAAGCCTGCTGCTTTCTGGGATCACAGCTTTGAACGTTATATGCTGCATGCGCATGGATTGGTACCACTAAAGACATGCTTTTGCTGCAGGACATCAACAAGCTGGACTGCACGAGAACTCCTGAAGGAGATCTGTCTGCCACTGCTGGTGTTGGCTGTGGGCATGTTCTGCTCCATTGCGGCCCTCAGCACCCTTGGCAACGACTGACTTCTGTGAGACTGAAGAGCAACATTCACATGGGCCATTGAAGTCCAGAGCAAGCATGAGCTGCTGAAATGTGGAAAAACAACATAGCAACGCTGCTGTAGATCTGTCAAACCACCCCAAGCAAGAGGTGCAAGATTGTGCTTGCGCCTCATAGTTAATGCTACCATACATAGGGCTAGCATGACCAGCCATCAACTTGGGCATGTACACTTAGTGCTTTTTGTCTCAGCAGACAAGCACTGTCAGAGCCACGTCATTGTTGCACCGCTGTTCACTGATGCTGCTGTACAGAGAACATGTTTTTTGTTTCAGGGTCCTGGGAGGTTGCACCACACCCACGACCTTTTTGTTTGATGCCTTGATAGCAGTCTTGCTGTTGTGATTGCTGTGTATGATGAAAGACATGCTTCTTGTTAGTGTTGAGTGTATTGCAGTTCAAAGCCCAGCTGCAAACAAACTTGATTGCTTTTGAGCATAATTGATTGTGGCGCTATGCTGTGGCAAGCTTTTTCACAGATCTTTAGCATTCAAAGGCTGATGGCAAAGATCTCCATGGGCTGACCTCAGGACTCCGAAGTTAGCTGAACAGAGTGCACAAGTTGTCTGCTTTGTTGCTTAAGATGAGCAACACGTTTCTGTATATGTTACAGCACAAACTGTGATTGGCATTCAGCTCAAGACACAGTTGGGTGTCAACCACTGCATATGCTGAGGCATGTCACTGCTTTGCATTGATCACAAATTTTCATAGGCAGCCATGTTTGCACATTTACAGGCATCCCTTATGGCTTTCTGTCTGGAAATTCACGTGAGCTACTCGTTGTCACAGTACATCCAAGTTGAGTCTGGCATTAATTGATGACAAGCAATAAAACAGCAGTCAAGATGAATGGTGCTCATCACACTGCATGGGTAAACTGCTGACCATGAAGACCCAACACTCTGGTCATGGTCTGTATTGTGTGACACAGTCCAATCAACACGAGGACAGACACAAACACACACATTGAGTTTTGCCCACACAACAGGTCAGGCCAGCTGATACATGCCAGGTCTACCAATAACTGCCAGTATTGCACCTGCGTCATTGCTACATACCTACATCAACAAACAGAAATAACACCACTTGCAAAAGCCTTGCGGTTAAGCTAAAATCTTCATGCTCACAACCGCCAGTAAAAGCCAGCTTGCAGTTGAGCTTGCACCCGCCCCAGCCCCGGCTTCTTATACATCACCTACATCGCAGCACGCCACTTGTCACCTCAGCAGGCCATACCACATAGATACAATGCAGCACGCAACTTGGAACCTCAACAGGCCATACCGCATAGATACATACAAGACCAGCACTTGCTGAAGCATTCTTGCAGGAGCTGCCCATGACAACACAGCGCAAAAGAGCTTGTTACAAACACCACAAGTCAACAGCCAGTGAGACAGTAGGTCTGGGATTGAGCTCACCACTATCTGCAGCAGCCGCCAGGGTCTGGAGGGAGGAGCTCTCTTCATCTGTATTGCTAGTGGCAGCTGTCCTGCTTAAGCGAGATGGTGAGCGCACCCTTCGTTTCCTAGAGTGGACACCGCTGCTGACCTCTACCTCATGACTGCCTGCAACATAGAATAATCCTTTGTACCCCTCGACTTTGACAGCAACTTTCCTGTAACCTGTATGTGAGACTTTTGTCCATGTTGCAGCACAGGCGCAGAACTGATGAACACAGCCTTGGCACTTGCAATGTTTGACACACCCCGCCCTAGCTCTCGAGACTTCACTCAAAGCATCAAACAGGTTGGCAAGGACAGAATGAGAATCTACGCTTTTGCCTGGCAGCAGAATTGCAAAGTTGTGCATTGCATCATCAAACTGTTACCATCAGCTCATCAGTTTATCGCAGTTTCAAGACCATGAGGTCTTACTGACACTGCAATCAACTGCTGCACAACACCATTTGCACAGCAGATAGACCAACTGTATGTGAAGACACCAGCCTGAATGTCGAAGTCCAAGGGCTAAACAACACTCTGCCTAGGCAATCACATCTTGGTGCAAAATTGCTCAGTGGCAAGCAAGTTTTGTCTTGGTGAGGCAGTCACCTGCTGTGGCGGAGCTTGATGTCATCTCAGAGGCCTTCTTCTTTGCAGCAAGGGTGCCGGCCAGGACTTGAGCAGCAAAGGCATGGCTGCCCTGCCCAATGGTGCCAGAGGCAGCGTCGCGCCCCTTGGACTGCATGTCCTCCAGGAACCGCTCCACCTCCGCCAGGGGGAACCAGTACCGGCTGCCATCCTCTATGAAACGAACCACCACACTGCCTGCAATGAAGTATATGCATTTCCGGTTGTCAACATGGATGTGGCAATAAGCACCTTAAGGGTGATTTAAGCAAAGCTCAAAATATTGCATGGTCCAGCTTCTTACTGGGATTGCAAGATGTCTGGTAACAGACACATCCTGCATGCAGTAGATCCATGCAGTGGAACCAGCGTGCTTTATGCATGAGGTTTCCTTGGCCAAGTTTGCAGACAACAGAGGAGGCGTTGCAGTCGAATTTCAACTAGCGCTGGATTGGAAGCAGAGGGGATGACCAATAATTGAGTGTACCCTGTGAAGACAGACAATGCATAGATATGAGGGTGACCAGCTGTACCATCTGTCTATGTCATTCATCTACAGTGGGAGCAAGGTCAGCTTGCAAGTTAGACTGCACACATCAGATCTGGTGCAGGGGCTGCTGCATTTCAGTACAGCATCACCAGCTATGCAGCTGGTGACATGCACGTCAACAAGCTGGAACAAAGCTTGCTGACACCCTCAGCTTATGTTTGTTGAACCTGTAGTTGTGCACATTGGCCTCAAGCGTGGAAAGTGAAACAACGAGATACTGATGGTAGCTGTATTCATACCAGGATGAGCTGGGTCCTTCTGCAAGACAGTTCCTCTGTAGTACAGGTCAGGTATGTCCACTGAAAAGATTGGTGCTGGTACATCTACTGTGCGCCCAATCAGGGCCTCGTACTTGCTCCTGGGCTTTGCTTTGCGCCCTACGTTGATGCACAGCTGTCATGACACAGCGTTAGGTAAGTTGAAATCAGGCCAGTCAAATGCTACTCAAATTGCCGGCACTTTGGGCGCAGATAGAGGTATTGCATGTCAGGCTGAGTACATGAATGGCACAGTTGTGGGATCTGCAAGATGGTCATGCTGCGAAAACCGCAGACCAGCAGAAGAATCGTGCCGAGCATTGTCCTTCATCAGCGTTGCACTTAGCTTGCTGTCAGAGACATCCAGATCTGGCAGCTGTACCTGTAGCAGTGCCTGACGAAGGTACAGAGTGTATGCTGCTTTCTGACCCTCCAGATGCTTTGACCACCTTTCGCTTGTCCTTTCTGCGTGAAAGCACAGAAGCCACGCTGTCTGGCTTGATGGCCTTTTGAGGCATGCCATCCACAATACTTTTCTCAGCCCCTGGAACATTGTCAGGCTGGCTTATGATTGCCTCAGGCTGTGCTTGAATTGGTGGAGGCAGAGATTGGTCAGGCTGTTTCCTTTTGCGAAACGATCTGTGTGAAGATCTGTGTGAAGGAGACAACGTGCTGGGATCCTCAGCAGGAACTTGGTAGTGTGCTGAGCTGTCCTGAGCTGTAGCATGCTGTGCATGCTGCGCTGAAAGGGATGTGGCACCATCCTGTGCTGATGTAGATGATGGCAGATTGACTGCTGAGCAGTCATCAGAGGATGCAGCATGTGTTGGTGCAGGAATATGTGCATGTCTCTGTGTTGATTCCCCTACAGCGTCAACCTGCATTGTTGTCTGTGCTGCTGCTGAAGTGAAGGTGAAGCACGAGGTGCTGTTGCTGATGTTGATGCCGCTGTAGAAGAACCTGTTGTCAGCGCGCTCAGGCTCCTGCAGCAATGTGCAAACTCCAGTCATGCACTGGACTATGATGCATTGCGTGGCAAATAGTAGCTGTGTACGTGATTTTGGTATTGCTGTCACTGTGACAAACCACCTTTGAGTGTGTGGCTACGCTATGTATCAGCTTGGATTTTGAAATGTTTGCAAGGTATGTGCCAGGCATAGCACACACGATGTGCAAAGTAACGTCACTAACATGTACAGAGGTGAAATTTTGATTGATTGCTCCTTGAGGAAGCTTCCAGACAGTTTGCTGACCAAGCAAGCACACACCTATACGACCAAAGTGTTTTGCTTCATGTAAACAAGCGCGACGTTTTAATCTGCACTTGTAATACTTCCTACCTTAACAAAGTCCTGATGTGTGACGCTCGGGAACTACCGGCCGGCGGAAGGCTTGCGTTGAACGTCCCGATGTCACTGCGAGACTTACGACTCGCAAGTTTGCCTCAAAAGCAATTCTGCTGCGCCTCCTGTAAATGACATATACGTCACATGCAGCCCGTGCCTGACCAAATACGGCTGCAAACTATCATGTAAACGTTGATATCAGCGAAAGCTTGCCTGAGAGCAGGAGCCTCGAGGCGGTCGACCTGGCTGGGTGCTAGCTATCAAGGTAAACAGCCTGATACGCGTCACAAGCTACGCAACGGAGCTGTCAGCAGCGGTTGAGCTTGAGTTGGTGTGGACGCGATTGTGACCTCGAGAGCCGTTGTATGTCCAAGTGGCAAACGAGTCCGAGCGAGACAGTGACGTGATGAAGCTCGACACTCAACCAGCTAATTACCGAGTTAGACTTCGAATTATTTACGTACCTAATTTAGTAGCATTTGAAGTTGTACATGCGAGCCGTTTTACGTTGCAGGAGTCGAAGAGTGTGCATTGCAGACCGGTCACCTGGTCAACAAATGTACATATGTCCACCGTTTCAGTTTGACATGCAACAAAGTTGAAGAGAATTGCTGGCATGCAATGCACATGAAACAATTGCTGACACCGTGCGACTCTGATTGCATGACAGCTAAACATACGGTGGCTTTGGAACAATGCTATCCATGTCCAGGACCAACCAGCACTCCGATGAGCAGATCGCAAGCTTTGTCTGCTCAAGTGCACATGATGCAAGCTGTTGACCTAGGAACATAATCATTGTGATGCCTCCTCCAAGTAACATGTGTCTCATGTCGTTTCCAGCATAGCTGAGAGCAGCCTTAAGTCACATTATGTGAGCGGAACAGCCCACCTAGCTGCCATTCTGCACTACAGGTTGAGCACTTGCTTTGCCTGCTAAATCACTGGATACTGCTGTAGCAGGTGCGGCAGGTGTCTCTGTAGCTCCTCCTGTGAGCCTGCAACACAATGCATGCTCAGACACAGACATCATGAGCATCTGTTATTCAACTTACCACACAGTATCACGAGCCACTGTCTGTGACTGAACCACAATCACGATCTGGATTTAGGAGCATTGATCAGAGACTTACGCAGCAAATGGGCTTTCTTCTTTCCATGGTCGCGCAAGGCTGCCAGTTGCGGCCTTCTTTAGGATGTACACTTGAAACAGGGGGCTTTCCAGCAGTGTGACTGGGATGGTGACACATTGGACAACCAATGGCTGCATGAAACCCTTCCAGCAATGTAGAGCAGTCACAATCAAGATCCCCTGCAGAATTGCTGACTGAGCAATGTTGGCAGAATATGCATAACATAGTCGCACAATTAATGCAATGCTCACTGCAGTGCTCAAGCTGCACCACGCTAACTCAAGTACTCACAGGGGCAATTTTCTTCAACAATTTTTGAAACTCTTGTGCGTCATACTTGGCTGCAGGCAGTGTTTGCTTCTCGGTCGGTCTGCAGACAAACAAAAGTGCGTTATAAGACAGGAGCTGCAGATGCAAGTTGCTGCAACACTGCAGCCTAAGAAGTCCCCTTACTTGCCAGCAGATTTGACTTCGAACTCTACTGGCTGCTGATCTCTGCTCTGTTGAATGGCTTGGTACAACAAATATAGAAATGCAGCCACGACGCAGATGGAGGTGACGAATGCAAGTCTGATATGCGTCAGCTCCAGATCTTGGCCAAACTTGTTATAAGCCAGCATTGTGACTGCAGTGAGCAGATACACAAATGTCGACAGACCAACAAAATAAACATGAAGTGATCGCGGAAGATCCAGAAAAGATCGTGACAGAGGAAGGAGCGCTCCGTACCAGGTGCGACGAGCATACCCAATTTCATGACTGCAAAATCGGCAGCTTTAAAGCACTGATTTGAGGTTCAAGCCAGATGTAGCATCAATCGAACAGTTTGATTGTTGTAGTTTACACCAGCTTGGAGAGCCTGACGACCACGAGAAACGACCCGTTCAACTAGGCCGTCAGCTAGCTTCCTGCAACCTGATTAGTCACCTAATATGACTAACTTGCAGCCACAAGGTTTCTTCCTTGACATGATCAAATGCCTCAGAAGCATTGCAGTCTGGACTCCTATTTTTTACGGCTCTTACAACTTCTGCTGTCCTCCCTTCGGATGCAGTGACGATATTGTACTTGGTTTCAATAGGTCGACTGTACGCGCGAGACAGCGTGATCACTTCGCTGGCAGCTGAGCGTGCTGCGCTGCTCGAGCATGCCCAGAGCTTGTTGTGCACGCCTGTTCCCTTTGCTCGTTCTCATCAGCACATTCCCACATGTTGCAAAGACAGAGTCTCAGAACGTTCGTTCGCTCACGGATGCCAATTTTGATCAGAGCACTGCTGAAGGCGCGTGGCTTATAGAGTTCTTTGCTCCTTGGTGAGGGCAAATCGGCACATGGATCAAGGATGCTGCTGCATGTTGCACGTCACTGATTCTGCTGCCTGCCGTGTTCGCTGTTCTCAACTGCAGGCATAGCCTGCTTCCTGCAACTGGCTTTTGCCGGTCATAGACTCACAGTCATGCGTCCTACGTCAGGTGCTCACATTGCAGAGATCTTGAAGCCACTTGGGATGCCTTGGCAGATGAGCTGAAAGGAAAGGTCAACGTTGCCAAGGTGCCTTACGCGTCATGCTGATAAAAGCAAGCTGTCTTTTGCTCAAGCAAAGGCTGCAGGAAGACGGTGTCACCCCATACAACTGGCTATAATGCATCCTGCCATGTGCCAGGTAGATGGCACCAGTGAACGAGGGCTACTGGCCCGTTTTCATGTGGAGGGCTTCCCAACCATTTTTCATGTTCAGGGTACAGAAACACGACCTTATACTGGCAAACGGACAATGCAGAAGGTAATGCTCAGCAAGGATGCATTGCACACAATGCATGAACTTAAAAGGCATGCTTTGCAGTACAACCACACTATTTTGTGTGCAACAACCAATAACAACACTTGAGAGTGAGCAATTTTATAGTATGATGAAGTGCCAGACACTGAACAATTGGAGGTTTTGAAGAAAACATGTGGCTTTGCAGCTGATGGACTTTGCACTGACAGAATGGAAAGCTGAGTCAGCCCTTCCTGCGTGGAAGTCCCCTACAAGTCCCATCGGCAGGGTGTGGGGTCGGATACAAGGGTATGCTGCATTATACGAAGGGCTTGAACCTAGTCTAGCTTAAGCTCCACTGTACATTGCTGCAGTGCCTGCTGCCATGCTCAAACCTTGTGACAGCTGGGCCTTGAAGCAGCTGTATGGCTAAGCTATGCTGAGCAGCTTCGGCACTGCTGTGTACAGTTACAACACTTCCGCAAGCCTGTAGCCAGCTTTGGGTGCCAAGCAACAACTGATAGTTGCTGTGCTCCTGGCTGTGCAAGTGTGTGCAGCATTTTGACAAAAGTGGCAATAAAATCATGCAGCCTGATGCCTCTGTTTTTGACTGAGACTTGTGCTGCAGGTTGCCTATGAGAGCGCAGCGTTACTACCAGTATCTGCATGTGGAGAAGCATTACTCGCAAATGACGCTCCTGGCAAGTTTGCTTGCCATTCCCTTAACAATAGGTGAGCAGTCAGCCGCTCTCTGACATGTCATTCTTTGCAGAGCCTGCTGCTGTCTGCAAGTATGCACTACCAAAGGCTCATGGCACAGCATGAGTCATGTGCTGCAGTAGCCAGTGCTTGACTTTGTAATACTCTGAAAGGATATTGACAGGACGTGATTTCTTCCTATGCTATGAATGTCAAAATCACTCAAGATGGGCTGGCTCTTCTGCTCGGTGACAAGCAGTGCAGTTGCACTATGTGTCTTGAACTTTTCAAGCACGAGGGCAAGGCAGCAGCAAGTTCTCGAAATGATTGTCAGGTCCTCCTCATGATCGTTTTGAGTGTATCTGCCTGCTTCCAGTCTGCAATCTCAAACTGCATGTTGTCCTTTGATGTGTAAGGATCCGTAGTTGTCAATGATGCATCTGCTTCGCAGGCCTATCGATGATCTGCATGCTGGATGCTTACATGACGCGAAGGCCAACTTCTCAGCGCTATAACTAGCACAGGACGAACATATTAGTGTACTCAGAGCATACTCAGGAGTTACTCACCGAGCATTTAGATTCGATACACTTCTATATACTTAAGTTTGCGCATGTGACTGCTTTCCAGACGAGTTGCTGGAAGCATGAACCCAAATTACGGTCGTTATTTGTGGCACTCACTCATTTCGTCTAAATGAGCCGCTTTGTAATCTGGGCATAAGCTCTTTAGAGGAAATTCCTTTGACAACAATGGTTCTAGAACACTGATTCATATTCCGGTAGGCTCAAGGACACAATGCATGAACTTAAAAGGCATGCTTTGCAGTACAACCACACTATTTTGTGTGCAACAACCAATAACAACACTTGAGAGTGAGCAATTTTATAGTATGATGAAGTGCCAGACACTGAACAATT
>JAABUK010002741.1_pt1 | contig 31083 bp, 11 predicted proteins | sample 5559141 | NCBI WGS metagenome assembly JAABUK01 (sample SAMN10711869, study PRJNA513367) | rock metagenome | isolation source: Antarctica rocks | place: Antarctica: Victoria Land, Pudding Butte nord | collected 2016-01-03
GATTTTTATAAAAATAAGCTAAATATTAATTTTCAGCTTAATTAAGAGACTATAAATAGAAATAAAGAAACTATTATATAGAGATTTTCTAGCGCTTTTTAATGAATCTATTTATAATATATTATCTCGAGTCATTAGCCTGCTATAGCTGATTTAAGCTCTTTTTATATTTTTAATTTTGATGTTCTTAATGTTAAGACTGCAGCAAATTTTCACGCTAAACACGGAAACACTATTCCTAATGAGGAGAGATCATCATTCCAGTGACACAAGAGATAATTATAGATGAGTTATCGCGAAGATCATTACTAAAGAAAGAGATTAAGAAAGAGAATATTAACGCGTTTATTAATGAAGAGCTGAATATAATACAAATAATATTATTATATCTTATACTCACTCAATCTTATACTGCTCTATTATATTTAATTAGTATATAAGTAAATAATAAGGGGTTATATAAGAGAGATGAAGCTGAAGAAGATGAGAAAGATTTAAATATATTAAGATATAATAAGAAAGAGAAGAAAGAGAAGAAGAAGTAAAATAAGAATGAGTCTCTTTAATCTAAATACTTTAATAAGTTAATTAATATTATGAGATGATTAATAATACTTTAAAGATTAGATGAGCTGTTAAGAAAAGAGTTTATAATATTTAAAAGAAATATATTGAGATTTATAGTTTATAAAAATTATTTATTTAGAAGAGTTAATAAGAATATATTATTTTGAAGAGTAATAAATAATAAGAATGCGAAAGTAAAGATTCTTAGAGCTCTATATAAAGATTGCGGATATTAAAAAAGAAAAGAGATTTATTAAAGAGTAATAATGTTACAGTTACAGATCAGTAATCGACGAACTCGACTCTAACTATCGAACTCTGATAGATAGTTAAGACAGTAGATCCCGCAGACGAACATCTTTTAGAATTACGAAGATTCGACTTAAAAAGATATGTCTAATTAGAATAATTAGAGATGAATATTAAGAGAAGTGCTTAAGAGTGCTTAAGAAGAGTATTTAGAAGTAAGTGCTCAAGAGTGCTTAAGAAGAGCACTTAAAAGTACTGTGCACGACTCATTAATAATGATTATATAAACACTCGTTTATTTCATAGTTTTATAATCTTATTCTTCTTTTATAGTTAACTTATATTATTAATTACAATCTATCTTTAATTCTTTTTTTATGAGAACAGTGATTTCTATTTATAATTCTCTAATATCTGAATCTTATTATAACTAATCTTGACAGATCTTAACACTTTAATTATCTATTATCGAATATCAGTCATTTTATTATAAGAAGTCTTATTAAAGTAAATATATTACACTTTAAATAAGAATAATCTTAAGAAGAAATTATTAATATAGATTACATCTTCTTAAAAGTTAACATTTCCGATATGTTTTATAAAGATAGAAAGAAACTTCGAATCTTCTTAATTTAAGTTAATATATATATTCGATTTAACACTTAAAAGCTGAGAATGATTGAAGTTAAAATAATGTTCGCAGTTATATATTTTCGGAATAAAGTCTTTAATTGATTCGAATTACATCTAATAAATTACTTGAAGAAGACAATTAAAGATAAGAAAATGAAAATAAAAAGAATCTTTATCAATTACTTCTATTTTAAGAAGTGTATTAGACGGGTGTATAAAGAAGTAAACAAAGAATGAATCGCTGAACAAGAAATTTAGAAACTCTAATAAACAGACTTAATAATAGAGTATGCATTTAAGTTTTAATAGATTATATTAAGAATTAAATAAGATGATGTAGTACTTATAATAAAATATTATTTAGAACTGAAGAATTTAGTTAAGAATAAATTAACTCGAGTTGAGAGATTAGATAAACTAGAAAATTTGATTGGTATGTCTATTAAAATAAACAATTGTCTGTATAAAAGATAGATGGAAAAAGAGTAAGAACGCTCTTAAATCTTCGTTTCTAATAAGTATTGAAAAAGCGAATATTAAGTGAAATAAATTCATTACTTTCGAGAAATGAATTTAAATATTATAAATCACAAAAGATTTAGAAAGAAATCTAATTAAAGCAAAATCTCTTCAATTTAATAAGAAGAGAGAATGAAAAAGAATTTATATCTCTATTGCGGAAAATCTGAATATCAAGTTAATAATTATTTAAATAAGTAACAATTACACGTTATCTCGGGCAAATTAGAAGAACAGATAATAAAAAAACTAGATAACACGTGAGATGTTAATTACTTTAATATCGTAACATCAATATTAAAATCGATCGTTAAATCGTTCGAGCAGATTTATAATTAAAAACTTATAGAATTATCTTATATCTATATATTCTAAATTGCTTATTATAACAATTAATGCGTTATTTATAAATTAGATAAGAACGGCTGAGAATGATATCTTAAGAAACTTAGATAGAAGAAAGCTTAATAATCATTGAGTATTATCTTTAAAGTATCTTAGAAACGAATATCAAATAATCTTAAGTATGATAAAGATTATATGAAAATGATTATTAAGTTTTGAAAAGTAGCGTTATATATAGATATGAATTATGAGTTGAAGTTTTAATATTAATATAAAGTGTATGCGCCCGAGAAAATGTTATAAAGAATTAAGTCAAAATTATGATTAAGAATATATTATATAGAAGAATGTTCAGATTAGAATTAAGAATAAATTTATTATTACTAAGATAATAATCTTTAAGAAGTGATTAATTTATATAAGATTAATATCTCCGCTTATCTCGAAGAAATATAAAGTATAAGTATAATATAAATTTAAGAATTTAAGAAATTAGAAGTAATAAAAATAATCTGCGATAAAGAGTATCGCATCTTTTATAAGTTATACGCACACTTTTCATACAATAAATTAAAATGTTATTTCGTGAAAGAAGAATATACTCATTTCAGAAACTTTAGATTAAAAGAGTTAAAAAATAAGAAGACTCTTTGAATTTAAGATATAATAAAGAATCTACTTTCAGATCTCAGAAAATAGCGATAACTAACGCTAATTACGCACGACATCTAATTATATAGACTTAAGTAGAATAATATTAGATTAAGATTATAATCGATTTTAGAGTTACTGAAAATTACATCTCTTTAATATATATGATTCGATTTTATCTGTTTACATGAGAAAAAGATAAACTCTATTGATTAATATTAATAAATGAGAGTTCTATTAAATAAGATTAAGAATGAATTAAAGTAGAAACTTACTCACTAAAACTAGATATTTAGTAACACACGAAATAAGTAATGTTGAATATTATGAAAATTAAATATGATATTATTCTAAGTATTTTATAACTGAAAGCTTATAACTTAATAGTTAATTAAAAATAATGAATTATTAGCTTTTCTAACTGCAACTGTAAAGCAAACATAATTATGATATTGTTCACAAAAGTAGTATAAGTAAAATTCAATAATAGATGTTTAGTAGAGATAATAGAAAGTTTTTCTGAGTACTCGTTAAAATATAATGAATTTAAACATTTATTTATTAAGAATAAAAGCGCATTAGCGCTATTTAAGTATTAACTTTAAAATCACAAGATTTCTTTGAAATCTAACAAGAAATCTATTTACGAATTTATTTATTCTTTTTCTGAGAAAGAATTCAAGATTTTACGAAAGTATCTCAATAAGAATTAGAAGAAGAGATTTATTTAATCTTCAATTTTATTTATAGAATATTCAGTTTTATTTGTTTTAAAACTCAATAGAAAAATGCGTCTATATATTGATTATCGATAATTAAATAATATCATGATAAAAAATCGATATGTATTATTATTAATCTTAGAGTTATACAATCGTATTTGTGAGATAAAGTGATTCATTACGCTCGATTTATGAGGAGCGTATAATCTGATGAGAATGAAGAAGAGAAAGAAATAGAAAATCGCATTTTGAACTCATTATAATTATTATGAGTATTTAGTTATACTCTTTAAATTAATAAACATTTTCATTTTCTTTTAATCTCTAATAAATAATATTTTAAGAGAATATCTAAATTAGTTCTGTATTATTTACTTAGACGACATTCTCATATACTCGGAAATTAAGAAATAATATATTGAATATATTTGAAAGATGCTTCGCGCTCTTTAGACGAAAAATCTATTAGTGAAGATTAAGAAGTGCGAGTTTTATAAGTAAAGTATTAAGTTTCTTAGATTCATCTTAATAGTTATAAGAATTTAAATAAATAAATTCAAGATAATAATTATATTTAAATGATTATAATCTATATTAATAAAGGAATTATAATTGTTTCTCGAATTCATTAACTTCTATCGAAGATTCATTACAGATTACTCGAAGATGATTATCTTATTGATATAAATAATTCGGAAGAAAGTATTCTTTATCTGAGAAATAGAAATAGAGTCTTCGTTTTAAAAGCTAAAATAGAAATTTATAATAGTTTTTATTCTCGCAATATTTGATTTTGAGAGGTAAATCGTGCTTAAGATAAATGTATTAGATTATATTATTGATATGTGTATAAGTCAATCTGATAATAAAGAATAATTGAGATTCATTATTTTCTATTTTAAAAAGATGATTTTAGTGAAACTTAATTATGAGATTCATAATAAGGAACTTTTAGTTATAATTATCGCGTTTGATAAATGACGAGTATATTTAAAGAAATTTAAGTATTTTATAAAAGTATACACAAATTATAAAAATCTATTATACTTCATCATTATTAAGATGTTAAATAGATGTTAGATATAATGATCTGAGCTGTTATTAGTTTATAACTTTAAAATTTTCTATTAAAAAGAAAATAATAATATTAAAGCTGACGTTTTGAGTTGTTGAGTAGATTATGTTTAAGATATTAAATTCGCTTTATAATCAGTCTTATGCGAGAATAAGAATGAATTTATAATATATAATTATATTATGATCGCTTCGATGTTTCAGATCTCTGATTAAAATTAGAAAGATCGAATTATTAGATTATATTTAAATAATCATTTATTCTGCGAAATTCGGAAAAATTCTGAAAAATATTTAGTCTTTTAAAAATAAGATAGTGAGCTGATCTTATATAAAGGACTGATATATATTATAAATAAAATAAAGAAAACGATTATTCGACAATATTATGAGAAGATGTCTTATAAATATTAAGAAATAGAGAAGATTCTGAAACGCATCTTTAGATTCTATTATTTTTTAGAAATGAATAAAGTAGTTTGATAGTAAATTACTAACTGCGATATTTATTGGAAAATCAAATACTTCTGATATAAATTATATGGGGAGATGTAATCTTCAAAACAATTTAAGAAAGTATAGAAATTTATTGTGTTGAACTTTATTATTAAACTATTATTATTTAAGGATTTAATAATTAAAGTTGATTACAATAATATTTTAATTATTATTAATAAATTGATAAAATATATCTACTTTATTAATTATATAAAAGTATTGAACGCAGAGAACTTGATTTATATATTTTTACAAATAATATTCACAAATCATAATATGTTAGTAGAGATTATCTCTGATTGAGATAAACTGTTCACTTCTAAATTCTGAAAGTTATTGATAAATCAACTCGAAATTAAATATAAGCTATTCACAGCTTATCATTTATAAATGAATAGATAAACTAAAAGAATTAATTAAATACTGAAATAATATCTATAATATTATGTGAATTATCGTTAGAATAATTAAATAATACTCTTATTACTAGCACAGTTCGCATATAATAATACTTTAGCAGCAACTGAAGTGTCACTCTTCTATATTAATTACGGGTGAGAATTAATTTCATATAAATAATTAAGAGAAATGGAATAACTTACACAAAAATCAGTTATTAATATATAATTATTAATTAATCTATATTAAGAATTGATAAAAGATCTTGAATTCATTAGTTAAAAGTCTGACATATATTATAATTTTAAGAGGATTGATGAATTAAATCTTAAAGAAGAAAATTTAATATATTTATTTCGCCGAAATATTAAAATTAAAAGATTCAGCATAAAATTGAATCACACGAAACTTGATCTCTATTTAATTTAGAAAGTCTTAGACAAATCAATTTATAAATTTAAACTCTTAGATATTATAAGAATTCACTCTATATTTAACATTTCTCTTCTGAAATCTATATTAAAGAATGTTAAACAGACTTTAATCTAACTAAATAATTAAGATTAGAAGTATAAAATAAAAAAAGTGTTCAATAATTAAGAAATCAAGAATAAAACTTATTATTTAATAAAATGATTAGAATATAACACATCAGAAAATATATAAGAATTAGAAACGAATCTCAGTTCCACAACTCTTGAGAATTATCACCGCCGGAATTCTTAATATAAGGAGAATCAAAGAAAGTAGTCAGCTGCTCTTTATTGAAAGTAACATGCAATCCCGCACTAATTAACAACTCTTTCTTCTCTAAATACTTCTCTTTTCGATTAAGCTTCTTTAAAGACTTAGTCTTTTGAGTAATCATCTTACTTTAAATCGTCCGAAGAGATTTAATATAAGAGTTCAAACTTATTATCTCTATAATATCTTATTAAAAACGCAGAAGAGTTGTCTTTTACACAGTTTTTAAATATAACTCTTTCTATCATAATCTCTAAAAGTCGGTCTTCAAGAAATTATTATTATAATAAATATTATAACGGATATACTTCGAATACTTTAAAATATTCTTGAAAAATATATAGAGATGATTCTGTTCGGCGTAGATAAAATACGCAATTATAATTAGCATTCTTAATAAAGTTATCTTTTTCGTCTAAATCTAATATTATTTATGAGAGGAAGATTTACTGACACGATATTGAGATATAATAAAGAAAGAAGAAAGTAGAAATTATATAAATTATAAAGATAAGTTTAAGTAATTTAAGAGATTAAACTAACTTAAAAGAGTATAATATTACAGTTACAAATTAATAATTAACGAACTCAACTCTAACTGTCGAACTCTAATAGATAGTTAAGATAGTAAGTTCCGCAGATAAATATCTTTCAGAATTACGAAGACTTAACTCAGAAAGATATGTTCAATCAGAATAATTAAAGATGAACGTTAAGAGAAATGCTTAAGAGTGCTTAAGAAGAGCACTCAGAAGTAAGTGCTTAAGAGTGTTCGAGAAGAGTATTTAGAAGTACTATGCATAACTTATTAGTAATAACTATATAAACACTCATTTATCTCATAATTTTATAATCTTGTTCTTCTTTCGTAATTAACTTATATTATCAATTACAATCTATCTTTAATTCTTCTTTTATAAGAATAGTGATTTCTATTTATAATCCTCTAATATCTAAATCTTATTATAACTAATCTTGACAAATCTTAATAAATAGATAGATATTAGTGAGAGAGTTTAATTAAGAAAGTTACTACTTATTATTATTTATATATAGTTTATTAGTTTTAAGCTTTAAATTAAGAGAATAAGATCTTATATTTTATTTAAATCAGCTTATTATAATAAAAGATAGAGATTAATCTGATAATAATATTAGAAGTAAGAGATTATAAGTACTTAGTTTTGATTTGATGTGATCTTTTGAAATGAGTAAAGAGAGAAGCTCTTATCATGAAATCTATTAAATCTATCACACAATTTCTTTAATATAATATTATTTATTAATTCGGATGCTTTAAAAGACTTCTTTTTAATAAGAAAACTGAATTTTAAAAAGTAATAAAGAAGTTAATTAAGAAGTGTAAATCAAAATATATTCTTGCGTTATTATATTATTTACAAATTAATAAGAGAATTAAGAGAAGTTATTAATTTATTAAAGATATATTATTAAAGCTGAGAATTAAGAAACGCGATAATTAGATATAGAATTTATTGATTATTCTTTAAATTAATTAAGTAATAGTTCAGTTGTTTATAGAAGTTATTATTAGAGTCGGGGATTAAGAAGATGAAAAAGATATAGAGAAGATAGAGTAGTAAAGTATTAGTAATGAGATGAAACTGAGCGTAAAGTAATTATTTAGAATGGATTAGTGAAAGAGTTTTATATTCTTTCATAATTCTTAAACTTATTAATTAATAAATAGTTATATAATAAAGTTTATGAAAATATTTATCTCTCTTCTCATTATATAGAATAATAAAGATAATAAGATCAATATCTTTTCACATAATAGAGTTATAGATCACGTGCTTAAATTAATTAAGATTTAAGAATCTAACTCAGTCATAATCATGTGTTTAAGTTAACTGAGATTGAGGGTCTGACTCGATTGAGATCACGTGCTCTCTAAGCTGGGCGCGCATAACATTAACTGAGTTAGATCCTCAATCTCGGTTGACTCGGGCACGTGATCATGACCGAGTCAGATCCTTGATCTTGATTGACTCAGGCACGTGATTGTGACTAAGTCAAATCCTCGCTCGATTAACTCGGGCACGTGATCATGATCGAGTCAGACCCTCAATCTTAATTGATTTGAACACGTGATCATCTTAAACACGTGATTTATAACTCTATTATACGGGAAGATATTAATCTCATTATCTTTATTATTTTATATAATAGAAAAAGAGATAGATATTCTTATAAGCTTTATTATATAACTGTTTATTAATTAATAAGTTTGAAAGTTATGAAAAAGTATAAGATCTTTTCACTAATCTATTCTAGATAATTATCTTACGCTCAGTTTCATCTTATTATTAATACTCTACTACTTTATCTCTTCTATATTTTTTTCATCTCTTTAACTCTTGATTCTAATATTAAATTAGAGAATATATTATAATAATTTCTGAGATTTATTAATTACTATTAATGATTCTGCAAGAATTTTACTTAAATAATAAAATTATTAAATAATTTATTAAGAAAAGAGATCTCTTTAATATAGAATGAATTCTATACAGAAATATTTAAGAAGTTAAAGAAATTAATAATATCTAATTCAGTTCTATAATATTTTGATTTAATAAAGAAGACTTATATAAAATATGATATAAATAATTATATTACTAAAGAAATTCTCTTATAAAAAGAATTGAATAGAGAATTACATTTAATTATCTACTACTTAAATAATATAAATCTGATTGAAAGAAATTACATTATATATAATAAGAAATTATTAATGATAATTTAATATTTTAAAGAATGGAAGTCGAAGCTATAAAGTATTAAAGAAGATATTATTAAAGTACTTATAGATTATAAGACTCTAAAGTATTTCATATTAATAAAGAAGTTAATAAGATAATAAATAAGATGAGTAGAGTTCTTAATATAATTTAACTTTAAAGTTATTTATTGATTAGAGACGATTAATAAAAAGACTAATGTCTTAATAAAAAGAGAAAAGAATATTTCTAAAATAAAGAATGATTCTAATTTATATTAGATATTAGAGATATTAGAGATATTATTAAAGAAGATTCAGAAGAATTATAAGATAATATGTGTTATATAAGAGATTCGCACGCTAGATGAGAATGTTAAATAGACGAATAAAAATGATTATAATTTAAAAGAGATTTATAAGATCTTATAAAATAAGATTGAGAATATCTGTAATGAATATTAGACAAGTTTATATAAGAAGTAAGAAGATCTAATCTATTTTCGAGATAGATTAGCGATTCTCTTAAAGTTAAAAGATTTATAGACGCAAGTAATCTAATAGATTTATAAGAGTTGAGAGATCAGATATATAAAAGAATTGAAGATATTATAATTAATTCAAAAATTGTATTAATTTTCTGAGCTAATAGAAGTAGTAAAATAATATCTGAGAAACTATTATATCTATTAAAGATTAAAGATAAGAAGATAATATTTAGAAGAAGAGTTATAATCTCTTATAAGATGTCTTAAAAGAATATCTTTATAGATTTTATAATAGAATTATTAAAATTAGAAGGGTTTAATATAATTTTAAATATGATGAATCGATTAATAAAAGAAAGATATTATATTATCTATATAATTATTAATAAGAATATAATTGCGGAGAATATAATTAGAATGTTATATAAGAATATATGAAGAATTCACGATCTATTTAATATAATTATATTAGATAGAGATCCTTAATTTATGAGCATAATATAATTATATCTATATAAGATTCTAAATATTACCGCGAAGCTGTTTACAGCGTTCTATTTATAGATAGATAAATAGATAGAAGTTATAAATATAGAAATGAAGTGTTACTTATATAATTATATGAACTTTAATTAGAAGAATTGAGCGGAGTTATTAATAAGTGCGGAATTTATAACTAATATAATTATATCTGAATTAACTTAATTATCTTCTTTTATAATTAATAAAGAATATAAGTTATAAATAAGTTTTAATATAATAGAGAAGTTATAAATAAGTTTTAATATAATAGAGAAGCTAAAAATGATTAGATAATAAATTAAATTATAAAAGATTTAAAATCTAATAAAGTTAATAATTAAAATCTAAAGTTGAATAAGAGATTATTTAGCTCAGGCTTAGAAGAGATAGAAGAAGTAGATTAATAAGTATTATTAATTAGTGATATTTAAGAAAGAAGAGAAGATATAACTGTTAATAAAGAATATTTATATAATCAGATCTTATAAGAAGCTAAACGCGAAATGAATCGATCTATATAAGATACTGAAAAAGCTGAGAGGCGCGTATAAACTTAAATTATTTGTGTTTATAAAGATTCACTTTATTTTCTATATTACATTATTATTTAAAGACTTAAAGAATCTCTTATCTAAATAAGAATACTTTATATTTTTCTCTATTATTACGAATATAAAGATAGACGCGAAATAGAAAGTAGAGAATATTATTAATATTAAGAAAATAAAAAGATATCTTAAGATAAGAGTGTAGTAAATAGATTATTTAGAGGATTTAATCTACTATCTAATTAAGAATCTTGAGAATTTAAAGGAAATTCTTAATAATTACTACTTAAGAAATGCTGATAAGTTAAGATCTAAATAATTAAAAGATAGCTTTAAGAAGTGAGTTAGAGATGAAAAGAGAGACGATATTTCTAAGTTATCACTTAAGAAAGAGATATTAATGAGCTTAATTAATAATAGAAAGATTAGTAATTAAGAATAAAAGAATAATATTACTAACTATAAATTAAGAATAATTTACTTAATAAGTCGGGGAATAGTGTTATGAGTTACTACAGCTATAAAGAATAGTTATACGCGAGAGATAATTATAGACTTGATTATAGAAATCTAACTATTTCATTATATATATAATATAATAAAATGTCTGAGACTTAACACGCGGGCTTAATATATTAGAATTACATCTTCTAATTAGATCTTAGAACTAAAGAGCTATATTAAGATTAGCGGTTATAATATATATCTAATACTTCTACAGCTTCTCTATAAGCTAAATTAGTTTCTATAACTTAAGTATTTATTTTTATAGACTATTGAATATATCTAGCTTAAGCTATTATAATATTTAAGTATAACTTTATTAATAATAAGATTTATATTAAGAAGTTAATAATAAGTAGATTTTTCGCGTAAAATAAAGAAAATAGACTCTAATTTATCTCATTAATTAAAGTCTTTTTTAATCGGATTTAAATCGCGATCTTTAAAGTAAAAATTCTTAATAATTTGCTCAAATCGATTTTTTAAAAGAGAAGTTTTTAATAAAAACTTCATTTAAATATTAATAATAAGCTTAAGAAGACTGTTTATAAAGAGATAATAATAATAAATAATTAAAGAAATGATATAGCTCTTTAATAGAAAGAGAAATCTATAAATTTGAAGTAGAATTATTATGAAATATAAAAGAGTTTATTTCTTTAATAATAATAGACATCGTTTTCCAGCTAAAGAAGAACTGAAATAGAATTAAAGAATGCTAATGTTTATTAAGATCAAGCTTTTGAGGCTGATCTGCGTGAGATTTTATTGAAATCGACTTAAAATTAGATAAAGAATAAAGAATTTCTGAAATTAAATGATTTTGGAAATTTTCTGCAGCTTCTTCGGGCGGAATTAAAAAGCTATTTAGCTTTTTATCGGCTGTAGAATTGTCAGAAATAGAAGAAGCTATTGAAATATTAGTTATATATATATATATATAATAAAATAATAATAAAAATGAGAAGAAATTAAAAATTTAATATACTTATCCAATTATTTAACTGATTTTCGGTCCATTTTTACGGGATTTTGAGTACTCTCTATCTGCTATTGACAGCTAGTGATTGAAGAATTTTCGTAGTATTTTGAGAGTGATTTTGAGGCGGAGAAAAATTTAACTTTAAATGAAATTCGACTTGAAAAGAAATTTTAATAGAGATATAAGACTGTATCTTCTGTAAATGAGATTCAATTTCAATCGGAGATGATTCAATAAAACGTCTCAATCAGAACTATTTACACTAAAGATTTGATTCTCATAAACAGAGAATTGGGCGAGTTGTGAGACTTTTCGTGAGCGTTTAATGCGTTGAATTAAAAGAATTTCATTATTTTCACAGATTTCGGGGGCTGATTCAGCTCAGGGGCGCTTTTTCAGGCGCTCTCGGGCACTCTAAGATGGTTGAATAATGAGTTAATTTGATGAGAAAGCTATTAATCTGAAAATTCTTAATTTTCAAGAATTTTAAAGAATTTCTATTGATTTTAGCTGAAATAATTAGAAAAAAGTATTTTTCGCGTAATTTAAATTGAGATATAGTTAAATTCAGTTATTAAAAAGATTTGAAAGTAATTATAAAGAGTTCTAAGCTATTTTAAAGCTAAAATAATGATATAGAAGATTAATAAAGAAGAAAGTTGCTCTGAAAATTTTAATGTTTCTTATATTAAGAAATCTGTAATTTGATAGCGCTAATAATAAACTAAACATAATAATATTATTCTTAAATAAAAAAGACATTTGTTTAATGATATAAGAGATAAATTATATAAGAAGATGTCATCTTTAAAATAATTTATAGAAGCATAAAAATTTATTGCGCTAAACTTTATTATTAAGTTATTATTATTTAAGAACTTAATAATTAATATTAGCTTTAATAGCATTCCAATTATTATTAATAGATTAATGAAGTATATTTACTTCATTAATTATATAAAAGTATTAAACACTGAAGACTTAATCTATATATTTTTACAAATAATATTTATAAATCATAATATATTAATAAAGATCATCTCTAATTAAGATAAACTATTCACTTTTAAATTCTAAAAGTTATTAATAAATTAATTAAAAATTAAATATAAATTATTCACAGCTTATTATTTATAAATAAACAGATAAATTAAAAGAATTAATTAGACATTAAAATAATATCTATAATACTATATAAACTATTATTAGAATAACTAAGTAATACTTCTATTACTAATATAGTTTATATATAACAATATCTTAACAGTAATTAAAGTGTTATCTTTCTATATTAATTATAAATAAAAATCAATTCTATATAAATAATTAAGAGAAATGAAATAATTTATATAAAAATTAATCATCAGTGTATAATTATTAATCAGTCTATATTAGAAATCAATAAAAGATCTTGAATTTATTAGTTAAAGATCTGATATATATTATAACTTTAAAAGAATTAATGAATTAAATCTTAAAGAGAAGAATTTAATATATTTACTTTACTAAAATATAAAAATTAAAAGATTTAGTATAAAACTAAATTATATAAAACTTAATTCTTATTTAATTTAGAAAGTCTTAAATTAATTAATTTACAGATTTAAACTCTTAAACATTATAAGAATTCATTTAATATTTAATATTTCTCTTCTAGAATTTATATTAAAGAATATTAAATAGATTTCAATTTATTTAAATAATGAAAATCAGAAATATAAAATGAAAAAAGTGCTTAATAATTAAGAGATTAAGAATAAGATTTATTATCTAATAAAATAATTAGATTATAACACATTAAAAATATATAAGAATTAAAAACAAATCTCAATCTTATAATTCTTGAAATTATTATTATCAGAATTCTCAGTATGAGAAAAATTAAAGAAAGTAGTTAGCTACTCTTTATTAAAAGTAATATCTAATTGTTACGGAATCTTCCGAAACAGAAAGATTAGTCGGGTCACATGATTTAAGACTTGGCAATCAGCTAGTGCTCATCCAGGCTCATAAGTGAGCAGTCGTGAGCAATCAGTCAGTGCTCACCCAGGCTCACGAGTGAGCAGTTATAAGCAATCAGTCAGTGCTCATTCAGGCTCACGAGTGAGCAGTTGTGAGTAAGGATTTCTCTTGAGTATATAAATGACACTATATTTCATAGTTTCATAATTCTATTCTTCTTTCGTAGTTAACTTATATTATTAATTACATTCTATCTTTAACTCTTCTATATAAGAATAATGATTTCTATTTATAATCCTCTAATATCTAAATCTTGCTATAGTTAGACTTAACAGTTTCTAACATTTTAACTATCTATCATCGAATATCAGTCACTCTATTATAATAGATCTCATTAACGCGAACATATTATACTCTAAACGTGAATAATCTTAAAAAGATATTATTGATATAGATTATATCTCTTTTAAGATTAATATTTCTAACACGTTTTATAGAGATAGAAAAAAGCTTAAAGCTTTCTTAACTCAGATTAATATATATATTCAGTTTAATACTCAGAAGCTAAGAATTATCGAAGTTAAAATGATGTTCACAGTTATTTATCTTAGAGATGAAGTTTTTGATTGATTTGAATTCTATTTAACAGATCACTTAAAGAAGTTTGTGAAGAATAAAAAGATCGAAATTAAAAGAATCTTCTTTAGTTATATTTACTTTAAGAAGTGTATCTGACGGATGTATGAGAGAGTGAATGAAGAATAAACAGTTGAATAAGAAGTTCAGAAACTTCAGTAAATAGACTCAGCAATAGAATATATATTTAAGTTTTAGTAGATCACGTCATAAATTAAGTAAGACAATATAGCGTTTATAGTAAAATATTATTTAAAGCTAAAAGATTTAATCAAAAATGAGCTAACTCAAATCAAGAGATTAGATGAACTAGAGAGTCTAATTAATATATCTATTAAGATAGATAATCATCTGTATAAAAGACAGATGGAAAAAGAGCAAAAATGATCTCAAATATTCACTCCCGAAAAGTATTGCAAGAGAGAACATCAATTTAAATAAGTTCAATACTCTCAAGAAATGAATTTGAATGCCACAAATTAAAGAAAGTTCGGAAAGAAATTCAATCAAGACAAACTCTCTTCAGCTTAATAAGAGGAGTGAATAAAAAAGAACTTATATCTCTATTATAAGAAATCTAAATATCGAGTTAATAGTTGCTCTAATAAATAATAGTTACACGCGATTTCAAAAGAATCGGCGGAACAGAGGACGAACAAATCCGATAACACGTGAGATGCCAGCTGTGCTAATATCGAGACATCATTATCGGAAACAGTTGCCAAATCACCCGAGCAGATTCGCGATTCAAAACTCACAGAACTATTTTACGCCTGCTTATCTTAAACTGTCTATTATAATAATTAATGCATTATTCACAGATTAAATAAGAACAACTTCGAGAGATATTTCAAGAAACTTAAATAAAAGAAGATGAAACAATTATTAAGCATTATCTTTAAGATATCTCAGAAGTGAGTATTAAGTAATCTTAAATATAATGAGAATTATGTGAAAATAATTATTAAATTCTGAGAATTAACGCCGTGTATAAATATAGATTGCGAGTTGAAATCGCAATATCAGTATAAGATATATACATCCGAGAAAACATTTCAAAGAATCAAGTTGAAATTATAATTACAAATATGTCGCACAGAAAACTGTTTGAATCAAAATTAGAGATAGATTTATTATTATTAGAACAGCAATCTTCAAGAAGTGATCAATTTATATAAGATTAATATTTCTGCTTATCTCAAAGAGATTTAAAGTGTAAGTATGATATAAATTCAAGAATTCAAGAAATCAGAGATAATAAGAATGATTTACGACAAAGAATATCGCATTTCTCACGAGTTATACACACACTTTCCGTGCGACAAATCTGAATGTTACTTTATAAAAGAAGAATATACTCATTTTAGAAACTATTAACTTAGAGAGTTAAAAAATGAAAAGATTCTTTGCGTTAAAGATCTGATAAAGAATCTCTCTTCAGATCTCAAAAACTAGTCGCTATTAATGCTAGCTATGCATAATATATGATCTTGCAGAAGCACATTAAACAGCAAAAAGTCAAGATTATAATAGACTTTAAAGTCACCGGAAATTACATCTTCTCAGCATACATAATTCGCTTTCATCTGTTTACTTGAAAAAAGAATAAATTCTATCGCTTAATACTAATAGATGAAAGCTTTATCAGACAAAATTAAGAATAAGTTAAGATAAAGACTCATTTACTTAATCTATTCATACAATAACACACCGAAAAGATAGTGTTGAATATCATGAAAATTAAATACAATATGATTTTAGATATTCTATAACTGAAAGTTTATAACTTAGTAATTAGCTAAAAATAGTGAACTATTAACTTTTCTAACTGCGTTTATAAGATTATTATAACTACAGTATTATTCACAAAGATAGTATGAATAAAATCTGACAATAAATGCTTAATAGAAATAACAGAGAAATCTCTAGAATATTTATCTAAATATAATGAATTTAATCATTTATTTATTGAGGATAAAAGCGCATCTGCGTTATCTAAATATCAATTTTGAGATCACGAAATTCTGTTAGAATTTAATAAGAAACTTACATATAAATCTATCTATTCTCTTTCTGAGAAAAAACTTAAGATTTTACGAGAATATCTTAATAAGAATCAGAAAAAAGAGTTTATTCAATTCTCAACTTCATCTACAGAATATTCAGTCTTATTCGTTTTAAAATCAAATGAAGAAATGCATTTATATATCGACTATTGATAACTGAATAATATAACGATAAAAAATTATTATATATTATCTCTCATCTCTAAGTTATATAATCGCATTTGTGAAGCTAAGTGATTTACAATACTTAATTTACGGGAAGCGTACAATCTGATAAGAATGAAAAAGAAGAGAAATGAAAAATAGTATTTCAAACTTGTTATAATTATTATAAGTATCTGATTATGCTCTTTAAATTAATAAACACTTCAGTTTTCTTTCAATCTCTGATGAATGATATTCTTAGAAAATATCTAGACCAGTTTTATATTATCTATCTTAACAACATTCTTATATACTCTGAAATTAAAGAATAATATATTGAATATATTCGAAAGATGCTTCGCGCTTTTTAGGCGAAAAATCTGTTAGTGAAGATTAAGAAGTATAAGTTTTATAAGTAAAGTGTTAAGTTTCTTGGATTTATTTTAATAGTTATAAAGATTTAGATGAACAAATTCAAGATCACAATTATACTTAAATGACCGCAATTTATATTAGTAAAGAAATTACAATTGTTTCTCGAATTCATCAACTTCTATTGAAGATTCATTACGAATTACTTGAAAATAATCGTCTTATTAACACAAATGATTAGAAAGAAAGTATTCTTTATTTGGGAAATAGAAATAGAGTCTTTGTTTTAAAAGCTGAAACAGAAATTCATAACAGCTCTCATTCTCATAATATTTAATTTCGAGAGGTAGATTATGCTTAAGATAAATGCATTAAATTATATCATTAATATGTGCATAAGTCAATCTAATAACGAAGAACGATTAAGATCTGTCATCTTCTATTCTAGAAAAATAATTTCTGCGAAACTTAATTACAAGATTTATAATAAAAAACTTCTAATTATAGTTGCCGCATTCGATGAATGACGAGTATACTTAAAAGAATTTAAGTATTCTGTGAAAGTTTATATAGATTATAAAAATCTATTATACTTCATCACTATTAAGATATTGAATAGATGTTAGATATAATGATCTGAGCTATTATCAGCATATAACTTTAAGATATTCTATTAAAAAGAAAATAATAATATTAAAGTTGATACTTTAAGCTGTTGAGTAGATTATATTTAAGATGTTAAACTCACTTTATAATCAGTCTTACGTAAGAACTCAGACAGATCTATAATATATAATCACGCTGTGATTGCTTCGACATTTTAGATCTCTAATCAAGATTAGAAACGCTGAATTATCAGATTATATTTAAACGATCATTTATTTCGTGAAATTCAAAAGAACTTCGAAAAATATTCAGTCTTTTAATAATAGAACAGCGGACTGATTTTATATAAGAGATTAATATATATTACGAATTAAGTAAAAGAAATGATTCTTTGATAATATTATGAGGAGATCTCTTATAAGTATTAAGAGATAAAAAAAACTCTGAAATACATTTTCAGATTCTACTATTTTTCTGAAATGAATAAAGCAGTTCAATAGTAAATTGTTAACTGTGATATCTATTGAAAAACAAAGCACTTCCGACATAAATTATATAAGAAGATATAATTATTAAAGATATTAGAAGAAGCTTAGAAATTCATAACATTGAACTTTATTATTAAGTTACTCTTATTTAAAGATTCAATAATAAATGTTAGTTATAATAGCATTTTAATTATTACTAATAAACTAATAAAATACGCATACTTCATCAATTATTTAGAAGTATTTAATGCGGAGAATCTAGTCTACACATTTTTGCGAACAATATTCACTAATCACGGCATATTAGCGAAGATTCTCTTCAATCAAGATAAACTGTTCACTTCTAAATTTTGGAAATCATTAATGAATTAGCTTAAGATTAAGTATAAGCTATTAATCGTCTATCACTCGCAGATAAATAAACAAACTGAAAGAATTAATTAGATATTGAAACAATATCTACAATACTATGTAAATTATCGTCAGAACAATTAAATAATACTTCTATCGTTAGCGTAATTTGCGTATAATAGTGCACCGGCAGCGATCAAAATATCACTATTCTACGCGAATTACGAATATAAACCCGTTTTATATAGATAATTAAGAGAAGTGAAACAACTTATATAAAAATCAGTTATCAGCGTATAACTATTAATCAGTTTATATTAAGAATTGACAAAAGATCTTAAGTTTATTAATTAAAGATTCGAGATCTATTATAACTTTAAGAGAATTGGCGAATTAAATCTTAAAGAGGAAAACTCAGTATATTTACTTCATCAAAATATCAAAATCAAAAGACTTAGTGCAAAATTGAATCACATAAAGCTCGATCTCTACTTAATTTAGAGAGTCTTAGACAAGTCAATTTATAAACTTAAACTCTTAAATATTATAAGAATTCATTTTATATTCGACATTTCCTTTCTAGAATCTATATTAAAGAATACTAAATAGACTTCGATTTATTTAAACAATTAGAATCAGAAATATAAAGTAGAACAAGTGCTGAACAATTAAGAGATTAAAGATAAAACTCATTATTTAATAAAATAATTAAAATATAATATATTAGAAAACATATAAGAATTAGAAACGAATCTCAATTCCGCGATTCTTGAGAATTATCATCGTCGAAATTCTCGGCGTAAGAAGAATTAAAGAAGACAGTCAGCTGTGTCTCGTCAAAAGTAATGTTCAATTCTGTATTGACTGACAACTCTCTCTCCCCCGAATATTTCTTGTTTCGATTAAGCTTGTTTAGAGACTTAGTCTTCTAAGATATTATAATCTTCCGCGTCTTTTCTAAAGATTTAATTCATCTCTGAAGACTTATAATCTTCGCAGCCTTCTTTAGAGATCTTTTATAAGAAGTGTGAAGAGTCAGCTATAATTTCTTCTTTTCTCAATTCAACTTATTGAAATTGTTATTAGAAAAGTTTTCATTATAATAATAATCGCGATAGATATATTTAGAGTATTTAGAGAATTGCGCAGAGAAGATGTACAGAATATTTACGAAAGTATAACTGAAGCAGAGTATCTTAGTAGAAGAACTCAGCTTTAGCACTCTCTTCATTAAAGTCTAACGATAATAGAAAGAAGACTTACTCACTCGATAAATAAATATAATGAGAAGAAAGAATGATGAAGAGCTTCTCTTATAAAAGCTTTTAATTCTAGCTCTTAATCTTTGAGATGAAGATTAGCTAAGAGGAGAATAATATTACGGAATCTTTCGAAATAGAAAGATTAGCCGGATTACGTGACTTAAGACTTAACAATCAGTCAGTGCTCATTCAGGCTCACGAGTGAGCAGTTGTAAGCAATCAGTCAATGCTTACTCAGGCTCACGAGTGAGCAGTTATGAGTAATCAGCTAGTGCTCACTCAGACTCACAAGTGAGCAGTTATAAGCAACGATTTCTCTTAAGTATATAAATAATATTATATTTCATAGTTTCATAATTCTATTCTTCTTTTATAATCAACTTATATTATTAATTGTATTCTGTCTTTAACTCTTCTATATAAGAATAGTAATTTCTATTCACAATCTTTTAATATCTGAATCTTATTATAGTTAGACTTAATAGTTTTTAACACTAATCTCATATTAATTAATAATTCTTTCTTCTTTAAATATTTCTCTTTTTAATTAAGCTCTTTTAAAGACTTAGTCTTCTAAATAATTATCTTACTTTAAATTATTTAAAGAGACTTTATATAAAAGTTCAGACTTATTATCTTTACAATATTTTATTAAAGATGAAGAAGAGTTATCTTTTATATAGTCTTTAAATATAATTTCTTTTATTATAATCTTTAAAAGTTAATCTTTAAGAAATTACTATTATAATAAATATTATAATAAGTATATTCTAAATATTTTAAGATCTTCTTGAAAAATATATAAAGATAATCTCATGCAGTATAAATAAAATATATAATTATAATTAGCACTCTTAATAAAATCATCTTTTCTATTTAAATCTAATATTATTTATAAAAGAAAGATTTATTAATATAATATTAAAATATAATAAAAGAGAGAAGAAATAAAAAGAATAAAAATTTTAAAGATAGATTTAAGTAACTTAAGAGATTAAATTAATTTAGAAGAGCATAATATTACAGCTTTAAATTAATAGCTAATAGACTTAACTCTTATTATTAAGATTAAGTAGTAGATTAAAATATAAGATCTCATTTATATAATATATTTTTTAGAATTATAATAGATTTAATTTAGTAAATTATAATTAATTAGAACACTTAAAATTAAGTGTTAAGAAAGATACTTAAGAGTATTTAAGAGAAGTACTTAAAAGTAAGTGCTTAAGAGTACTTAAGAGAAGTATTTAAAAGTACTATATACAGCTTATTAATAATGATTATATAAACATTTTTTTATCTTATAATTTTATAATCTTATTCTTCTTTCATAATCAATTTATATTATTAATTACATTTTACTTTTAACTCTTTTATATGAAACAAGTGATTTCTATTCACAACTTCTTGATATCTGAACCTTACTATCCCCTGTATCACTGAAATGATAATATTACCTGATTGAGCGTAATGACTTGACAAAATTTTGATGCAGTCTTGGCAAAAGGAACACCAAAAATCAGAACTTTTTGATGTTCCTTCTGTCAAGGCTGCAGCAAAATTTTGTTAAGCCACTACGCTCAATCAGATAATATTACCATTTCAGTGACATAGGGGATAGCTTGTCTTAACAGTTTCTAATAAATAGCAAAGAAAGTGAACTTAAGTATACTATAATAGCTTAAGCTAGATAAATTCAATAGTCTATAAAAACAAATACTCAAGTTGTAGGAACTAATCTAACTTGTAGGAAAGCTGCAGAAGTATCAGGTGCGCACTGCGGCCGCTAATCCTAATACAGCCCCCAGCCCTAAGACCTAATCGGGAGGCGTAGCCCTAACGCGCCAAGCCCGCGTGCCAAGCCTCAGGCATTTCGCCGTACCGCACGTACGGCAAAATAGTTGGATTTCCCCCGCCCGCCTGCAACCTCCTCAATGCGTACAGCTGTCCACAGAGCTGTAGCAACTCGTGACAAGTATAGCTGTATGTTATCACGATTCAGCTCTCTGCAGCTGTCTCAGTGTCACTCTACACACTTATAACAAACTGTGAATGATTTTGCAGAATTTGATGTGATTTAGAGCAGTGGAAAAGTAGACAAAATGAGGCGTTGCCTTCCTCACCCCTGAACTCTAATATTGATGATATTGGAAAGAAAAAAGAGAAAGCTTGCAGCTGCTTCTCATGAGAACCTGGCAACCTTCTGACACATGTCCATTCATTTACTGGTACAACATGGAGGCTTACTGTGAAAGGGGTACAGAAATGGATAGCTGGTCGCCACTCTGAATTGAGTCGAAATTGAACAAGGCGGCTGATCGGGCAAAGGCTCTTTCAGTTGATATCGCAAGACCCAAAGAAAACTCCGCCAGGCCAAGTCAGATCGTTGTGAAGAAATTCCATTTGCTTAAAAGTGACTAAGTCCTGACTCATTTCAGCGGCAAGTGAGGTCAAAGTCAAATGGAAAACACTGCGTTTGCTAATGAACCAGCTGCTTCAATTGCATGCTTTATACTAGGACTGTCCTCCAAGTACAACTGAAATGCTGCATCATCTTTCATTGGGGCCTTGATAGGATTACATATCTTTCCTTGACCTTGGTATATCCTCCGCTGGTGCACACACGTCTGCGTGGAATAGATTCTGCTCACTTCCAGGACCATTGCACAATTGCCTATCTTCAACCCTGTTCGACAAAGCCTCGGTCCTTTCTCCTACTGCTTATAGTAGTCAATTGATCTGTTGCATCGTCGGAGTGTCTGTGAGATATCCTTACCTTGGCGTCACCTTCCATTCACCAACATGCCTCTTGTCAAAACTCTGTGGGACAATGACATGCGCCTGAAGCTCTTTGTTACTGCCGTGAGGCAAATGAACTTTACTCCCTCGAAATGGGACAATATATGTCAGCAACTCGGTCCTGCATATTCCAAGCACCATTGCAAGTATGGGTGTGATGGTCCTCATGTATTGTGGGAGCTAATATGTATTAGGGTAGAATGGAAGAGGATTGTGGAAGACAACGCAGCAGAACCATCGACAAGGACCCTAGCTGCCACCTCGGACAATTCGCCAGCTCCAAACTCTCATCAAGCCGAAACGCCAGTATTCGATCAGCAGCCCGACGATAGCCCCTCTAATGTTCAACATAAGGCTACTGGAGCACAAGATCCTCATGTCGGACAAAACACTACCGAATTGCCGCCTCACGCAGAAGCCATGACGCCTACAAAGAAGCCGGAGAAGAGAAAAAAGGGTAAGAAGGCAGCCGCAAACACATCAAAGAATCGACGACCACGTGAGGATGGAAATCAACCGGATGGTCACGAAGAGAAGGTCACAATTACGAGCCACAAAAAGACAAAGGCGTACGAACAATGAAGATTGCGTCGAAATCAGAGCGCGAACGACAAGGAAGACAAAAGTATCGCTGAACGAGTCGATAACCGCGACTCATTAGTCAGACCAAACCGTCTCATCGATTCGTATCGTCCCTCGTATGCAAACAATCAGCCACCTAACCAGCCACTTTACTCAACGGGTCAACGTGGTCATGTGATTCAACCGAATTCGAGAGCCACAACCCCATTCCCACAAAATATCCCAAGAGGTCCAAAGAAGCCCAAGGTTTTAGATACTCGGTCGGAAGAACCCTCTGGTGGACGAACACCCCATCATGGTGAAAGGCAGCCATATAATCAGACAAACGCAGGACAGCCATATCATCAGACAAATGCAAGACAGCACTCTTGGTCGCAGTCATCAGTGCACAGTGGCCCTCGAGTCCAAACAACCAAAAAGGTCACAACACTCGTCCCAGCAACACTTTCGGAGCACGAACCCTGTGGATACATCCAAGCCAGTCGTCCAAACCAAACGTTGGGTGGCGGCCGAACCCCGGGTTATGTCATAGACACTCGTTTCTGCGGCGCTGAAACTCCACGTCCCAATCAGCAACAAAGGGGTAATCAGGCATATCGAGAGCGGATTGACCGACAGCGGCCTCTCGCTCGACCAGGTGCTACCGGAGGCATCCACTATCGTTTCAAGGACGAGAAGGAGGATGACAACGGTCTCTTCGTCTCTCCGTGACCCGAGTGTCATCCACTTTGCTCAATAAGGGGTGTGGGGCAATTTCGCTTGGTCAAGAACAATTTCGTTGTCGTCTTAGCTTAACCGGAGCCTGGGATGTTGAAGGCTGCCTGGGGAGACGCTCAAGTTTCTTCCAAAGCTTTCCCATCAATGCAGTCGAGAACTTTACCTTTCGGCTGTATTTCCTGTACTTGCTCTTGATCGAAAGAATCTACGTAGACACACGGTGACTTCTCGACTCAGATCAAGTTTGCCGTGCTTCGTGCATATTCGCTGATCCAGATTCGTGGAATTCTTCACTTCAATTCCCTTTGTCTTCCATTTGCCTCCAAGGCTCCGAGCTTCGATGATCTACTCTTCCATAAGTGTCGATCCACCTTCACTCTTCCATCTCATTGACCTCAAACCCCTTTTCGCATCTCCACCCTCAAACACTTTCACTAACATCCCACTTCTTTTCAACCTTCACACCACCATCAAACATTCTCAATATCAGAAATAACCATTCTCGTCTCTCTCATCATGTCAGCCACCACACCAAGCAAAGATCTCACCCCCACCGATGCCGCCTACCTAGTCCAATGTCTCCAACATGGCAGCTCCTCCGTCGCTGTAAGTGAGCCAAAGCCTGACCAAACTTGCCCGCGATCTCTTTGCCATCCACACCCACACCCACATCGTCGCCTCATACGCGGTCCCCTCCCCTGATCCCCCAAGAACCCTCAAAAACCACTCCTCGGCTCACAAGTTCCAGCTCAACGTCCCCGCCATAGCGCAAGCCTTAAACACCAAACCCCACAACGTCACCTGCCGTATCAGCAGTTTCCGCAAGAAGTACGGGCTTAACATCGCTTGTACGAGCGCAAATGCTGGCTCTGGCTCTGGCTCTAGTGCTGCGCCTTCCCCTGTCAAACTTGCGATGGCGGCACGGAATGGGCCAGGGTCCACTAGGGTGACAAAAGCGGCCGCTGCAGCGAAGGGAAATGGGAGGGGAAATGGAAATGGAGTGGGGAGTGGACTTAGAGCGGGGACGCCAAAGGTACCAGCTTTCAAGGAGGCTGTTGATGGTGATGCGAGCAAGGGAGATGAGGACGAGAGTCGAGAGGGCGAACATGAGGACGAGGGAGACGGAGAAGGAGAAGGAGAGGGCGGAAAGCGCAAGAAGATGAAGGCCAACGGCGCGGACGTGGATGCAGACTCCAACCTGGACAGAGAGGAAGACACGATCGTCAAGTCGGAGAAGGCCGAGGACATGGATTGGTGAGAAATTCTGATCCCTCTCCAAAAACCTCGGAACACAGATGGTCCGTCTCCCAGCGGGAAACTGACTGGACATGAGCTCTGTCATCATGTCATGCTGGACACTACCGGTCACCTACCCATCACGCTTTGCTGATTGCAGTTTATTTCACATCCAGAGACAAGACACGGAAACGACAGCTTAGGAGAAAAGAAGTGCGTTTCGCATAGATTAACCTGAAGCTGATGAGGACATGGCAGAGAGAGAGCTTAGGTCAGGCTAACTAAGTCGGAGAAGCTGGTCGATTCATGGCGGCGTCGCATCAATTACCTTTTTCTCCTCCAGCGTACTCGACTCGAGCCGGATAGATGCAGGCTGCTAGGTCTTTCTCGAGTAGTTAACTGTTGAACAGAAACTCCTTGATGCTTCAAAATCCCTCTGCGTGACTTGTTGACTTCAGAGAACCAAAGCATACCCGCCTCCGGTCGTGCTCCTCCCGATCGCGCAAACCCTATACGTCTCGCAAAGCTATCTTGAGGAGTTTCTCGACGCTTGGCAGGTTCAACTGAGGCTTAGTCGGGACCCCGAAAGTCTCCAAAGTTGCAAGTGAAACCCCTTGTTCATCTCTTTGACTGGAAGTATTTCGAATGTTTCCTATCCCGCAGAACAAGGCTTCTATGCGCAAGAACAAGGTTGCACGGAAACGTTCTTCGTACAGCGTATCGAACCTGATGATTTGGAGCCGACGAGTGAGGGTAGAAACTGAACCCCATGCACCATCCATGTATCTCGCAACAGATGGAGCTAGGTGTCTGATTTACATGAAGTGAAGCAAACACATCCCGTACGCCTCGCTTTGTGCTTGACCAACCCAGCCCAGAATACAACCCACAGTAAGTATCTCAAAGCGACGGAGGCCACCCCGATACTATCGCGCGGACGCTTCAATACAGCGCCATGAGCGTCTTCTTGAGCTTGGAACTTTCCTGCTCATACTTTTCGATTTTGCCCTGCGACGCATCTGCCTTTCCGAGCAACCATTGAACTCTACTCATGAAGCTCGGTCTGGCATTCGCCTCCTGTAGTAGCTTTAGCTCGTTTTCGTATTTCTCGATGTTCTTGTTCTCTATTCCAATCAACTGCGTGTAAACCGCCAGACCCATTCTGCTCTTCAGTACCTGGTCTTCGGTCAAGTGTCTGAATGCGGCATGGTAGACTGGTTTGCCGGGCTTGATGGCATGCGGTCGGCCGTTGGAGGAAGTGATAGTAATTAGTTCGGCGTTTTCGAGTGCTTGCAGGGTGATCTCGCCGCCATCTTTGTATATGTCGGAGAGGAGAATCTCGTTGTAACGAAGGCTTTCTTCATCGGCAAGCTGGCTGATGAGTATCCAGGCCTGTTGAGGTGTCCATTTTCTGGCGGAGACTTCAACATCCAGGAGGAACATTTTCAAGATTTCCGAGGCAGATTGTTCGATGATCTCCTGAACGGCTTCTGCGGTAGTGTCAGCATTTGCGTCTGCTGGTTTACTAGGGCACCTTTCATACTTTTTGGTGACTCTCCAGTCTTGATCCTGCGAGCCAAGAACTCCAAATCCGTAAGTCGTCCTCCAAGAATATCAATTGTCTCGTCAAGCTCCTGAAGATGAGCGTGTGATTGTGTCTCCGAGAGAGGCTGCTCTCCAGCGACGTCCTCTGCGTCTATTTCTAGATGCTTCATGACGAAGCGCTTCGCGGTCTCTGGCGAGCAATCGCTCAAGACGATCTGACGGAAAACGCGATCGGGAAGTGCCTTACTCAGGGATTTCGAGAACGAAACATCATCCGTCAAAAAGATGACATGGGCTATGTTAGTGGTAGTCAGAGCGGCAGCCCATTCAGCTATCTTGTCGTAAACAACACTGCTCTCATTTGCTTTATGCAAGAAATTGTCAATGACCACGACAGGACGACGCTCCGGATGTGCTTCTAAATACTCATCATTAGTTAAGTCAGAATCCTTGTCAGTCTTTTTGCGATCCAAAAGTGCAATCTGCTTCAAAGCCGTTGCTGAATTACCCCAGATCTTGGCTAGTTGCGAGTCAAGGGTCTCGGAAAAGCCTGTCTTGGTGCCAATTGTGCCTTGTGCTGCCAAATCGATCAAGCTGCTAATACTATTTAGCCAGGAGAAGACAGGCTTATAGCCCACCTCTGCAGCTGCAGCACAGATCGTTGCACTATCGCCCCTAGCCTCCTGAATCGGCTTACAGTCGATGACTAGCTTGTATTTGCGGTCTTCCAGTGCTTGATCAAGGACCAATTCTCTCTTGCCTGAACCTCGTGGGCCTTGAACCACAATAAAGGTGTCAGCCGTCTCGATGAGCCACGTCTTTATTTGGGTGATAGCTCCTTGTCGATCTTCGAATAGGACCTCCAGGCTTTCATCGTCTTGTTTGCGCCTTCCAAACCTGAAGATATCGTTGGCACGATCGACCTGGTTACGCAGCCACTTGCCCACCGTGTTGCCGTCTAAATGAAACGCATGGGTTATATGAGATTTGATGAAGAAGGTACGTATCGGATCGAAGATCGCAACCGTGACAGCAGCCACCAGCGCGGCAACGGCGGGGACAACAATCCTGGGATGACTGAATAACCAATCTCTGATCCAATGTGTTTTTGCCTTTTGTTCGAAAGAGATCTTCAATATTGTGCCAGACTGTCCGCCCCCTGCTTCTGGAAGAATTTTGAAGCCGTGCATGCAATTCTTTGCCATGACAGCATACCTGATTCTGGTAAAATCAACCGTTGCGTATTTGGGCATGACCTTCGAATCCGACGGCTGTGCTAGGATGTCTGCTATCTTTCCATAGCGGCGAAACAACGAGAAAACCATCTCTTGTGTTAACTCTGCTGCAGAAGCCTCAGGTGACGACCCCAGAAATTCGACCTTTAGTCTAGAGCTTGGTGCTCGGTAGAGGTCCTCAATCCACGGTCGGCCTTGAACCAGAAAAGCTCGCACTCTCCGCATTGGATTGAACCAAGGCTTAATTGGCTGTTCTTTCAAATATATTTTCAGCGTGGTTTCCAATTCTCCTTTTGAAACTGTCCCATCGTGAGAGAATTTGACAAATGCTCCCCCTTCCTTGACTCGAGGTAGGATTTCTATAATTTGCATTGGTAACGACTCTGGTAGCGCTCGGTTGATGACCGTCATGGGATCTGCGGCGGCAAGATTTGGGGTATTCACCCTTTTTAGAAGTTGTGGAACCGATCGATCAATGTTGACGAATGGTACGCGCATCAGCCACTGAAGCCGGAGAGGGAAAATGTCTATCCAAGAAAGATTTAGAACACACGATTGTCACGTGGAGATTCGTTCGTACTATCAAAGAAAAAGATGCCTTCATTGGCTCCAGCGGTGATGTGACCAGTCTTGTTCTCTCCTGCCTCGAAGGTAGCGCATCTTTGACCTAGCACCTTCCTGGCAGCCAGCTGTGTTCCGGGTCGAAAGCAGTTTGCGGTGAAGAAGTATTGTCGTCTCGAAATGGGCATGAGTTTGGTCGCAGCGGGCATTTTGCCCAGGTGGGCAAGAGGGATCATCTTCTGAAGGGTTGGATGGCTGGTAGGGGGTGCATCTCGCAGAGCTTCACTGCAGCAAGCTGTAGATGAGAGCACCTGCAATTGCTTACAATGCGCTCACCTTGGTGTAATAGTGATCATTTCAAGCTGCATCGCGCTGCGAAGCAAGCTCGCGCCACAATGTGCCAGTGTGACGTTTTTGCAAGCCACCCGGTGCGTCGAAACGCCAAGGATTTGCCCCTGTGCTTGGATACCTTGGCGCAACTGAGCCGAAGTAGTGCCGCAATAAGGAGCAGATTCGGGAGGGAGTCAAAGATTCCTGCAGCTACGGTCCAGGACTCAAAAAGGCCTCATGTAAGCTCGTGGTGCCGTCGGAGCGCATGAGGCACGAGGACTCAAGCCACAGGTGCGAGCAAGATGCTGAGGATTACATGCGCGCAAGCGGTCGGTGTTGAGCCGAAATCTCGAGTGCTACGCGTTTGAGATTGTTTCGCGGGTTTGTGGCCCGAGTCAAGCAAGGCGATGAAACGACTATGGACGCGCGGAAGGAGGGATCGAGGATCGATTGCACAGAACACAGTATTTGGAGCTTTGAACCTGCGCCAGTTAGGCAGCAAGCCAAGGCCGGAGATGACATGCCAAGCATTTCCGCTCCACAAGCCCTCGCCGACCTCAGACCCTCAATCACAGGCTCTGCCGCGCACTACTTCCTATCTTCAAGGGTGAGCATGAGACTAAACGTCGGCTGAGGTCTTCCAGCGTCTTGGTCTGGCACTGATTCTACGGTATGCCAAGTAGCCTGCTCACAGCATGACACTCCTGCTCAATATCCCTCTAATCCTGGATCAAATCTCTCACTTGTCTCGACTATCCTGTATAGCTCTAATGATTGCGACTAGTGAATCTTCACCTAAGCGGCCTCGCTGCGTTTCTGTCTTGCCTCCATTGAACTTACCTGTGTTTGCGTCTTCCCCTTGAGATGCAATCACCATGCTCATCAAGCTTTTCTTACTCATCGTGGGGGTAGAAGAAGTCCTAAGCTGTGCAAGACATGCCCATAACCAGCAGCATCCCAATTTCGGCAGATGCCAATCTAGTACAACAAACCCTAGCCGAGCTGAAGCTAAGTAGTGGTATGAAGCCTCGGGGTCTCGTCAATCCAGGTACGTTTCCTTTGAACGTGGTCACAGCTACCAGATTGCCCTTTTAATCTGCTGACTGCATCACGCGACAGACTACGCCCTTTGCCAGCAAGGGACTCACACACTCACCGATCGCTCTCGGCCTGAAGCAAGGCCTCTCGCAAAACCATCAACCAGACTTCCAGGGCTACACTGGCAGCGTCACCGGGAACTAGTACAACTGAGGTTATGGACCCGCTTTCACATCGGAACATGCCAACGATGAATACACAACCCTCACCAGCATGAAATTCGACCAAAAAAAACCCTCTACCTCCGAGGCTAGCACCTCCAAGCCCCCACCGACCACAGCGTAGCCGGCGACCGCTCAAAATCCGAATTACACATGGTGTACGTGAATGCCAAGGGCGAATAGGGCGCCGTTCTTGCCATCCGCCTCGACGCCGGCGTTCCTCCCTCGCCGTTTTTCATTCAACTGGCGCCGATGATCGGCTTCAATGACACGGCGCAGGTGATGGGTGCGGAGATCAATCCGCGGCTGGCGCTGGAGGAGTGGAATGGATTCAGTGAGTTTTTGATCGATCGGGGGAGCTTGACGAGCTCGCCGTGTAGGGAGGGTTCGGTGATTTGTGGCGAAGACGATTCCGTTCACCAGTATAGATCAGATACGAGAGATTTTAGGGGCGAATACATACTCGGCGAGGGCGGAGCAGGAGGCTTGGTTGTATCCGATTGATGTTTGACGGTGGGTTGGACTGGGAGAGTGGAAAAGAGGACAATGTTTCTGTGGGTGGGTCATCTCAGGGTTCTAGTCCGTCGACTATTCGATTCTGTTCCATTGAAGTAGGGAAGGTCGCCTCATATCTATCCAACCACAGGCAGTAGACTTCGAGGAAGTTGGAAAATGCTTTGTATGTCCATTGTCCAAACTCAAGAACCCTCGTGAGATGAATTAATACTGATTGCGAGT
>JAABUK010002742.1_pt1 | contig 31078 bp, 20 predicted proteins | sample 5559141 | NCBI WGS metagenome assembly JAABUK01 (sample SAMN10711869, study PRJNA513367) | rock metagenome | isolation source: Antarctica rocks | place: Antarctica: Victoria Land, Pudding Butte nord | collected 2016-01-03
TCAGGGACGGCTGAAACGGCTTTGATCTGTAGGCACATAAGGGTCTCCGGCGTTAGAGATGAAATAAAAGATGCCGGAGAGTTCGATATGTCTCGTGGAAGTCCCTGCTTAATTCGCCAACAGTATCGGGACGTTTGTGGAACATATTTCCCCACGCCCCAACAAACCCTTTTCAGTCCATTTTTCTGTACCACTTCCCATCCCACAAACAACGTCCGCATTCATATCCTCTTGCCTAAGTCGTGGTATAATCTGGCATGAATATTGGTTACGCGCGTGTCTCTACTCAAGATCAGAATCTAGCTCTCCAGCATAAAGCCCTCCCCAAAGTGCCCTGCAACCGTGTTTTCACCAATACCGCGCCGGGCGCTAAGACCTACCTCGTGGAAAAGCGGTTTGAGTTACACGCAGACGGTGCGAACGCCTTCGCTAAAAGATGTTGTTAGTCATGCTGTTTTCATTGGATTGATTTCATTAGAGTGGTTTCAGTGCGCTGCCACGAATAACCTTGCCGGGACCAAACTTCTTCGCCAGGGCGGCCAACGCGCACTCCACCCGTTCTTTGCGTGCGGCTTCTTCCTTCTTTCGCGCGGCTTCCTCCGCAGGCCGCGTGTCCCAAAGGTCCAACTGGAGCGGCACTGATAGACCGCTCACCCCTACCCCGACCAAGCGCACCGCCTGACCCGGCTGCCAGGCCTGGGCCAGAAGCCGGTGGACAACGCTCTCAACTACCCTGGGGGCCTGAGTCGACGAGGCAACACTTGCCTGGCGCGTCACCGTGGTGAAGTCGGACCAGCGCAGCTTCAGTTTCACCGTGGCCGCGCAAAGTCCCTCACGCCGCAGCTGGCTGCAGATTTCCTGCACCTGCTCAGATAACTCCCGAAGGAGGACCGCTTCCTCGCGCACATCGCGTGCGAACGTCGTCTCGCGGGAGATCGACTTCGTTTCACGCTCCGTCACCACTGCCCGCTCATCAATGCCCCGGCAGTGCTGTGCCAGCAAGTCGCCGTGCTTGCCGAACCGGCGGCGCAAGTCCCCTTCCGGCCAGCCAGCGATGTCCCCAATCGTGGACAGTCCCAGGTCCGCAAGGCGCTGAGCCATCTTTGGCCCGACCCCCCACAGGGCAGACGCCGGGAGCGGCGCCAGGAACGCCGCCTCTGTGCCCGGTGGCACCGCGCAGATTGCCTGCGGCGTCTGACCGGAACCCTGGAGAGACTGCTCTGCCGCACGCCTGCTTTTGCTTACGTCGGTGGCGACCTTTGCCACCAGCTTGTTGGCGGCGATGCCAAGCGAACAGGACAAGCCGAGCCGAGTGTGAACCTGGTTCTGAAGATCACACGCGATGTCCATACCTGCAATCTCCATACCGGTGCTGGGGAAGGCGCTGACATCGAGGAAGGCTTCATCAATGGAGATTTGTTCGACGCGAGGAGTGACGGCGTGCAGGAGCGACATGACCTGAGCGGAGGCGGCGCGGTAGGCGAGGAAGTCGGTAGGCAGGCAGATCAAATGGGGGCAAAGGGCGCGGGCCTGTCCCATGGGGAGGGCGGACCGAATGCCGAAGCGGCGTGCCTCGTAGGAGCAGGAGGACACCACGCCGCGTCCGTCGGGGGAGCCGCCCACGGCGAAGGCTTTCCCCCGGAGGGCAGGGTCGCGTCCCTCTTCAACCGAGCAGTAAAAGGCATCGAGGTCAAGGTGCAGAATTGTTCGGGTGCTGCTTGTAGTCGGCATAGGCAATAGGTCATTCCCGACTCATTGCGGGTACTGGTCTTAGAACTTGGTGACAGAGCAATTATACCCGCCGCGCCAATGTGAATGCGTTCCTTGAGCATAGGAATTGTGCATTTTGTCCCCGGTTTTGTCAAACAGGCCGGGGCTTTCGACAGCCCCGGCAGACGCCGGGTCACTTCGCAGGCGCGGGGTCGGCGGCGGGGTGGATGATGCGGGGGGTGACGAAGACGACCAGCTCCGTCTGCACCAGGTTCTTCTTTTTGGAGCGGAACAAATTGCCGAGGAGCGGGATGTCGCCCAGCAGCGGAATCTTGCTGTTGGTCGTCTGCTCCTGGTTCAGAGTCAGGCCGCCGATGGCGATGGTCTCGCCATCCTTGACCCGGACCGTTGTGTCCGCACGCCGCGTGGACAGGACCGGCAGGCCCGTCTGCAAGTCCAGTTCGGTGATGTTGGAGACTTCGGGGGCGACTCGCGTTGTGATCTCGCCGTTGCCGCCGGTCAGGGGCGTGATGGACAGCTTGACGCCGACATCCACGGGCTGGATGCGCGTCTGCGTCTGGCCGTAGCCGTTGAACTGGGTGAGGATGAAACGCTGGGCACCGATGAAAATCTCCGCCGTGCGGCCATTGACAACCGCCATCTGGGGGCGGGCGCGGACTCGCGCCTTGCCGTTCTGTTCCAGCGCCTGCAATGTCAGCAGGAAGTTTTTGGGCAGCGTCCCGATGGTGTTATAGGTGATGGTACCGCTCGGGACATCCACATTTGTGATAGACGTGTGGGCGATGTTGTTCAGCGTGATGCCGAAGGACTTGTCGGTCGTGTTCGTCAGCTCCACGGCGATGACTTCCACCAGAATCTGAGGCGAGGGGATATCTACGCGATTCAGGTCCGAGCCGATCTTGGCCAGCATCTGGGTCGGCGCGGTGACGACTACAGCGTTCTGCTCCGAGTTGACTTTGACATAGGAAAACAGGAAGTTCGGCAGCAGACCGGAAGCCGTCAGCGCCTGCGTGTTCTGCATCCGGTATGACTGCGTCCCGGACAGGTGGTAGGTGGCCAGGTCGGTGGGGACGCCTTCGCTGATCATGTAGATGCCGTCAATCTTGGACAATGCCAGCCCGTAGGCGGTTGCGATGCTGCGGATGACGCGGTCCGGGTCGGCATCCCGAATGTCCAGGCTGACCTTGCGATCCACGGCGTCGTCCACGGCCACCGACAGCCCGGTCTCGCTGGCGATGGCGCTGAGGAAGGTGTGGATGTCGGCCTTGACGGCGCGGACGGACAGCCGTCCGTTCTCAAAATGGACCAGCGTGGACGTGTCCGGCTTGAGGGCGGCCACCGGCGCGGCAGGTCCCTCCCGATGCCCGCGCTCCACGGTTCGGTCGGACTGCACGGTGATCAAGACGCCTTGCCCGTCCGGCTCAGTCGTGACGGAGGCGCTGGTGCTGACGAAATTGTTGATAGAAACGTCCAGCCCGATGCCGCTTTGGGCCTGTTTGGACGTCGAGATTTGGAGATAAGAGACGGGGTAGGAGCTGACATTGTAAAAGTTCTTTCCAGTGCCGTTTTTGGCACCTGGAAAGGACAGGGTCATGTGCGTCCCGTACAGGCTGCCGCCGCCGTAGTCGCCGCCCCCCGTGCGGAACTGGAGGATGCCGTCGGCGACAATGCGAATCTGGACGCCGTTAGAAAGCGGCGTGACCGTAATCGCGCTGATGGTCGCGTAGGACTGCGTCGTCGCCGTGTTGCCGCCGTCCTGAGCCGCAGCGGGCCGAAGGGCGAGGAGCAGGGCCAAGAGAAACAGCGGCCAGAGAAAGCACAACGAGAGAAAGCACAAAGAACGTGGTCTGCGTAATATCAGCTGCATAATTTTTTCCGTAATTTTCTTTCCGTAATTTTCTTTCCGAGAGGAACCCGCCCCGGCGTGGTCTACGCCCGCCGCGCCGTCACCAGCAGAATGAGACTTGTCCGCGCCCGGCTTTTGCGGTGCGAACGGAACAGATCGCGCAGCAACGGGATATGGGCAAAGAGCGCGGGACCCTGATCCGTCCGGTTTTCCAAATCCGAGTCTAAGCCGCCCAGCACAATCGTGTCCCCGGCGTGGACGCGCACGACTGACTTCAGCTCGCGGATGCCGACCGTCGGCAGGCCGCTCCCTTTTTCGATGGCGTCTACGGTCGAGATGCGCGGATTCAGGTCCAGCGTGATGTCGTCGTCCGCGCCGATGGTCGGGCGAACGGACAGCGAGTAGCCAATCTGGATCGGCAGGGCCGAAGGCGTCTGCGGGCCGTACCCGCCTAGCTGCTGAAGCACGGTGACGTAGCGCGTCTGGCCCAGAAAGAATGTTCCTTGTGCGCCCGACGCGACCAGCAGAAAGGGCCGTGCGGTCAGCCGGGCGCGGCTTTTTGCGACCAGGGCGGAAACGGCGGCCTGGAACTGGCGCGTCTGACCCGGCTGGGAAAGAACCGTGATCTGGCCCGCGTCCGTGTCTAAACTCTCACTTTCCCGGCCCAGTGTGCGGGTCAGGGTCAGCGCGTAACGGGCATCCTGCCCCGACGCGAACTCCCAGGCAGTGACTTCGACGCGCACCTGGGGGCGCGGCAGGTCCAGTTCGTTCAGGTCACGCGCCATCTTTGCCGTCACTTCCGGCGTATTTGTGACGACCAAGGCGTTGTTGGCGGCGTCCACGCGCACGGACGGCAGCAGGAAGTCCGGCAGCAGCAGCCGGGCCGCATCCGGCGTCAGCGAGCGCAGGTGCAGGCTTGTCGTTTCGCCTGCCGTTTCGCCGCGCCCGACAGTCAGCCCGCCGCCTTCCTCCGGCGCACGCGGTGTGACGACCAGGCCATACCCGACCCGCAGAACGCCCAGCAAGTCGGCCAGCGTCGCATCGGGCAGGACCAGCGAGACATCCGCGTCGCCCGCCCCGGCCTGCACGACCAGCGGCAGCTTCTGCGCCGCCCCCACGGCTTGAAGCAAATCGGCCAGAGGCATATGCAGGGCGCTGATCCGCATCCGCGCTTCGCCCGTCCCTGCCGCGCCTTCTGGGCGCAGCGAGAGCCGGTGACTCTGCGATTCGGGCGGCGAGCGGCGGATGCCCCCGGAATGGCGGGCGTCCACGCGGTCGCTGATGACCGTAATCACCACAGAGGAGCGGTCGGGGCCGAGCGCGATGCTGACGTCGCGTGGGGCCAGGTACACCCTCTGATACCTGTTGTCACCAAAGGCGCGTACCCGCACCGGCACGAAAAAGCGAAGCTGCACGTCCACACGCGGCCCCTGCCCGTCATTGGACGTTGAGTTCTTGAAGTCATCGGTTCCGAGTGTCACGACCGCCGAGTCTACCGGGTACGCGCCGAGGTCGGTAAAGGCGGGCAGCCGGGCACGGGCGCGGTACAGCCGGATACGGAACGCCGTGACAGGCTGATTATTTGTCAGCTCATCGCGGTTGACGCCGAATTGCACGGCCCCATCGGTGCGGATCGTGATTTGAACAGCATTCGGCAGAACGCGCTGCTCGATGCCGGTGACATTGTAGAACCCATTCGCAAGCTGCGCCGAAGCGGGCCGAGCCATCAGCAGAAGGAGGAGGATAGCCCCGCAGCCCCCAATTCTGGCCCCAATTCTGGCGCGGCTGCACCCGGCGGGGGAGCGATCCTTCACTTCGGCCCCCCTGGAATCTCCGGGTTCATTCCCGGCAGCCGCAGGGAGGACGGGATAGGCGGGTCGGGCGGGCGCGGGGCAGGCGGCAAAGGCCGGTTCAGGTCGGAGTCCAGAAAGCGTGCCTTGAGCGCCTTCTCTTCGGCATCGGGCAAGTGGCCCGTGTTGGACAGGATGCGCGGCGTGATAAACAGCACCAGTTCGGTCTGCGTCGTCTGGACGTTTTTCGTTTGGAACAGCAGTGGGCCGAGAACGGGAATGTCGCCCAGCACCGGCACTTTGGTGCGGACGTCGCGCGTCTCCTGCTGGACCAGGCCGCCGATCACGATGGTCTGGCCGTCCTTGACCCGAACGACCGTTTTGACCGTGCGTGTGCTTTTCTCGGGCAGGTGCGTCGCCGGGTCCGGGGCCGAGAGCGTCGAGACTTCGGCATTGACGTCTACCAGTATCTGTCCCTGGCCGCCGGTGTAGGGCGTGATGGCGAGGTTGACGCCCGCGTCAATGTAGTTCCGGCTGCCGCCGTAGCCGCCCGTGTCAATCGGCGTGGCGACATAGCGCTGCTGGCCGACAAAGATGGTCGCCTGCCGGCCCGAGACCGTAGCGATGCGCGGGTTGGCGCGGACACGCGCCTGTCCCTTCTGCTGCAAGGCGCTCAGCCGGGCAAAGAATTGGTTTGGAAGCTGCGTGATGATCCCTGTGCTGTCCACGGTTCCGCCGGCCTGGTAGGAGATCGTGCCGGCGGCGGGGTCTATTGTCGGCCCTTCGCGGCCATTGTGATAGGTCAGCGACAGCCCGAGCTGGTCCACGGTGGTGTTGGTCAGCTCCACCAGAAGCAGGTCTACGACAATCTGCGAGGCGGGGATGTCAAACTGCCCGATGTCCTCCCGGAATTTGCTGAGCACCTGGGTCGGGGCGGACAGCACGACGGCGTTCTGCTCAGAATTGACCTTGACATAGTCCTGCAGGAAGACCGGCAGCAGGTTCCGGGCATTGGCGGCGTCCACATACTTGGTCGGGATGGCGCTGATGTCCGACAGCAGGTAGGAAGAGGGCGAGCGGGGAATGCCCTCGGAGATCATGGTCACGCCTTCCACATCCGCCGAGGACAGGCCATAGGCGCTGACGATGTCATCCAGAATCTGGCGGGCGGGCTTGTGCAGGATGTTGACTGTGATCCGCCGCGAGACCGTATCGTCCACGACCAGCCGCAAGCCCGCCTTTTCGGCCAGGGCGGTGAACAGCTCCTGGGCATCGGCGGAAACGGCGAACACAGACAGGGCAGCATCATTGCCGGTGATCTGATAACTCCCCCGCGTGGGCAGGATACTGGCGGGGGGCGGGGCGGCCACAGGCGGCGCAGCCACGCGGGGCGGCGCGACCGCACGCGGCGCGACCTGCCTGGCGGGACGCCGCTGCCGGCGCGGGGGCGTTCCCAAAATGGACACGCCGGGTGTCTGGCCCAGCGGCGGCGCGGGGGGAACCGGCGGCGGGGCCGGGTTGGCCGGGACCGGCGAGACATCCGCAGGCGCTACCGGCACTGTCGGCGGCGTGAGCGGGACAGGGATCAGCACCGGACTGGCCGGCTCGGCGGCGTGCGCCGTGGGCGGGATGCCAGCGGCCAGGAGCGCCAGGAGCACGGGAAGAGTAAATTGTTTTCGGGTCATGTTGGGGCCATTCTCGGCGCGTTGAGAGAGCGCGTAGCTGATATAACGGCGGAAACGGCAAAAGGTTTCGGTTTGGGCAAAAAATAGTTGCGGGGCTGATCTGCATGCTGGTCGTCTCTGATTGGTCGTCTCTGATTCGCCGCCTGCCCGCTTGAATCCTGCCGATTTATTTGTTAGTGCCCAAAGTTTACCAGATCATACTCTTGACTCATTCCAGATAATGAGCTATAATGGTGAGTATGATCCCGGACCCAGACAGACTCCATGACACCCTTCGCCAGGCAGGGCTGCGGGTGACCGCAAGCCGGCTGGCGGTTCTTGCCGCCGTTCAGGGCACGGGGCAGCACCGGGATGCGGAGGCGGTCGCGGAGGCCGCCCGCGAGCGGCTGGGCACGCTTTCCACACAGGCGGTCTATGACAACCTGCACATCCTGGAAAACGCGGGGCTGATCCGGCGCATCCAGCCTTCCGGCCACCCCGGACGCTATGAAGCACGGGTCGGCGATAACCACCATCACCTCGTCTGCCGCCTTTGCGGCGCGACCGCCGACGCCGACTGCGCCGCCCACGCGGCCCCCTGCCTGGAGCCTTCCGACAAACACGGGTTTGTCGTGGACGAGGCGGAAATCATCTTTTGGGGCCTCTGCCCAAACTGCAAACAAAATAATCACCAAGACAAAATAAAGGAACAACTTTAATGAGCGACACAACTCTGGAACAAAGCACGCCCGATATTATTTCAGCCCTCAACCATGAGTCGGAACCGGCTCCTATTCACGAGGCCAAACCGGCCTCCCTGGAAGGGCAGTGTCCGTTTACAAGTGGGGTGCTCAAACAGACGGCGGGCGGGGGAATGCGAAACCGCGACTGGTGGCCCAATCAGCTCAAGATGAACATTCTGCGCCAGCATTCGCAGCTCTCGGACCCGATGGACCCGGCGTTTAGCTACGCGAAAGAGTTTGAGTCTCTGGATTTAGAGGCCGTCAAGAAAGATATTTTCGCGCTGATGACTGACTCGCAGGAGTGGTGGCCCGCTGACTACGGCACCTACGGGCCGCTCTTTATCCGAATGGCGTGGCACAGCGCGGGCACCTACCGCATCTCCGACGGGCGCGGCGGCGCAGGGTACGGCACGCAGCGGTTCGCCCCCCTCAATAGCTGGCCCGACAACGCAAACCTCGACAAGGCCCGCCTGCTGCTTTGGCCCATCAAAAAGAAGTATGGCCGAAAGATTTCCTGGGCCGACCTGATGGTTCTGACCGGCAACTGCGCCCTAGAGTCGATGGGCTTCCAGACGTTCGGCTTCGCGGGCGGACGCGAAGACGTCTGGGAGCCTGCGGAAGACATTTATTGGGGTTCCGAAAAAGAATGGCTGGCGGACAATCGCTATACCGAGGACCGGGAGCTGGAAAATCCCCTAGCCGCAGTCCAGATGGGCCTCATCTATGTGAACCCGGAAGGCCCGAACGGGCGGCCTGACCCGCTCGCCTCGGCCCGCGACATCCGCGAGACCTTTGGCCGCATGGCGATGGACGATGCTGAGACGGTTGCTCTGATTGCGGGCGGCCACACATTCGGCAAAACCCACGGCGCTGCCGATCCGAGCAAGTACGTCGGCTTCGAGCCGATGGCGGCAGGCATCGAGGAGCAGGGTCTCGGCTGGAAGAACTCGCTCGGCACCGGGAACGGGGTCAGCACGATCACGAGCGGGCTGGAAGGAGCATGGACGACGACGCCGACCGAATGGAGCAATGGGTACTTCGACAACCTGTTCGGCTTTGAGTGGGAACTGACAAAAAGCCCCGCCGGGGCCTACCAGTGGAAGCCGAAAGACGGGGCCGGGGCCGGAACCGTCCCGGACGCGCACGACCCGGCGGTGCGTCACGCGCCGTTCATGCTCACCAGCGACCTCGCCCTGCGCGTGGACCCCGCCTACGAGAAAATCTCCCGGCGCTTCCACGAGCACCCGGACGAGTTCGCGGACGCCTTCGCCCGCGCCTGGTTCAAGCTGACACACCGCGATATGGGTCCCGTGGCGCGTTATCTCGGCTCCGAGGTTCCCACAGAAGTGCTGATCTGGCAGGACCCGATCCCGGCAGTCACCCATCCGCTGATTGATGCCGGGGACAACGCGGCGCTCAAAAGCAAAATCCTGGCGTCGGGGCTGTCGGTGTCTCAGCTCGTCTCGACCGCCTGGGCCTCGGCCTCGACATTTCGCGGCTCCGACAAGCGCGGCGGCGCGAACGGTGCCCGCGTTCGTCTCGCCCCGCAGAAGGATTGGGAGGTCAATCGCCCCTCTGAGCTTGGCGCAGTGCTGAAAACGCTTGAGGGAATCCAGCAGGAGTTCAACGCGGCGCAGTCCGGCGGCAAGCAGGTCTCGCTCGCGGATTTGATTGTTCTCGGCGGCAATGCGGGCATTGAACAGGCGGCGCAGGCCGCAGGCCGCACTCTCGCGGTAGACTTCACGCCCGGACGGGCCGATGCCGGTCAGGAGCAGACCGATGTGGTCTCGTTTGCCGCGCTCGAGCCGGCGGCGGATGGGTTCCGCAACTATTTGAAGCCCCGGCATATCGCCTCCGCCGAGGAGCTGCTGGTGGACAAAGCCCAGCTTTTGAACCTGACCGCGCCCGAGATGACCGTGCTTCTCGGCGGGATGCGTGTCCTCGGGACGAACTTTGACCACTCGCAACACGGCGTCTTCACCGACAAGCCAGGGACGCTCACCAGCGACTTCTTCGTCAACCTGATGGATTTCGGGACAAAGTGGAGCGCAGTGTCGCCCGAAAGCGATGTGTTCGAAGGGCACGACCGGGTCAGCGGGGCGGTCAAATGGACAGGGACCCGTGCCGACCTGATTTTCGGGTCGAACTCGGAGCTGAGAGCCATCGCGGAGGTGTATGCCTGTGATGACGCCCAGGACAAGTTCGTGCGCGACTTTGCCGCCGCCTGGACTAAAGTGATGGACCTGGACCGCTTCGACCGTGTCTGACACTCTGAACGCGCATTTTTGCCCCCAGCCCCTCCCTCGAGGCTGGGGGCAAAGTCTGTCTCCACTTCCGCGCCGGGTTCGGGTATAATTTCTCTATGTCTGATTCCTCCCCCACCCCTTATTTTGCTGTGCCCAAGCAGCCCCGGATGAACAGCGAAGTCAAACAAAAAATCGAGGGGGCGCAGTGAACTACACCCAACTATTAAAGAGTCTGCGCGGCCATTCGCGGGAAACGGAATGGATTGAGTTTAAAGTAGGCAACTTCGACCCGGAGATGATCGGGCAGCGCATTTCTGCACTGGCAAATTCTGCGGCGCTGTTGTGTCAGCCCTCTGCCTATTTTGTCTGGGGAATACAAGATGGCACTCTCGCTCCGGTCGGAACCACCTTCCGCCCGCACGCGGAAAAGCGTGGGAACGAACCCCTCGAATCATGGCTTGCCCATAATCTTGCCCCCTGCCCCCACTTTCACTTTCAAGAGCATAGCACAGAGGATGGAGTGCGCCTTGTTCTGCTTGTCATTCCCGCAGCCGCATTTCAGCCAGTCCGCTTCAAAGAAATTGCCTATTGCCGCGTCGGGGAAACAACAAAAAAACTCCATGATTATCCCGAAAAGGAGCGGGCGCTGTGGAAAGTGTTTGACAAAACGCCTTTTGAGAGACGGATTGCTCTGTCTGAGGTTTCTGCGGATGAGGTGCTGTCGCTGGTGGACTTTGATGCCTATTTTCGTCTGACACAGCAGCCGCTTCCCGAAACCAAGCAAAGCATCTTGGACCGGCTCTGTCAAGATAAAATCGCCGTCTCATTGGGCAGTTCTTACGATGTTACCAATTTCGGGGCGCTTCTTTTTGCCCGAGAATTGTCCCGCTTTGAGACACTGGCACGCAAAGCGGTCCGGGTGATTGATTATCAGGGAAACGACCGTATCGGCGGCGGACGCGAATATGTTGCATCGGGGGGATATGCCGCCGCGTTTGAGTCGCTTATTGCTTACATTCTCAGTCGCTTGCCCAGCAATGAGTATATCGGGCAGGCACTTCGTGTTCAGACGGAAATGTACCCACAGATTGCCATTCGGGAGCTGGTACCGAATGCGCTTATCCATCAGGATTTGGATGTCACGGGAGACAGTCCCTTTGTCGAGATATTCGGAGATCGCATTGAGATCACAAACCCCGGTAAGCCACTCATTGACCCGCTTCGCTTCATTGATGAACCACCGCAGTCCCGCAACGAAGCTTTGGCGGCATTCCTGCGGCGCGTGAACATCTGCGAGGAGCGGGGAAGCGGCATTGATAAAGTGATTCAGGCGGTGGAATTGTTTCAGCTTCCGCCGCCGGACTTCTCTGTGACCGACCGCCATACCCGCGTCTATCTTTACGCACACAAGTCTTTCTCAGAGATGAGCAGCAAAGAGCGCGTCCGTGCCTGCTACCAGCACGTCTGCCTGATGTTTGTTCTCAGTCAGCCAGCGACCAACGCTTCACTGCGGAAACGCTTCGCCTTTGGCGCAGAAGATTACAAGACGGTGACAAAAATTATTTCGGCAGCGCACAAGGAGGGGATGATCAAACCGTATGATCCTGAGAATCGTTCGCCCCGGTACGCCCGCTATGTTCCGTTCTGGGCTGACCGCTGATTCGGATAGCCCTGTTTTTATAACCCTGTTATACGCCTTTCCTTCTCGGCGTCGACTACATACAGTGTAATTCTCCTTTTAGACCACAAGATGTAGCTATTTTTTCATCCAAAACGCTGATTTTTATAACCCTGTTATACGCCTTTCGCTCCGCTTTCCTGTTTTGATCCTCTTTATTTCCTGCCCGCGCCGGGGGGCGGCTGCTCTGTTTCCCTGCCGGGTTCTGGTATAATTTCTCTATGTCTGATTCCTCCCCCACCCCTTATTTCGCTGTGCCCAAGCAGCCCCGCCTCCTCTGGAATGACCGCGACAAGCGCAAGGCTGCCGAGCCGCTGCCGACCCAGACCGTTGAGATCATCCGTCCCTTCTACCAGGACAAAACGCAGGGCGGCCTGGACATGGCCCATGACGTCGCCCCGGAAAGCCGCTTGATCTGGACAAATGACAACCTGGTCGCGCTGACCTCGCTGCTGCACGGAGACGGCCACCACGCGCCCCTGGAAGGCAAGGTAGACCTCATCTACATTGACCCGCCGTTTGCGGTGCAGTCGGATTTCAAGATCAATGTGGAGATTGAGAACGGCCTGAGCGACGAGAAGCTGCCGACGCTGATTGAGGAGATTGCGTACAAGGACACCTGGAAGGATGGGCTGGACTCGTACCTGTCCATGATGCGCGACCGGCTGGAACTGCTGCAACGGCTCCTTGCGCCAACCGGCAGCATTTATGTTCACTGCGACTGGCACGCTGGGCATTACCTGAAAGTGCTGATGGATGAGGTGTTCGGCTACGAAAAGTTTGTCAATGAGATAGTTTGGAGGCGTTCACTACCTCATAATGATCCCAACCGATACGGCTCAACACATGACACTTTGCTATTTTACGCCGCGTCAGAAAAGTATATTTTCAATCAGCAATTCACTGGTCTGAGCGACGAATATATTAAATCGCATTACAACCAAACGGACAGCAAAGGTCGTCGGTATCAGCTCACTTCGTTAGCAGCTACCGGTGATGGCCCGCCTCGCCGGTTTGGCGAAAAAGTTCTTGCTCCCCCAAAAGGAAATCATTGGCGTTACTCACAAGACAACATAGACCGCCTGCTGGCCGAAGGACGCATAGTTTTCACTTCGACTGGCAATCCTAGATATGTCCGGTATCAAGATGAGATGAAAGGCCCTGCTCTGCAAACATGGTGGGACGATGTTCTTGCCGTCAACTCACAAGCAACGGAGCGTATCGGCTACCCAACGCAAAAGCCCCTTTCACTTCTTCAACGCATAGTAGGCGCGTCTTCCAACCCTGGCGACCTTGTGCTGGACTGCTTCTCCGGCTCCGGCACAACCGCTGTCGCCGCCGAGACCATGAAGGACGCGGACGGCAAGGCCGCCCCGCGCCGCTGGATCGCCATCGACAACGGCAAGTTCGCCATTCACCTCACCCGCAAGCGGCTTATCGAGGCCAGCGCCCGTCCGTTCGCCGTGGAGAATGTCGGCTTCTATGCCCGGCAGGGCGAATGGCAGGACAAGTACGCGAAAAGCCCCGGCGCGAAAATCTACCGGGACGCGATGGTAGAAGTCTACGGCGGCGCACCCGTCGAGGGCTTCACCTATCTGCATGGGCACAAAGGGGCGCGTTGGGTTCATGTCGGCCCCCTAAACGCCCCGGTCATCGAGTCCCAGCTAGAGTGCATTGTGAAAGAAGCCGCCACAACCGATGTCCGCTCGGTGGACGTGCTTTCGGCGGATGTGGATATTGACTTCAACAAAGGGGAGATCGAGGCAAAGTACGGCGTCTCGGTGCAGGCCAAGATTATCCCCCAAGCCGCCATTGAAGCCGTGCGCGACCGGCTCAAACGCAAGCGGGCGAAAGATGCCAGGCTCGACGCCGCGCCGGACATCCATTTCTTTTCCCCGCCCGACATTGAAGTCCGCGCCCTCCCCAGCGGCAGCAGCGTCACCGTGACGCTGACCCGGCTGACCGTGGACTTGGACGATTGCCTCAGTACCCAGGATGCCGTCAAACGTGCCGAAATCAAGCAGCGAATCACCGACTGGAAGGCGCTGGTGGACTACTGGGCCGTGGACTGGGACTACGACGGGCAGACCTTCAAGAACGACTGGCAGACCTTCCGCACCCGCAAGAGCCGCGAGATCGCGCCCCAGGCCGCGCACACCTACACCGAGGGCAAAGGCGACAAGCGCATCGCCGTCAAGGTCACCGACATCTTCGGCAACGACGGCCTCAAAGTGATACGGGTCACGGTCTGAGGAAACAGTATGCAACAGGCACTTGCCTTATTCGACGAAATACCACCAGTAGAGACTTTGCGAACGAAACGGGAAGACCAGTGGTTCGACCGCAAGAGCTTTCGTGACAGAGACCACAAATTAGCAGAGGACATGATTGGCTTCGCTAACGCAGACGGGGGCCGGATTGTCATCGGCATTCATAATGGCGAGATCGAGGGAATCAACAGTGACATAAAGCACCTCAACACATTGTTGCAGGCAGCAGTTCAATACACAGTTCCGCCGGTTCGTTTTTTGGATAGCTATGTGGAGTGCATCAACAAACAGGGACAGCCTGACCGCCTTCTTCTGCTTGACGTTGAAGCCAGCGAGAGAATCCACCGCAACCAGAAAGAACAATGTTGGCTGCGGATTGGAGACATGAACCGAGAAATTTAGAGGGTGTTGAAAAAGTCGGCTTTCTGGTGTCTAACGACGTTTTTTTGTATCAATGGAGGCTGGCGTTTTAGAAGCCATGCCCGATTTCAGACGAGCAAATTCCAGCCCAGCATTGGAAATTTCGACTTTTTCAACACGCTCTAAGGGCGCGGAGGCCCGTGAACTGGCCTTTGATAAAGGGGAGGCTGTCTTTGATGGAACAGTGGTTGCAGACTTAGGGCGCAGTGACCTGGACATGGAAGCCGTCACTGACTATGTAAATCGTGTCGGCGGAACGAGCGAAGATCGGATTTTGCAAAGCCGAGGTTTATATCTCAACTCGGAATACAAAAAAGGCGTGACACAAGCAGGTTGGCTTTTGTTTGGTGACATTCCGCCGATCTGGTCTTATGTGCGCTACTTGCGCTATGACGGGGCAACCGCCGAGACCGGCATTCGCTCAAATCTCTTGAAGGATGTGCGGTTGGAAGGCACAATTCCGCAGTTGATTGAACAGGCTAAGACGCTGCTGACAGAGGAAGTCAAAGTAATTCGCCTCGGCCCCAATGGACGGTTTCAGACGCTTCCCTCGCTGCCAGAGTTCGCCTGGCTGGAAGCTATCGTCAATGCGGTCACGCACCGCTCGTACAGCCAGCAAGGGGAAGGCATCCGAGTCAAACAGTTCACAGACCGCTTGGAGGTAGAAAGTCCTGGACGCCTGCCTGAGCTTGTGCGTGTCCAGAATATCCGCAAGTCGCGCTTCTCTCGTAATCCGCATATTGCCCGCGTTTTGGCGGAGATGACGGACTACGTGCGTGAGATGAATGAAGGTGTTGAGCGGATGTTTCAGGAGATGGAACAAGTAGGATTGAGAGAGCCTGCCTATGAAGTTACACCCGGAGGAGTACGGGTCACACTCTACAAACAAAGTGGAGGGGCGCGTACTTCAGCAGACGACAATGCTGTCTTGATGATTGTTCGACTTGAACGGCGTCTTGGCTCCGAAGCAATGGCTGCGCTTTTATTGGCATTCAAGCAGTTTAAGAAGATGCCGACCCGACAAGTGGCACAAACACTTAATGTTTCTCTTAATTCGGCCAGAGCTTATATGGGGCTGTTGGAAGAAGTAGGATTGGTACAGCGCGAGGGAAAATCCGCAACCGATCCAAAATCTTTCTGGATCGCCACAAGTGTACCTTTTTGGCAAGAATGATTGAGGGAACTACTACGCACTACTACGCAAATCATTTGCGTAGTAGGTTGGGAGTAGAGCCATTCAGCGTAGAGCGATTTCCAACAGACTCTATTGGTAGCTGTTAGACTTACTCAAAGAACTGACAGCTACGCACTACTACGCAAATCGTTTGCGTAGTGAATTGAGAGTAGACGGATCAAAAAGTATGGCACGAACAGCAGCACGGAACAAGGGCGCGGATCAAACAGCGCTGGACATTAACCCGCAGAAGGAAATCATCGCTCCTCTGCAAGCCAAAGTAGACGAGTGGGTCGCCTCCGGCTATGCAGGGGCGTCCGAACTCTCGCGCCGCCTGCTGTCTTACTGGTTCGGCGGGCCGCATCCGATGGCGGACGGCAAGGGCTTCTTCCTTTGGCATCCCCACCAGCGCCGCGCCGTCGAGACGACCATCTATTTGTACGAAGTGGAGAAGCTAAGGCGCACAGAAGAGTATGCGGAACTCGCAGGGCAGCAGAGGGCAGCACAGAAAGCACCCTGGGCCAAGATCGGCTTGCAAATGGCGACCGGCTCCGGCAAAACCAAAGTGATGAGCCTGCTGATGGTTTGGGCGCACTTGCACTGGCAACTTGGCGACGGCGACAATGCCCTGGGCTTCGGCAACACCCAGCTTCTTCTCGCGCCGAACCTGATTGTGCTGGAACGTCTGCTATCAGACTTCGCGCCCGGCAAAGAAAGCCAGGCGAACATCTTTGTTCTTGATCCGCTTCTGCCGCCGGAACTTCGGAACGAGTTCAGCCTGCAAGTGGTCACGCCCGACAGCATCCCCGCTGAGTGGCAGCCATCGGAGGGCTACCTGGTGGTCGCCAACATTCAGAAGCTCTTCACCAGCGACAGCGACGGCAAGAAGAGCGCCGAGCCGCTTCCCGAAGACGACTCGATGTTTGACCTGTTCAACCCGGACAGCGGCGGGCTGCCAACTAAGATGGACACCGGAACACCTCGATTATTGGAGTTCATGCAGTCGGTTCGGTCGCCTCTTTTGGTCTTCAATGACGAAGCACACCATGTTCACGATGAAGCTGTACATTATGGCAAGTCGGCAGCGACGTTGAAGGACGAGGATGCCAAAGAAGGCATCGCCTGGAACCGGGTGCTGATGGCAATCCAGAAGCGGCAAGGGCTTTCCTTGCAGATTGACCTGAGCGCAACGCTGTTTGAGGAAACGACGCGGCAGTGGTTCAAACACACGGTCTACGACTACCCCTTGCAGCAGGCCATCCGGGAAGGCATCGTCAAGCAGCCCTTCATGGGCAAAATCGTTCTGCAATACAAAGACGGTCACGACGAGCCAATCCCGCTCGTAGACGACTCGGCTACGAACGCCTTTGACAAATACACTCAGCTTATTCAGGCCGGGATTGCCGAGTGGAAGAAAGAACAAACGCTGCTGGACTTCTCCGGCATCGCCCGCAAAGCCCTTTTGTTCATCGTGTGCAGCAACAAAACAGAAGCCGCCCAAATTGCGACGCGGCTGGAAGAATTTCCCGACGCCGAGACTGGGGAGTGCTTGTTTGCAGGCAAGGTCATTGAAATCCACATCGGGCGCAAGGAAGCGACCAATGAAAAAGAATGGCAGAAGATACGCGAAGACATCAATCGCGTGGACAGCAGCGACAGCCCTTACACGGCGATTGTGTCTGTAATGATGCTGAAAGAAGGCTGGGATGTACGGAACGTCAAAGTGATAGTGCCTCTGCGTCCCTGCGACAGCCGCCAGCTCACCGAGCAGCTTCTGGGGCGCGGTCTGCGCCGGATGTTCCCACCGGCCTGGACTGCTGAGGGAGAACGGCGCGACCAGGGCCGCGCCGAAGGCTTGTATGTCATTCGGCATCCGTCATTCGAGCGCATCATCAAGAACATTTCGGACATCATTGAGGACGAACCCGACGACGACAAGAGGCCCAATCCAACTCGCGTTCTCGTGAAGGTAGTGGAGCCGGAAGAAGAGCGAGAAAAGCGTGACTTCCCAATCTCAGTCATTGTCGGCGAACCCTACGACTTGAACGACGACTGGATTGAGAAGATCGGGCGCGGCCAGATGCCTCCCCTGCCCCACAAGTTCCCCTATGTGCAAGACCTCAAAGAGATCGAGGGCATCATCAAGCACGAAGGCGCGGCGGGCGCGGACGTGGTTGCAGAAGCCCCCCTCAAATACACGGTGCAGGCGACGGGCTATGCCTCGGTAGACGCCGTGGTTTCTGCCTATGCCGAGGCGATCCGCGCCGAGCTTCGCATGACCGGCAGCTATACCCCGGCCATCAAGGGCATTGTCAAAGCGTTCCTGGAGCGCTGCACGTTTGACCTGCGTGGTATCCCCCTGAGCCTGGAAGCGGCAGTGGATTATGATGAGGACACGCGCCAAATCGTTATTGACAACATCCGGCGCGGCCCAATCAAGCAGCAGGTGATTCAGAATGTCGCCAAGATCATTGGACAAGCTCGCTCTGGTAAAGAGACGCCCGATGTGCAGGTGAGTACCAAGTACGCTAAAGACTTGACCGAGTATGAAGCGTCGCCTACCCAGAACATGATGCAGAACCCTGCAAAGTCAGTTCACACGCTTTGCTGCTTCGACAGCGGCGATGAACTGAAGTTCGCCCAGATGCTTGATGAAGCGGATGACGTTGCCTCCTGGCTGTGGAACGACCAAAGCGGCGTCGGCTTCCGCATCCAATACAGCTTCGAGGGCAGGATGCCCTACTACTACCCCGATTTTCTGGTGCGCCTCACAGACGGCAGCCTTTACATCATTGAAAGCAAGGGTAGCATCCGGGAACGCGACCGGGCCAAGCAATCCCGCGCCGAGCGCTATGCTGACATCCTGCGCGAAGCCACGGGTGAAAACTGGCGTTACATCTTCCTCGTCAACGACAGCAGCATCGGTCGCATGGACATGGCCTGGTGGCGTCAGCAAGGCCGCACCCTGTTCCGCGATTTGGTGAAGCATACGCAGAACGCCGCGACCGGCGGCGGGATGTTCTGACAGTTCTGGAAACAGTTCTGGAAGCGGCAACAATGCAGCCAATGGCCCTTGACTTATTTTCCAGATGCGTTTATAATGACGACATGAGTAGTATTGCTCGGACCGGACTTTTTTGCCTGCTATGCGTGTGCCTCTTCGCATCCCCTGTTGCACGGGCGCAGACGGCGGCGGCGGACCTGCGCTGGATGGAGCCGGAAACGCAGCGGTACGTGCTGACGCTGGCGCGGCGGGCGTTTGAGGCGTATGCCCGGCGGCGAGAGGTCATTGACACCCCGGCGGCGTTTCCGGCGGTGCTGGGGCAGCAGACGGGGGTATTTGTGAGCGCCCAGCGAAACGGCGCTCCGCGCTGCTGCATGGGGACTCTGTATCCGGTGCATCTGAACGTAGCTCAGGAAATTGTGGACAGCGCGGTCGCGGCGGCGGGGCGGGACCGGCGGTTTTCTCCCATTCAGCCCAAAGAGCTGGCGCACCTGACGCTGATTGTCAGCATTGTCAGCCGCCCCCGGCCTATCACCGAGGCCGAGGCGGACGTGCTGGACCCGGTGCGGGACGGGCTGGCGGCGAAGTGCGGTGAGCGGTGGGGCGTGGTGCTGTCGGGCGAGACGGCGCGGCGAGAGAATATGCGGGCGTGGGCAAAAGTCCGCGCCGGGGCAAAGCCGGGCGAGCCGGTGCAGTGGTTTGCGCTTTCGGATGTTCGTATGAGGGAGACCATTCGGCCATGACAAGTTGGACACGCACGCTGCTTGCGTTTTGTTTGCTTTTTCTGTCGGTGCTGCCGACGCTGGCGGCTCCGAAGCGGCCTACAGTGGTGGCGAAGCCGAATCTAGATTTGTATGTCTACCGGCGCTCGTACACGCCCGGCGAGAAGGTGCAGGTGCGCCTTAGCAGCTATAATTTGGCCGCCGTGCAATTCACGGCATACCGGATGAACCTGCCCGCCGTGGTCAAAACAAGCGCGGGGCTGACGGACTTCGGCAAGACTCTGAAGACAGTCAGCCTCGGGGCGCTGCCGACTGCCGCCGCGTGGCGCTACCCGGTGGGCAAGACGTACCCGGACCAATGGGCGGAGCGGGCGGTGACCTTGCCGTCGCTGAAGCCCGGCGTGTATCTGATTTCGGCGCGGGCCGGGGCGGTGGAAAAGCGGACGTGGCTGGCGATTACGGAGGCCGCATTGCTGGTCAAGCGGTCCCGGCAGGAAGTGCTGGTCTATGCCGCCGAGGCAGACTCTGGCAAGCCGCTGGCGGGCCTTGCGCTGACGACCTACGGCCTGCACGGGCGCACCGGGCGGCTGGTGACCGACGCCAACGGCGTGGGCAGGGAACCGGCCAGCAGCCCGGACCCGGTGTGGCTTTACGGCGAGCGCGGCGGCAGCCCGGCGTTTGCCCTGGCGGCACGGCCCGAGGCCCCCGACCCGTACAGCGTGTACCCGTTCACCGACCGGCCTATCTACCGGCCCGGTCAGACGGTGTCGTACAAAATCATTATCCGGGCGCGGCAGCCCGCGTCGGCCCCCGGCGGCATTCGTCTGGCGGCGTATGCCCAAAAGCCTGCCCAGGTGGAAATCCGCGACGGCACGGATGCGCTGGTGTCCCGGCAGACGCTGACGACCAGCGCGAACGGCTCGGTGGCCGGTCAGCTCGCGCTGGCCGCTGAGACAACGCTGGGGCGCTGGCAGATTGTGGTCACTCTGGACGGACGGCACTACTACGGCAGCTTCAGCGTGGAAGCCTACCGCAAGCCGGAAATGACCCTGAGTGTGACGTTTGAAAAGCCGCACTATTTGAACGGCGACAAAGTGCCGGTCACCATCACGGCGGCCTATTACTACGGTCAGCCGGTGACCCATTCTCCGGTGACCTACCATGTTGAGTTCAGCGGCGGCGATGCCGAGCCGTCCTATGACGGGCAGGGCGTCACCGACGGCGACGGCAAGCTGCATCTGGAAATTGCGACGCAGCGGCGCACGCAGGACCGGACGCTGTCGGTCAGCGCGACGGTGACGGACCTCAGCCGCCGCAGTCAGACTGGGGAAAGCAGCACGCTGATTGCCGCCGGGCTGTTCCGGCTCTCGCTGGAAACCGACAAAGGCGTCTATCGCCCGAATGAACCTGTCACGGTGACGGTCCGCGCAAGCGACTACGACGGCAAGCCTGTGGCCGCCAAAGTGCGCGTGCAGCTTATTGAAACAAAAGAGGACCGCCTGCACCGGCCCTACAAGGTCAAAACAACACGCGAAGTCATCACCGGCCAAAACGGCGCGGCATCAGCACTCTTCACCTCGCCCCGGCTCGGCAATCTGGAACTGGAAGCGAGGGCGACCGACTCAGACGACAATCAGATTGTCACCGGCGGCTCGGTACAGGTTGTCGGAGAGGACTATGTTGTTTACAACTACCCGACGCTGGGGCTGACCGCCGGGCAAAGCAGCTACGCGCCGGGGCAGACGGCGACGCTGACGCTGAACACGTCTTTGGTCCGCAAGCAGGCGGTTCCCGCCACGAAAAACCATCCGGCACAGCCCGCCCGCCCCGATGCCTGGGCGCTGGTGACGACTGAAGGGGAGCGGCTCGGGCAGCAGCAGGTTATTCACCTAACGGGCCGCACGGCGCAAATCAAAATCCCGCTGACGGTGCAGGATTTCCCGTCTGTCAGCGTCAATGTCGCCATCATTCAGGACCATCAGGTCTATGAGCAGCAGGTGCGGCTGCCTGTCCTGCGTCGGGACCAAAAGCTGACTGTCAGCGTCGCCACAGACAAAGAGCGCTACAAGCCGGGCGAGACGGCGGCGTACACCGTCACGACGCGCAACTATCTGGGCCTGCCCGTCCCTGCCGAGCTGTCGCTGGGCGTCATCGATGCCTCCATTTATGCCATTGCCCAGGACCCCACGCCGGATTTGGAAAGCTTCTTTTACAGCGGGCAGGAAGTGCGAATCAATACCGAGTTTTCGTTTGCCGCCCAGTACAGCGGCGGCGCGTACCAGACGGTTCCTGTTGCGGCGACACCTTCGCCCGGTGGCAACATCCGTGTCCGCAAGACGTTCGCCGACACCGCCTACTGGAACCCCTTTGTGGAGACCGGCGCGGACGGCACGGCGCACGTTTCCTTCGCCCTGCCGGACAACCTGACGACCTGGCGGGCGACGGCGAGGGGCATCACCCAGAACACCGCCGTCGGCAGCACGACGCAGGAAGTAGTCACCTCCCTGCCGCTCGTAGTGCGCCTCGCCCTGCCCCGCTTTTATGTGCGGGGGGACCAGGCGATTGTGTCAGCCATTGTGCAGAACTTCTCCGGCGCAAGCCGCACGGTCCATGTCCGCATGGAGCCGCACGGAGCGACTCTTATTGGCGATGTGGACCGGACGGTGACATTGGACGCCGGGGGGCAGACCCGCCTGAGCTGGTCGGCGACAATCACCGACCTGCCGACTGTCCGGTTTCTGGTGGTGGCCGACGGCGGCGCGGACGGGGCGCAGGACGCCACGGAAACCGCCCTGCCGGTAGCCGCGCCGGGCTTAAAACAGGTAACGGCCACGGCGGACACACTCACTGGCCCCGCCGACAGCCAGAAACTCGACATCGGCAGCCTGCCGCCGTCGGCCACGGTGACGCTCACGCTGGCCCCCTCGCTGGCCTCGTCGCTGTTCCCGGCGCTGGATTACCTGTCCTTGTACCCGTCCGGCAATGCCGAGGCGACGATGAGTTCGCTCCTGCCCGACATCGCCGTCGCCCGCGCCTTCAAGGCACGCGGCGCGGCGCGGCCCGCCCGGCCAAAGCTGGCCGCGCAGGTGAGTTTGGGCTTGCAAAAGCTGTACCGCTACCAGCACAGCGACGGCGGGTGGAACTGGTGGGAGTTTGACCAGACCGACGGCGACATGACGGCTTATGTGCTGTCTGGCCTGGTGGAAGCGCGTCAGGCGGGCTTCCTGGTGGATGACCAACGGCTCCTGCGCGGCACGGAGGCTTTGAAGCGTCTGCTGACCAGCGAAACCGAGCTGGGACGGCGGGCGGACTGGCTGCTGACGTTGGCACAGGTCAGCCCGAAAGACGCCGCCAAGCCGCTCACGGAGCTGTACGCCAAACAGGGCCATCTGGACACTTACGGGCAGGCGTCCCTATGCCTGGCCTTCGCCCAGATGGGCGGCCCGAAAAACGCCGCTCTGGCCCAATCACTGGCAAAGACTCTCGAAGCGAGCGCCAAAACTCAGGGCCGTCTGGCCTTCTGGGCCGACGAAAACGGCGGCTATAGCTGGCGCGATGACAGCGCCGCCGTGACGGCGCACGTCCTGCGGGCGCTGCTGGCAGTCCGGCCAAACAGCCCCATCCTGCCGTCGGCAGTGCGCTGGCTGATGGCAAACCGGCAGGGCGATGCCTGGGGCACGACACGCACCAGTGCGGAAGTGGTGCTGGCGCTGGCGAAGTATCTGGAAACGACCGGCGAGCTGTCGCCGAACTATACTGCCCGCGCCTTGCTTGACGGCACGGCGCTCGGCAGCCTCACGGCCAGCCCGCAGACCGCACTGGACGCCCCGCTCACGCTGACGCTCACGCCGAAGGAGCTTGGGGGCCACACGGCGCTGACGGTAGAGAAAGACGGGCCGGGGACGCTGTATCTGAGCCAGACGGTAGCCTCCCTGCTGCCGCCCGCGTTGGCGATACCGCAGAGCCACGGCATTGCCATTCACCGCCTGTACCGGGTCACGGCGGAAGACCCCTCCAAAGCGGACACCGTGGCCTCGGGCACGGAGATTGACGTGTCCATTGACCTCACCGCCGACGCCAACTACCGCTATGTGCAGATCGAAGACCCCATCCCGGCAGGCTGCGAAGTCGCCGGGTCAGCGGGGGACGGCAATGGCAGCTACCCGGCGGATTTTTCCGACGGCAGCCTCGGCTACACCCGTCAGGAAATCCGGGACAACCGCGTCGTGTTCTTCTTCGACTCCCTGCCCAAAGGCCGGACGCGGGTGACCTATCACCTGCACGCCGAGACGCCCGGCTCGTATCAGGTGCTGCCCGGCATCGCGTCGCTGACCTACTTCCCGGAAATCCGGGGCAACAGCGGCCTCGTGAAAACGAATATCGGAGAGCGCCCGTGAAACTCATCTTGCTAATGTTACGTCCGCCTTGCCCCCGGATTAAAATCCGGGGCTGGAAAGGGCGATTGTCCGCCTTCGCGGACATAAGAACCACCCACGAAGCCTATCCTCTGTCCACGAAGGCGGACAACCACAACTGGCAGCCCCAGAATTTATTCTGGGGGCAAGGCTGCGTAACATCAGCTCTTTTGTCCTGCCTGGCTTGCCTGCTTCTGGGCGCGGCTCCGATTTATGCCGCCGCACCAGCCAAAATAAGCGGCGGGCCGCCCCTCGGCACGGCGGCCCCGGACTGGAGCTTGCTGGATGTGAACGGCAAACAGTTCCGGCTGGCCGACTACCGGGGCAAGACGGTGGTGCTGAACTTCTGGGCGTTCTGGTGCGATACATGGAAAGCGGAGACGCCCTCGCTGAAAGAGCTGGCCGGGCGGCAGCAGGACATGAACTTTACCCTGCTGGCGGCAAGCGTCGACGGCACACGCCTGTCCGAGTTCCAGCGCCGCACAGCGGGCACGGCGATAGGCGCGGTTCCGTTTCCGGTGCTGATGGATGTCGGCGGGCAGGTGAGCGCCCGCTACCGCGTCCGCCACGTCCCCACCGTGGTCATCATCGGCCCCGACGGAACCGTCCGCTTCACCGCCGACGGCTACCCCGGCAACTTCGTCATTCTGCGCGAGCTGCGAAAAATCGAGAGGTGAATCTTCAGGATGAGGTCAACTCACGAAACGGAAAAAATCGTATGTTAAGCGCCCGACCGCTCCTTCCCGAAGGATTTCCCCCAGTGGGCGTCGAACGAAGGCTTAGTTCGCTTGTTGAACGCAGGGCGAACCAGAGAGGAGGTAACAGAATGGCCGATGAAGCCTTACACGACGCCGCGATAAAGGGAAACGTCGCCACAGTGATTGCCCTGCTGGATCAGGGGGCAGATATTAACGCCCTCTACGGCGGGGTCACGGCCCTGATGATGGCTGCCAGTGTAGGACAGGCAGCGACTGTGCGCGTTCTGTTGGAGCGTGGCGCGGACCTGAATGCCACAGATGCCACGAAAATGACCGCCCTAGACATGGCAACGCGCTACGGCCTCCAGTCCGAGGAGCCTGAAGGGGGCGTCACGGTGGTGCGCCTGCTTTTGGATCACGGGGCTAATGCCAACTGTGCCGACGAGATGGGCGACACGCCCCTCATGTGGGCGGTTCAGGAGTGCGATGTCGAGGCGATACAGATACTGCTCGCTCATGGAGCCGACCCTCACAAGACCAGCCTAGGCGGTGGTACGGCCCTGATCAAGGCTGCGGCGGGTGCGGACTACGAGGCTGCGCGGGTGCTTTTGGCAGCGGGCAGCGATGTCAACGCACGGGGCGCGCAGGGCTGGACGCCGTTGCACTTCGCGGTTCACGAGGGCGACATCCAAAGCGTGCGCCTTTTCCTAGCGGCAAGAGCGGACGCGAACGCCCGAGATGACACAGGAATTAGCATCTTGGCTTTGGCGCAGGAACGGAATGCCCCCGTCATTCTCCGCCTTCTCACCGAGGCGGGGGCCAAGCCGTAGTTCGCCTTTCCCACAAAGAGCGAACTAGGCCCTCTTTTCCACCCCTTTCTCGCCCCGATCCCCGGTGAAAATCTGCCTCTACGCCCGCCTCCCATCCCAGCTTCGCTCTGTGAGAACGCAATGCGAACTTAACAGGACATTTAGCGTACGACTTTTTCCGTTTCGTGTGTTTACCTCAAGACGCTCCGGCGTCGGCTCCGCTGGGAATGCGGTCGTTCAAGTCTTGAAGGGAAGACTCGATCTGGGCGATTTCTTGGTCCCTGAGTTCCGCAAACTGGGGCCGCTTTGCCTGCGACAGCAGCCCCCGTTTTGCAGGTAGAGCTTGGATGGCAGTGAAGCACGGCGGTCGGGCATATCAACAACGGCTCGGACGGTGAACAGAGAAACATCGTGAAACGGACAGCTCTACTTGGAAGCAATCCGGGTACACTTGAACCTCACCAGTGACGCTGACATTTTCAAATGAGGAAGCCTGTGAACATGCTGAAGCAGTCCTTTTCGTGGTGGTCGTTTGACGAGCGGGGACGAACGCCGCTTGAGCTGCTGGAAGCGGCGCAGGAGATTGGCTATACGGGCGTTGAGCTGATCCCGAGGGACCTCTGGAGCATGGCGCGGGACGCCGGGCTTCCCATCATCGCGCATCAGGGCCACGGCAGCATTGACAGCGGCCTCAATGATCCCCGGCAGCACGCCCGGATTGCCGGGGAGATTGAGGAGGCGCTTGCGCTGGCGGTTCAGTATGGTATTCCCAACTTAATTGTGTTCAGCGGCGTCCGGCGCGAGGGCTTGACGGACGAAGAAGGCATTGAACACACCGCCGCCGGGCTGCGGCGCGTCGCCCATGCGGCGGAGGAAAGCGGCGTGACACTCCTATTGGAGCTGCTGAACAGCCGCCGGGACCACCGGGGGTATCAGGCGGACCGCACCGACTGGGGCGTCCGCGTGTGCGAGGCGGCCCGCTCGCCCTGGGTCAAGCTGCTGTTTGATATTTACCATGTGCAAGTCATGGAAGGCGACCTCATTGAAAGAATTAACACGCATCGCGCTTTTCTGGGCCATTTCCATACCGCAGGCGTTCCGGGTCGTCATGATCTGGACGGTGAGCAGGAAATCAATTATCCGGCGGTGGTGCGGGCCATTGCTACGGACGAGTACACGGGCTTAATCGGCCATGAGTTTATCCCCAAAGGCGATCCCATTGCCGCTCTGCAAGCCGCCTACCGCCTGTGCGCCGCTGCAACTGCCCTCTAAGACCGGGTATACTCGGATTTCACCAGAGACACAGACACTCTCACATATAGGAAGCCTATGACACTCCAATCGACACTGCGCCTGCTGGCGCTCAGTTGCGTGCTGACGCCTGCGATGGCGCTGACGCCCGCCTACGCGCAGACCACTCCCACGATGGGCAGCACAAAAGCGGACAGCACGCTGCCGCCGCTACGGCCCCCTGCCGTGCCGCTGGTGGCGCATGACCCGTATTTCTCCCTCTGGTCGGAAACGAACAAGCTCTACAGCAGCAACACGCGGCACTGGACCGGGCGCGAGCAGAAAATCAGCGCGATGGTGCTCGTGGACGGCGAGCCGATGCGCCTGATGGGCGCGGAGCCGGAAGAATCGGCATCGCTGAAGCAGACAAGTGTGGTCGTGCTGCCGACGCGCACGCTGTACACCTTTGCCAACGACAAGGTGCAGGTACAAATGATGTTCGTGACTCCTGCCCTGCCCGATGACCTGGCGGTGATGGCGCGGCCTGTGACCTATCTCACGTTTTTCGTGCGCTCGCTCGACGGCAAAACGCATGACGTGCAGTTCTACACTGATGCGGGCGGGGACCTGTCGGTCAACGATGCCGCGACGCAGAAAGTGACCTGGGAGCGGGCGTCGAAAGGCGATCTGACGGCGCTGAAAATAGGGTCGGTCGATCAGCCAGTTCTGGCGCGGCGCGGGGACAACGTGCGGATTGACTGGGGTTATTTATACCTGGCGGCCACAAATGTCAAGGGCCTGCAAAGCGTCCTGACCTCGCATGGCAACGCCGAAAGCACCTGGGCCAAAACCGGCAGCCTGCCGAAGTCCGATGACCCAGACACGCCGCGCACGGCGGACGACAATTCGCCGGTTGCTGCACTGGCCTTCAATGTCGGCAAAGTGGGCGCGGAGCCGACGTCGCGGACGGTGATGCTGGCCTATGACGACGAGTATTCGATCAACTGGATGGGCCGCCGGCTGCGCCCGTACTGGCGGCAGAACGGCATGGATGCTATTAGCCTGCTTCAAACGGCGGCCAAAGAGTACCCGGCGCTTTACACGCGCTGCGCCGCGTTTGACACGGAGCTGATGAACGACCTGCGCTCGGTGGGCGGCGAGAAGTACGCCCGCCTGTCGGCACTGGCGTACCGGCAGTCCTTTGCGGCGCAGAAGATCGTCGCCGATGCCAACGGCGCTCCGCTGACGTTCTCCAAAGAGAATTTCTCGAACGGCTCCATCGGAACAGTAGACATCATGTACCCGGCGTCGCCGCAGATGATGCTGCTCTCGCCCACCTTCCTCAAAGCCACGCTGGAGCCGATCCTGCTGTATTCTTCGGGGCCGCGCTGGCCGTTTCCGTTCGCGCCGCATGATGTCGGCGTCTACCCGCAGGCCACCGGAATGCTTTACGGCGGCGGCGAGAACATTCCGGCAGACGGCGATGTGAGCGGCAAAATGCCGGTGGAAGAGTCCGGCAATATGCTTCTGATGCTGGGGGCGCTGTCCAAAATTGAAGGCAATACCAAGTATGCTGACCGCCACTGGCCGACGATCACGAAGTGGGCCAACTTCTTGATCAGCAAAGGCTATGATTTAGACAATCAGCTCTCCACAGACGATTTTGCCGGGCACATGGCGCACAGCGTCAATCTGTCGGGCAAGTCCATTGAGGCCGTCGGCGCGTATGCCGAGATGTGCCGGATGCGCGGCGACACCGCCGAAGCGACCCGCGTGCGCGGCATCGCCGAGGGCATGGCCGGGCAGTGGATGGCCGCCGCCAAAGACGGCGACCATTACAAGCTGGCCTTTGACAAGCCGGGAACGTGGAGCCAGAAATACAACCTGGTGTGGGACAAGATACTCGGCATCAATTTGTTCCCGAGCAGCGTGGCGACTACGGAGATGACCTACTACAAGACCAAGCTGAACCGCTACGGCCTGCCGCTGGACTCCCGCGAGACTTATACCAAACTGGATTGGACGCTGTGGAGCGCGGCTTTGACGGGCAAAAAAGAGGACGTGGTGGCGCTTTCGGGTCCGGTCTACGACTTCCTGAACGACACCCCTTCGCGTGTGCCGATGACGGACTGGTACTGGACGATTGACGGCACGCAGCGCGGCTTTCAGGCCCGCTCGGTGGTCGGCGGCGTGTTTATTCCGGTGCTGAACTCTCCGGCGCTCTGGAACAAATGGGCCGGGCGGAGCCTCGCCGCCGAGAAAACGCTGAATATGAACTGGGCACCCCTGCCGCCGCCGCCGGTTGTGACCGTGATTGTGCCGAACTCCTCGAAGGGCGGCGTCACCTGGCAATACACAATGGCCGCGCCAACCGGCAACTGGTTCGCGTCGGACTACGATGCCTCCGCCTGGCAGACCGGCGTAGGCAGCTTCGGCCTGGAGCGAACGCCGGACCCGACGATTCGTACCCCGTGGACGACGCCCGAACTCTGGGCGCGGCGCGAATTCACGCTGACGGCAGAGCAGCTTGCCAGCCCCGAGGAGCTGGAACTTGCCTTCAGCCACGATGACGACGGCGAAATCTACCTGAACGGCATCCCGGCGCTGACGGCTCCCGGCGCGAACAACTCTTACGAGCAGTTCCTGATCAGCAAGGCCGCGCTGGCCTCGCTGAAACCGGGCCGCAACATCATGGCCGTTCACGTCCGCGACACCGGCGGCGACAAGTACATGGACGCCGGGATAGTGCGCGTCAAGTAGAGATGCAAACGCAGCACTAACGGGCGCACTTCTTTCGGGAAGTGCGCCCTTTTCACGCGACACAAAACACAGGTGAAGCCATGAGCCAAAGCATCACTGACGGCGAAGACGACGCGCAAAAATATAATCTGGCCCGCTTTGTGGACGCGCAGGCGCGGGACTACCAAACCGCCCTCGCCGAGCTAAAGAATGGCCGCAAGTTGTCGCACTGGATGTGGTATATCTTCCCACAAATTGCCGGTCTGGGGTACAGCCCGACATCTAAGCATTATGCTATCCAAAGTCTGGAAGAGGCACGCGCCTATTTGAGTCAGCCCCTGCTGGGAAGCCGCCTGCGGGAGTGCGCGGAGGCTGTGCTGGACGTGGAAGGCAAATCGGCCCGAGACATTTTTGATGAGCCGGATGATGTCAAGCTGCAATCATGCATGACCCTGTTCGCCCAAGCCATCGAGACAACAGACGGTATATGTGCGTCGGTGCTGGCAAAGTATTTCGGCGGGCAGTCGGACAGTCAGACGCTACGGCTTTTGGCTGCCTCAGCAAAGGAGGAGGTCTAAAATGCTAAATCAGCAGACAGTGCTGCAAAGTCTGGCGGAATATGTCCCTTACGCCGACGATGACCGGCAGGCGGCGGCGGAGACGGCGCGGTTTGTGCGGGACAATGCGCGGTTCGGGGAGCGGGCGCTCGACACAGGCCATGTCACGGCGTCAGCGTGGGTCATGGATGAGGCAGGCGAAAACGTGCTGCTGACGCATCATGCCAAGCTCAATCTTTGGGTGCAGCTCGGCGGGCATCTGGAAGCGGGCGACGAGAGCGTGGCGGCGGGGGCGCTGCGGGAGGCGCGGGAAGAGTCGGGGCTGACAGGCGTGCGGCTGGTCTCGGAGCGCATCTTTGATGTGGATGTACACCCAATCCCGGCGCGGGGGGATCTCCCGGCGCATTTTCACTACGACCTGCGGTTTTTGTGTGTGGCGGATGCACAAGAGTCGCTGCAAGTCAGCGACGAGTCGCATGACGTGGCGTGGGTGGCGCTGGCTGATGTGCCGTCGCTGACCGGGGAGCGCTCGGTGCTGCGGATGCTTGCTAAATCGTCGGCGGGGCAGGAAAAGCGGGCGGACGTGTAGAATAAGACGCTATCTTACCCGTTCGTTCAAGGAGAACCTGTATGCTTTCGCGCCTTACGCCCGCCCTCGTTGCCCTGTCGCTCGTGGCTCTGACCACTGTTGCCCCGGCGGCTCCGAAGCCCGCACCAATGAATGATACGTCGGCAGAAGTAATTATCGGCGGCACGCTGATCCACACGGTCCGCACGCCCTGGGGCGGCAAGACGGCCAAGCAGCGGGCAACGCAGGTGCAGCAGCGGCTGAACACGATGCTGGCGCACGGGCCGATGCGGGCGACGGATTTCACGGTCGGGCAGGTGGACGGCGACTGGTGCGTCCTGTTTCGCGGCACGCGGTTTTTGACGGCGGACCCGGCTTCGGCGCAGCAGAACCATTGCAGCCCCGAGGCGCTGGCCGGGCAGTGGGCGGCGCATCTGGACAAGGTGCTGCCGGAGCTGACGAGGCCGAAGATGGTGAAGTAGAGACATGAAATAGGAACATCAGGACGAGGGGTTTTAACCCCTCGCATTTTAGCTCACGCTCTTGGGAAATAACCCTTATGCAATACGCTCTCAGCACGATTGCGCTTATGGTCATCCTGGCGTCTAGTTTAGCCGCCGCCCCACCTGTGAAACCGAGCGCCGCGAAAATGAACTACGTCGCAGCAAGCTGCGAGGTATCGCACGTTTCACGCAGGCTTGTCCTGCGGCAACGGGGTCAAAATAGCTCCATCTGTTGGGAGTGCAAGCGCACGTACTCTTTCTCTGTGCCCTG
>JAABUK010002743.1_pt1 | contig 31073 bp, 26 predicted proteins | sample 5559141 | NCBI WGS metagenome assembly JAABUK01 (sample SAMN10711869, study PRJNA513367) | rock metagenome | isolation source: Antarctica rocks | place: Antarctica: Victoria Land, Pudding Butte nord | collected 2016-01-03
GTTCTTAAATATAGATATTCTTTCTTATTATTTATAAAATAAATTTAAATATTTTTTTATTTATATATATTAATATTATATTAAAAAATATAATTATATTAATTAATTAATTATAATTAATTATTATTAAACTCTTAATATTTTAATATTTTTCTTTACTTTTTTATTATTATTTATCTTATTATCTCTTTTAAATAAAATTATAATTTCTTAATTTTAATTAATTATAATTAATTATAAGTACTCTTTTCTACTTCTTCTTTATTTTTCTTCTACTTCTTTATTATTTCTTCATTATTTCTTTATCACTTCTTCTTTACTTTTCTTTTACTTTATTATCATTTCTTTATTATTTCTTTATTACTTCTTTTAATCTTATATTTAATTCACTTTTTTATTATTTCTTATCTTATTATTTTTCTTTTATAAAATTTATTTTTTAAATTTATATTAATATTAATTAATTATAATTAATTATAAGTACTCTTTCACACTTCTTTATTACTTCTTATCTTATTATTCTCTTTTATAAAATCTATTTCTTTAATTTATATTAGTTTTAATTAATTATAATTAATTATAAGTACTCTTTCATACTTCTTTATCACTTCTTATCTTATTATTCTTTTTAATAAAATCTATTTCTTTAATTTATATTAGCTTTAATTAATTATAATTAATTATAACTCATTATTATTCTTTACTTAGAAATACTAATATAATTTACTCGCTAAGTCTTGTTTATTACTCTAAATCTACTTTTAACATATTATTAGAGCCCCTCTTAGTAAAGCCGTCAAGACAGTCCAGCTGCGGATAAAGTACAACTCCGTGTGCTACCTCATGGCGAAGTCAGGCCAGAGGATGAACGCAGTGCTTAGTCACACTTCGTGTCCTGGCTGATGCCAAGCATTGCCCAGGGCCTCCGATGAACTTCCTACTACAGCTGATCTTCACACGAGCAAACATTTGTTTCATAATTCGAAGTCGGTTTCTGAAGATGGGCCGAGCATTTGATCGATCGGCCTCCCAGTCTTGATACCTTTAATGAACGATTCTCATGCATCCATGACCGCAAGCCTTCAGCTCCAATCAAACCAACCATCCACAGTGAACAACACCACCTCCGCAAGCACTCCTCCACCAACAAAATGCGCGGCTGGGGCCTCTTCTTCTTCCTACTCTTCCTCCTCATAGTCTTCGCCGCCATCGGCTGGATCGTATTCACCCAACTCCGGGCCCGACGTTCCGGCCTCCCCGCCCCCTCCTGGCGCTCCTACCTCCCCTTCCTCAAGTCCCGCGGTGGCGGCGGCTCTGGCGGATTCGGCAACCTCCCCTCCCCACGCTCAAGCAACCCAATCGAATGGGTCAAAGATAAGATCAACACGCTAAGACGGGGCCGGAACAGGACAGCGCCGGGCCACTACGAGGAAGCCGGTGGGTATGCCGGTGGTGGACCTTCAGCGTACGGTGGTGGGGCTGGGGGCAGACGAGCCAGAGGCATGGATCCAGACGAAGCGTGGGATACACGGCTTGGGGATGAAGCAGATGCCTATGGCGCTACTGGACCAGGTGGATATTACGAGGAGCAGGAGCGTGGTCTTGCCCCCACGCCCGGGCTTGACAATCCATATGAGAGTCATCGTGGGCCTGCTATGCCAGCTTACGGCGAAGGCGCAGATGCAAGAGGGCGGAGTAAGAGTCGTGAACCTGCCGCGGTGATTGGAGGACAGCACGGTCTAGATACTCGTTATGATCAGGAGATGGGAGGGGCCAGTAGTCAGCAGAAGAGGGTAGTCGAACCCAATAACCCGTTTAGTGATGAGCATGAGGCGTCAGGTCTGAGAGGAGTGTCTCCGAGACCTATGCTCGATTCGAATGTGGGGCAGGGCGGCAAGGGCAAAGGCGGCGGCGGCGGAAGTCAGGAGAACAGTCCCACGGAGAGGAGGAGCATGTTCAGGGAGAGCTTGTGAGGTAGCGCTTCGGAGGAACGCTACAGTCGATCTGGGAAGGCTGGGGAAAGGGGGCGTAGTGGGGTACTGCTGATGTCGAGGAATGCAAGATTACTGTGTTGAAAAGCAATCATGGAATGGGGGCCGGCGCTTTTGGCGTGATAGTCCTTCCAGGGCGAGCCTAAATACGGTGTAGGTATAGAGAAAGCGTTCCGTCATTCATCATGGCGTTCATGATAACTCATCGCGAACTGCGCAAGAAATCTATCACCCCCTTGCAATATCCCACCAACTGATCAAGTCTCTCCTCCTCCCTCTTCATCGCCTGATCCCATCTCCTCATTGCAGATTTCAGTTCGCCATCCTCAGACTCCTGCACCACATCCCCATGCATCCTCAGAAAACAGGCCATAAAAGAGTTCACCAGCTCAAAGTCTCGCCTCAGCTGTAGACGAACGGTCAATGCCCCCACGAATGGAACCATTTCAGAGATGGTCAGAGATCGGATTTCTAGGTCCATCTGAGACGGCGAGAGCGAAGATAGATGTGAGATGAGATGAGATGCGTCGGGGTCGAGATTCGTGCCGAATCTAGCGAGGAGACTGGAGAAATGCGATCCGCCTGCCGTTGCTGAGTGCTGTAGCTTGGAGACACGGGAGCGTTCGGCGGTGGTCACAGCGCCGTTTGTGTTGGCTTCTGCACGCTTTTGCTGTGAAGCTGTCGACAGCGCGGATGAGAGGAAGAAGGGTGCTTTTTCCGGTTCTTTGGGAGGTTCGATTGGCTTGTTCCGGGCTCGAATGTCGTCAAGGTGTAGGAGTGTCTGCCAGCGAGATTTTGGCACTAATGACAGGGTGAGGAGATCGCCGTTCAGCTGTTCAATTTCATCGGCTTTTGCCACCTGTGGTGGCTGACTATCTGTCACGCCATTCTCGATCGCCAACATGGTTGTGTCGTCAAAGATTGCGCTATCTGTGAGGTCCAGAATTCCAGTGTCTTCATCGATTTGCTGGGAAGGAACGTGGCGGAACAGTTTGGTGTTGTTCCAGATATTGATTCCAATGGAGCCTGCGTGTGCAGTAGCGAGATACTCTCCAGTGCTCGAAAAACTGAGGCCGATGCAGGTTGCAGTCTTGAAGGCATCGATGAGATGTCCAGTAGCGAGGTCAAAGACCCGAATTACTGAATCCGTCGCACAGGAGATGATCCATCTGCCATCATGGGAGAAACAGTGGTCGTAGATCTGTCCCACACAGCCCCACAACTCCCGAACTACTTTCTTCGTCTCAATGTCGAGTATTCTTATGCACAGATCATCGCAAGCAATCGAAACTAGACCAGAGTTCGCATTGTATCGAAGAGCAGTTGGTGCACAAGAGTCAAGAGTAAGCTGGTTATTTTCGGCGCCAGTCGCAAAATCCCAGAACCTGATTGAACCGTCGAGACTGCAAGACACCACGGTTTCATTCAATGTGTCGACACTGATGCCGCTGACACTGCCTCGATGTCCTCGATTGACTACTTCATTCTCGGTCTGCAATTGCCGCAGCCTTCGCTGTTTAGCTTGGGCAGGAGTAAGCTTTGGCGGATACTGCTGGCGGTGAATGCCTGATTGGAGATTATACATGTCGATGCTGCCACCAGTCGATCCGACGATCGCAAATGTGCCACAAGCGGTCATGGCTATACTCGAGACAGGCTGGGTGTCGCCGGTCTTCAATGTCCAACGACCTGCACGCTTGCGTCCCCAAAACCAAGTCCGTGCAACGTTATCGTTTTCATGAGCAGTGATAATGCTCTCCCATCCAGTCATGCCCGACTCCTCGGCGGTAGAACGTTTCGTGTTCTGCCATATCGGACCACTGCTAGCCCCCATCCCTCCATCTCGGTTGAGTGTGCATGCAATCATAGTGATGGGAGGAATCTTAAGATCCTCGACAGTGGATGGCGTGTCGTGTAAGTGGCCCATCTTCCTTGCTTTGTGCTTGATGTTTCCTTGACTAAGCTCCGAGCTTTGTCCATCGCGACGAAGGCTGAAGCCCCAAAGATCTCTGGCTTGACTTGCCGAAAGAAGCCATTTGCTAGCAGCTTCGGAACCATCCGAGGCGGCGGGCAGAAAGTCCAATGTAGTCACTGGCCCTGCGTGGCCGCTACGAGCATGCAGTATTCGAGGGATAGCGGAGAAGGGAGTCTGGTCAAAAATCCAGGTTCGCAGGGAATTATCGAGGCCGGTGGAGACGAGGACAGCTTGATCAGGAAGGAACTCGATTTTGGTAATTCCTGATCCCCTTTTGGCTGCCGTCTCATGTGCTGCTCGAAGCGCCCCGGCAACACGACCACCATTGTTCAGATCCCACAATGTAATATCTCCGCTGTCCACACTCGCGGTTGCCATGACACCACCTTCACGTCCATCTTCACCGGCTCCAAGGCCGTCGGTGCGAAAAGTGATGGATGTGATCGGAAAGGTAGATTGGCGAAAAGAGAGAATGGTCGTGTCATACTCGATGTCGTGGATGAGCAGGGAGCCATTAGCATAAGCAATAGCAACACAAGACAGGGCTGGAGTTGGCTGCAGCGCAGTCACAGCGCCATTGTCCGCCTTAGGAGGTGATATCACATGCACACAGTTTCCAGTCCTTATGTTCCAGATCTCCACTATCCCGTCCAGTCTGGCAACAAGTATCTTGTTCAAATATGTCGGCATAGTGCACATCAGCCCGGACAATGTTTGATCACCTGTCTGCCCTCCAGATCCAGAGGGCGCCAGTGATGTATAGTGCTCGTATGAGCTATTCGTCGATTTCCATACTTCTACCGTTTTTGATCCACAACCAACAAGCCATGGCCCTATGACCTGTAGCTGCCGTATCTCCCGAGACCCTTCAGGTACCACTATTTGCTCAAGAATCTTCCCTCGCTTGAAGACCCAGATGCCCCCACCCTGTGCGTTGCGCCCTCCTCCCCAGGCAACGAAAACCCGATCCTTGTATGCGCGGGTTGCGGTGATCACATGCGGAGTCTGCGGACTGCTCAGAAAAACAAGATTCAGGCCTTTTCGTATGTCGTACGTCTGAAGCTGCTTCCCGACGGTAGTGGTGATCTGAAAGGTAGTTTTGCCTAATGGTACTGAAGTGAATGGGACAGATGTTGGAGACACGAGACCAATAGTCTATGGCTTGTCAGCGTGAATCTGGAAGGAAAAGGAGGACGCCTACACGGTAGGGAGAAAACAGCCGCGAACCTCGACGCGGTCTTCGTTGAGTGGCTCCTGTGCTGTTTCCAAGTCTCTGTCTCTTTGCGACAGGAGATGCAAAGTCTTGCGCCTGCGACATCCTCGCGATCACTGCTGTTGGATCCTGCAAAAATATCGAGAAGCAGGAGCGATGGCCTCACAGCACCACTGCTGTATCTCAAGAATTAAAGAAGAAAGAAAACTGTGTCGTTAGGAAAGGCATCGAGACTGGCGATACATAGTAAATCTCTCGAGGAATTTCTCCGACTTTTTTTGGGTTGCGGTCAAACAAACCCCACAATCTAATCTTTTGCATGGGTGGATAAGATCCTTGTTTCTCCTGCAGTAGTTATTGATTTGACATCATGTGTAAGTCGTTCGATACCATCAATTTTCTCGCAAATGGAGTACTGACTATCTAGGCATGCTGAAGCGGACCATGAAGGCCTGCAACAACTTATCATGATCCCAGTTGACTGCCCGGTCCAGGTGGTGCTTTCGCCATAACCATAGGCCGGTATGGCAGAAAACGTGCCTGGAAAGACAGTAGTGGATCAGCAGCTTCCAGATCCTATACCGGAGCAGGAAGAAATAAGTTTGACAAGGGTCATATCTGCTACCTCCAGCTCAGGGTCTTCCAAACTTGCAGTACCCTCTCGGGCCTCTAATAAATCGAATTCTCACACTCTGCTATCTGCAACCAATGCCGCGTCCACCCTTAGGAAGGGTATGAAAGCCGGCACGGAGCACACAAACGCTACCATGGACAGACCAAGCATCAGCATGCCTCCACCCTCCTCCAACGACAGGCGGCTTTCAGCCTCTACGAAGCCGTCCGGACGTTCCGAAGATAACCACACATCCGCTAGTGAGTATCAGACCAGGAGTTTCGTACCAGCTTCACCGTCTGGCTCTCTCAACGATGATAATACCGAATCCGACCCCAGGCGGACTTCTCCTACCGGCGACCGCTTCTCCTTGACCTCTCTAAGCTCTATAGGAACGACGATGTTCGGGGCAACTGCTAACGAATTCTCCACAGCTTCAAGCTCAAATAACTCTGCCAAAGGCAACACAGTGGAAGAGCCTCAAAGCCCGCGCAAATCTCCTGCAAGTCCAAGCATTGGACCTCCAACCACTGCTACAGACAGAACCCGAGTGACAACCTCGTCCATACCCCCAACAGCAAGTACCCCCTTGCTCTGCCCACCAGCCCTCACTCCAAACGAGCCTTCTCCGGACGCGAACTCATCATCAAGCAATACTGCTAGTACCAATAATTTTGCCCCAAGCAAGGATAGCGCTTTTCCCCTTAGAGCTCCACGCCCTACTCGATCGGTCTCTGCAACAAGACGACGTTTCAGTGGCTCAACTGCTACGAGTACGGCGGGTAGCGAGCCTGAGAGTACGTCGAAGCGCGCCAATCCGACCACATCCTCAGCTGATGCTGCTACAGCCAAAACGTCGCATATCGGCAAGATTGGCGTCTGCGCGCTTGATGTGAAAGCTCGCAGTAGACCAAGCCGGAGTATCTTGACCCGTCTCCAGGGTCAAGGTGAATTTGAAGTCATTGTCTTTGGTGACAAGGTTATTCTAGATGAGGGTGAGCACGATCTCCGTCTGTGGAAGTCTAATGCTGATGACTATCGATAGACGTCGAAAACTGGCCTGTCTGGTAAGTGTCACTATCGTTGCTACGAGATATTTGGAGTCCCGTCATTGAGTTCTGATATCTTCGTCGCAGCGATTTCCTAATCTGCTTCTTCTCGGATGGTTTCCCATTGGACAAGGCTATCCGATATGTCAAGCTGCGGAAGCCAATCGTCGTGAACGACTTGTCGATGCAGAAAGTGCTCTGGGATCGTCGCTTATGTTTGCGAATACTAGACAAGATGGGTATCCCGACCCCCAAGCGCCTTGAAGTCAATCGAGACAGTGGTCCTAGGTTGGAATCAGCTGCGCTTGCTCAACATGTCAAGGAACTGACTGAGGTAACACTTGAAGGGGCAGAGGACGGCACCGGTGGTGGCATCCCTTCCACGAGAAACGTCGAAATGATAGACGATGGGGACACGATACTAATCGACGGAAAATCTCTCAAGAAGCCATTCGTAGAAAAGCCTGTAAGTGGAGAGGATCATAACGTCATGATATACTTCCCACGATGTCAAGACGGAGGTGGTGGCCGCAGACTCTTTCGCAAGATTGGCAACAAGTCGTCCGAATTCGACCCAGACCTAATCGTTCCGAGATCAATCACCGAAGAAAACTCCAGCTATGTTTACGAACAGTTTTTGCACGTCGAAAATGCTGAAGATGTCAAAGCGTACACTGTGGGGCCTGATTATTGCCATGCTGAGACACGAAAATCGCCAGTAGTTGATGGACTTGTTCGCCGAAATCTGCATGGCAAGGAGTTACGATACATAACTACCCTGAGCCCTGAAGAAGCTGCTATAGCTGCGAAAATAGCCAATGGATTCGGTCAGCGTATCTGTGGTTTCGACCTCCTACGAGCAAATGGCACCAGCTATGTCATTGACGTTAACGGATGGAGCTTTGTCAAGGACAACAAGGATTACTACGATAAGGCTGCGCAGATCTTGAAAGACATTTTCACCAAAGAGAAATTGAAGAATGAGAATGCTGTGGATGATATCCTTTCTGAGCCTCGTACAGAGGAGAAAGCACCCCATGAAAGCATCACCCCAGGAGGTCATCGGTCTGCACTGAAAACGCTGTTGAAATCTCCAAGCATGGGCAAACTACACACTCATCTCCATCGTCCTCACAGCCTTAAGCATTCGCAAGGAATAGTTTCCCCTGACATGTCTGTGGCAACAACCCCAACGGCCTCCCCTCCTAACATCGAGCGCAGATTGACAGCAAAGCTTGGGGTAACTGCAGCAGACCAGCTAGAAATGCTGCCACCACCAGTGGTGACTACAACTAACGGCGACGGTACTGGACCTATCTCGGATCTAGCAGAGAAGGATGCACCTGTTCCTCTTCCCAATTCCAAGCACTCTTGGAAGATGAAAGGCATGGTAACTGTCATCCGACACGCTGATAGGACACCAAAGCAGAAATTCAAGTTCACCTTTCACTCACAGCCGTTTGTTGATTTGTTGAAGGGTCATCAAGAAGAGGTCTTGTTGAAGGGCGAAGCTGCACTTGCTAGTGTGGAGGCTGCGGTCAGGCTTGCAATATCGCAAAAGCTCGAAGATCATGACAAGCTGAAGATGCTGCGAAACGCACTGGCAAGGAAGGGCGGACAACCTGGAACGAAAGTGCAGATCAAGCCGATGTTCCGAAAGAAAAAGCCTGAAGACGCATTTCAGTCACCAATCACGCCTATGACACCGCCAGTGATAGCTCAGGCCTCAATACCAGAGCTCGAGCAACTGAGGCTGGCAGAGACTTCTCAGGGTGACCACCCGACGTCCTCCGAAGCAATTCGCACCCAGACACGAAGTGACTCAATATCGAACGTCACGTTTTCTAGGTTCTCCGCAGCCGAGAACGATCTGATACTGGACAAGCTTCAGCTCGTCGTCAAGTGGGGTGGCGAGCCGACACACTCCGCTAGGTATCAGGCTAAAGATCTTGGACAGAACATGCGAGACGATCTCAAACTGATGAACCGACAAGCTCTGAATGATGTAAGGGTCTTTACGAGCTCCGAACGACGCGTCAGTACCAGTGCCGCAATATGGGCGGCTTCCTTCCTTGATCAGGAAGACTTGCCCGAGGACTTTATCACCGTTAGGAAAGATCTGCTTGATGATTCGAACGCTGCAAAAGATGTCATGGACAAAGTCAAGAAGAAGCTCAAGTTGCTGCTTCGAGAGGGCAACTCAGCACCAGAACAGTTTGCTTGGCCAAAAAACACTCCAGAGCCATCAATCGTCATGGCACAAGTCGTGGAGCTAATGAAATTCCACCGCCGGGTGATGCGACATAATTTCAGACGACTTGATGGCAGTGCCGCCGCATCTCTTGCAGCGATCAGTGGTAATGGCGATGCCAAGGAGAGCAGAGCATCTGCGAAGGTGATCAATGAAGCCCAGAACCTTGCCTCGATTCAATCCCGATGGTGCACTGGAGAGGATGCAGAGTTATTCAAGGAACGATGGGAGAAACTGTTCGTTGAATTCTGCGACTCCGAAAAGGCTGACCCATCGAAGATCAGCGAGCTTTACGACACCTGCAAGTTCGATGCGCTTCACAACAGAAGCTTCCTAGAATGGATTTTCATGCCTAGTCAGAGCTTGCTTGACGAAATTGCGAAAGAGGAACAAGACGCTCTTGAGGCCGAGAGGCATGAGCCTCTGCCACGTCAAGCAAGTACCGCTACCGTTGGCTCCATGCCTGACAGATCCCAATCTCAAGGCTTCGCGCGCAGAATGGGGTTCCGGCGCAAGTCGGTGCTTGCTGGACAATCAACACCACCAATCGCAACCACGGAAGAAAAGTCTTATTTCAAACTTTTCTCCGGCAGCGGAGATACTAAGCCAAAGGTCGACAAACGTCTGGGTCGCTTGCGAGAGTTATATCGTTATGCCAGGATTCTATTTGATTATATCGGTCCTCAAGAGTATGGGATCAGTGACAGCGAGAAGCTTGAAATCGGCCTCCTGACTTCGCTGCCTCTTCTGCGAGAGATCGTTCAAGATCTGGAGGAGCTTCAAGCCTCTCCAGATGCAAAGTCATTTATCTACTTCACCAAAGAATCGCACATCTACACTCTCCTCAATTGCATTCTCGAAGGCGGTATCGAGACGAAGATCCCCCGAGCCACAATCCCCGAACTTGATTACTTGTCTCAGATTCGGTTTGAATTGTACGAAGCGAAAGATAGTGAGACTGCGGAGTTCACATACTCAATCCGGATCTCCATCAGTCCGGGCTGTCACACGTTCGATCCGCTGGACGTCTCTCTGGACTCGAAACACGCTATTGGCACAACCCCACCAAGGAGCTTGACGGCCTATCTGGACTGGAAGAGTGTCATTGAGACGCTGAAGGCGAGATTCGATCAGGTGGAATTGCCACAGTCATTCTTGGCGTTGAACATCTCGGAGAGTCACGCGAAGGAGATGGAGAAAAGAAGGAAGGAGGGACCAGAGAGTTCGACTGCGTCTTCAGAAGTGTAGAGGATGTGGAACGCTGTTGTTTGCGAATTTGTTAAATTCGCATCGCTGGGTCTGTACACATAGAGCGCGTGGTTCTTCGAGGTAGAGAGGGGACCGGAGGTATGATCAACGCGGGAATAGATGAATAGAAAGCCTGGTTCTGATCAAGTACTGGTAGAAAGGCTCATGCAAGCTGTCATCATCCTATCTGTGCCAGACGTCCTGCGTTGCCCTTCAGGCCAACCAGTCCTTCAGAAACCCGCTGTAGAAGGTCTTTGTTTCTCATTGCCTCCATCCACCGGGTTGGAATTGCATCGAAGCCATAATAAGCACCGCTCAGGCCTCCATATACCGCGCCCACTGTGTCAGCGTCATGTCCAAGATTGACAGCCCGGATGGCGCCCTCCTCGAATGTGGCCGTAGTGAAGAACGCCCAAAGGGCGGCTTCGAGGGTGTCGATCACGTAGCCATTGCTGCGGATATCACCCTCCGTTTGCTGCATCCACGAATCCTGGCTCTTGTAGCCATCCAGTCGCTGTCGCAGCTGTTCGTCCTGGATGCTGATGGTGGCTATCACTTCAGCAAGAGCCCTCTTGTCCGAGCCTTGCAGCGCGAGGACTGCTAGCCGTGTATAGATGGCACATGCCTCCTGACATCGCGGATGAGGATGCGTCAACTTCGAAGACTGCCTCGCGAACTCCACCAATTTCCCCAGAGGGGCGGAATGGAACGACAGCGCAATAGGAACCACACGCATCAAACTTCCATTCCCACAATAAGACTCCCTCCTAAAGAGGTCGTCAATCATCTTCTGCCCCGCCCCTGTCACCGCCCCAGCATCCTCGGACCCCGCCTTCCCATATCCGTTCTCCTGGAAATGCGCATTCCAAGCCTTCAACACAGCTCGCGTCCCAATCCCGATATCGAAACATCCCAGCTCCGGCATGGAAGACATGTATCCCTCATGGGACCAGGCGATGTACTTCCGCACCTGGTCGTCGGCATTGAAGCCGTGGCAATCGATTAGAGACTGAGCCAGGCATAGTGCCATGGATGTATCGTCTGTGAAGCAGCCGGCGGGGAGGGAGAAATTGTCATTGGGTTCCAGGTCTGTGATTAGGGGAAATGTGCCGCGGGCTTTGAACTCTACGGGGCCGCCCAGAGCGTCGCAGATGGCCAGGCCGAAAAGGGAGCCTCGGATTCGGGATGGGAGGCATACTATGGACATTTCTTTGCTTTCTGGTGGTTCAAAGAGCCGAGTCGATAAGCCTGAATCCAAAGCCAAAGCTCACGACGGATCTGCTCGACTCTTGTTTAGAACATACCAAGAGTTGTTCACGAGGCTGTGCACGGAGGAAATCAATTTAGGCTGACAAGGAATACGAGAGAATGCCAATGGCGTTGGCGGCAGCAATGGCCTTCATCCGCAGCAGCCCTTCGGCGACCCTTGAGCTGAGGAAGCAACTGATCTGAGCTCGGCGTTGGGAGTTAATAATTGAAAAGAGTCGCAGAACTGGATGCCATCGACGGGGCTTGATTGATAGGCAGAGGGTAGCATGGTTGCACAGAGATGGGGACATCTAGTATGCTCTGCAGCGCGAGTGAGGACGTAAATTGAAAGCTGCTGCGATGTATCATGTATCTAGTGTATGAAGAGGGCCCTGAGAATCGAAGATAGGTGGGCATCCTTGACATCAGAGTTGACGTGACGGGTGGAAATATCTCGAACAGATTTCTCTCTTCATGAGGTCGCAATCTTCATCCACACCCATTTGTAAGTGATTCATCACCTCCAGGGCCAACAACCTCTCGACGGGCGTATTGGAATTCGAGGTTGAGTCCTGATCAATCATACCAACAAAAAAGAAAATGTCGTACACGATCCGCCATGCGACCGAAGAAGGTATTCCCGCTCTCGTCACTTGTTCCATGCGCATACAAGCAAGCTGGCCATCGCATCCTTGTCTAGCGAACCCCTGCTATTCCACTCTTTGAATCACTTCAACCCTTAAAGCTAGCCCTTGATATACGTGTCAGAGACCCACCCGCGTCCCCTCTCGAGTCGACCCTAACCATCTCATCCCAATGTCACCGTCATCAGCAACGTAGCCCCATACTAACACACCTCCTTCCCACCCAGACGTCCCCACCATCCTCGCCCTCATCCGCGAACTCGCCCTCTACGAAAAATCTCTCGACTCCGTCCTCGCAACCGTCGACTCCCTCCGCTCCACCCTCTCCTTCCCATCCCCCACCTCCCCCACAGGCTGGACCCCCGGCTACGCCAAGACCCTCCTCATCACCCCCTCCCCCGTCGACGCCACCTCCGACACCGGTAGACCCGCCGTCGCCGGCATGGCGCTCTACTTCCACAACTACTCGACCTGGACCTCCGCGCCGGGTATCTACCTTGAGGATCTGTTCGTGCGGCCCGAGTCTAGGGGGAAAGGGTACGGCAAGGCGTTGCTGGGGGAGTTGGCGAGGGAGTGTTTGAGGCTGGGGTGTAAGAGGTTGGATTGGAGTGTGCTGAAGTGGAATGAACCGGCGATTGAGTTTTACGTGTCGGATGTCGTGGGGGGGAGGGTGTTGGAGGAGTGGGAGGGTGTGAGGGTTGAAGGGGAGAAGCTGGTGAGGTTGGCGGGTGCCGGTGCCGGGGGGACGTAGGTAGGGTATGGAAGGGGAGTAGGAGATGGTGGGTTAGAGGTTAGGATGCACGGGTATATAGTCGTGCGCGAGAGATGCAGGGTTGGTTTTTTGTACACAGTGGCACAGAAATGGTGGGCATTTTTCTATCGATTGTGCTCTCATAAAACGATCAAGATGCCACTACGCCCACGCCGATGCCCAGCCCCACGAGGATCCTGCTGTCCTCAGCCTATCATCTCGTGCTTCACTCGACCGTCAAAATCACATCACAATACAACACGAGTTTTGCTTCTTCGCTTGCGTATAAAACATCTTACTTTGACCAGACAGCTCATTGGACTTCTCAATCAGAGTGTCCAGCTTCTCGTTACGCTCCTAAGGAACCACGGTGATCAGCGATATACTTATCGAGTTCCACGGGGAGAGACTTACGAGCACGCTCTGTATGGTCTGATGTAGGACGATCTGTGGAGAGGGAGAAATCAGCCCTCCATATACGAAGATTGAACCCTTCTGGCACGCTTACCTTTGTGGCGTCGAGCTCCTGCTGGATCTTCATGATGCTGTCAACGTCCTCCGGATTCTGATATTTCACAATGTACTCTTTCAACTGCGGATAATCCAACTGGCCAACGTTGGTACCCGTATACTGCGATCGAGGATGTGCGCTAGTAAACTCGTCAACTATTTTTGAGAGAAGACCGTGAGCGACCATTTTCGGATAACTGGGGTCTGATATGATAATGCCACAGACTCCCTGCGATGAGGCGTAGGCGTGGAATGTATATTGCTTCTCCTCTACATCCTGACGAACGCCCGGTTTCGTTCGCTCGGCAACGGTCTTAGCGAACATTGTCATGAACTCGCCATAGCTGCTCGTAGAGTCTCGTCAGCCTTTGGAAATGCGCATTATGCCTCGGGGCAGGGGCGTACTTCTGTCGTGTAAATCTAGAAAAACTCGATAGGTCCTTTTCAACCGCAAGCTCTATGGCCGGTGATGGGTCGTTTCGGAGGATCTGCAAAACTTTATCAGCCTTCGACATCAAGTACTCTCCAGACGTTACACCCACACCCATGTAGAGCACTGGTTTCGCCATGTTGGGTGGATTGGAGATTACGATGCCCCAATTGTTTCCCAAGGTTCTGCGAGCAGGAGCTCCTATCCGGAGATCTTCTTCAACTTCGTAGTGTCGTGTATGAGAATCAGAGTGGCAGAGCAATCGTAGAGTGAGCAAGGGAAATTCAACATTCGATGGACATAGACAACTGCCTGGCTACGGTCAGTCACGTTGGCTCGCCTCAGCCTGCCTGCCAAGCAATAATGCCAAGAGTCAGAGTCTCGGCAAAAATAGCCTGGCAAGGCAGCACAAGTCGTCTGTGCATTGCCATACCTACACAACATTATTTGCCGCCTTAGACAAAGCGACAACATTGTGAGCATCACTGCTGGTGGATTCGAAGTACAAACTGCTTCGCTTTCCAACCATGCCATCAACATCGGAAGCGGAAGCCCAATGGGTTGCTCAGTTGGCGGCGATGCGAGCGGCTATCGCTGAGCTCAAACTACCGCCACTTCAAGGAGAAATGTATGGTGCTGACTTGGTGGATGAAGTTTCTTCAGAAGATGATTTCGAGGATGACATCTGGGACGTCCTAAGCGATCATGATGACAGCTCTCTAAGTGAGGATGACGTCCCGGAGACCAACGGGTTCTCGTCAACAAATGATAGCTACGATCAGGAATGGCTTCGACAAAGATGTCAGGAATTCACCCGGTCGAGGCCCGGTATCACTGCGGAAGATGTGAACCAGCAAATTCTTTCTGTGTTGGCTTCCAACTCATCCGAAGACCGATTGCAGATGGCTCTCGCAGATATCCTGGGCTTTGATGACCTTAACTTTGTGATTGAAATCATCGGTCATAGGCAGGAACTGCTTACTAAACCTAGGAGCACTGTTGCAGATGGTGTTCTAGGAAGATTGCAGACAAAGCAGGAAAGAGAAGCTGCTCTACGACAACAAGACTATGACCACAAACATGCTTCAATAGCTCCAGGTCTTAATCGTGGAGAAGAGCAATTGCCGCATGTATATAAATCCCATACCGCCGGAAATACTCTGGACGCGGCAGGAAGAAAGTATGCTTTACCTGTCGGAAGCTCCAGGATGGACCACGAGAAATATGAAGAGTACTCGATACCAGCTGCCAAAATTGGTACTCTAGCTGCTGGCCAGAAATTGGTGCAAGTCGGCGACATGGACGGTCTTTGCCGGCGAACATTCGAAGGTTATAAAAGTCTCAACCGCATGCAAAGCTTGCTGTATCATGTAGCGTACAAGACGAGCGAGAACATGTTGGTATGCGCCCCGACAGGTGCAGGGAAAACCGATGCTGCCATGTTGACAATCTTGCATGCAATTTCCAAAAACATTTCGCCTAACCCCTTCGAAGCGCCTGAAGCGTCTGAGTTTACTGTGCAGGTAGACGATTTCAAGGTCGTGTATGTCGCTCCGATGAAAGCTTTGGCCGCAGAAGTGACCGCGAAGCTCGGAAAGCGCCTGCAATGGCTGGGCATTCAGGTTCGCGAACTCACCGGAGATATGCAGCTGACGAAAAGAGAGATTGCCGCCACACAGATCATTGTTACGACGCCTGAGAAATGGGACGTCGTGACTCGGAAGAGTACTGGCGATACCGAGTTGGTGCACAAAGTCCGACTTTTGATTATCGACGAAGTCCATATGCTTCATGATGAGCGAGGCGCCGTTCTAGAATCACTCGTCGCGAGAACCGAGCGTCAGGTCGAGAGCACACAATCTTTGATCCGGATCGTTGGGTTGTCTGCCACCTTACCGAACTACGTCGACGTTGCAGACTTCTTGAAAGTCAATCGACACGCTGGATTGTTCTATTTCGATGCTTCTTTCCGACCTGTGCCCCTTGAGCAGCACTTCCTTGGTATTAGAGGCAAACCTGGAACCAAGACCGCAAGAGAAAACCTAGATACCGTGACCTTTGACAAGGTCAAAGAGATGCTGCTTCTTGGTCATCAGATCATGATCTTCGTGCACTCACGGAAGGACACTGTGTTGACCTCTCGAATGCTTCACCAGAAAGCAATAGACGATCAATGTGACGACCTTTTCATGCCGGACCACGATGGCCCCAAATACAACGCAGCATTGAAAGACCTCAAGAACACTCGAAGTCGCGAGCTGCGGGACCTGATTCCAAAAGGGTTTGGCACCCACAATGCCGGCATGGGCCGAGCGGACAGAAACTTTGTCGAGCGTCTGTTCGGCGAGGGTGCTATTAAAGTGCTATGCTGTACAGCCACTCTTGCGTGGGGTGTAAATTTACCAGCAGCAGTGGTGATCATCAAGGGAACACAACTCTATAGCTCAGAAGCGGGTAAGTTCGTCGACTTGGGCATTTTGGACGTTCTGCAAATCTTTGGGCGTGCTGGTCGACCGCAGTTTCAGGATGTTGGGATTGGTATGATATGCACGTCCCAAGACAAATTGCAGCATTATCTTTCCGCTGTGACTCAACAACAACCCATTGAATCGAAATTCTCGCAAAAAATGGTTGACAATCTTAATGCCGAGATCTCACTAGGGACTGTGACTTCTGTTTCTGAGGCGGTGACTTGGATTGGGTATTCCTATTTGTTCGTGAGAATGAGACGAGAACCGAGGAATTACGGTATCGAATGGAGTGAGATCATGGACGACCCTCAGCTTGTGCAACGACGGAGAGAGCTGGCGGTCAAAGCTGCCCGGACACTCCATAACAGTCAGATGATCATATTTAACGAGAAGACGGACGAGTTGCGGGCGAAAGATGTTGGTCGCATTGCCAGCCAGTACTATATCCAGCAGACCAGTATTGAGATCTTTAATACGATGATGAGACCCAGAGCTAACGAGGCTGAAGTCTTGAAGATGATAAGCATGAGTGGCGAATTCGACAACATCCAATCCCGTGACAGCGAGTCAATGGAATTGCAAAGGCTCCGTTTAGAGAAGAGCATTGTCCCGTGCGAGGTCGAAGGTGGTAACGATCTACCCCATACAAAAACAAACATCCTGCTGCAGTCGTATATCTCTCGGGCACGGATGGAGGATTTTGCACTTGTCTCAGATACAGCATATGTTGCTCAGAACGCAGCAAGGATATGTCGTGCGTTGTTCATGATTGCGCTCAACCGTGGCTGGGGATACCAGTGCACGGTGTTGCTTTCGCTCTGCAAGTCAATTGAGAAGCAGATGTGGCATTCGCAACATCCGTTCCACCAATTTGATCTTCCTCACCCGATCTTGAATAAGCTGGATGAGAAACGGCCAGCTTCTTCGATCGAAGAATTACGAGACATGGATTCGTCGGAGATTGGTGCTCTTGTCCACAATTTCAAGATGGGTAACACAATTTCGAAGCTTTTGGACAACTTTCCGACCCTGTCTGTTGAGGCTGAGATCGCACCACTAAATCGAGATGTCCTTCGCATGAAGCTGTACCTGTACCCTGAGTTCACCTGGAATAACCGGCACCACGGCACCTCGGAACCGTACTGGATATGGATAGAAAATTCAGAGACATCAGAGATCTTCCATCACGAGTATTTTATACTGAGTCGGAAGAAGCTCTATGATACCCACGAGCTCAACTTCACTATTCCACTCTCAGATCCCCTGCCATCGCAGATCTACGTGAGAGCGGTATCAGACCGGTGGCTGGGGGCCGAGACTGTCTACCCTGTCTCGTTTCAGCATCTCATCCGGCCTGATACGGAAAGTGTATACACAGATCTCTTGGGTCTACAGCCGCTGCCGATATCCGCATTGAAGAACCCACTGCTAGAAGAAATCTACGGGCAACGATTTCAGTTCTTTAATCCGATGCAGACGCAGATCTTTCACACCTTGTATCACACCTCATCAAATGTCCTTCTTGGCTCACCTACAGGTTCAGGTAAGACGATTGCAGCGGAGTTGGCGATGTGGTGGGCATTTCGAGAGAAGCCGGGCAGCAAAGTTGTCTACATCGCACCTATGAAAGCACTTGTCCGGGAAAGAGTGCAAGATTGGAGAAAGCGATTAACCTTGCAGATGGGACTGAAATTGGTGGAGTTGACTGGTGACAATACTCCCGATACACGCACGATCAGACATGCCGATATCATCATCACTACACCCGAGAAATGGGATGGCATCTCTAGGAGCTGGCAGACCCGTTCATATGTCAGGCAAGTCTCTTTGGTGATTATTGACGAGATTCACCTTCTTGGGGGAGACCGTGGTCCTATCTTGGAGATCATTGTGAGTCGCATGAACTATATCGCATCGCAGTCTCAATCAGGATCTATCAGGCTCGTTGGTATGTCCACAGCGTGTGCAAACGCGGCTGATCTGGCAAATTGGCTTGGCGTAAAGCCTGGAAATAATCAAGGACTTTTCAACTTCCGTCACAGCGTCCGTCCTGTACCGCTCGAGATATACATTGACGGATTTCCCGAGCAGCGTGGGTTCTGTCCTCTGATGCAGTCGATGAATCGCCCGACCTTCCTGGCCATCAAATCACATAGTCCGGAAAAGCCTGTGATTGTCTTTGTTGCTTCGCGCCGGCAGACTCGCCTGACTGCGAAAGATTTGATCAACTTTTGCGGAATGGAAGACAATCCTCGGCGATTCCTGCATTTTGCGTCAGAGGGAGACCTTCAGCTAACGTTATCAGCTGTGAAAGATTCTGCTCTGCGCGAGGCACTTAGCTTTGGCATCGGACTTCATCATGCAGGTCTTGTGGAGAGCGATCGTACATTGGCGGAACAACTATTTGCTAGCAACAAAATCCAGATACTTGTGGCGACCTCGACCCTGGCTTGGGGCGTCAACCTACCCGCGCACCTTGTCGTGGTCAAAGGAACGCAATACTTCGATGCGAAAGTCGAGGGATACAAGGACATGGACTTGACCGACGTGTTGCAAATGTTAGGACGCGCTGGTCGGCCCCAATTCGACTCATCAGGCATTGCTAGGATTTTCACTCAAGACGCCAAGAAGGCGTTTTACAAGCATTTCCTACACACAGGATTCCCCGTGGAAAGCTCGCTGCATCATGTTTTGGACAACCATCTTGGAGCAGAGGTTTCAGCCGGCACAATCACCACCAAGCAAGATGCCCTGGATTACTTGACCTGGACCTTCTTCTTCCGGCGACTCCATAAAAATCCTACCTATTATGGTCTTGAAATTTCAGCAGAAGAGCATCGCGACAGTCCTATGACAGCACGCCAACTTGCAGCGGATTATATGATTGAGCTGGTTGACAAGTCTCTCAATGATTTGGCCGAAAGTGATTGTGTCCTGGTCCACAGCAATGGCGATGTGGACTCGACTCCTTTCGGGAAGATCATGTCGTACTACTATCTCAGTCATCTGACAGTCCGTATGATGTTGTCCAAAGCGCGGAGTGCGCACTCTCCATCCTTTGGGCACGTTTTAGCTTGGGTCAGTCTTGCAAGTGAGTTTGATGACCTCCCGGTACGACACAATGAGGATCTCATCAATACGGAGCTGGCGAAGAACCTACCGCTTGGCACTGTGGGCCTTATGGACAACTTACCAATGTGGGATCCTCACGTCAAGGCTTTTCTTCTGCTACAGGCTTTCATGTCTCGGATTGAACTACCTATCAGCGACTATGTGGGCGATTGCAATTCCGTGCTCGATCAGAGCATTCGCATTATTCAGGCCGGAATCGATGTAATGGCAGAACTAGGGCGCTCGTCACTCGTGAAGCAGATGATTCACTTGCTTCAGTGCATCAAATCCGCAAGATGGCCGCAAGATTATCCGCTGTCCATTCTACCCGCCGTTAGTGATTCGTTGGAGGCAGGAGTACCGGGTCAAGCACCGAAAGATCTTGTGGCACTGTCCGAAATGCCAGCAACGAGGATTGGAATGGTCTCGGAGATTCTTGGAGTCCCCGCTGCCCAGCAGAGCGCATTCAGCAGAGTAGTTCGTGGTTTGCCGCAAATTGCGCTGCGTGCCTCTAACTTGCAATCTGACCACTTTGTGGTTGAGATATCACGACGGAATGGATTGACCAATGACAATGGATCCATCTACGCCCCAAGATTTCCGAAGCCTCAGACTGAGGGATACTTTGTCCTTGTCTCCAGAGAAGGAACATTCGAAGAACTCGTCGCACTTAAGAGGGCGAGTTGGTCTTTGCAAGATACTGGGGGTTCTGTAAAGAGAGGCAGAAAAGCGCAGAAGATGGAAAGTCGTGTCAGGATCACGGTGCCGCCGTTGAAGACTGAGAACAAGGTTCACGTCTTCGTCGTGAGTGACGCGTATCCGGGCATGTCGTGGGAGTTGAAGGACGTTAGTGTTCCGGCGGCGCAGCCAGAGACGATCGCGATAGACGAAGGGGATGTTAAGAAGGCGAAAGAATGATACTGGTTGTATAGTTTCTGTGATCCTTTCGACAGAGCTTGAAGTAGACGCCGCAACGTTTCATCCCAGTAGATTATGCAAAATTGCCGACCACCTTCCTCCATGGCTGCAGATCGTGGAGCACGTACAACTCGGGTCTCTGATAATCCTGAAGGCATCTCTCGCGGCGCACAGGAACGATTGTTTCCTAACGATTGTTTCCTTTGGGCCAAGGGCTAATCTCGAGAGGATCCAGGCCCAAACCGCGTGGATCATGGGCTGGAAATGGCAAAGGGGGAGAAAGCACGAGCTAGGCAATTCTGGGTGCTTACTCAATAGCGCATAAGACGTCGCAGACATTTTCCACGCGCCAGGAGTTTCGCCAATGTTTGAAACCTCCGTCTCTCATACCCAATCGACGGCTGCTTGGTTCCTCGAGACAAACCAGAGACACTCAATGCAATACTCAGAGTCGCCGAGATGTCAAGGCCTAAGCTCATCTGCGGCTCTCCAGCGCCAAATATGCTTCGATACGTGAACACGGACTGTTCCCCTGTTGCTGTTGTGATATCCATCTTTTGTACCTCGCACATTCACTTTTCCCTACGCGCCCATAATCTACCCATTCACTGTCACTGTCGAACCCTGAGCTCTCATTGTGAACATATTCTTCTACTAACACTCGAAGCGCCTGCATCGTACTGCCTGAATGGGGTACGACCAACCTCCGTACGCAAACGAAGAATACCCAACTGACCAACACCTTCCATACCCACCTTCATTAGCCAGAACACATTCATCTTTCTCGCAAAGCAGCAGCAAAAAGAACCACCGCGTGATGGACTACCGACCACCTCACAGGCAGGCGAGAGCCATCCTCGAAAAAGCTCCAGCTCAGGAAACCGAATACATGGGCATGCTTTTACATCAAAGCCAAGTCATAGAGAAACGGCCATATTGGAACATTCTCACGGCAGCTTGCACCTGGATCCTCCTGGCAGGGTTCATCGTCTTGCCCGGTACATATACAAACTTTCAGAACTCCAGTGCCATCCAGGCCGCACAAAAAGATCAGAGCAATGTGGGGAACAAGATCCTGGCGTCCATTGCACACCTTGGCCTTTTGGCCGTTGCCAGCGTTCTATGTGGCCTAGGAATTTTGGGTATTATAGGATTGTGGCTGAAGTGGAGAGCAAACTATATCTGGTTGATCAACAAAGTGTTGCTGTAAGTACAGAGGCAACACTCCCACAACGAATACTGACAAAATGGCAGGCCTGCACTTCTAAATTCCGTCATGGGCTTGCTCTCTACTCTTGTCAACGTGTTGAGCAAACCTGACAAACACTTCAGTCCGATTGCTATAGGTATGACTTGGTTGCACGTTCATGCTTGCAATGACAAATGCTAATTGATATCAGCCACAACGTCGGTCACAGGTGGCCTTACATTGATCTTGAGCCTTATGTTTCTTTATTACAATAATTACTTGCTGGACGCGGTCAAAGAGGATCACAGGCGAGCTTATGGTGATCAGGACGCCAAAGACGCGATAAACAACAACAACAATGGACAGGCTGTGGTGGTTTGAGCAGTCTCATAGTATTACGTCGAAGTTAAACTGGAAGTGGCAGGATTTCCACTGTATCGCAATTTGTCGACTTTTCAGACCTGTTAATTCAATTGCCTTTCTGTCTCATTCCGCTCCTATTTCGTCGTCCCCATCACGCCCACAAAGGCATCAACAGGGACGCTCAGTTTCGATGGCAGCCGCCTTTCATTCAGTCGCTCCTGCTGCTCCTTTTCTCTTCCTAGTCGCTAGATTTAGTCTTCCTACTCACCCAGAATCTTTGTTCTTTTCCTTTCCTTGCCGTTTTTACGTTTACTCCCTATATTCATACCACTCATATCTTTACCACTGCTTCGTTATGCCTTTCTCCACCGCTGGTGCGCATCGTGCTCGTAGACGTCGACGCTCTCAGCGCCAGAGAAGAAATGTTTCATTTCCTCGCTCAAGGCACTCCCTTCGACACCACCAACTACGAGACCAACCCTCTGCTGACGTCGAGGATTGTTTTGATCTTTGTCAGACGCGAGGTCTACATCTAGACCCTGATACCAGAATTAGCGCTGCAGTTGGCTCGTCTGGTACGCGGCTATTTCGAACAACAATTATGGTGGCTATGCTGATGGTAATCCATAGGTAATCGATTCTCCATATTGGAAACCGTCGAACTCGGCAGTTCTCCATCCACCGAAACACCTCCGCAGTGTGATTTCTCTTTCTCCAAGCCCCTTCCGAAATTTGATCCACAAGTTTGTCATGCGGCGAATGATTCACCGCGATCGAGGTCCTCTCAGCGGTCGAAGATCACTGGTGGTTCAAGCGAACCAACTTGCGATGAAGGTGCATTCAATTCAAGCCTAACGTCTATACCCAGGACGCCGCCGTCCCTTCCTCGAGTTCGACTACCCGGCTCCTACCCGTCTGAGTCAGAGCACGCAAATCCTCAGCCTCAGCCCACGTCTCTGCAAGACTTTACCATCCCAAGTCCTCTGCTGTACCACAAAAGCAGCCGTGAGCAATTGTTCGGCCCTCAGGAAGACAACCACAGCTCGAGCAGCCTCAGATTCCTTCCTCTGAGTGGACGAGACCCTCCTGATTCTGACACTGACTTCGGAAGCTTTAAACTCGGCAGTCCGTTACAGCCACCTTGCGACACGCGCGAAACCCAATCCTCGAATGCTGCCGAGTTGAGTACATTCAGTCAGGAAGATATCTCGTTAGATCATGATCTAACATTCTATCAATGCACGCGGACATGCCTTCCGTTTCCATCGGAGTGGAATGAAAGATGCGCTGTTACAGTGGACCCACAGACAGAGCACCCCATCGTCACAACGACAAATACACTAAGAAAGAGACAGACACACGTCTATCCCGAGGACGTTGCTCTGACGCCGCCACCTACGCCGCCTTCTACGACCAGGATCACAGGACGGACTGTGCCGGCTACCAATGAACAGATCGATTTAGTGACTGCCACCGTCGTGAATGAATACGATTGGAGGGCTTGCAAAAATCGATTTGATGTAAATGCCCCTCTTCCTTCAACCCCATCGAGATCATATGAAGAGCCATCACACCGATTCTCAATCGGGACAATCAACAACGAATCTAACGAACGTACAAAGAGGAGGAGGACAGAGCCTTCCCTTCATTCTTCGCATGCACAGGAGGTCTCTCCGAAGGGCGACCATACTTCCGCCGCTCTATGGAAACCAGATCGAGCTCGATCAGATGAGATGAGCGCCCACGACCTTAAAGCAGAGCCTCAACTTTCATCCCCAAAAGTGAAGGAATGGTCCGAAAAAGTGCCCGTCTCCAATGATAATTCCCACTCTCGCTCCCAGTCCAAATTGAACCTCCTCCGGTCAAGGAAGCTAAGCAAGACTGGCACTGATTATGGGACATCTCGCTTTCACAACTCTCACACAATCCGGATAGATCCACCCAGAGCTACCGCAACATCTACACAATCGTCACTGCCATTACCCCTTCCAACAGCAACCGACCTAGCCCTCCAACCATCACCAGCCGTAAATCCACCCCCTAACTTCCCAAACCACTCTCCGCACACGATTGACACATATCCCACGCTTTTCCAGGACTTCGACACCATCGAGATCCAGGTTTGCCCGACAAGCGCGTGTACGGCTTTATTGCTGATCGCTCCTACACCGAAGAAGCTGGATTTGTACTGGGAGAGGTTGATGTCGCTCCGGTCGACCGCAGGGACGGGGCAAGATGAGCTTATCAGGAAAGGAGAGTTTATCGAGAGAATGCGTCGAAGGACTGCGGAGGATTTGGGGCTTGAGTTTGAGCACGGCCAGGATTGTGACTTTGGTGTAGGAGTGGTATTCCAGGGCGGAGAGGTCCAAGGGGGTTTGGAGGCGATGAAGAAGAAGAAGAAGATGAACGATGATACTGAAGCCGACACTGGGTTGCATCTACGTGGCGGCGCCAGCGCAGGGGGAAAGGGAAGCAAAGATGACGACGGAAAACAAGGCAATGGTGGATTTGCATCTGCCCAGGGGGGGGAGGAGGAGGTGGTGGTGGTGGATGAAGAGAGTGATGAGTGGGAAGACAGTTGGGTAGGAGAGGGTGAGGGTCTGGAGTTCTGGGTCTGACTTTGAGTCTGGTAGGAAGGGATGAGATTGAGCAAGCGTCGGAGGCCGTAGAGGTGATATCCTTAGGAAGTGTATGCACCGTATCCGTATTGCTGATGATATTGATGAAGTACGTTTTACGTCTTTGGATCCTGACATCTTCTTCCCCCCTCATCTGGCCCTTCCTTCATCTTGACCATCGACGTTGGCCCTTTGACTTTTGGACCCTGACCTCCCATTTCTCAACTCAAGGATATCCATCCCCAGTCAGTCAGTGGCCGCTATTTACTTTACAGTACCCCAAATGTTCCCACAAGCCTTGGAAAGAAAAAGCAACGACGGATTTTGATCCTGACCTCCCAGCCCTACCTACCTACCTTCCAAGGTGCCCAAGAAGGGGAACCTTGTCATGTTTGATTTAACGTACTAGTGGAAATCAGAACAGTAGTGCCCCCCCCCCCCAAAACCCCCCCCAACCATCACGAAAAGCTGCAAGGGAGGATCTCCGGATACCGGTAAGGTTGGGATTGGGGGTTTTTTCTGGCCCGGGATTCCGGGGTTCCTTCCTCCGTCTGCCGTTGGATGGAGGTGAGCGTTCTTCCGTTTGGATGATGAGCGAGTTGAGTTTTGGGGGGGGGGAATTATGGCATAGTTGGTGTGTCTTGGCCTGGTGTAACTAACAAGTGACCTGGTCTGATGTGATATGATAGGCCAAGGCTTTGGATCTTGGATAGAGAGAGTTGGGATTTGGAATTTGCGAAAAGTCTGCTGAGTGATTAGAGGTGGGTGTGTGTGTGTGTGTGTTCTTGGTCAATGCCAACCTTCCGGAGGAGGGAAATCGGGCCGGGGACCAGGAAGGTTTTTGCGTATGCGTAACCAACCGTGTGTTGTTGTGGTTCTTGCCAGTGCAGCAGTGTGGTGGTATATAGACTTGGGGAGACGTGGATCGGAATTGGGTTGGATTTAATATAACGTTGGTAAAACACGTCGAGTCAAGCAACTGAAACCGAGGTGAATATATATATATTTACAGGGCAGATTGCTCGTCGTGACCTCGTCTTGTCGACACCTCGAACGGGGAGGGGCAGGTGATTGTTCCTCCAAAGGGTGCGGGCTAATGTCCTCGAACGGTGTGATAAATGACTCGTTCGAGAGCAGATTATTTTGGGCATGTCGTTGAAGCGCAGACGGATTGATCAGTTTTTTTCCATTTTGATATTGCCATCAATTCATCCCTAATTAGATTATTTGACTGTATCTCGCTTCTCGATTCTAGATAAACACCGGCCTATTGAGGAGCGATGAGAATGTGCTGAAATCGTTACAGCCAAACATTAGACTTTAAAGTTGTCTCTGCAATGCGACGAGACAGAACTCGGTCAATCAATTTGCCGTGCTCCCGGTATATGTGGCCTTCCAGCTCTCGAAGAGCCCGTCGTTCCATCCGATAATTGCACCGCGGAGTCCAGAACTAGTCAGATGCGCATTGAATGCTTTTGTCCCGTTGACGTCCACCGCGACGGTCACACGCTCAGTAATACCCGGCGGTAGCATGGACGCATACTGGAGGCCATAGAAGAGGGTAATAGCCAACATCACAACACCGCAGATCATGGTCGTCCACGGCCTCTTCATCTTGACGGTGCGCCACTTGTCGGTACTGTCCACCTTATAGAGGATGAACAGGTCCACGATTTCGAAGGCCAGGCTCATGGCGGTGCCAATGATGGTGGCTGTCAGCCATTGGCGTTGCCATATACCTGGTATCTGAATACAGCCAATGCCCCTCGAGAGACTCTGGTTGATTTGATAGACGTGACAGTCTCCGTCGACGATAGCGACCCCGAAAGGTTGGAAGGTGGGCGAGCACCAGCTAACCAAGGGGGATTTTCCCGCCTTCCTCGCTCTAACGGCCGCAACAAGGCCTAATATTTGAAGGACGATAACGACAATGAAGAGAAGCGCGGAGGCGACTGCGGTGTATAGTGCGGGGTCTTGCCAGTTTTCAACCTGCTCGGCGACGGATGAGGCCTGGTGGTTGTCGGCATCCTTGGCTGAGGCGCCTGGAGGTGCACCTCGATTGTTGTCATTTCGAGCTTCATTCCCAACAATGGCAGTCTCGTTGCTGTTGGTGCCGGATGAGGCCTGGTGGTTGTCGGCATCATTGGCTGAGGCGCCTGGAGGTGCACCTTGATTGTTGTCAATTTGAGCTTCATTCCCAACAGGGGCATTCTCGTTATTATTGGTGCCGGCTTCTATCTCAGAAGTTGGCGCTATCTCCGTGAGCAGCAGGTCTTGCTGGACTGATCGGTCAGAACAAGGCTCTTCCGGTGGCGGATAGAAACACCTACCTATCTTCCTACGACCAAACCATCGACGCAGGTGGCGTAGTCGGTTCGTCCTGCCGGCCACCCGGCCCTCTGCATCTGTAGGATCAAACAAGAAGACCCTGCCTTGTATCCGCATAGGTCTTGTTTCGAGAGCCAGAAAGAAAATCTGGAGCATGCTCCCGGCATCGATGATCAGAATGAGTGGCGTCCAGACCAAGATTTGGCTCGCGGCAAAATTCGTTGAGATATATGCCTGCACGTACACGATGACGACGAAGAGGGTCGAGACTATGCACCAGGTCTGAACGATGTCCCACCGAGTAACCCGCACGACGACGACGGGGAGATGAACTATTATGGCGATCATGGTATACACCCAGGGCAGCAGTGCCGCACCTGTGTCGGGCCGAAGGTACGAGGTGATAGTGAAGCTTTTCAGAGCACTGCGGTCGACGGAGCCCCAGGTGTCCAGCGAACCGGCAATAGTAGCGTTGATGAGCTCTGGGCAGCCAGCCATGGCGACGGTGGTGTTTGGTCGGTGTGCTGAGATGGCATTGATATGGTTAGATATGGGGTGCTTCCGGAGGGAGGTCGGGGTATTTCATGTAATCCATACTGGGGGAGGCAGTACGGTGTCCATCGACTTCGTGACCCAGAGAGTGGGGTAGATGCGACAAAAAGCATGGCGGTCGCCATAAAAGCAGCACAGCCTCGCGACCTGGCAACCTGCCTACGACAACCTCCTACCGTAGACGGCCCGTCATTTGCTGTGGTTGATTCAGCCTCACGCGTGGCCGTGATGTAGGAGTCAACAGCACGGGGTAGAATGCGGACAAATCTAGGCTCGAGGTCCAAACCATGAAAGGAAGGGCAAGGTCCGCACATTGATGGCTGATGGCTGATAGCTGCTCCAGCTAGGATCATGATTCGCCTTCGAACCTTTGTCGCTGGACGGATGCGGGCATAGAGAAAGGACCGGAGCGAGCGAGCCGCCATGCCGCACCGCCAAGTTGCCCGATTGAGCTGTAGGGGAGGGTTGAGCGCTGGGGTCCCCTGTTCTTCTTATTCCTCAGTAGAGTGTCCTACTGGTAGCCTTGTTGTTTCGCAGTGCCAGCAAGAATACGGGACCCTCCAATCTCGATGAGTGTGGTCAAGGAGGAGATGGACGAGGGATGCCCGTGCCAAGGCCCCACAACCATCTGCTCTATCTGCATCGCTTGGCATTCCTGACTGCAGTGCGCGCTCCTCCATCCATCGTCTCCGCTGCCCGTATTCGAGCAGTGGGAGCTTCTTGTTGCCTGGCAGAACATCCAGTGGCATCCCCAGAGGCGAAGAAAGCCAGAATGATTAGCGCTGTAGAGGAGAGAGTGGGCCTCGTTGTGGAATTGATGGGGATGCCCAAGGCCATGCGGGACTTACACTCGCTCGAAAAGGGTCAACAATATGTTGTCAGTGCGGCCATTCGTGGCCGCGGTCCTTTAGGTTGAACAGCTTTACCAGTATGATGCGGCCGTTAGTCATGTCCACAAGGTTCGTTCCTCCTAGACCCATCCATGGACGTTCTCCCTCGTACCATGGGTGGCACGAACCTCAACTTTATGGCTCTTTGCGGCGTCTCGTTGTTTGGTACGCCCGGGCGTAGGCGCCCCTAGAACCCAAGATACCCGGATTCTTGTGCCCCTTCTCGTCGATTGCAAACGCCACCTCAGTCATCAGTTGGTGGCATGGCAAGGGAAAACCCAATTCCGCTCACGCGTAGCAGCCCGATCATGAGGATCAGGGATGGGAGTGTGTCGTCTTTCTCACAGGATTTGTGGGAGAATTAAAAGAGAGAGAAAATCATGGGTACCGTATTCAGAATGTTACGGAGACACAGCCAATTGGGAATTCAAAACAGTCCAATAACGATTGCTGCCTCCAGCTCAGGAGCACATACAGGGCAAAACAGGAGCCAACGCTGACGGAACGCACGGTCAACGCTTGTTTAGTCTTTTGTCAACTTGGAATGCTTTTGACAGGTTCGTTGTCATTCTTCCAGCTTGCGAGCTGCGGTATATGTATCAGAATGCTTGTGCAACCTTGCTCTCTGTGGGGGCGGCTGCTCCAAGCTCCAACCATTCAGGACTGGCTCGATCGTCTCGCGGGTCAGCAGCATGCGTTGCGTAGAATGAGGACTCGGGCGCCAGTGGAAGAAATCGAGTGTTGCTTTGCAGCGTCGGCGAGAGGAAAAGGCGAAATTCCCCGTGGCACACAGGGGAGAAAGCTTGAGGCTGACGAGCAAACGACGGAACGAATTCAGAGTCGACGGAGCGAGTAATTCCGATATACTGATATTGCCAGTTGTAGGACTAATTTCTATACATACCATGTCGATATAGCCAAGAGAGCCTGCATTATATCGTCAGATCTAACTTTTCTATCAAATTGAAAAATTAAATAGTTTAGAATTGAGAATATTTCTTTGTGATGCCATATAATTATTCCACGAGATCAGGCCCTTACCTACGTCACGCTATACTGTTGAAAAAGGTTGCTTTTATTGATCGTGTTGTACAGCACAGTTGAACTCCTTGTAATGTCTCCGAACACTACAATGCACTTTTCTACTACCTAATGTTGCCTATAAATGCGAATCTCGAACGTCGTTGTATCCGTGCCGATCCTGCTCTAAGTGAATCATCGGAAGAACCTTCCGAAGAAACCACAAAACTATCTATCATGCGTATCCTGTTGCCATCAGCCCTGCTATTCTCTACATCTCGCTATGCCATTCATCCGCGGTGAGCACTATCCCTCTAGGACCTGCTTTCGATGTGGTCGTGGCGGTGGTCGTCCTATCATAGCAGCCCCCGAAAAAGCCTGGATGGCCAGCATGAATCCGAGCTGGTCGTGGACGTGATGTTTGCGGGTCTACTAGGAAGCATTGCAGATGGTGCGCGTATAGCGGTTGCTGCTGTAGTCGTGGTTGGATCCTTGCGCCCAGACCAGCCTGTGGGTGGCAAGTCGTAGTGGTAGAGGTGCTTGACGAGGAGGTCGTTGAGGCGGTGGTTGTAATCTTGTCGAGGCATCCCCACCACCCAGGCGTCTGTAGAGCTGGATGAAATAGACGTTGACGTCTTGCTGTCCGAACCATTGCTCTCAACATACTTCCAATGGAAGCAATCAACACATTCGTCGTCTGGCACACATTTCGGAGGTTGCTTATACGCCTTGATCACTTGATCGATCACGAAGTGAATCTTTGTGATATCGGATTCCAGCTAGCCATCCAAGATGGCCGACAGTGTCGTAACTGGCCTTCCTCCGGTGTGCAGCAAAGGAGAGGAGAACGGCAAGAATGAGCAAGTATACGTTGTTGCTGAAGTTGAGCGAGAAGTTTACTCTTGCGTTTGAGTGAACTTGGGAACCATCGAATATTAGCAGTTTTACCTGATTCACGTCTTCATCCGGATCAGATGATTTCCGGCAGAATCTTTGAAGCTCATGTCTGACATCTTATACAGGGACCTTCATGATGCATGAGCTGTGTACGACACAGACGGTGGAGAAAGGCAACGTGATAACGTTATCGGCCGGCATACCAACCGGCCGTAACAGGGGGACTTCTTCTCAAGATTGGGGTCTTCGTATTCCGATGTCTTGTCTGCAGGCAGACAAGCCATCTGAAGAGCATCCATATAAGATGAGCCCGGTTTGCCCCTGAACTTCATCACTCCACTACGCTGCGTTTTCCTTCGCACAATCAATGCATCGACCTAGCCCGTCAATATACCTCAATTGACCACCAGCTTCCCGAACCTGAGCATCGTCACTACCACCAAGAACCCACGAGCGACGCAAACGTTTCATCCTAAACGTACCTATCCATCCATTGAGAAGACAAGCACCAACAATGTCGCGTCTCTTCCCCCACCCCGCCTACGCCGAAGACCAACCCCTCTCCCACACCATCCTAACAACCCACGTCCTCCACCGCGGCTTCCAACTCGGCTCCCTCCTCGGCGCCACAACGGGCCTCACCTACTCCACCTACCGCTACTTCCGCCCCAGCACACCCTCCTCCTCCCCCCCCCCCCCCCCCCCCCCCCCCCCCCCCCCCAACCCCCCCCCCCCCCCCCGGGAAACCCCCCCCCCCCCCCCCCCCCCCCCCCCACGGCGGCCCCCCCGCCCC
>JAABUK010002744.1_pt1 | contig 31072 bp, 32 predicted proteins | sample 5559141 | NCBI WGS metagenome assembly JAABUK01 (sample SAMN10711869, study PRJNA513367) | rock metagenome | isolation source: Antarctica rocks | place: Antarctica: Victoria Land, Pudding Butte nord | collected 2016-01-03
CATGTAAGCGTCAAACCGGAGCAGGCAAAGCGACACAGTGGTGCTCAAGTTAGCCAAAGCTCTCATGCTTACCCCAACGGACAGTAGCTCAGGCTTGGAGGCTGGCGATCCTTGTCCTAGACTGCTCAGCTCAGCAGACTGGTCAGCGCTCCACAGCTTGGTTCAAACCCTTGCCACAAAAGAGCAACAGGCAAGCAGTAGTAGACAATGGCTGTTGTCCTCTTCGTCAAAGTTTGCTTCCAATCTGCAAGTCAGCTTGTGATCCTGGCAAGCAACAGAGCTGAAACACTGCGACCAGCGATACAAGACACACGTGAACAACAACACGACCACGGGAACGACAACGAGAGATACGACAATTAGTACGACAACGAGATGTGAGGAACAAAGAAGCTGCTCAAAGTTTGTGAATTCAAACCACTTGGAAATGGCATTTAAAGGGCGGGCTTTGATCATGATTGGGGCACAGACGAGGGCTGCTCGGTCAAGATTGTTTGATAGCGCCCCAACCAAAGCAGAGAAACTTTTTACCGATCAGCCCTTGTCGGTGAAGAAATCTAAAAGCCCTTTGCAGGCACTTTGATTTCAAAGTACTTTCGCGCACTTTCTTTGCTCCTCAAAATTCATTGTCGTATCTCTCGTTGTCGTATCTCTCGTTGTCGTATTGATCCCGTGTTCGTATCGCTGTTCACCTGTGTCTTGTATCGTTGGTTCCAGTTTTGCAGCTGTGTGATTTGCCAGGATCACAAGCTGACTTGCAGATTGGAAGCAGATTTTCGCGAAGAGGACAACAGCCATCGTCTACTGCTCGCCCTGTTGCTCTCTTGTGGCAAGGGTTTGAACCAAGTTGTGGAGTGCTGACCAGTCTGCTGAGCTGAGCAGTCTAAGACAAGGATCGCCAGCCTCCAAGCCTGAGCTACTGTCCGTTGGGGTAAGCATGAGAGCTTTGGCTAACTTGAGCACCACTGTGTCGCTTTGCCTGCTCCGGTTTGACGCTTACATGCCGTGCAGGATGGCAGGTGCCAAACCTCCGTCACCACCCCGATGCAGCAGTGGTCGTGACGGAGGTTTGGCAGCTGTTTGTCAGCGAAGGCAGTGCAGCCTTTGGAGCAGTGGACACAGCCTTTGGAGCCTGGCACGGTGGACACAGCCTTTGTGGCCACAGCCTTTGTGGCCACAGCTTTTGGACACAGTCTTGTGGAGCATTGCGCAAGTGGAGAATTCAGGTGAGGATCAGGCCATACAACTCTGCAACATTTAATGACTTTGATTCATTCTTGCTGCAGGGCCCCAAAATACCTCCAAGACTCAAATGATACCCAAGACGTTGCGTAAATGCTTCCTTGGGTTGATGAGTGGGATGCGCTATGGCCACACGTCCACGTCGTGCATCCTGGGCAACGTTTGTAGCTGTGCACATTGTTGTACAGCTGCAAACGGCCGAGATGGCCATACTGGTTTGGTGTACCTGGTATACCAAACCAGTACAAATCACACATTCTGTGTTGATTCAACACTTTTATGTCAAGGAACAGATTTCTCGAAACTTGCACTGTGTTGTCGCCGAGCTGTGCTGCTCTGAGCTACGCTGTGTTGAGCTGTGCTACATCTGACTCATACACCTGTCCTTTCGAGCCAGGATGTTTGATGAGTCACAACTGGCTCCACACCCCAGACTGTAAGGTATAAAATGGAACAAATATATCTCACCTGGCTCAGCACAAGTGCACATTGCAGGCGCATGCCTGGTGGAGAGATGGAGGCGGTGGTGATAACACAGGACCACAAGCCCAACCTGGAGCAGCAGCGTGGGGCTGCCAGACTGGCACAGCAGCAGGTGTAGTGGGAGGAAGGGGTGGCCTACCTCTCCACGCACCCTCATGATGGGCAGCAGGTGCACAGGCTGGGGGTCTCCCGGTCCCTTGGGGACTTCAACCTCACTGGTAAAAATCCAATTTCCGCATGAACACCTGGCACAGCATTTATCGTTCCTCCTCATTATTTGGCTTTTGATGAGTCAGAACAAAGCAGAACTAGCACAGCTGAAGCAGAATGAGGCTGATCTGACTCCATAAGTCCCTTGGTCATGTGCAGCTGTGCGCGAGTGTGTGGCCTTCAGCATCCCTTGCTTTTGTCAATGTCAATCAGATCAATGAGCTATGCAGCACCCAAAGCACTGCTCAACCTAGCAAGCAACTAAGCAGCCGCCCAAACAATTCATCAACAGTAATGCCTGTTGTCATTCATGTTCCGTCGTCATCAATATTGAAGGAGTTAGCAGACAACGCCAGAAGCACCCAACATGCACTAAGATGCACGCACAGATTAGGATGCTTATCATACATGCCATGCAGGTCTGAAGACCACACGCGAGGTTTCACCTGGGCAGCATGTCTTTGGGGGACCCCTGATCAGCGCCCCCCAGCTTCACCAGTACCCTCTGCAGCATGGGGATCTTGGCCAGTGATGGCCTGTGGGACAAGGTTGACTCCAAGGCAGCTGTCAAAGAAGCCAGAAGGCATCTGGCCCTGGAGGGCACAACACCAGCCTCTTGTGCCCAAGCTCTGGTGAGTTCTACTCAGTAGAGGTCTTCGACTGGTTTAAGTCAGCCCTCAATGCTGGATGCACTCAGCAGCTTTTGCCGGCTGACAAAAGAACTCATCAAAGATTGCTGGTCCAAGTCAGTAATTCAGCTAGCACGTGGTGATTGATACCGGTTTGTTTTATGATCATCCCTCGAAGCTAACGTCATCTACCCCGAAGCTGGATTAAGTCAGCATGCGCTGGCTGAGTAGAAGCATGCCGACAGGGTTCACTTTAGTCATTGTCAACTGTTGACTTTGATCAGTACCGACTAGCCGATTACAATCATCATACTATGAGAACCTCGGGAATCTTGGGAAGCTTGGGACATTGTATTACATGTAAAATGGTCACCATTTGGGCATAGAATGCGTGCTGGATGGACATTGTATAGCTGATGTACACACATGTATGCATGCTTGGTCAATGCAGTGGCTGTTGGCAAGAAGCAACACTAGGCCAGCTCATGTCACTACCAACACTACATCAGTGGTACATCAGTTTGTTGCACATCTGATGTAGTGGAGGTTGTGGCATGGGACACAATGGCCATCTTCCTAGCTGGCCTAGTGTTGCTTTAAGAAGATCTTGCCTCGAGGAAGTTCAAGCATCAAGCAAGGGTTTGCATTTGCTTATTAATAGCAACATGATCAGATTTCTGCTTGTTATGAGATGGCACCAAACCAAGAGATCTCAAAGCTTACCAAAGTACCAAGAGTGGATGCCAGATGCAGGCCTACATCAACATGTGGTGTATGCACTACTTGCAACAATACGAACTCAGAGTGTCCTTCACCTCCTTGTCAGCATGCTTGGCACCTCTCCCATGCGCCTTTGCATGCCACTGCTGTGTTTGGGGAATGACAACTCCCATTGGTTTCCCAATGGTTTTGCTGTAGCTGGTTGCATTTGCGCTGCTCCAATGTGTGAGACTACATGCATCATCCATGTGTATGTTATGTATTGTTATCAACTATGCAATGTCAAATCAGTGCAGGCGTACAGGTCTCTAAGCAGTGTTTGAGAGTTGCCTTGCAAACTGCAGGTTCAACTTGCTGTTGCGGCAAGCTCTACGGATAACATCACAGTCCTCATGGCTCAGCTTAGAGATGTCAGCAAGGCACAGGCAAGTCAGGAAGTAAGGCCACAGCGCTTGCAATTTCATGACAGCAAGTTGCAAGGAGCTAGGCATTAGTGGGCATGTGTCGGACCAGAGAGTAGACTGTGACACATTGTGAGCATTCAGCAGTCTAGGGTAGACTGTGATACATTGTGAGCATCCAGCAGTCTAGGGTATATGTATCCATTCTCATGTGATAGATCCTGCATGTAGGGATAGGGTATTGATCCCAGATTTCTTAGGTGACTGCTCATTGGTGGAGCCTTAGCAGCCTTCATCAAGACTTGACACACACAAAACAATTCGTTGTTGCTAAGTCTTGGCATCACAACCACGCCTTTTGGCTGTGCACCTCGCATTGTAACTATCGCACCCACTTATATTGCCTGTTTTCATGTGGAACGACGTTGCTGCCTGTTTTTCATGCTACCAAATGCCCATGTGGGTTCATGATGCAAGTTGGCGAGCCTCATTTTGCTGTGCACACAGCAGACAAGTCCTGCAATTTCACAGCCAATGGCACCGCCTTTAAGGCGTCTGTGGCAGCCAAGGGCGTCAAGGTGACAGTGAAAGCTCATGCCGCTGGCATGCCATGTGGACCTCATGATGAAATCCCAGAAGGTTTCACTGCTTCTGCTGGGCCCTTCTTGTGCAGACTACTGTCATTGTCAGTGAAGCACTATGGGCAGTGCATGCTAGTTTGACTGACAACACGGCTGCTGCTGATGCACTGTGTCATGGCTCAGCGCACATCACGCATGTCCACTGCAGGCAGGCGAATGCCCCCAGTATGCTGCAGATGCAACTGTGCATGTGAATGCCCCTTGCACTCATCATCAAAACGGCGCTCCTTGAGCACTTCAGAAAGTATGTCACTGTTGTTGCACTAGAGCCGGTCACACCTGCAGTTGACCCCAACAGCCTGCAGGATGACAGGAGCGTGACAGATGACAGGTCTCTAAGCCAGTATGCATGCACTGCAGGTCACAGCAGGTCAGCACTCAGCCTTTAGTCTGTCAGCCACTGTATGAGAGAGGCAGAGTCTTGAATGGATGTAGCAGACCCAAAGCACTTGGCACAGCAGGTGTTGACCACAGCTTTGGCAACCATTGCGAGCTCAGCTTAGCAGTCACACGGTATGGCATGTTGCAGTCAAACTTTATGCAATGTACTGAACATGCTACAGCTATGTCAATCCCATTTGTATGTGCACTTGTATGTACAAGCTTGCTTTATGACATCAAGAGCTCTCAGTCTTCAGATGTTGTGCTGCCACTGGAGCCTGAGCATTTGTCATGTCTGTCTTGCTAATATTTACTGTCCAACTTTGCAGACATAGTTACTGAATGCTCAAACGCTTAGTACGCAGTCAACGCAAACTTGAACAATATTACTTGTTGCCAACCAATGCACCTGCAAAATATTTGCATTGGTACTAATATCTCATCATTCTCATCAGGTGGTGACTCGAAAAACTGACTGCGATGCTCTGGTTTGCAGGGTGTGTGACAGAGCACCTCAGGGTATTGTACAATATGTGAAGCAGAAAAGAATTGCGTCAACGGTCATCTCCAATGGCATTGACAGCGCAGATTGCCTTAGGCTGTCACCTCCCTTCCCGTGAGCGGATTTACTCGAATTGCAGGGTGAACAAAGAGCGAATCAGATTGAAAACGAGTATGAGCGTTACGCATTTCAAAGCACACGTCAACTCGTGCAGGACCTGGTTTGATCCACGGCAAATATTAAGCGTGGACCTGAACGTGGACATGAGGACTGACTTATGAGCCAAGTTCAAGTGTAGTCCATGTATGTTGTGTAAGCCCACATACTTTGCACAGTCACTGTTCATGCAACTAGCATAATTTGCACGTGATCCGCGTTCATGCATGCAGCGAACGTGCCACGTGAAAGGCGCCTTGCCGGCAGCCTTGGCAAGTTTGCGATTAGCTATAATGTCACGGTACTAATTCGGGAAGTCTTGGATCCATCTTCAGATGCGATTGAGCTACGCGTAGGGTGGACCCTACAATGCGAATGACATCAGGCCACACCGCGTTGCAGTTGGCGTTTGACATCGGCTATCATGTCACCTCGCGTCATCGCTGCTGAATTCAGAGCTGGGAGATGACGTTGTGATCAACTGCCCGTTCATGTGTTGAAGTACGACACACCAGGGCTTGGTGTAATATTGAACCACAACAGACTGGACCGGTGGCAGCCCTCGATGCCTGCCTCAGTGCCGCGGGACGCGCCCGCCATCGCATGCACATCGCAAGTTGCCTAAAGCGTACGCAGGGCCACGCGCATGAGGCAGCTGATCCTCCACACATCTCTTCTCGATTCATCACGTCCCCATCGGTCTACTGTTCGACAGGTATGAGCGTTTTCGCCTTGCTGCTGGCGGGGTGGCACCCAGCTGCCCACCTCTGCACGTCTTGCATTTGAAATATACGGCTGCTCGCATCGGCTGCTGTCACTGTCACAGTCTCTCTGAGATCTCTGAGCGGCAGCTTACGTCTGCAGGCAGAGCAGTCAAGGACACCCACTGCAAGCTACCAAGCAAGCCTGAGCTGCCAGAATGCACCGTATCAGTCCAGTCCACCCTGGATCTCGTGCAGCTAGCGAACACCAGCAAATTCAAGTATCTTGATCACTTGCCAAAGCAGCTCCTGAACAACGTCGACGTTGCCTTGGTGGTCGAAAGCTTGGTCTTGCCAGCTCACAGCGTCATCTTGATGGCAGCGTCCACAGTATTCAGCGAGATACTCGCCGCACAGATGACCAGAAGCTCCGAAGCTCAGCGTTGGAAGGCATCATGGTGGGCGAAAACCGGGACTGTGTGCAGACTGCCTTAGAGTACATCTACAAGCGCTGCTCACTGAGCAAAGGATCTCCACAGATCAGCACAACAGCAGAGGCTAAACACCTCGTCAAATTTGGGAGGAAGTACAACGTTCAGGTACTGCTAGACGAGAGCGATACTTTCATGTGCAGATGGCTCAGATCCAACTTTGAGATTCTGGAGTGCTTCAAGGGCAGCAAAGGTTCAGCTGTGGCCAATGCAAGTGCTGTAGAGAGAGCTGCAATTGTAGTGGAGTGGGCTGTCATTGCAGAGGACAAAAGCCTGTTTTGTAGCCTAGCCTACTGTGAGTCTTGGATTGTGCGCAATTTCATCAGATTTCCTGGCGCTCACAATGAGCTGTGCCGTCTGAGCAAGGAGAGCATGCTGAGAATCATGAAGGACCTGCCTGGTTTATGCTGCCACAACTGCTGACATGTATACTTGCTGTACAATAGAACATTACCTATATCATGCGGTCAGAATGCATCTGAGTTCAAACAGCTTGTTATGTACTGCTGTGGGCCTGTTTAGTGTCAAATGGACAGTAAACTGCTTTTATTGCTGCTGTTGTTGTCAGCACCACTATTGGACACTGTCAATATGAAGCGTGTTACACAGATTAATAGTATGGACGAAAATATCCAAAATCCCATGGACCACTGCCTTGTCTTAAAGCATGCACATCCTGAACTATACAGTGTGAGACATAATTCTGTCACCACCAAAGATCTGTCAAGCTTGCAATCCAATTCCATAAACATTCTCCTTCTCATCATGCGCAAACTGCATGTTTGCTACATTGTCATCTGGCTGGTCTTTGACTTCTCTGTACGCTACTGACTGAGCAGGGATATTGACCACATGACACTGAACAGCGTTCAGGTTGACTGTAGACCGAAGTGCATCTGAACTCATCACACTTGCTGGTGCTTGTCGCACCAATGTCTGTTGCAGCTGTACATCACCAGATTTACAGCTGGGCTGACTGGACTTTGGCTGAGGGGGGGCATAATGCTGTTGTACATGCTGTGCTCTTTGCAAAGTATGACACGCCTCAGACTGGACCCTGGAATGCTGTGTCAGCTTGCTACCTGCAGCTGCCTTGTTGTCAGCAGCTGAGAAACAAGGAGCTGACTCAGTAGCTGAAGTAGCTTGTGCTGCTGACCCATCTGCTCTTGAGCAGTGAGCAGCTGAACTCTGAGCAGCTTCAAAGCTGGTGGCTGATGTCTGAGCAGATACGGCAGCATGTGACTGAGTCTTGAGTCTCTTGGCAGAAGGGATGGCAGGAGGTGAGATGAAGAAGTCACGGATGGAGCGCTGCTGCTTTCTGCTGGAGGTCAACACTGTGCTGGGTGCTGCACCTCCTGTCAGCAGCTCCTGGTCCTACATGCACACACAGATGATCGTGCAAGGCAAACAGAAACACTGCTGGTGCAGACACTCAAAGAGCAGAAGAAGGTGTATTGTCCCTTGTAGTTTCTGAGCAGACTTGAAATCTGTGCAAGCAAAGCGCCAACACAATCCCAGAGCAAAGCACCGTGCAATCATTGTCATTTCAGCAATTTGTCCTGATTTATGCTGAGATGGCCATCATACTGTCACAAGGGCGAGGCTGTCATCAGTGAACGGCTCTGATGCAGAAATAAACAAATACAGCTGTTAGCTTCAACGCTGTCCGGTATCACTGGCAAGCAGGCAGTGCTGGTGGCATACCTTGGGCTGTGAGTGAGGGGTGAAAGGAGTGCCTGGGTCCCTACTTCTTGCCCCTGTTACCTTGACAGAGCTGCTGGGTGCAGCTGGCGCTCCCAGCCATGACTGCACGATGCCAGATGAGCAGCCTGCAAATCGATGATGTTTGGGCAAGGGACATAGTCTGTACTGCAACGTGCGAGAGAGATGAAGGGAGAGGTTTTAAGCAAAGAGCCATTTACAGCCCAATGCAGCACAGACAGCTGGCAAGTGCAAACACTGCTTGGGGCAAAGTGCAAAATCTGAAGGGCAAATGGCAACTGCAGGGCACACACAGATGGCAGAAGCAACATGTTGCAGGACAGCAGGCACGACTTGTAAAGCGAAGCCAGTTGTGAAGAGAGCTTGCTGTATACAGCCATACGGGTGAGCACAGCACAAGTCATTGATGGCAGCACAGCAGAGGGTTGCTGTCAACACTAAAATGCATCAAGAGACAACAGCAAAAGTCATAGCGTTAAATGGTGACAAACAGCGTCATCACTCACCTGCTGTGCTCTCAGGCATGTTTTCTCTGTTCTGAGCTGCAGCAAAAGCTGCTCTGTTCTCTGACAAAGGTTGGGGTGAGGGCTGCGGTGAGCCTGCAGGGGTGCTAGGGGTGGGTGACTGCAGCCAATCTGTTGTGACCAGCCCCACTGGCTGGTCCTCTTCTTCCTGCAATTTCACATGTCACATGACTGGACACATGACATAGACACATGACTGGACATTACTTGCAGTGCTGCAAGGCCTTGCACTGGCACTTGAGATTCCCATTAGTCACCATGCCATTAGTCAGTGCTCAAGCGCCAGAAGCATGATCATGCCTGCACAGCTGTGAGGAGGGCCCACAGTCCAACATGATGCAAAAAGCGTAGATACATGAGGTGAGAAATACACAGGAAGAAAAACCAAGCTAGCTGTTGCTTGGTCATGGCACCAACATTACTACCAAAACGATTGTCAAGAGGCAGACAGAAAGCAGAAAGCATCATGCAGAGCATGAGGAGGCTGTACCTGAGGGGCAGTTCTGGGAGCAATTTTTGGGGCAGGAGGCCAGGGCCGTTGCACGCTCCACAGCTTCACGGTGGCATCGTCCCCGCATGTGGCAATGCTGTGAGGGTCTGTTGGACACCACGCTACAGCTGTCACCTCTCGCTCATGCCCTTGTAGCACGTAGGGCTTGGCCTGAGGCGTGTCCACCTGCACGGCAGCTCAAACACTGATCACAAAAGGCCGTTTCAGGGAAGCTTGACACATCCTCAAAAGCACACAAAAAACCTCATCACCCAGAAAGATCTTTTTTGGCATTTCAGCAGCAGCTGGACTCCTGGACATAATCACACATGGTCATGTTGACCCATGAACACCCGTTTGCGTACTTCACAAATTGTTGATGCGTGTCAGTATTGGCACTGCCAGACATTGGCACACCAAGAAAACAGGTGCGTGTTCTGACTTCAACCGCCCCCACATGCATCTACAACAAAAATGAGAAGACATTTGTCAAATGCAGCGGTGTACAGGTCATAGCCATGTATCACGAACATGACATTTACAAAAGACAATGCAACAACAGTATAGTTAACAATAACCATGAAAGGGCTTGCCTGCCAGATGTAGGCGTTCTTGTCAGAGGAGCCAGACAGGATGTGCGTCCCATCTGGGCTGAAGCATGCCTTGATGAAGAAGGATGACATGACATGACCCGTGAAGGCTGCTGTGGGGCCAATGAGTGGCCTCAAGGTGTCGTACAGATAGTGCACACTGTTGTCTACACTCACCAGCAGCCTAGAGCCTGCACATGCACACCTTGATTGATTAAGTGACACACGTTGACAAAGTACCATACGTTGACAAAGTACCACACTAAGCCCTTAAGCACAACACATCTTGCTGTTAACATATGTTGAGATTGCAGCAGCCTGACTGACCAGAAGCCTCAGGGTGATGTACAGATAGTGCACGCTGTTGGCTACACTCACAGGCAGCCTAGCGCCTGTACATGAGCACACCTTCCTGTCAGCATGTGATGACAAGGCAGCACTAAGAAGAGACTCTACGCTGGTTCATACCTAAAGGGTGTCAGAATACACCAGCGTTGATAAGTACTATGCCATGCACAGGACCTGTACGTCTACTTTTGTCTGCTTTGTTCAGTCCTGGCCGCTGCAGCTTGGTGCCATCTGTAGTTGCAACCTCAATACACCCATGTCAAAAATGTGAGGGAACTGTTCCTGTACCTTTTGTACTGCAGATTTTGTAGGGATCACATGGAGTCTTTTGACAAAAGACCACGGGACTGTCATCTTGCAGAGCTTGATCCAGCTTGTATCACTGATATTATGACATGACTGAATGTGCATATGGCTCATGCATGCAGAGCATTGCTGCAAAGCTGAGCTCTCCAATGAAGAACCAGCGCTTGGCACAAATGTACACATGGGATTCAAGCATACCCAGGGGGTCTTGGGCTAGGCATGTGATGCCATGGGGGTGCTTGGACCTGGACATGGATGGCACCTCCATCATGGACTTCACCTACAGCCACAGACAGAGCCCAGCTGAATGCAGTGCCCCATTGCACTAATTCAGAAGGCAAAATAATGCAACAAAGACTGAAGGGTTTTATGACCTGCTGCATGCTTTGCTGGCTGTATCCAAACTGCAAACACAAGTTTCGCAAGAAGATGTGCCATCTGCGTCATAATGTTGTCGACAAATTCACAGCGTTTGGCCTAGTGTATACACATCTGGCCAGTATATGCTCATGACACTTTCAGATAGTCAAGCACAAGATTCACAGCTGCTCTGCTAACAGGCTGCCATGCATGTGCATTGTATATACATTTCCGCCTGAGAGGCAAAACTGAAAGTGGGTGGGGCATGGGCTACCTTGGATCTGATCTTGGGGGTTGGGGTGAGGACTGGTTGGGCTGCCCCAGGGGGAGGGGCACTGAGCTGCCAGCTGGGCTTGTCTGTCTTCCTCATATCCCAGAACTTCACCATGCCATCCCCGGCACCTGAGAAAGAAACATACAACATTGAGAAGCACCAAAAAATAGTTAAACATGCAGAGCTTTTGCTCTTCACAAATCCTTATTAGCCTATACATACATGCATGTTTGCATGGCCTTGTCCTCATGTAACACAGGAAGACAATATGAGCCATTCACATGTATTTCCCAGCCTGACGCCCTACAGTCAGCAACACACTTCAGAAGTCACCGTACCCTTTCAAAGCCTCTATGTACACAAAACCTGCTTGAACACGGTTTCATTGATGCTGTGATTGCAGGACACATGTGCTCAGCTGCTCCTTGACCGTCACGGTAAAACGACAAGCAAGATATGACAGGTCAATGCCTTAGCTTCTGCGGCAGCATGGCATGCAGTTGTGCTGATGTAGGTTGGACCTACCAGCGCTGGCCAGGACCTGCCCTTCATGCAGGAACACAGCTGAGGTCACGCTCTGCTTACTCTCCACCTGCCAACACAAAGCTAAAAGCGTCAGTTGCAGTGAACGCCATGGGCCCTGCAGTCTTTTGAGTAGTTGACATGGAAGTTATACTCAGCATGCAAAGCACAAGCATTGTAAGCATGTCTGTGTTGGTCCTAGTCATGATGGTGCAAGATCAGGTGTGTGCTTGCCATAGTGCTTTGCCATGACTCAACAATGATGGCTTTCTACTTACAATCACAAGGCTCAAGAGCAAAAGGATGCCACAGATGCTGTTTAGTGATACGGTGAGTCCCCTGCACAGGATCTGTGCACCACATGCATCCAATGATACTGCTGGTACAGCATAGCTTGAGTCATGGTTGTGCAGTGGTAAGCTTACACGCAGTAAGTCATGCAGCAGTGGAAGCACGCTGCAACAAGCTGCCTGTACCTGCAGCTGACAAATGCAACTTGTCCACCTGTATGCTGTATGGCTTGGCCTGAGCATACCTGTTTCCTCCTTTTGCGCGCACTCTCTGCAGTGTTGTTGACATACTTGTGGGCGTCCTCTATGACCATGACTGGTGAGTTGACGGCCACTCCTCTGTCAGCATCCCATCTAGCTGCTTCTCTGCAATCCCATACCATCAAAGCCCCGTCCCTGGCACCTGCACATGTGATCAGCTGACTGAATAGGTGTAGCGCTGTTCAAACAGGGTTGGATTATGTGCATACCTGATTGTTTGTGTCAGACCTTGAATCACCATTGCAATCGAGACACTGCATCAGCAACGGGTGCAGCCTTGATGCCTGTGTCGCATTTACATTGTCTTGCATGAGGCCAGTAGATGTTTGAGCTGCATCTGCAGAGAATGGTGTACAGATGCCATACAGCACTTCTGTGTAGGCATCGCTTGATGAGTGTCTATGTATGTAAGTCATGTTGTGACAATAGAAATGCGTTTATGAAGCATCTGTCAGGCCGCCAAAGAAAGCAAACAGCACAGCAGTATTGCAATTGCTGACAGATTAGAACGCAAATACACTCTGCCAATCTAGCTTGACACAGTAGTACAGACACGCACACCCTAAATGTCTTTGCAAAGCATGTGCTGTACTGGTGTGCACAAGCTAGATGTCCCATTAATGAGTGTTGTGTCATACCCAGGCAGTCTGTTGCAATGCACACATGCTGGACCACTGGACGTTCTGCCTAAAATGCATCAGAGCATTGCACAGGTTGCAGGCACACTAGTGGTGTAGGCAGTACTCAGGGGTCACCTGAAGCAAAGACATCTGGGCAGGCAGGCTTGGTGCACACACACTTGACAGACCCGTGGTGTCCCTTGAAAACCCCCAGGCAGCCTGCTCTACCGGTGTCCCACATGGCCAAGGTCTGGTCTCCAGATGCCGTCAAGATGCGGGTGTCATCCTGCAAAATATAGCTATCAAAGAGTATTTTCACTATCTTCAATGGTGTTCACTGTCCTGTTGTGAAGATCTCAAGCAGGTGGGTCCAAGGAGTGTGGCCTGACTGGCAGCTTTAGCACATGCAGCATCAGCACATGCAGCATCAGTACAAGCGCAAGCAGCATGCATACAGAGCGTGTGCAAAGCTAGGCTATGCAGCTTGCAACAACATGCCTGCAAGATGTCATATGCAGATACAACAGTTTCAAATACCGTTTTCATGACTTCAGTCAGGTGCAAGCCCTTGCATGCTCACCTTGCACCAGGCCAAGTCAAAGATGGCATTGTGGTGCGCCAACCACTGTGCCGGGGTGCCATTCTCATCATGCAAGCCTCTAGGCAAGGCTGCAGTAGTGTCAAGAATGGAGACATACCCTTCCTCGTCTGCCACCGCAAGGTACTTGCGGTTGTTCAGAATCTGCATTGTATGTACCGTGGAAACAATGATACGTACAGTAGTGTGCACATCCAGAGACGCAAGTCAACAGACATGCTTTGTGATTTGCAGGTGCTGCAGATGTATCATGCCGTCAGCAGCAGCGTGTGTGTCAGCACGCTTTGTGCTGTGAAGCCTGGAAGTAACTCACAACGTGGAAGCCAGAACAGGCACACCAACCTGACTATACTCTATGGCAAATGGCGGTGTACCCACTCCATGAGGATGCACCAGAACTGTGCCTGCTAAGTGACCTTCACAGCTGAACTCATCTAGCCATGGTTGGTGTAAGACTGCAATAGCGCGCTTGGCATCAGTTATTGCTTTGAGTTAAAGCCAGACTGTACACAAATAGTATGCGTGTGGTTGCGCAACAAGAGCACCTTGACGGCCGTGGATGCAACGATCTGTTATGGCTGTGGCGAGATTAGGACGTCTGCTCCGCTGCGCGTGCACCATCGTACCAAGCAGTGAAATCAGTCGGCTAGGCGATCTGATTCGCCTGTAGTGGTCGAGGCATAGTAAGCACTTGTGCTTGCCCCATTCACGCGTGAGCTTGTGTATGCTGTTGTTGTTGCGCGATGAACGCGAGACTTCATAAGGACTCGGGCATGCCGTGCTTTGCATGTCAGGTATTGTTTACTGTAGCTGTTAATTCAACCGTTTAAACCACTTCTTCACCGTGAGATCCTCCCCAACTCCTAAAATCAATGAGTCTGATAACACGTGCAGACGCAGAGCTTGAAATTGCCTGACAAACAGAGAGTCACCACCAGATAACACTACTGTTTTCTTAGTGGTATGAATCCGATGATCAGTTCCCGAAACTGCACTCTTCAGCAAAGCTCGGTAAACTGTCGGGATCAGTGTGTACATAGAGAGTGTCACTGTAAAATATATCGGCAAGTATGCATGAGTTTCATATGCATGTTCGTAGTATTGCATTACTGTTTGACTCAATTTGCCTAACGTCAGCAGACATGTCTTGCGCATTTCCATGCACTGTGTGTGCCTATTGTGCAGCCACATCCAGATTTGGAGCTGCAAAAGCAAGACAGCGCTAGCAGACAATGTCTAACCGTACTCAGTACTACTACGGTATACGGCAGTTGCTCATGGCCTATAGCCCTCAAATCATATGTTCAGCTCCGAAACCAAACAAAAGCTCTTACACAAAAAAAAAGTGAATGGACGGGCATTACTGATGAGCTGGTGCATGAAACGCATGCAGGTCTGTGCCCAACAACCAACTGGACTCATGCATTTGAGCCACCCTGGTTTTGTCCAGTTCATAATCACTTGAAAACACCTGCTTTTGTAAGCACGTCCTCCAGACCATTCAGAGCTCGCATGTCACTTGCAGGCGGCCTGAATGGTGCTTCAGGCTTCCTGTTGAACAAGCGAGCAAACACATTCTGTGACTGTTGCGGCTGTGGGTCTGCTGCCTGTGTTGGTTGATCACTCTGCATGTCCCACAGGAACTGGAAAGCTTGCCTGCAAGCATAGCATTCTGACTCAGCATGCTACAAACTGTGTCATGTCAGTGACCCCTCAGAAATATAGACTGCAAATGCAATTTTGCATCATTTGTATTGCATTTGCATCATGAACCTAAAAAAAGGTGAGCAATTTTGACAATCGCGCTGGTGGGTCCCAAAGCACATAGCCTGCAAAGAAAAGATGAATACAGGGGATACATGCAGGCGATGCTTACAATAGATACTTCACGCCCTTGTACAGACTAGCTCTTATAGCTGCATGTGTAGCGAAAGTGATGTGCTTCATGGAATCAGTTTGGTTTTTGAGGAATCCTGTGTGTTGCTGACCACAGCAAGCCTATAGAGCCTGGGCAGCTCGATGTTATACTTGGCTTCTCATCAAAGTGACGCCAAAAGGCATGGTCTTTTATTTACTTTTCTTTTTTTGGTCTTTTCTGAGCCTGCAGAGTGCATACCTGAAGTCCTTTGGCCCAGCAGCTACAGGAGCTTCAAAATGGGCGGGAATGACTCGCTTGAAGCTCCATCCATTCACCACCTTATCTACCCACTCTCGTGCTCCATCAGGGTTCTTGCTGTAAACTAGGGTCTGAAGCACTGGGGAGACCACCAGCCTTTCTGAGAGAGCTTGAAAACTGGCCTCAGGGTTGAGCAGGTTGCCGGGGACAAAGTACAAAATTCGGAGCGCCATTCGCTTCCAACCTGGCACCGCAGTGAAGTCTGGTCAGACACACTACGGTGCTGTATGTATATGCCTTGGCTCAAACATGAGCAGCAGCTCGGATGAAAGCTTTGCAGCTACAAGCCTTCCAAATTGTAACTGCATTCTGCTCAATGATTCTGTACAATCCCTTGAGAGGTACTCGTCAGATTTGCAGAGTTGGATGCAGTTCAAGACAGTAAGCATGCACCAGCTGCAAGCTTATACTGTGCACCTCTTCAGCACTTATGACATTTGTGACAGTGTAGCACACTACATTTGAATGCGCGTGCAGCAACACTCCTGGCGTGACGCAGTACGATTAGCAATGACCTACGCTCCTCATAGCGCAGATGAGGCTAAAACGCATACTCACCAAGTTGGACTTGAGCTTCTTGCGACTGCACCGGCTGCTCCATCTGACCATCCAGAAACTTCTCCTTGAAGCCTCGTTCATCATCCAGGCTGCTCAGCCCCCTTATCAACCCTGCAGTTGGCCAAACATAAAATATAACTTTCCCTGATATCTTTTTCTTCTCTACCATTACTATCACAATATTGACACAAAACTAGCAGATCTTGTGCTGCAATCCATTGCAAGGCTTCTGCGCCCTGTCTAGCTTGGTTGTCAAATCACACGCTTGGGATTTTAAGCATGCAAAGGGGGTCTGGTGTGCAGTTTGACTAGATGGAGTTTTGTCTAGCAAAGTACATGCCAACATGCTCAAGCAGGACACCCAACAAGACTCACAAACTGCACACTTTGTCCCTTACGCCAAACATTTTGGGGGGAAAGAACTGACAGACAGTCCAAGTTTGCAGGCTGCCCAAGCTGCCAAGCAAGAAAGTATGCAGTGTGCTCAAAAGCTTGGACACAGACAAAAGGTAGTGTCAGCGAGGTTTGACTGTGACAGCTTGCCTGGTAGGGGTGACCCTGCTTCTAGCAAATTGGAGGTCCTGACAACTTGTGGAGGTGTAGGGGGAACGCATACCACAGCATCTGTCAGAATCAGTGTTTTGGACTGTTTGTGCAGGAACACAATTTCCACATAAGGTCCCACTCCAGCTGACGCGCCGCCTGCAGCAGCAAGCACCCTGTCAGGTCTGCAAACTCAGACAGCATCAGCCGCTGTTGGCCTATCATTATTTTGCATAGGAACCAGGGTCACAAGTTGGGCCAATGTGAACTCTGTTTGTGTGTGACAAATGCATGGAGTAGATTGATGAACAACAGTGCTTTGACCATGCATGTCAGGCATGCAGCACATGACTCTCCAGAAAAGCTTGCTGCACAGCATTTCCTGCTAAATGTCATATTCAGCTGTGGAATGCATACAGCATACTGCAAATGCTGCTGTTTTGTCATGCAACAGACAACCATTTGACACCAAGGCACTCTTGACAGCTTCACCTATAGCTGAGATGAAGATTTTGTGCTCTAGCTCATCACTCCAGGGCAGCTCTTGGTCATCCTCTGTGATGGTGCCTCCGGTGGGGAAGATACCAAGGAACTGTGGCGGCAATGGCAGAGGCCAACTCCACTGCCTGTACAGCAGAAGACAACATGAACAACAGAAATGAGGGCATCAGGTGACAACCAACAGGAATGAGGGCACCAGACACTTGTAAAGGTAGATGAACATAGATGACGCTTTGTCAGGCTCCCTGACTGTGGTAATAACTTGCAATTATCCTCCGATCTGCTGCTTGCAGGAGATTCTAAATAGGATATGGCTTTGGCTGCAACAAGACCACACCACTACAGTGTGACAGCGTATTGTTTCATGTAGCATGACCGCAGCAGCAGCAGCAGCAGCAGCAGCAGCAGCAGCAGCAGCAGCAACAGCTCAGTCAGGAGCAATGCTTGATATGTGAACAGCTGACCTTGGGGCTATCCAGACTTTGGCCTGTGGGAATGCCCTGGAGAAGGGCCCTAGGAAGATCTTGTGCTCATAGGCAAATGTAGGGAGAACTATGTATTCGATGGGCAGCTCAAGCTCCTTCACTAGCCTCACACATTCCCTACAAATAGTTGCACATTGGGTGCAGCAACATATGATGGTAGCAGTCTGAGCATCATCCACATGCCAGTCAGGTGAAGGATCCTGTTCTCAACTGTGTGATTGGTCTGTCTCAAGGGACTGCATGGACAATAGCAGGTAATGCGCACTGAGGTGAGTAGAAATTTGGTTTTCAACTTGCTTGGGTTTGCACAGCTGCAGCATTGGTAGTATTGCATATTGCAATGCGACCCATGAAACATGAAAGTGCAGCAGCTTAGCAAATGGAGGTCACAAAGGTCACAAATGGAGGTCACAAAGTGATTTGCATGCATACTGGTGCACTGGCGTACTCACTTGCCTGGTTGGTGCCACAGGCGCATGAACCCACAGACCTCCACTCTTCAGCTTCAAGACTGTCATCCTTACTACTGTTGTTACATTGCTGCCACCAAGAGATTGCTCTTGCTCAAACAACCACAGCTTGCCTTTGTCAACCTACAAGAGTTGAAGATTGCATAAGCTGTGCATGATTTGCATTGCCAGGAGGGCGAGTCAGTCAAAACCTGATACAAGTCACATGCACCTGGCATGCTGGTAGGTATGGTATGTTGCATTGCTCTGGTTGTATGTGCAAAAAGCATGCACGTCTGTGACACGCACCTCCTTGCGAACTGTCCTTCTCTGGAAGAATGGTCCCAAAGGGAAAGGAAAACCAGTCACGCTGATGTGAAATCTATCAAGGAAGGGGACTTCATCGATTTCCGCTTGCCTGCTTTGTTTTGGTGGTGCCTTTGGAGTCAGCTTGCGTGTGACTGCAACTACCGATGTATTTGCGTGCCTGGGAGCCCTATGCAGTCAAAGCATCAGCACAGGGCATCAACAAGCTGTGACTAAACAAATCAAGGAACATTGCTACCTGCGACCAAAGCAACGATGCCGAGTACTAAAGCCTGACGACCTAGAAGTGGCAAAACTGTGCGAGAGCTCATGCGCACTGGCAGACAGGTGCATCTGGTATGGCGACCCGCTTTCGGGTATTTGTCGTGACTTTGACGACGGTTGGTTAATCAACAGCAAGGCAGGCGGCTGAGTCAGGCAATGCAGGTTTCTGCGGTGTCAACTGCTTCAGTCGTGACCAGAATAGGTTAAATTGTTGCGATCAAGCGCACAAGCTTGCCCAGCTCTGTTTGCGACTGGTGGCTTGCGCACTGATGCGCGCGACGTAATCGAGCGGCCACTTTGTGGTCAAAACGGCTTCAGGGATAGACAGGTTTTGGACAGCACAAAAGAACCGCGTCCAGGAAAAAAGTGATGTGACTGTGAGGTTCACAGATAGTATTCAGATGTGACATGCCTAATTTGACTCAAAGCTTACTTCCGTACACCTCGGCGTGCGTAACGACGCGCAGCGTTTTGTGCTACAGTTTGCAGGTCCCTCTCTCTCTCTGCACATTCGCGCTCCGATTGCAGGCTTCCACATGCGCGACGAGGCCAGGAATATGCGTGAATCACGGCTGTCCGAGTGACGCTGCCTTTCTGTGCTGACAATAGTCGGTGGCATGCATGCAACTTTTGTTTAGCGCACTAGCGTCATCAAAAGCAGCTTGGTCACAAGCCAGCAAGCTGAAACCTGCCAGAGCAACAGTTTTGACGTACAGTCACAGCATCGGCGATGGACAGCTGGCGAGATCAGCTTGATCAGGATCTGGACTGCCTGCGAGAATGTACTTACGTCGAGGAAGCAGACGAGATAAGCCTGCTTATTCGACGCACAGTCGAGTCTCAAGGATTGGACGCGCAGATAGCGTACTCACGATTTAGGAAGATTGTAAGCCAACTTGCTTTGCTGTCACAGATACCACTAAGCCACAGCTTGTACCTTGACATACAATGAAGGTCTGTCTTGTGCTGTTTGATGTAGCTAGAGAAATATCAGGAGCAGTCACAGCTGCTGGACCCGCACCTGGAGTCTATGATCACACCGCTCTCAGGGCTGCTTATGAAGTCAGCCTTGGAGCCATCCAGCAACAGCATCTTTGTGGTGCAGCATGTCAGCAAGCTGCTGTGGTCCATAGCATCTGTGCGGTGAGAGCTTACCTCTTGTCAACAGCCAGCTCCAAAGCACAATACGAAGTCAATGTATCATCCTTGCAGACTTCCAGCCATGCCATCAGATATTGCACTGCAATATGTCTGCACTAGATTATTGGCAACAGCTGCACAGCCCTGCTGCACAGACCTGCCTTCTGTAGGTACCGTGTGTTCAGTCTGTGATGCTGACCATGCAGATTGGTATGCTTGGCGCATTGCAAAGTTCTCACTGAGATGCCATTAGCATGTGCAGGCTGCTCAACATCAATGTTACTTACTGCAGTAACATATGCCTGTCTGTGGTTCAGAGGATACAAGGTTGTTGTCAAGTTCTTCCCCAATGAGGCTGCAAACTTAGAACCTGTGGTGGAGCTCCTTCTGAAAATAGAAGAGGAAGTATGCCCTTCTGTCATTGCATTGCATTGCATTGGGTTAAATTGGGTTGGACTGCATTGCATTCTTTACCAGGCAAATGTACGTGTAACCTCACATCTCATACTCCAGCAGTCTTGTTCCAGAATTTTCCCAAAGACATGTTGCATGGTGTGCAAAACAGCTGCAACAGAACTCTCAAGCAGAACTGAGCCAATGCCATACCTCTATGGCAGGAACCTATGGAGGAACAGATGAGCTGTCCTATCATATCACGCTGCAGAGTTCACTGATGTCATGGTGCATGCAGGTAGGGCAAGACACACAGAGGAGGGAGGAAAGCAACAGCATCTGGGAAGCTCAGTGCACCCTGACCCTTTGGCTGGCTCAGCTAGTCCTCATTCCCTTTGACCTGGCCAGTGTGGACTCCTCTATCTCTGCCAGCGCTACCAGGTCTCCCCTGCTCCTGGAATCTGTCCTTGTGCCCCAAGCTTCTCATTTAGTTCAAAGCTTGTGTGGTCGCATGTGGGCCAAGGGCATTTACAGTGTTGTCCTGTGCGAGCATGACTGTGATACAGCAGACCTGCCGCTGGCACATTGCTGCTTGTGCAATCATGTCCATCCACACACCCTAAAACAGCTCTTGGGCTGTTGCAAGAGCGCAATGCCTCAACTACACTGACCGGGCTGGATCATATCATGAATGCAATCAGAATGTCTGCTTTTGATTGGCCTGTCAGCATAGCTGGCAAGTTTGCAAGTGGGCCACTTGTGCCCTGTGCAGTTCTGGCAGCTGGCCACCAATAGTGTCCAAGATCATGGACATGTACAAGGGGCACCTGTCATCTCCAGGCAGCATTAGAGACATGGCAGCTCTCTTGCTTGGGCGCCTGCTGACAAGGCCTGACTTGCAGCCTGCACTGGACGACTTCCTGCAGTGGTCACGCACAGCACTGCATTCTGAGGGATCCCAGGCCCATTTTCTGATACCAGGTGTTGATGCAAGACAGCTGTGTTGTGGCAATACTTAGCTTTGCTGGTGACAGCCATGCAACACAACATGCAAGGCTCATCAGTCAGTGCATGATGATCCTTGAATCTGACTCTTTAACTTGTCGCTCAAATCTGTTATGCTGCTGCTGTCTGACCCAGAAGGAATCCTTTTTTTACAATATGCACACATGCTTGCAAGCTTGCAACAAATGCAGGTGGCTGAGCTACCATGATCACCTCCTGGCACATGCAAAGTAGTTCACGCATCTGCCTTGGCATTCTGTCTATGTCTCAACTTGATGTGTCTTCCAAGTCTTGCTTGACCATACAGACGCACTACCCAATTCCCAGATCTCAGGGTCACACTTTGGCTTGTCTCTGATCAATGCAAGTCCAAAAGGGAATTGAATGCATGGCGTGTATGATTCAGGTGTGACGTATGCTCTGGCAGCAATCTTCAGCACTGGTCAGCGCAAGCAGCTTCTCCCATTTGCCTCTCAGATGTGGACAGACGCTGCTCAGCTGCTCAACAGCCGCTCAGCAGCTTCCAGCGTCGTTGCCAGGAAGTTTGCCACCAAACTGGTGCAGCGCATTGGGCTGACCTTTCTGCCTGCCACTGTAGCAGCTTGGCGCTATCAACAGAACAGCGTCTCAATCAATGAGTCTCTGTCCAACCTCCGCTCAGTAAAGCCCAACTCAGAAGTGTCTGACTCACTTGCATCTGACTCAGTTACATCAGACTCAGCTCCAAACGTCCAACAGTCAGCTTCATCAGCACCTTCTCAGACTGAGTCATCTAATCCAGCGTATGGCATGGCAAATGGTGACTCATCCAGACCAGCTTTGCAGCCTTCCCCTCTGGTGAATGCCAGTCCTGTTGCATCACCAACCAGTAAGGCATGCACAACTGGTTCTGACAGACCAGTGACAGCCTCTAGTGGGGATAGTGGTGCTCCAAAGGCATCTGCAAAGGCATCAGATCCAAGTCTGCATGAAAGCAAAGCTAGAGATGCCATGCAACAGAGCACAAACTCTGCTGCTGCTGCTGAAGACGCAGAAGATGATGACCTCGACATACCTGAGGAGATCGAGGAGGTGATGAGAACTTTGACCATGCTCTGCATTCCGTTTCACGCTCCATTTGCAGTTGTTATGTATCATGCTATGCTGGCCTTCGCAGTTCTTGACCTGTCTCTGCAGCATTGAGCGTGTTGCATAACAGGAGAATCACTTAGCCCTGCTTGACATACATCGTCTCCCGCAGCCGCCCAACAGGGATGCACAAGACAGGCTGCTCGGGAGAGACAAGACTTGTCCTGCACATACCTAGCTCATCATGAAGCGCTTCTATTATCATTATTTCTATCAGTATCATTATTACTGTTAAACATTACTATTATTACTATTGTTGATGTTATTATCATTCTCTTTACTGCTGCAGGTGATTGAGGTGCTGCTGACAGGTCTGCAAGACAAGGATACTGTAGTGCGGTGGTCGGCAGCCAAGGGACTGGGACGCATCACCAGCAGGCTGCCACAGGTCTGACTTACAGCTGGGGGAAACCCATGCAAGCTTTTCTGGTGGTCAATGAAATTTTGGGTCTGTTAGGCTTCATGCCTGTTCTGGGCTTTGCTTGCTTTGTGCATCTGCCTTGTCATGGCGGCATCAAACAAATGATGGCATTGAACAAGTGCTAAAGGCATTGAACAAGTGCTGGCATCAAACAAATGATGGCATTGAACAATTGCTGGCATCAAACAAATGGTCAGTGGCAACAAACAAATGGTCAGCAGCCAAACATGCTACACATAAGGGAGGACAAGTCAAAGCTGATGCTCCTCTGCCGGACCGAGCTGCAGCCAGGAACACATCTTGAAGCTGATGCTTCTGGATGCGTAATGCATCCGCATTCATTCATTCATCACTGCGTTGTTTGTTACTGCACTATTCATTACTTTGTCAATGATTCATTTATTGATTCACTTGTTCATGCATTCACCCTTCAAACACATGTATGCCCTTGAGGTCAGTCCTGAGTGAATTTTGAGACCCGAGTCCTGTGACAGTCCTGAGAATGCCATCTTCTTACAGCAGTCAGTGTATCAACCACATTGTGCTTCTAGTGCCTCTGAATGGTGCTGCCAGTCTAATCAGTTGGCAGTGCACGACTGTGTCAAGGCCCACTGTCTAGCTGGACGCCAGTTGCGTAAAGATCATCCCAGGTGTGCAACTGTAGCATCGTCACCAACATGAACTGCCTATGCTGCTTGCAGGAGCTGGGCGATGATGTGGTAGGATCAGTCATAGAGCTGTTCTCCCCCAGTGAGTCAGACACCGCCTGGCATGGAGGCTGCCTCGCTCTCGCTGAGCTGGCGAGGCGAGGGCTTCTGTTGCCTTCCAGACTGAGCGTTGTAGCCCCGCTGGTTGCTGAAGCCCTGCAGTATGATGTGCGCAGAGGCCCCCACAGGTCTACTGAATGCAAACTCACATCATCAGCACTGGCAAATCTGAATCGTGGCCAGCTTGCCCTACACTTTGCGTACTCATGTGTCACAATGCCAAGCCTGCATTGCCTGCTGCTTCATTGCCAAGGCATCACCTACCCCTGGCCAGCTTGTTGTTATGCCTTGTGGTGATAACTTAGGTTGAAAAGCATGAATGCCTTTCCATGGGTCATGAGCCCTTTGCAGACTTGCTACTGCGCCTTTCAAAAGGCCTTTCTGCAGGTCAGCAGTGCCCTTTGGGGACCAGCCACACTCATGTATCACCCCACTGGCACTCAATTCATGATCATGCTGACTGATATCATCTGTTGCAGTGTGGGTGCACACGTCAGAGACGCAGCTGCCTACGTTTGCTGGGCGTTTGCAAGGGCATACACAGCAGCTGATATGCTTGAAAGCATTGCCGTTCTGGCACCTGCTTTGCTGGTGACAGCTTGCTATGATCGTGAGGTGAGTTTTGGATATGTTTCTGCCATCCAGTTCACCTCATTGCAGTCTTCAGCAACTGCAGCAGCAGCATCTAGTAGCCAGGCACTTGCATGTGCATTTTGCAAAGAGGGTGCCAGCTGGACAGATTTGCTGCAACTGTCGGTCAGGCCTTGCTTTCCTGACTGACTGCTGCCTCATAAACAAGACAGACAAAAAAAAACATTTGGCAACTTTTGTATGCTCAAATTCTTTGTTTGAGAGGTAAACTCACCCCACTGTACCTAGCACAGTTGCAAACATGCCCACAGGGAAGCCTAGTACACCTCACTTTCGGGCTTTTCTGCAAACTGAGGCAGTCAGCGTAAGCTTCTCTGCTGATGTGTAAACAGGTGAACTGTAGGCGAGCAGCTTCAGCTGCGTATCAAGAGAGTGTGGGCAGGCAAGGCAATGTGCCGCATGGGATCGACATCCTCACAGCAGCAGACTACTTCACCCTCAGCTCTAGGACGCAGGTATTGCCACGCCATGCTCAGCCTCCAAGCACATGAAGATTTTACAAAGACTTCAAAGAGACCAGGGCAGCCCAGTTGGTCACTGGCTCACAGTTGCTCACTGCTGTGCTCATCATAATCTCTGTCGGGCGAGAGTGCAGCACACGGTCACACTGCTCATGATTTTCTTGTCAGTTCCACAGCTGCAGAGTAGCTTTGCACTGTGAATCATGGAGAACCTCATGAGACATTCACAATTTGGCATTTACAATGAGCCATGCTCTTCAACATTGGCAGCTTTGGTTGGCCGCTGACAGTGCAATTACACAGTCAGTTTAATCTGGCAGTGTTGTCAGTCTCCTGTGCGCTCATGTATCTGCCAATTAAATTGTCTGTCGTACAGCAAACCAAAAGTCACCTCAGCTGCTGTCTCTTGCAACAGGGGTAATATATAGAGCATCACAGCATTTATGGCTTTAAGAGCATCCGGTGCATCTAGTCAAGCACAGACGGTGTGCAAACAATATATTTTCCCCAAAAGGCCTGATATGTGCCTTTTCTGAGGCAGAAGCTGGGTCAGTACTGCAACATGACATCTGCTGTGCATGTGCTGCAGGCTTACTTGACAGTGGCGCCCTTCATTGCCCAATTCTCCGAGTACAAACAAGCCCTGGCCGATCATCTGCTCTCCACCAAGCTCAGTCACTGGGAGCGCTCTCTGCGTGAGCTGACCTCAAAAGCCCTAGCAGCCCTAGTCCCCACACAGCCAGGGTTTCTCCAGACCACAGCTGTGGACACGCTGCTGCCGCTGTGCCTGAACAGCATCCTGGAGGTCAGGCATGGGGCCGCACTGGGGGTGGGGGAGCTGACCCTGGCCTTGCACAGTCAGGGTCAGGCTCTGGACACAGAGAGGCAGGCTGCTGTGGCGGGTGTGGTGCCAGCCATTGAGAAGGCTAGGCTGTACAGGGGCAAGGGCGGGGAGCTTATGAGGGGAGCTGTCTGCAGGTCAGCTTGGCCACAAGCCATTTTTTGCAGCTACCTTTGCTGCCTGACACACAGTGTAGGCTGCTTGTTACTCCTGGACTCCGTGTACCTTGAGCTGCTGGACAGCGTCCATGTTGATTGCCGTAGCAAATGCCATGCAGCTGAAATCTCAACTGCGCAGTAAGCTTGAGCAGTGCATACCAACCAAGCTATCTTTTGCCCCTGGCCAGTCAGCCTGCCCCTTTGCTTGACACCTCTGCATGCATGGTTTTGTTTATGCATCCATATGTTTGCTGACACGTGCTTCCTTTTCTGCAGGCTTGTGGAATGCCTAGCGCTTGCCAAGCTGCCTCTCACACCAGCTCAGCACAAGCAGCTGCACAGCTCCATTGATGAAAATCTTCGGCACCCTACAGCATCTATTCAAAGCGCAGCGTGCTCAGCGCTGGCAGCGTTTACAGCCACCTACATGCCCACAGGAGACGCTGAGGCAATCAACAGGACGTCTGATAAGTACCTAGGTTTGCTGACAGACCCTAATGTTGCAGTCAAGAGAGGGGCTGCAGCTGCGCTCGGTGCTCTGCCCACATGGCTGTTAGGACCTCTTTCCCGCCAAGTTCTGGCAGGGCTGGCTGCTGCAACACAGGTTTGATACTGTGACGCCAAAACATCCATTGACTAAAAGGCACTTATGGCAAATGCTCCTTTCGAAGTCTATCTTGCTGTCACCCTTGCTCAGCCTCAACACTGGTAACTCTAGAGAGCAAGATTTAACTGGCATGCCGATTTTGAATTTGTTGTACTGCCGTGCAAGCTTTGGGCTTTGGGTCAACACTGTTGTTGCTGCTTTCTTGAAATCTATACCAATGCTTTGTGGTAAACACAGGTAGAAGAAGACCCGGATGATAGAGATGCAGAGACCAGGGTGGCAGCCGTGAAGGCACTTGCCCTGGTTGCACACAAGCTGTATGGCATCTGCCAGGAAGCTGCTGACAGTGATGCCAGTCAAGCGGCCACAAGTTCAGCGGCAGCTGATCCAGCAGCTGCTGTGCTCTTGAGGGAGCATGTGGTGAAAGCACTGCTGGCGGCTGTTGAGGATTACAGCACAGACAACAGGTCAGACCTTTCCCCACAGCATTCACGAGATAGCTGTGCTAGCAGAACAAACAAGAGGCTGTGCTTTGATGCAAAGGATGGGCTGCTAGCTACAATTTGCTGCCTGCATGGTAACACAGTACTTTCAATGAGTAGGGACAGCAGAGAGACAATGCCGACAGCAATATTGCTTTTGTGGCAAAGCTCACAAATTTTGGCCATTCCTCAAGTCACTTTGCAATTGTAGCTGCATGTCCATCTAGCCTACAGCACACACAGTCTTCTATCCTTTCTCCTTGCCCTCACGAGGATTGGCATCACCTGCACCATGCTGCGGGTTTTTGAACATGAGATACAGGCATTGACCTGTCTGCAGGGGACATTTGGGAAAGAGGGGGCTGCATTGACAATGCCGCAGACATGTCATGTCCTTCTGCGCACGCTGATCGCAGCTGCTTGCCGGTGCTCATATCAGAATACAGATGCTGCTGAACTGTGCAGGAGGGGCTGCTGCTGCACATGCCACAATACATGCGCTACTGAATGCTCAGAGCAGCTTCGGCTGCTACACACACGCCACACTGCAGACGCTGCAGAGTGGGCAAAGGAGATATGGCTGTTCCATATTCCAAACAGCAGATGCTGCTGACTGTGCAGGGGAGATATTGGCAGCTGGGTAAGAGAGGCAGCAGTGCAGGAGATGCCGCAGTGCCTTGTGCTACTGTGCACCCTAGATCAGGAGCATATCAAGGTAGAGCGTGAAGAGCAGGCTTCAATCACACACATGGTCATCCAAGCCCTATTGAAGCAGTCTGTGGAGCGCATTGCACGCTTGAGAGAGGTCAGCTGCTGCTCTCACTGTATTTCAGTCGTCATTGTGTATGGTCACACCATATATTTGATAGTGCAGGTAACAGAGAGCTTGACAGGATATGTTTTATGGTGAAAATTACTTATGTACAGGTCATGCAGAGCTTGACAGTGTACATTGGTATGATTATAGCATACATACATAGGTACTGGCCATGCTGAGCTTGACAGCATTCGCTTGTTGTCACAAGTGTCTGCTAATATTAAGAACACCTCAATCAATGGGTCAGCCGCTGCTCTGTCATCTGACACTATTTGCCAACCTACATGGCAGCGCAATGTGATTGTCAGACTGTGAAGGGTTGTGCCAGCTTGCTGGCCACTGATGCAAGAGCTGCTGTCATGCTTCAGAGCGACCCTACGTTGTCCGTGTTGTTGGCATTGCAAAACAAGCTGCCTGGCACGCATGCCTGGCTTGCAGTGTGCATGTATTGTGAGGTGTTGCTTCATTGTGGCACAGCATTGTGCTGCCACAGTGTCTGCTACCTTGTCATCTGGAAAGGGTGCCTGCAAACCAATCCTGTGTTCTTTTGCCTGCAGGCAGCATTAGACAACCTGCGCGAGCTCATCTGCCAGCAACACCATCTACCTCCAATAGCAGCTGTGCACCACTTGCAGACAGCAACAGCAACACCGGAGGCTGAGACCGCTGTTATGTCCAGCGTCGATCAGGTACAACATACAGTGGCTTTCATGCGTGCTGCAAACTTGGTGTCAAGTCAGCCTTGTTTTGTTTCAAATAGTATTTTGGTTGGGAAAAAACTGATGTCATCAAAGTCCACTGCGTTGCTCACTACACTAGCTTTTCTGGCGTGATGTTGATCGAAGGACTAATGCAGATACAGTGCAAACTGTAAAGTGGCTGCTGCAAACATCAACAATGAGGACAGACGTGACTGTGTACATACAATGCATGTGTGTTACACGTAATTTTGGAAGTTCAGGGTTTCCTGCAGGGGCTGCTGGGCGTCAGTGCCCTTCTGGCTGTACCAGAGTACAGAAGGGCTGTTCTGGAGGGGCTGGTTGCCAGCATAGGAGGTCTTGATGCATCTCTGTGCAAAGAAGCCTCTGCAGCCTTTGTACAGACCTTAACTGCAGCAGACCCTGGTAACTTCACTGCACCAGTTGCACTGCTTGACCCCAAAGCTCAGATTCAGTATCATAGCGATCTTCTTGTCATGCTCATTCCCATTTGTTCAGTCAAAGGCAGTATGGCAGGCTATATGAGCTACATATACGACTGGGCATGCTTACATTCCTGTGTCACTGGTCCATGTGACATGCATCTGTACACAGACCAATTGCAAAGATGGTGTATAATTTTCAGCTTAGGTCTTTGACAGTTTTGCTCAGGGTCTTGATGTCCCAAGACATAATAACCATTTGACAGTGTTTGACATATGACAGTTGACCAGGTCCATAACCCTGACACATCTGTACAACTTAATTGGTTGGCTGCGGATGTCAGTTCTCTTCTTCAGTAGTCAGTCAATGCTTGCCATGCAGAAGGGGAGGGAAGTCAGCTGTTGACTGATGTTGCCCAGGCGCTGACAGACCTGTGGGGCCAGCATGCAAGAAGCTCCCGGCTTGCAACACCCATCCTGCGCACTGCAGAAGTGCTGCTCTCCCAGACACACATTCTTGCGCTGGAGAAAGACCTGAGCCACACACTCGGTAGATGTTTGCATGCGTCTTGTTTGTCATTGTTTGTTTTCTGTTGGTCAAGTTTAAAAGAAGTACAAATACACACAAGCGAAACGCCTTTCATGAGGATGTTGTCCCGCTGGTTGCTGACATGTTGCTGCAATGATAGGCCAGCAGGTCTGGCTATTGTTCGGGCAGTTTTGGCCCGATGCAGCCATTTAAACACAGTGTTGATCAAGGCTATAATTCCTCACAAGCCATGTACGCATCTGCAGGCACCATCTTGGAGTTGACAAAGAAGGAATGTCAACAATGCAAGGATGTCCCTCGCCTGTGTGCAGCAGTGTCCCTGCTATGTCAACTCATATCCTGTGCAAAGCCTGTGAGTTCGTCAGCGCTTCAAAGTCTGTTGGCACTCATGGTCAATCGGTATCCAAAGGTACGCTGTTGGCTCTGGATGTTACAATCTTGTGCAACTTACTGGCTTCAGAGACTTGCCTAAGGTGTGCTTGCTGTGTTGCGTTGATGTCGTTAGGATCACTTTGACAGCCAAAATGTGGCGCACAAACACAGGTGATTATGATAGGCACAGAAACAAGCTGCCAGTTTGATTTTCCGGATTGATCCGATGTGGAATCTGCAGGTCCGCAAGCAAGCTGCAGAGCAGTTGTATGTGCGATTGATGACTGTTGAGGATACTGGGCTGTACTCTGAAGAATTGCTGGACCAAGCATATGATGTACTCACAGAAATTGCATGGGATGGCACCTTGGAGAGCGTAAAGTCAGCCAAGGCACAGTTGCTCAAAGTCTTTGAGCTGACATCAAACGAAGATGGTGCGTCTGATATGCAGCAGCCAGGCGTGTCTTCTACCAAACGAACTGACGAGAATGCATCGTATCAAGCACTTATTAATGATGGCAGCAGACTGTGATGGGATGCAATGGTGTCATAACTTTCGTTTTGACTAAATAAAATGGCATGTCTACATTGACATGCACATTGGCGATTGTGCAGCCCAGAACGTATGAGTTTAGCAAGCAAGGTATGTCAGTTTGCTCAAGCATAGATGTGTCGAAAGGCAAATTGTTTGTAGCACAGTTTTTCATGCATGTATTGACAGCACAGCTGTCTTGTAAAGAGGGCACAACAGGACGAGGCACCACATGGCAATGTGACTTAAGGCAATAAGCAGCACGCTCAGTGTCAAAATACAAAGTCTCGCTGAAGCAAAAACAAAGTCAGGCGCATGCCAGGCATGTAATCTAGTCTATGCAATATGATAAATCATCAAAATTCTACACATGAGCAAATGCAGCAACGCTGAGACAAGACTGACTACAGTCACATCTGCAGTGACTAGCGCCTGCCACTTGCCTGCCTACTTCTGCTTTTCACTTCTGCATCCTGAGCCTGATGAAGCAGCACCAAGTTCTTTGCTGATGTAGGGTTGTGCTTGGCATGCCCTTCGTTCCAGTCGTAACATGCAGCATAAGCGTAGATGGTGCCTTCCTTGTTGAAAGCAGCGCATGGAATTGGCAGAGTGCTTCTGGACATAGCTTTCAGCCTCTGCTTGCTGTCCTTGTCCCAGAAGTTGTACTGACCATCTGAACCAGCAGTGACAAATGTGCCATGCACAGGATGAAACTCTATGGAGTTGACTGCCCAGATGCCATCGCCACCGCCTGTTGAGTCACGATGACATTTGAATGTGAAGTTTTTGCCTTGCAGGTTGTCATCCACATGATGCACTGCCACACGACCCTCGATTGAGC
>JAABUK010002745.1_pt1 | contig 31066 bp, 45 predicted proteins | sample 5559141 | NCBI WGS metagenome assembly JAABUK01 (sample SAMN10711869, study PRJNA513367) | rock metagenome | isolation source: Antarctica rocks | place: Antarctica: Victoria Land, Pudding Butte nord | collected 2016-01-03
GGTCACCCTGTCACAGGGTCCCTAATTTGCTATGGGGCTGCATCCGAACAATAACTGTCCCAGGCGCGGTTGACCAGTCCCGCACTGCTCCGCGGGGACAGGCAGGGGCTCCGCCCCTGTCGTTACACAGCTGTTGACTTTGAATGGAATCTGACATTCCCCGCGAGATCTTCGATCACCTGAACAGAGAGCATCAACAGGCAACTTTGCTGCTGATACACAATGGGGAATGCCTTTGGATGGGTTCCAGCTCAGTACCCAATCCCAGATGCAGCAGGAAGTGCAGCCGAGTACAAATTAGCTGAGGCCGCGCATGCACTGCAGCAGCTTCCCCTGGATGGTCTCTTGCTGCCGTTGCGATTGACGCAAGCACAGGTGTACATTTCATACAGCGCTTTACAAACGCTTTGCGTCCCCAGCAGACGTGGCGCGCTTTTGAAGTCTCACAATCCTGCCTGCCTGCTGCAAACTATATACAGCTTTGAGACATGAGGCAGTCTCGCCAACAGATTTAGCATCGCCAAGCAGCAAAGATGGAAGCCAGGATGTCATCTTGGGGCATTTGACAGAACTTCAGCAGGCAGCAATGTCAACCACGGCACAGCTAGAAGACTTGAAAGCCTTCTTGCAGCAGCATCCTGCTGTTCAAGTCACAGCAGCTCATGAGCAGGTATGCAGCTCACTGAGGCTAATAATTGGTGCATTGTCTTTTCCTGAGCACTCTGGGCAATGTGCTGACAACATCCACCTAAACTCTCCTGCATAAAGCATTCAGATCACAAACAGGACTGTGTCATGAGTGTCTCTGGACCTAAGCCTCGTCACCCTTGTCAATTGAGCCAGCTCAATCACAATAGTGACTGTTACAGGGTGCTCATGTCAGCCTTTCAGTAGAGAACAGCAGCACATCGGCAGGCAGTGAGCTTGTCCAGAGCTCATCAGACCCTGACCTGACAGACAGAGCAGCTCAGCGCACGCCCCTGACAACTGTCAACCTCGAGGTGCATCAGACACTCAGCTCACCACTCCAAAAGGAAGATGAGAAGGAGAACGACCCTCAGAATGACACACCCACTGCCATTGCTGCTCAGAAGCCCACCACCGACTGGTCTGAATCTCAGTTCAGTCAGCAGGAATCCCTTCCCAGACCCTCAGCTGTGGCCACTGACAGCCCAGGGCACCCCTCAGAGGCACCAGCAGCTTCTAGCATAGCTGCTCCCATGACTCATGCCTCCAGGAAGGAAGCGTCATCACCCTCAGTGCACTCGCCCACACTGCACAGGTCCAACAGTAGTACAAGCCTCTCAAGCATCGGCAGTGCAAATGCTGGGATTCAAAACCCAGCCACAAGATACACGCCACGCTATGCTGCAACATATGAGGAGCACTTGACGCGCTGCCAAGGTCTGGGACTGTCTGTGCTGCTGCACCCACACAAGAAGATTGCAGGCAATGACAGCACCAAGAGCAGAGCAAAGCAGTTGATAATGTAGGTGGCCGCTGCTGAGCATGTCGAGCTGTACAGCCAGTTGTACACGCCGTGTTGAATGCTGGAGTTTTGTGTTTGCTGGGACTACACAGTATTTGTTTGGAGGTTGCTAGGTATATATGTAGATTAGAGTTTGCTAGGAAACCTGTAGATTAGAGTTTGCTAGGAATGCTGTAGATTAGAGTTTGCTATAGATGTCTATACCTCTGTACACTCTCTTAGCTTTTGCGATCTGCATCACTAGGACGCATCTGTGTTTGTGATACATATCTGATTGCATCCATCCGGCCAGCTTCCAGATTACCTCTTAGGACAACGTCCATGTATCCATGTTCAGGAGTTGATGCCAAAAAACCCTTAGACAGACATTATCCTAGATCCACAAGGCCATAGGCGGCCAAGTGTCATTGTGGTTTGCACCTCTGCAAAGCTAAATGAACCACAGTGTGAGATAACTGCAACAGTACAAGCTGTAAAGTGTGCTTGGTAGCATTAGTTTGACAAACTCACGGAGTGATTCGACACCCATCCAGACCATTATGACTTATAGAGAAGAGCAAAGCTTGTACATGTTGTGACTCAACACTTTTGAGTTGATGCAGCAGGCACGGTCACGTTTGGGGCTGTATATGCTGTTGTACTGTGAGGAGGGACGACTGCATGTAGGGAGGTTGCTGGCAGGTGTGCTGTTATGAATCAGCAAAATGATGACCACCGCAGAGTTTGGAAAATGACAACAAAATTTAGCAAGCCTTGCAACGGCTTTTGTCTTAAGGCTGGATGCTGTTGGTGTGTGGCAGACAGCTATATGTTGTATGATGAAAACCTTACTGGAGTTACATACTTCAATGTCTGTCATCAAGGAGCCGTCTGATTGACTGCAGAAGCTGTCTACAACAGGTGCTACGCCTTCTGAAAAAGCTTGGGAATACGGCACATCAGCACTTGATACATTGGCACGCAAAGTTGGCTGCAGGTGCATGCTGTTTTTATAAGCAACTACTAAACAGGGCCCAGTGTCACAACAGGTTCAGCACTGACGCAATGCACCCGCAGAGACAAGTCACTCCAGAGGAAATACAAGGGAGGCATCAAGCTGAAGCCAGGAAAGAAGATTAACCAGCAAATACACATAACATAACATCAATGTATACACACAACATGTACACCCATATACAAAGCAGTCGCCAAGATAGAAACCACGTCAAGCTGTCTGTTTTGAGCCAAACAAACCCAGGTAGACAAGCCCCTCCAGCAGCCTACCCAGCAGGAAATACACCACCAGGGTCATGTGGTATGCAAAGCCCTGCCTGTGCCACCTGGCGATATTAGCGCTGCCCCCCTGCACAGCTGCAGTGCACCTAGGTGCTGACTCAGCATCATATGCTGCAATGGCCTCTTCAAGGGTTGGGTGGTGAGGGCTGGTGAGTTGCAGAGCCAGCTGCCAAGCATCCACAAACGCCATGTTTGCACCATTGCCTGTGCGTACGTGTGTACTCTGGGGGTGGCTGAGTGCAGTCAGAACCTCATGAGTGATTTCACAAGCCAGCACTGAGGCAACTCGACCATAAACAGCCTAATGCTTCACAGTGCACAGCCTATGACACTATGTGCAGCAAGCGGTGAATGTTACCAGACGTGTACAATCATGTCATGTACCCAGCTAGTGGTCCAAGCCTTGGACAGCTGTGAATATATGTATATGCATGCATGCGTAAACGCCTGTGATATGGTATGCCATGGCATGTTCATATGGCGCTCATACAAGGCTTATGCTCACTGCATGGCGGTGCCTATGCTGTTGCTCTTGTACAAGGCCTGATCATGATCAGAGTATATTGGCAAGTGTATGCCATGCACCACATGCAAACCACCCCGTGTCCATAATGGACATGTGACAACATGCAGACAAGAAATGAAAGACATCCAGACACTAGCTATTCCAATAGCAGAGCAGAATACAGCACCGGCACGCATGTCCAGGCTACATTCAGAGTGTTGATTTTGGCAGAACCAAGCAATCACAATACATAATTCCATCTCATGATGGATTGGACAAGCACTGTGTCACCAGAGCTAGAGCATGTGACCCATGGTGGCCAAAAGGGGCAAACAGCACTGAGAGTGGCAGGGCACTTGACTAGGGAATTGTGAAATACCTGAGCTGTAATACAGACACAAGAATGCAAGCTCAAAAGTTACTGATAGGTGTCACACACCGTGCACAGATGCTGTTGACAGTCAGGACTTGCAGAAATTGCAATGCAGTGGAAGTCCAATGTCAAGGACAATGATCATATAAACACGACATGATCACCATGGAAAGTCAACCAGATTGGTATGGGTGGTCAATACCTGAAAATGGCGTCATAGCGTGCAGAGCATCTCCAATGCAAACTATGGGCGCAGAATTCTGATGCGGCAGTTTCTCCATGGGATCGCTGACCCATATTTTGCTCTTATCTGTGTGCGCCCACAGTGTCGGCCAGGGCTCTGCAACAGTTGCTGCCTTCTTGAGGATCATAGCATGCACCTCCTGTACTACATGGAGCAAGTATTAGGGTGAAGTGTTTTAACCAAAACATTTTCAGTTAATTGCTGTCAAGCTGTTGGGACAGCAGCTCCTTACCAGATACAGAACTACTCAAAGAGGTGATGTATCCTTTCAAGCCAAGCGTGGCAGCGATGCAAGCTCAGCATGGCAGCAGTGTGAGCTCAGTATGCTCAGCATGGCAGCAGTGTGAGCTCAGCATGCTCAGCATGGCAGTCGTCAGCTTGAGACTGTACATCTCAGCACGGCACGACAAGGCAATCGGCAAAGCATGTCTGCAAGCATGACACAGACGCTAGCAGAATGGAATGTCAGAAGATTGTTGGAAATGATGAATTTCAGAAGAATGTTGGAAATGAGGAAATGTTACAAGCAAACAGGACAAGCAGAGGAACCAACAGCAGGAGATCAAAGAGGCAATCAGGATCTGCCGTCAGGAAACTACCTTGGACAGTTGTGTTAATCAAGAGCCACAAAAGGCTTGCAAAGTGATGCAGATTGATGTAACGTGATGTAAAGTGATGCAAAGTTGATGCAAATTTAAAGCAAAGTTGCTGCAAAGTCATGATGTGACGGTTGCGCAGGGTCATGATTTGACGGCTGTCCAAAACCTGCCAACCTACCTGGGCAGTGGTTGGGTCTTGCAATTTGGCATTGAGCTCAGCTGCAAGGCTTTGTGGGGCTTGCCAGGATATGTGCCAGCTCACAGTGTGCTTCTCATAGCTGCTGAGGAACATGGTTACACCATTGGGGGCAAGTAGCATGACTTGACTGTGTAACATCTCCTGTGGAAGGGGGTCTAGCCTGTCTGTGCGTCCCTGCATGCAGCACTTTTGGCTGGCTTTGCATGAGGGGTGTTTTGACAGAAGGCCAAGCAACAGGGGGAAAGTAAACATGTATGTAGTGGCCAGTCGCTGTAACTGACATCTAGCCATTGCACGTGTCCTGTCCTTGAAAGCTTGGCTTGGGGTACAGGTGTTCAATTCATGGGGGACAAGAGGGAAGCCATGCAAAGGTTGGCATTCAATCATTCATGTGTCCATGCAATTCAGTGAGTCCAGCTGATGCACCAAACTTGCACATGATTTTGTCACAACTCAAACATGCAGCCGAGCTTGAGTGTCAGACACATACCGCAATTGTGACAATGCCAGCGTAGTAGGGCTTGGCGTCAGGCAGCAAGGCTGATCTGATTTTGCTGTTGACGCCATCAGCTACCACTAGTATGTCACATTTGTGCTGCTCACCATCCTGCAAAACAAACGATAGGTTTGCATAGAGGAAGGCTGGCGCATGCTTGCCTCAGCTTTTTCTTGACTGATGTTAGCTGTGCAGCATGCATGAGCAAGATTTTGGCACAAAGAATGTGCAGAACATGTTCTGCAGTGACATCCTGATCAAGCTACAGCTGCTGTATTTGTTTGTTTTCACATTATTGTTTCCTTTTTCCTTTGATGGGAGAAGTGCACATCATATTTGACGCAGTACATTCACAGGTACAGCCCAGAAACGCATACAAAAGCCCCAAGGAAGCACCTGGAAAGCAAGCCTGACATGCTTCTGCTGTGAGGCGCTGTCTGTGAGCACTGTGGCATCTGTGCACACCTTGCCAAAGCTGAGCTGCTGCCCTGTTTGCTGAAAATGCTGCAGCAGCGTCCGCTGCAGATTAGAGCGTGTGATGCGCAGTCTACCAACTGGTAGACCTGGCGGCTGCAGAGGCATTAGATTTGTGCTCAGCAACTGCGTAGAGGGCGTTTGCTATTGGCTAGCTCAGCAACAGTTTTGGCGGCACAGCAAAGAGACTCTGGCGTCACCAAACCATCAAGGTCTTGAGATGCCAAGTTGATGCTGATCCAGCACTTGAATGATGCTCACCATGTGACAACCTGAGTGATTGAAGTCTAAGACAATTGGACTAGACTGGTCCTTACATAATCAACAACGCCACAATGCTTTGCTCAAGGCAGCGATACAATTGCAGGCTTCATTAGGTCCACGAGATAGCAGTGGGGCCGTAAAGTACAAGCTATCACAGCAGCGCTTGCACTGCTGAAAGGTGCAGTGATGTTGACTCAAGTCCGGACACTGAGCAGGCCTTCCAGAAGAGCCTCAGGTGCAGGTGGAGTGCACGCGCAATGGAGATTGAGAGCAGGGTTGGCAGCCGTGAGGAGCGTAAGCACACCCCAAGCAAGCACTCTGGTACAAATGAGTCATTCTGGTCAATGGGAAGCGCAGATGACTGCCTGAGGAGTACTATACCAAGTAACACATCAGATAGCTGATAACCACTAACAAGCCACACATGTATAGCAGACGTATGGTAAGTGGTGATAGGGTGACACAGCAGACAGCATTGAACAGGAAGTAGGAGGGTCAAGGGGACCAGAGCATACGATGGAGTCTGGGACGCTGAAGAGTGTCCGGAAGCTAGGTGCGGCAAAGGTGATGGCTCTAGCAGGCTCCCGGTGGTGCAGCAGCTCGTCCAGCACACCCAAGCCATGCAGCACCTGCCATGCACACATGTCATTGATGAACAGGCTTATACCTAGGCTTTGTAAGTGCATTCGTAGAACTCACAGCTGTCTGGCTGGTTGCCTAGTGATGCTTGATGAATGTGAGGCAGCTCAAGAGGAACCACCCGGAGTGGGCAGTATGTACTATGGCCGAAGAGTCACAAGAAGCTGGCCCATTATGCATAATGTAGGCTTAAAGTGCTGACATTGAGCAGCTTGGTACGCCCTGCTGAGACACATGACAAGACCAAGGTGATCAACGAGGGGATTGTTGGTGAGGTGCAGAATTGGCAGGGCATGCCAGCAGAGGCTGGCCCAACTGCCTGCCAGACGAGTGCGACATGGCTTGACATGACTGCAGCAGCTCAAAGCCCTAGCTCATATATGTTCTTTTCATTACTCGTGACTGCAACTCAGGTACCGGTATGCTCTCAGGCAGACACAGCACAAAGCCTTGAGGCCTTGCAGCCACAGGCCGTGACAAGCTCAGTCGAAGCTTTTACCGGTTGCAAAGTTCAGTGGGTACGTGATGTACCTGCAGGCCACCAGAATCGCTGCGTACGCCGAGGGAGTACCCAAAGCCTGCTCGAGCATCTGGACTTGAGTCTCTTTCAAAAACGTGTATGTGGGGCAGCGGATGCACTTGATTTTCCTTGCAAAATTTCAGCAAGGCAAGCGCAAAAGCTAGTCCGCCCAGGCCTGCTCCGGCAACCGCGATGTTCTTGCCTGCTTGCACAGATAACAGTAACAACGGAGCTGTCAACCTATAGGTGCAGGAAACTTCAGAAACTGATGGGGCGCAGCTGCTACGTGTTTCGAAGATTTCAACAAGCCTACAGACACAGATGCATCAACAAAGGCGTGCTGCGGGCAAGATCCGGACTGCAGCTTCTCAGCAACACGGATCAACCAGCGCCTGTCGAGCTGCCGGGTGGCATACCTGCTACGAGGTGACCGCTGCATATGTCCAAGTTCGCCATTTTGAACAGCCAGCGCTACCTTCAAACCGATTCGGCTGCCGCTTCTCGCAAGTCTTCTGGAGCTCGACTGCATTGGTGCTTTACGTAATGTAACGCTTGCAAATTACTCATAGGGTGCACAAAACGCCATGCAACTGCCCCAAGACAGCAAACATAAAGGCTGCAAAGCAGTCAGTCCTGCTCATGATCATTATTACCCGAGACATCTAATGACTGTGTAAGATATAATGGCTGTGAACAATGTCATGAGCACAGTCATGCCGTGACTGTTTCACCTGCTGTGTACTCATATCACGCAAGTCTCCTTACGCAAAACAGTGTAGAGTAGTGCCCAACGGTGCTACAAGACGATGTCATGCTGTTGGAACTGTTTTGTATGTGCAGGCGACAGGCTGGCAGCCTGTTGGCTTGCAAGCATGGTAGTGCTTGCACCTGCCTAGCCGGGTCTGTCACAAAGTGAAACAGCTGCCACAATCAAAGCTTGGTGGTTGTGCTTTTGGCATATACGTCACATACGCAATGCATACATAGAACCTGAATACAGACCAACATCAGGCAGAGCCTTGTGATCTGTCAAAGTCACCCCACAAGTGCTTGCTCCCCTTAGAAGCTCATTTGCTTTGAGATGCCTGGTAAACAAACATTTGGCTGGTTAACATGGATGCAACATCCTGATTGTACATCCCACAAAAGAAGCTTTGGTATTAGCTCACTATCCTGATTCATTGCCTGCAACAACTTGTTACACGTGCCATGTGGTCCACACTCATATGATTCTAGTTGTGTACTAAAAGAGACACAAGCTGATGGTGCGGCAACAAGGCAAGCTGCTTGAGCAGAATGTGCACACGCTGCGCAGCATCTGCAGTGGTATGTAGCTGATCAACCGAATCTGATGGATATTCTGCCGAGAGAGCTGATAGTCCTGGCACCTGTACTCGGGCACTTGGCTGCTTGTTACAGGACAAGCCTCAGAAGTCCAAGTCTGGCATGACTACTATATCATTGTTTGTTGGAGGCATAGACTGTTTTCTGTATTCAGCGGCGTGAATGTCTTGCCAGATCATCTTTCTTGCGAACTCTGCCAGCAAGGGAAAATCCTACAGCGACACATCACCGTGATGCCACTACTGTGCACATACATTTGCTTGGTCCATGGCACAAGGTTATATGCATGCATGTGTGCATGATCAAACAGCACGTCTGAGATAGCAAGGAGATTACACTGTGCATTGCTGCATACAGAGAACACAGGAAGCTTGACTTACCTGCACAAAGTCTCGAAAACTGATGACCTTGTCATATACCTCAACAGCATGCCGTGCAGTCTCTGTTCCCTCAAGTGTGCTGCGACACAGTCAAGCCATTCAGATAGCATGTGTGACGCAGCAGGTGCTGTAGATAGCACTCAGGATTAAGAGCGATTTCCAGCGGTAACAGTACCTGAAAAAAGGACTATGGGGCACATGAAATTGTGCTAAGTAGCGCGCTGCATGTGTCCATTCTTTTAGGCATTGGCTGACAGTGTCATCAGAGAGAGGTTCAGCTTGGACCTGCACTTGCCAGTCCCACTTTGGCAATATCCATCAGAAATTTGTATTGTTGCAGGTAAGACTCACTGCAAGGTCTGACAAAGATGCTGTGTCCTGCACAACTACCAAAGCTTCTCAGCAAGCAGAGAACAGCGTCAGTATACTGCACAGGTACAATGTTAGGGGAATGTCTGTTTGAGCTCTTGTAGCAGCTGCTATTCTGACTTGGGCTTCATTGTCGCCTGCCTAGCCACATACCACCAATTTAGTGTTAAGTTACCCCATTTGGGCTGGTTGGGGCTGACTGGGTTGCCGGGATCCCATTGATATTGATTTCGAAACTCGTTTGTAGGCTGCAAAGCCATCTCTGAGCTGGCAAGCTTGCAGGTTGGTTGCTCAACACTTAAGACTACACTAAACAGTGCAGAGTTGTCATGAGAGCGGCTCCAATCTGAATTGTTCAGTGTTGTATTGAGAGTTGAGCAACCAACCTGCAAGCTTGCCTGCTCAGAGATGGCTTTGCAGCCTACAAACGATTCCCACGTCAACATCAACAGGATCCTAGCAGCCAGGTCAGCCCAAACATGCTCTGTGCTACATGGTGTGTCAGATGATGGCAGCAAGCATTTTCAACAAGCAGAGATTGACGCCATGGTATTGCACAGGCGCAACATGTTTGCAGCCTGGCAACAAATCTTCTTAGCGTGCAGGACAGAGCATGCTTGTCACACCTGCAAGGAGTCTCACCTGTGACAAAACATCCTGGATGGTTTGCTTCAGCCAAATCTTGATCGCGCCCATGCGTTTATGCCTATCTTGGTCTGTCTCTTTGAATCTTGACGGCTTTTGACAGTAATATTCATAAGCAGCAACATAGTTGGCAAACAGCATTGTATCATCCCTTTTGGCATTGCAGCAATTCGATGACTCCGTGGGCTGCTGCTGCTGAGGGCCATCGTACCTGCGAGCTCGCTTGCAAGCGGCTCTGCACCAGGCGGCTAAAACTGTTCTGCAGCACGGCAGTCAGAAGCCCCATCAGTACTTGTCCTAATCCTGCCCAACTGCAAGACAAGGGGCCTCAGACCAAGTTACATGTGTTCTCCAGAGGTGATTGCCATTTGTTGTTGCTCAACACAGAACTACAGACCAGCAGCTGACTTGCTACTGGGATCCTTGTAGGGCAAGACCCAGGCCGTGACCCTTACCTGAATGCTGCTTGCTGAATAATCGCCTCCTGAGGCTTTTCCTGAGACTGTAGATATCTTTGCAGAGTTGTGCAATGACGCTGATCTAATTTCAAGAGTGCCTCAGTAATAAGTGTTGGTGTATTTGTCCCCTGTGACAGACTCGACTCTGCTTTAGGTAAACTGAACTGTTGACACTGTTGTGCCAAGGCTGCTCAAGAGTCATACCATTTGTGCCAAATTTACGAGCATAACCAGCTTGAACGCTTGCAGCTCCTCTCTGTTCAAGTCTTTGTAGTAAGTGGATGTCAGCACATCTTGCGCCTGTGCTGCCATGACTCACTGACGCTCCGTGTCTGCGACCTTACGGGTTGATCTATAGGTCACTCAAGTACGCAGACCGTGCTATCTTTTACTGAATTTCTGCAGTTTGGCCGCGACGTTTCAGCTGTCGACATGCAGCTGCGATGCCAGAGGTTGGGGTCAAGCTGGAGAGGGAGGGGGGGGGGCCGAGGAGGGGTAATACCTCAGTATCGAAGCTGCCTTATAATGCATTGTGGCATTGTATCTTACAGACATGCTGGACTTGATACGTAGTGCAAAACTGAAACTGTAATCAGCTGCCAAAATGCTGCAAATGCACATAAACTTCGCACTCATGTCAACCACCTGCAAATGTGAATGCTGAAACAAAATATGCTGCTACACCAGTTGCACTGTCTACGCATCCTGCTTGCTATATCTAATGTACAACTCCATTGCTGTTTGCATGTTGGCTGAGTAGCATGGTATGAAATGATCTTGGATCATTGTACTGCACAGCTTGATGCGACCATATGCCTCCTGCATGCACAAGAAGCATATTAAACCAGGCTGCTTGTTTGCATTTGCACCAATTGTCAGCCAGCATGCAACACCAGTATGGAGCGTCTAATGATTCATGCGCAAAATTTGCTCATGTGCTTCACTGAAATATGATCAGCTGCATTCAAGGCTGAATAGATGCAAACATGGTTACAGCAGCTCAACCTATGCAGCCTTTAAGTATCTTTCTGCAGTAAAAGGTGCTGCCTGCGCCATTTTGCTGAGAGGGAAAACGATGCTCACAACTCATGTGGGCTGCAAAGCATGGCCCCTCAGAGTTCTACCAGGCTGAACTGCTAGCTTGGCCCCATTACAAGACCATTGCCAACGTCACACATGCAAAACGACATGCAACATGCGACAATCACGCCTGTGCAGCAAGACACATGACACTCCAAGCACATGCAGCACAGCTCCTTGCAACACGGCGCTGATAGCATTGAATGACTTGACATTCTCGGAATTCTCCCAGTCATTGTCTATTTACTCCCCTGATGAGTCCTCAACACAAGACATGCAAAATTGAAATTGAATTGAAATTGATAGCTGCACTGACCTGGGGCACGCTGTCCAGCAGAACATACTTCTCCCTCAGTCGAGGCGGTCCCGGGGCTTCGTCATCACTCACAGCTGCATCGCTGAAGACATGCAGTGTGCCGTCCACCTCAGCAACGTTTGAGTCATACTCTATCCACTGCTTTGCCTCTGTCTTGCTCTTGGTGTGAGCGCCTGAGTCACCTATGCATGGCCGACACATTCTTCAAAACACAAGAAACTGGGCAGACATGAAAATAAACTACAGCTGAATGAGACTGGGCTCAATGTACAGTGCTCCCTTCTCAATTTGAGACATCCTCTCCTCACTGCTTTTCCTGTTTTGAGTTGAACTCCCAAATTCCCTTGCTGGTGCAGAATGTGAAGAAATGGACAAGCATTACAAACAGTATGCAATCAGACGAGAGTTTGCTCAGTTTGACATAGATTTGTTCTGCTGCTTGGTCACCTGTCTGATGTTTGGCTGCAAATCTGAGCCATCTGGAAAACTCAGAGTGCTAATCCACACACAATAGAATGGACAGACCGCCATCAAATCAAGCTTGTCAGTGGGGTTATTGCATGATCAAATGTCGGTTGGGTAAATGACATTCATAACAATAATTTCAAATAATAAAATAATCAGAAGTTATTTCGACGCCTTCCGGCTCATAATGAGCTGGGTACGTGCAAGACTGTTGCCTGATATTGTGGACCATTCTCTGGACCAACATCAAGTTGTCCAAACTGGCATCTAACATTCAACATGGACTGCAGATGAATGCAAGGCCCACCTATAGAAGCCTGGTCTTGCACAGGACGATGATGAGGTCCGGGTACAACAGTTGCCACGGAAGCTGCCAGCTCAAGCGGCGTCTGAGGTGCAGCAGTTGCTGCCTGAAGGGCTGCAGCACTGGTCCTCACCTCCTGTTGGATGACAGCGTCACTCTGCTGCTTGTCTGTACCCTCTGATCCCATACTTTGCTCTCTATCTGCTGTGATTGTGCTGTTGGCACCTGTGTCAGCAGCGGTCCACATTGCCAATGATGTTTTTGCTGTGCACCTTTGCGCAGATGCCAGAAGTCACACGGACAGGACAGGTGGAATCAAAGTGGAGGCAGATTTTTGCAAGGCTGGTCACAATCACAACCCCTTTCTCCGTCAACGCCCCCTGTGATTGCCTCCAAGCCTTGCAGGGGCCTATAGCAAAAGAGCCCCTCTGAATACAACCTGCTCCACCCCTCCCTAAACAACTGAGTGTAGTTCCTCTTCAACTCAATGCGCAGGCAGAGTACCTGGTGGAGACTGTGGGGACGTGGGTGGGGCCCAGGTGGGAGGTTTGGGCCAGATGACGGGGCCTGATGCCAGGGGGGTGGAAGCCAGCAGGGCGGCTGTAGCCTGGGGGTCCACCTCCATCTCTGACCCCTCCTGCTCTGATGCAACTGCACTCACCACTGCCACTTTAGGTAATAACAATATAATAAACAATAATAAGCAAGACAACAATGACAATGACAATAATGGTAGTAGTTGAGCAGAAGACATATGCCAAACAGCATTCATGGGCATGTCTGGATTGTGTTTTCTAGTTGCCAGCATCATCCAAACAGCAGCCAGCAAATCTCATTGATAGAATCCACTGTTTGATGAATGTAGGATGACTGGACTGAGGCTTGGCAGACTTGGCTTGTCAAGTCGGCACTGCCACTGTGTGTGAATCTCAGAACTCTCTTGTTGTGGCACAACTGTGATCTTCAGAGAGCAAATCCACCTTCTGATCATATAGCACTTTCAGAAGGTCAATTTGCTTTCTGAAGGTCATCTTTATGCCTCAGCAGGAGACGCTCCATAGATAAGTGCACAGTGGCAGTTGATGGGTCCACATGAGTAGACGTATATTTCTAGGTAGAAATGCATTTCTGAGTAGGAACAAGAAGCGTCAACCAGCATGTGAGGTCTTGTTACCCAAAACACCAGGCAGCTTGTATTGCATGCAACTGACTGCTTCCTTAGCGCAGTCCCCAACTGCAAGACAGTAGACTAGACCAGTAGTCAAGACAGTAGACAAGACAGTGGACAAGACAGTGGACAAGACAGTGGACAAGACAGGAGACAAGACAGTAGACACGACAGTAGACACGACAGTAGACAAGACAGTAGACAGTAGAGAAGACAGTAGACAGGACAATAGACAAGACAGTGGACAAGACAGTGGACAAAACAGGCAAAGCAGCGTGTGACGTTCCTTCAACTACACACCTAGTTTTGCCAGCTCATCAGCATCAAAGACCAGGCGAGCTGGAACCAGATGCAGAATCCGGCCAGCAGGATACATTGTGCGCCTCTGCAGGGACTCCTCCAAGCCTGGTAAGTGCCCTGGATCCTGATCAGGCAAGGGCTGCTCTGGCCAGCCCCCTTCACCAGCATGGGCTCTCGCTTCTTCTTCCATCTCTGCAGCAGCAGCCTGCGCTGCCTGCACCTCAGCGTCAAACTGCCCAGGGGCCGGTAGGGGCAAGCCCTCAGCCAATGAGCCCTCATCCCCATCACCCATGCCTTCCCCATCCTTTTGTTCTTGCTGGCTGTTGGCTTGTTGAGCAGCACTGTGCATCTCCATAGCCTGTAGTGAGAAACATCAGAGACTATGCTCACTGTGTAAACCATTTGGTTGTGCGCTGAGTCAAGAGTTATTCGGCCTTGTACCAAGACACAAGTGGCATGCACAGACTTTACCAGGTCCAGTAAATTTGTGCAGACAGACCTACTTTGTACCTGTCCAACAGCTAGTCGAATTACTGATGCAAGACATTGTTTGTCACGTAGAGACACACAGGCTACCTCATGCATCCTGTCTACTCTTCAACATGCAAACTGGAGATAATAGTGTTGTGGTGCTTGTCTGTTCAGCTACCATCATCCAATGATTAAACTGCTTGACACTGACACTCAGTGTGTGTGTGTGTGTGTGTGACGAAACAGTACAGTACGCATGCATGCACCGGAAAGTTTCGTGAATGGATTCCAAATACATGTTTTTGGGCTCACTTTATGATATACCTGAGGCGGTGATCCTGGGAAAGCCGCCCCTTGCACAAGCGTTGCTTCCGGCAGCATCCTTTCTTCCTCTTCATCATCCCCATCTGGGACCTGGTAGGGGTCAGACCGGCACTCTTGCAGCCACCACCTTGACACAAAGCTCCTGCAATACACCTTGAGCTTCAGATTTCCGGGAAGCAAGTCAGTCTGTGTCATCAACATGAGCAAGGCAGAGCAGCTGCAAGTAAGTCACTGCAGCAGTCCTCAAAGCCGGCATTCACGTGATGTTTACATTAAACTGCATGCTTGCCGATGATAACGATACCTGTATGCTGTCTTGCCAGATGTGCCAACTTTCTCGCCAACAGCTTTGGTGGTTTGACCCGCCCGCTGACCCCACCCTGTGACCCGACCTAGCCCCCAAGCGCTGCCAGCCTCGGATGTGCTCACCTGGACCACACAAACAACAGATAAATGACAACATGTGGACTGGCTCGACCACATGAAATCATAATTTGCACACTGTCCCTTTGCCAGCAGTGCCAGAAAGTTGCGATACAAACACAGGCACCTTTCAGGTAAGGGACATACCGTCTGTATGTCAATGCAGCAAAGCCTTGATGAGTACAGATTTCACAGCGAAAACAATTTGCACTGTGCGACTATATACCTGGCTGCTATCCAAGCTGTTGCGCAACCGATCTTGCTGCTGAGAAGTACTGGAGCCAGCGCCACCCCTGCTCCTACCCCTCCGTAGGCTACCCCTCCTTGCCAGGGGAGCCTTCAAGCCCTCACCGTCACTCACAGCTCGTGCCTCACCCTCAATGAAATGAGACTCATCGTCACTATGCTGCTGACTCGCTGACACACCCTGTCCCTGGGGATCGCTTGTGACATCCTGGGGATTGCCAGGTCTGGTGGGGTTGCGGGAAGTTGCTGCTGATTGAGTTGCAGGGGCGATGCCCCATGACTTTAGACTCCCAAGGACTTTGCCCCATGTGGGGGCTGGCTCAGAGGAGGAGGGCCCAAGGCTGTTTGGGGCAGCCTCAAGGACTGTCCAGTCTTTGCCAGCTGAGCCACGTGGACTTGAGAGACCTGTATGGACAATTTTGAAATCAATTTCACCCCTTTTTCTGAAATAACAACGACAAATTCTGATCAAAGTTAACAAAAAGATTTCACCATAAGCAGCTTAACTGCAAGTGCCGGTATGTTGCCTGTGTATGTCACATGTAGCAGGAAATTGTAAATGCATAGCACTGGATAGTATCCAGTGGATACCATATGTGTGTGGCATGCACAGGCAGTGGTGAAGGTACAAGATGCAGGGGGGTTACATCTGCCGGGGAAGGGTGGTGCAGCAGCTGGTTACTGAACCTTTTGCAAAATCCAGCACTGACATCCGTCCCCTGAAGCAAAAAATTGTCTGCTTCAACAGTTGGATGACAGTGCTGGATCTGCTTTGCTGTCCATACCCAACAGATGTGACCTCCATGCATTGTGTACCTTCACTTGGCTTGGAGTCAAGCAAGCAGTCAATCAATCAGTCAGTCAGTCAGTCAGTCAGTCAGTCAGTCAATCAACATGTGTGTTTGAAGGTCCTGGGGGGCAACTGGGACCCAACAGACAAGTGGAGTGGCGTTTGTAGTCACAGCATGTGATGATGCAAACTTGTGGGTGTGTGTATGCTGCAGAGATGTATCTCCTTGCATCTGCAGTGAATGTGCAGCGCACATGCTGGCTGTGACTCTGTTTGATGCAGAAGTGTTACCTGTGCCCATGACCTCATCACCATCATTACCAGAGTCGCCAGAGCCCATTTCCTGGTGAGGGGGGCGCAGCACGGGTGAGAGGGGCTGCTCAGCCTCCATATCTGTGAAGGCCTGATGGCTGCGTTTGCGCAACATCCTAGGCCGTTGTGCATAACAAGATCTGCACACAACCATGATCATGATAATCAAAATACTAAAAATCGTAATAAAAATAAAAATAATAATTGTAATAGTAATAATAAAAATGATCATGATAATAACAATAACAATAACAATAACAATAACAATAGTAATAGTAGTGACGATTTACAGGCGTACCAGCACACACAATCATGATGGTCATAGTCATACTACTGATGATCATAGTAAACCTCGGACTGTTTGGGACAATGTTGTACTGTCTGATGGTCACAATTTGGAGTGGGGCCACTACATTCCTGATGCTGAGAACAAGCTTGTATATAGGGAACTGACATCCGTCACACGCTCCTGATGCCTGTTGGCTAAGCCTGGGTTTGCGTTATTGTTACTGGGATGACTACAGTCATGGTACCAAAGCAGCTATAAGGGCTGGGGTGTGACTGCAATTGCATTGGATCCTAGGCCACTGTGCACAACAAGACCCGCACAACCACTCAGATATGACACCAAACTGGTGGCATTGGGCAGAGGCTGGCCATGTGTCCAGGCAGGTTGTGGAGCTCTGTGTATAGCATCACCTGTGGGAGCTTCACAACTTATACCCAGGCCTCTCAGCATGGTGTACTCAGAGTCACAGCCTGCTTGAGGACAGCATGGCCCCTGACCTCTGATGAGCACCTTGTACTCACATGATAACAAACTTAAGCTAAATCAGGTCAGGTCAGGTCAGATCAGATAGGGTTAGCTGCCTGAGGCCTTGGAGAGTGAAAGCCAGTTGGGTTGGATTAGATGATGTCAGAATGTGTTGGGTGAGCTTAGGTTGGGTGGGGTCAATTACCTGATGCCTTGGCCAGTCAAAGCAAGTCAGATTGGGTTAGGTTGGGTGATGTTGGGTTGAGTTTGGTTAGCTCAGGTTGGGTGGGGTTAGGTACCTGAGGCCTTGGCCAGTGAAAGCCAGTTGGGAGGATGTCCAGGAGGTAGCAGCGTGGGTGGCCCAGCCAATGCGGCCAACACTGCTCTCCACTGCACGCACCACCACATTGCTGCGCATATCGCTGCGGAAGGCTTCGTACCAGGAGGATTGCATCACCTCCTCCCTCAGTGCATCAGCTGACCCTGCAGATGATAATCATAACATTAATAATAATAATAATTGCAGCATAGTATCTGGCTGTTTACACAGCTAAATGGAGGTGCAACCATTGTTTCAGCCTGTCACAGATGAGCAGCTCATTTCAATCCCAAAACGTCTATTGCAATCCAGAGACGTCATGCCTAAAGTGGAAATCTGAACTCAGAAACGCCTGGGATCGTCAAAAGGCGTTTCTACATTGTGGAGATGTTTTAGGCTTTCAGCACAGTCTGATGAATGCCAAAGCGCAAGTTGGTGGTCCACAGGGACTGACCTGCACTGACTGTTGGGATGAGATCTGCTCCATTGATGATGGTTGTGACATAGCTGGAGCAGCTGCGCGCCAGCTCCAGAGTCATGCATGAGGGGCAAGCAATCGCCAGACAAGTCACGTCTGCAAACTCTGGCCACTCCCGCATCCTGAATGAACATAGGCAAGGTCATGCAAGAGGGGCAAGCCATCGCCAAACAAGTCACGTGTGCAAAGTCTGGCCACTCCCGCATCCTGAATGAACATAGGCAAGGTCATGCATGAGGGGCAAGCAATCGCCATACATGTCACGTCTGCAAACTCTGGCCACTCCTGCACCCTGAATGAACAAGCTTATGACTTGAGAAATGAGATGGGAGCTTTGTTGGTCGGCAGGTGTTGCCTTTAGTCGATGGCTGATTGGGCATGACTTCTGATTGAGGGCTGTGGTGCTGCCGACTGACTGCCCAGTAAGCGCTTGGTGACATGTGATTGGATTCAGTCTGCTGACCCTGCTGTATATCATTGTGCCAGGATCCTCTGACCCTGCTGTGCACCATCATGCCCGGATCATATGCAAGCACAACTGTCCAAGTTCGCTTGCACCATGGTCAACGTAGCTGCAGTTCCTCTTCCCAAACAACGCTCCTGATTGAATAGTTTCACTCAGGGTGGTGTTTACAATCAGGGTGATTGTTTGACAACTGAAAGTGCCAAATAAAGTGTAGATTGATCAGAAGAGTTGAGGCACAGCAATGCTCTGGGAGGACTTACATCATGGTCAACATGGCTGCAGTCCCTCCTCCCAAGGAGTGCCCAATCACCTTCAGCTTGTACCCAGGGTGGTCATTCAGCGCCTGCTTCATGGTGCCTGACAGCTGCTGCAGCAGCCAGCGGGCAGCTGCCAGCATGCCAAAGTGGCTGTAGCCCAGCACCACGCCTGACTCTGGGTCTACCATGTGGTGCGGCTTGCTTGTGCCTGTCAGGCTGGTGAACATGTCCTGCAGTGCAATACTCTGCATGAGACTGGGGCAGGGGGGGGGGGGGGGCAGGGTGCATGCAATGGCATTGTGAGTTGTAGGCTTCAGAGGCTTCAGACATCAATTGACATGGCAAATGGCATGCATGACATGCAATGCAGGGCACACTATCACTGCATAGACAGATGAACGCTGGACTGATGGAACAACCCCTGGCTCAAGCAGCAGACTAACAGTGTAATGTCAAGACATTTGTAGCTGGTTCAAGATTTGTCCCTGCATTTCTGATCTGGCCTGACAATGCAGCACACCTTGAGGGAGTGAGTGCCTCTGATGGCTAACACAATGGAGTGGAGCTGATCGTCCTTCACCAGGCAGAAAGATGGCCGCAGCACGCCGGCCCTTGGCTCTTGCATCAACACATCCTGTTGCTCTGCAAGGGCGCAAGTGTCACGTTACTCAATGTGTTCGCTCAACTTCCTCTGTGCAGCCTTGTTTATTCATCCTTGTCATGTTGCAAGCATTCCAGCTGAGTGCTAGGCAATCATTAGGCTAGCAAACAGGACTCAGCTTCTGTGTCGCAGCAGTCATCTGCCAACAACTTGGCAAGCCACTTGGGATATGTCCAAATAAGCTACAGCATCATCAGTAAATACGCAGCTGCTATACAGGCATGCATGAGCAGCCGAGATACGACCACTTTCAGGCCTGCTTGTGACAAGCTAGCATGATCTGTCTCATGCAGGATGTCAAATTCACGTGCTATTGCAGCTTCCAATACACGGAACCTTCCTGTAGGCACAGGAACTGCAGCATGAAGCAGAGGGGAGAGGAGAAGAAGAAGAAGGAGAGGAGAAGGCAGGAGGCCCACCAATGCCGAGAGAGCTGAAGACTGCCTGCTGCCCAGCTGGTCTGCGCTCTCGCAGTGCAAGGCAGTATCCCATGAACCTTTGTATGTGCCGCATCTCTTCCTGTTTACAGCGCAGACATGTTTTGCTGTGTGAGCTAGACATTAGACACTGGGTCTATGCCCTACCACATCGTTAGATGCACCCACAGCATGAGACCATGGCAATGTCAGTATTGCTGCTTCTGAGACTCAGCGTGCAGACAGCACACAGGAATCACCTGGGCTTGAGTGCAAATGTAACAGGCAAACAAGCACAGAATGCACAATATGCTGGCAAACATTTACACCCAGTGACTGTTGTGTGCATTTCAGCTTTTTCACTTGGTGTGTCAATTTGCATATCTCCATTGAGTTTTGTTGATATGCACATTCAAATGAGGACATAAATGCATGCATCAAGCTCATTTGTGATCAGACAGAGCTCCTTACCAAGACATCTGTTTGATGGGCAGGCTTGACATCTCCGAGACCAATTGGCTTTGCTTTGGCTGCTATATCAGCCACAGGGTGCTCTTGACCTTCCCTTCGTGCCAAGTACGCAAGACCGATTAGCAGATCTGCTGTTCGCCATCTGCCCAAGCTCTCACTGTACATGTATCTGCACATATATGTGGACATGGGATGCTATTCTGTTCAATGCAAAGTTGGGGCAGAAATGATAACAGCAAGGCACAGCTGCACAAGCAGACTTGTCCAGAAGGTTGCGCACCGTAAGGCTTCAGCAAAGAAGTACAGAGCTTCCAGCCATGTGTTTGGGGCTTGATGTGCATCCTTGAAGTGTACAGTCGAAGGAGTGGCAGGCACGCTTCGGGGGCTTTCCCCGTCTGTTGCTAAGTTGGTGGTGGCCTTTTTGTAAGAAAAGTACAAAGCAACAGCAGCCCCTGCTGCTGCAACCGCTGGAGCAGCCAGGGTCGGAAGGACTGTGCTAGTTTCGGCTCTGCAAAGGCGATTTGTACGTGGGAGTCGCCGAGAAGCGATCTAGCACTTGTGTTCACGTTTTCGGACGCTCGTATGTTGCACGGTCCGGCACAAAATGCTACTGCGCAACAGCAGTGATATCGACAGTAAATATTTTGCCGCAACCGAAAGCTGATTCTTCAAGTTATCAACGGCAAAAGCAAATGACATGTTGCAAGAGCTGTGATGAACGCTGGTCGCATCAGGGCTGACTCATCATGCCAAGTAATTACTAATGGCAAGCAATTTACACCTCCACACACCTTCGAAAGGCGTTTTTAGACAGCACCAAGTTTATTACACATTACAAAACATTGCTGTTAATGTGCAAGGCAAAATTGGGTTCTCAACATATTGCGGGTACATGCAGTGATATCAGCAAGGCTTTGCAGCAACCAGAAGCTGTCTCTTCACATTGCAAACGCGTAACGCATAGCAAACTGCTGCAATGGTAGGACGAGTGCTGTAATGAATATTCATGGCTGAGGCTGACGAGATGCGTAGGACTGCGAGTCATGCTGAAAGTAAGCTTTTGCTGATCTGCTTCAAACCCTGCTTGCAGATTAGGTTTTGTTCAGCATCGCGATCGAAAAGCTTGAAGCGTTTCAGCACGGCGGTGTGCTTGCGCGCGAGCAGGTCTGACGCGATCGCACCTGTCAGCTCTAGTTTTTCTTTAGCTGCCAAGCCCACAGAAGCCCTCACTGCTCGCAGACCGTGTTTGGATATCCACGATCTTCGCCTCGTGCAGCGGCTCTGTACCACAGATTCCGTGGCCCTCACCCATGAGCTTTCCTGCCCTCGAACAACGGTCACAGTGTCACTGCAAGCACGGAGGGCCCACCAAACCGTTCAGCGCTGTTCGACCTTGCAGCAGCAGGTCAGTGTTCAGCTTGTGAACCTCCGATAACCCAACGTGTGCCTACGTCAAGCTTGCAACATGACTGTATCGCTTATATCAGGATCTCTCATCTGTTCTGCAGAAATGTTACGTTTGCCGCTAACAGCACCAGATCACCACTTTTCGTCGCTTCTGCAGGCACAAAGACAGACTTGCCAAGTGTCACGCTGCGATAAACGGCGTCAGAGTTACGACCTTCAGAGATGGCAGCATCACATACCATTTCAGTGAACCAGCAGAGTTCACGCAGCAGCAGCCCGAAACAAACTTGCAGCCGACGCATTCTGTTCAAACTGACAGCTACAGTCTGAACGGAGCTTCCTCAGAAGCGCCGGCCAAGCAACACGTCAGCAACGTCCTGGCATCTTTTCGGGCGTCATCCGCAGTCGCTGGTCAAACTAGGACTCAGCAGGCAACTCTTCAGGAAGCCAGACCAACTGGCCAATCCCAAAGCACCCCAAGCTGGGCGCGCAAGCTTGAATGGAACAAGCAGGTCAGGATCGTTCCTAAGAATGGCTTGGGCACTCAGACACGCAACGGCGACAAGCAGCGCCAAACACCTTCACTGCACTCTCCAGCAGAGCAGGACTTCCACAGCGCAGAGCAGCCCAGCAACTTAGACAACCAGCTTGACTTCGACAACGCCGACATTCAGTTGTTGTTGCGGGCTTACAGCAGCAGAGCTGCAGCTGGCAGGCTGGATGCTGCTCTGGAAGTTTTGGAGGGCGTCGTAGCTGCTGGCCGCCTAGATGTACTTTGCAAGTGAGCGCATCCAGCTTCAATGTGAATGCACTGCTTGCTCACTCTGCTGGGCTAACCGCTTTGATCTTCAGTACAAGTTTTGCTGTCAAGTAAACCAGCCTCAGTGGCAGGGTCACACCTGAAGCAACTGGTGTCGTTCACATGACTTGTATGCGCTGTTACGCTTTATCATTTTCAGCATGATGACTCTGCACCTTGCGTGCAGAGTGAGACACAAGGACTTCCTCAGACCGGCCGCAGATCATAAAGCTGTCAGTCATGCCATGCGCTTTGTCAAGCTGTTACCCAGCCATATGACAGATGCACGCACCTACAATATGCTGGTGTCAGTCTGCATCGCAGCAAGGGATTTGCCCATGGCTTTACAAGCTGGCATGATGCTCAGAAATAGTGGCAGGAGGCTGGACACATTCTTCTACACCAGTCTGATCACAGGTGGGCCCCTGTGAGATAGCAATAGTACACATCTGCATGCTGTTTTGGTGTCTTAACACACTAGTGTACCAAATGTCTACCAAGTATGCACCGGCACGCTGGCCTGCTGACTCAGCAGTGCTGAGTCAGCACGCTTGTCTATCAAGTACAAACTGGCCATCCCATTTCCCTTTGCCACCTCAGACTGTAGTCACTGGTGGTTGACTGAATTCTGGTGTCAGACCTAGAGTACTGAGCATTTGAGGCTGCTCTGGTGCAGCATGTGCAATGGAGGGCGACACCGACATGGCATTCCGGCTGTATGAAGACATGCAAGCTGACAGGGTGGGTACAGACCCACGCGTGTACACCGCGCTCATCAGCACCTGCAGCAGAAAGATCCAGATGAGCGATGTGGAAGGCAGGCGAAGCCAGCTGGTTCTTCTGGAACGTGCCTTTGGGGTGTTTCATGACATGCAGGTGACGCGCCACATGCGCATATGACTACACGCATGTTATATCTGTTAGATGCCAGGTCATGATCTACCTGTAACGTACCAGTTGTGATGTACCTGTATTATACCAGGCCATGATGTACCAGATATGCCTTTTCTGTTCTGCAGTAGTGACTCTCTTGTGGCAAATTTGCATGGATTGATAAGATTGCTAGACCGTTAGCCAGCTTTGTACCAGAGCTATGTCAAACAACATGTGGATTTGTTGCAGCATCTGTCAGTGAGCATGCCTTCTTTGTTTTTCTACTGATTCAAGCTTTGGTGCTGCTTGTGTTGTTGTCATGACTGCTTGGCTTCATACATGCAAACCTTACTGCGTGTCTCAGGAGGTGAAAGTGAGACCAGATGCTGCTGTTTGGAATGCCCTCATTGCAGCAGCTGGCAGAGCAGGGCAGTTGCAGAGAGCCTTTGAGGCTTTGCAGGACATGCAGGTACAATCCAGACTCTATTCTGACAGCCACACTCTGTGTCATAAGCTCTGTTGTCTTTGGCTCATTCTTGTACATCTTGCTTGCATCATGAACAAATCATGCTTTGTCTTTGAATGTAGCTCAGACACCGATATTGCAGCCTCCTGTGTGACTGTCATACATTAATGCATACACACAAGAATGAACATCATGGCAGGTGCGGTGAAACAGATAGCGAAAGGCAAACTCTACACCTTTCAACAATCATCACGAGAGCCTCCTGAGGCAGCAGCCCCAAGCCAACATTATAGACCATAGCCCAGAGGGAAAGCGTTAGTAGCACATCCTTTGCTGTGGCAAAAAATGCTACACAATACTTCGATCGATTTTATTTAATGGGAGTACTGCTGCAGGATCACTTCCAACAACCAGATGAGCACACATTCACGTCCCTCATAGATGCATGCCGGCGAGCTGAGGAGCAGAATCTAGCCCTGAAGGTGTACCACAACGCCTTGAGCTCAGGCTGCACTCACTCCATGCTGCTGTACGCTGCTGCAATCGCAGCGTGTCAACACCCTGTGGACCTTGACACTGCCATGGAAGTCTATGGAGAGATGCAAGCGTAAGTAGCTCTTACACTTGTTGGCGCCAACCTGATCTCGTGCACGTGTACTGAAGTAGACAGCTGTGCCTTGACCGACCTGTCAACAGACACGTGTCGGACAGACAGACAAATGGATAGACAACAGACTGACAGCAGACAGACAGCTGTCCATTGTCTGTCCGCTGTTTGGCCGCTGCCAGTTCTTTGTCTATCCATTGTCTGTCTGTCTGACGTGAGTTGATTGACAAGTGGGTTTAGACAATGGACAGCAGACAGACAGCAGCTGTGCCTAGATTCATATCAAAATAATGTGTCTGCACCATCAGCAGACAGACCCATTAGGCACAGCAGCACTGCTGCTGGTCTGCACCCCATGCATTAGCCGTATCACACTACACCCCAGTGAGTTCGTGAGACTGTCAATCACATCTGTGATGGGATGTAGTCACTCCATTTTGTTAGACCCTTGTTACTGCCATATCGTGGCAAAAGAGCACGGGTACACATACAATATTTACACCAATAACAACCCAAAAGGACTGCTTGCCTAGACTGCACTCTCCGGGCTGGGACTGCACATACATTCTGGGAGTAAACAGACACACATGCTGGCACTGAACATACACGTGCAGGGACTGCACATACATGCTGGGACTGAACTTACACATGCTGGGTCTGAACACACACTTGCTGGACTGAACACACACATGCTGGGACTGAACAAACCCATGTTGGGACTGAACACAGGCATGCTGGTATAATGCAGGCATGATGTGCAGCCAGACGGGCAGCTGTACAGCAGCTTGATGGACGTGGCAGGGCAGGCAAAGCGTGTGGACCTGGCCTTTGACCTTCAAGCTGATATGGTGGCACAAGGCCTGCAGCCCTCACAGGTAATAATAATGATAATAATAACAAGAACAACAACAATATTGATAACAACAATAATAATAACAATAACAATAATGGTAATGATAGTAATGATAATGATAATAACAACAATGATAAACATCAAGGCCTGCAGCCCTCAAAGGTGAACCCCCTCCAGAAAGCTGTCGCCGATACTGCTCATGCAGTTTTGCTGCCCTCGATGCATGCACACGTGTTGCCGCATATGGTGTGTCGTGCATGTATGTACGGCATGCAATGTTGTGTCGGGCATGCATGTACTGACGGTCTGACAGACGTGGATGCTAGGACGCAGTTATGTCAGTCACTCTACCTGCAGCATATGAAGCCACAATTCTTGTCCTACATTTGAGCAACGCCACCTGTTGGTGCTGCAATTCTTGCCACAAGAAGGTCTGGTCACTGCTGCAGGCAGCTAGTGAGGCAGTGCCGCAGCTGCTGTTGTTGGCGATGACTTTTTGAGTGTGTTCGATTGGGCAGTTACAAAAAAGTTTGTGAAGATGAGGCTTTTGCACAAGAGATTGAAGAGACCCGGCTGACTGCATGCAGGCCACATACTCAGCGCTGATCATGGTGTGCATCAACAATGAGCAGCTGGAGCGGGCAGGCGAGGTGTATCAGCTGACAGTCAAGTCTGGCCTGCATCCAGACATCCACGCCTACAATGCCCTCATCAATGCCTACGGCTGTGACTTCCAGGTGGGGTCAGCTTTGCTCATTCACATCAAACAGCAAACATCATGCATGCAACATATATGCAACACAAGCTATACATTATTTACTATATATGCATATCTTGCTGAGAATTCCCCGCAGCATAGAACAAGATTGCCCCCGAGAGCATGTGCGGTGTCTAGCTTGTCCCCTGGAGCATGTGATGTGTCTAGCTTGTCCCCAGGAGTATGTGAAGTGTCTAGCTTGTCCCTGCGCATCGTTCCTTTCAGCATCTGCTGTTGTACAAAGCACAGTATGCGTGTTGCATGCCAAAGTGCAGCGTGCACTTCTGCCATCTGCTTCCTGCTGACGTTCACGCCCACCCACCCTCAGAGGTCCAAGACTGCCAGTGATGCTGTCTCTTCCCTTGTAAGGCGTTGTAGCCGCTGTGCCTGAAAATAGTTCATTGGCATGTTGCACTGAAACACAAGAGAAGTTTTCACTTTTCAGCGATGACAATATGAGCCTCCTAAGGTGGCAGCCTGGAGCTATGATCATAGGCCATAGCCCTAATGCATGGTGCAAAAGGCTGCGTGCTCGAATGTCGCCATCTGACGGACATTTATGTTGGTGTGCACAGTTTGGGAAGGCCATAGCCCTGTCGCATGGTGCACACAGCTGATTGCTCGTATGATGCTGTGAAAAAAAAATTGTGGTGGTGTGCGCAGTTTGGGAAGGCTGTGAGCCTAACTGAGGGCATGGTGAAGAGTGGCACCAGACCGGATCAGTTCACCTTCACTGCTATCGTGGCTGCCTGTCAACGAGCCAATGAAGCTGAAGTAGCTTTTGAGGTCTTCAGGTATGATCCCTGTGCTGTGCCGTGCTGTCTTGTGCTGTGCGGTGCCGTGCTGTGCTGCGCTGTGCTGTGCTTGAGCAAGGCTCTGCAACGCTGGGCAGAGTTGTGATGCAGCTTGTGACAAGCCCCTGTGCGTTTCCACTGAATGTATGACAACTTTGCTCAGCGATACTCAAATCCCGCGCAGCAAGCACAGCACAGCATGTTATTCATGTTGCATGACGCAGTGCATTGCACTTGCAGCCAGCACCACAAACTGAAATGGACGCCACATCAAGGCCTGCTTAACCTTGAGCCTTGAGCCTTGATGCCTGCAAGTTGTGTGCAGGCTGATGAGGCAGAAGAAGATTGTTCTGGACGGCACCTTGTGCTTCATCTTGTTGAGGCTGTGCTACAACAGACTGAGGGAGGAGTGGTACCCGGGGGGCTACCCCCCAAGGGCTGATGGCCGACCCATGCAACACATGCCTGGGGAGACATCTCCAGCTGGCAGGCGGCTTCTTCAGGTTAGTCATCCTGACTGCCAGCTTGGCCTTTTGCCTTAACTTTGCCTTTGGCATAAGGCCGTTTGCCCCTTCATCTGGCCTCAGCCATTGAGTTCACATTCGCCTTTCTTGACTGGCATGATGCTTTTGCTGTTGCCTGTGCTGTTGCCTTTACCTTTCCCATTGGTCTGCCTCTGCTTTTGCCTTTGGTCTGCGGCACAAATGTGCTTTTGTCTTTGGGACTGCTGTAGCCCTAGTTGACATGCTTGCTTGTGGCTATGCTGATGCTGTTGCATGCATTTCTACTCCTGAGCTTGCTTTGGGCAGCACAATTATGCTGGCTACAAACTAATGCTACCAGTGTACAGACAAACACACAGCTCATCACTGACAGCTCCTTGTCTGTCACAGGTTCTATCTGGCAAGACAGACGTTCTTGACACGCCGGAGAATGTGAATTGGGTGTCTAGGGCCATGCTGGTGTACAGACAAGCAGTGAGTCAGGGCTTGAGGCCTAGCCTGAAGGCCCTGGACAGGCTGTTGGCTTGCCTGCGCCTGCCCTACATGCCCCCCCTACCATCTGATGGCATACCGGCAACCACTGCACTGTCTACCTTCAAGGTATGGGATGCTTTAGGGTAGCATCAGTTTCACAGTCTGGGTCACTGCGCTTGCCCTTCACGCCCCCCCTACCATCTGATGGCATGCCAACCACTGCAATGTCTACCTTCCTTCAAGGTATGGGATGCTTCAGGGTAGCACCAGTTTCACGGTCTTCATCCCAGGTTTGTGCGAACTGCAAAGTGTGAGCAGAGGGTGCATAGGTGTGTGCGTGCATCGAGTTGAGTTGTTTCCTACGTTCTTCACATCTTGTGCTGTGGAATGTGTGAAGGCGTGTGATGCATAGGAGTGTATTCCCCCTGTAGTGCTCTCAGGTTACAGGCTGGCACGACAGCCAAACCAACGAGAACGCTGCTTCCCCTGTTGTACACCTGCCTCAGTTGCTGTCAGCTGTTTTGCTGCCCCTGATTTTGCTTTTTACAATCTTATCTGGGCTGGAATCTGGAAGAAAGTTTCTTGATAGGTTTTCTAAAAACAGTTGCTTTTCCCAAAAGTAGGAAATTGGCTCTTATCCAAGTGCTCACTGGCCAACAGCGTGTTGCTCAACCATCATGTGGCATTTTTGCCGTCAGAACGATTCAGCAACAGCATGCTGTGCTTGACTGTCACCCTTTCTCATTTGGAAGAACATACAGTGAGCATTGGCCTTATTCATTACCTTCTCTCTGCTGCTGAGAAATTGGAGTGAGCAATCTGTCACCCTTCTTCATTTGTCAAAAAGTGTGGAGTATCACCAAACACATTGACATCACAAACTACACAAGAAACCTCACCAAATGTTTATAAATGCCCCTATACTTACTAAGTACAATGCAGTATGATTTAGTTGATATAATATATGTGGGAATGGTGCAGGGCGCCTACATGTCGCCAGGTCACACCCAGTTGGCTGAGCTGGCGCAGCAGCAAGCCAATGACATCGCCTTTGACCCCTCCGCCATCTCCATTTTGGACGAAGCTGTCACGCTGGGCGTGCTGCCAGCATTCAAGTATGTCTTCTGTGTGCCTGCTGCCACTCAGCAACCCACTCATTTGCTTGTCTGCATTCTTCTTCTTCTTTCCATCTGCAGTTCTTCTTCTTCTTTGTGCTTGCTGTGGGTTACCTTTGTCTTTGTTCTCCCTGCTGCTTTGTGTTCTTCTTCTTCTTCCATCCTCACCCCTACTCATGTGAATCTCTTTCTTCTCTTTCTCTTCCTCTGTCTGCTGTGCTGCCGCTCTTCATCTTCTTCCAACTCTTCTTGATTATCTCCCCCATCCTGTCTCTCAGTATGTCCTGGGTTCTTGCTTGCTTGCTTGATGAATCTCAAGTCTTATGGTCAATGTGACTTCTGCAATTCATGCTGCACAGCCAAAGCACAGGCGCTGCAGTACAGCACCACATCCACAACCTTCTGATGCTAATTTTTCCAAATGGCACGCCACATCCTTTTCATGCCAAGTTTTCCAAATGGCACACCAACCCTCTTTCTGCCAAACTATACCAAACGCATTCTGCATTCTGCATTGTGCAATTAATAATTGCAAGGCCAGTGCTCCTCACCCTCAGGTTGTTCTTTTCTCCATGCCAAAGGGCAGAAATTGTATCCTCGCCAAAGGGCTTAAAAGTTCTCCACGCCAAATCCTAAACCCTAAACTGTTTTTTCCCTGTAAGATTTCTCCAAGCCATAGGGCGTAACATTTCCTGTCCTGTTCTTGTGTGCAGGTTGGATGTTCCATGTGCGGTGGACATGCGGCAGATGCCTCCCTCTGTGGCTGAGGTGTACGTGCTCTCCATGGTGGCTTCCCTCAAACGAATCTCCCAGAACAAGTAAGCCTGACGGGCACGCTGTCTCATGTCATGGCCTACAAGCGCTGCATGTGTCTTGCAATGTCAAATACAGTGATACAGTACCGTTACAGGATCTTCAGTGTTGGCTTACATACTGAGTATGTATTGAAATGTCCAATACAGTACTGCAGTAATGGTACAGGGTCATGCTTGTACATAGCAGTGTTGGCTTAGTGACACTGCATGTGTCTTGCAATGTCAAATACAGTGATACAGTAGTGACTCTGAGCATTATTGAGTTCACCTGCAGTAACACAGTACTGTTGCAGTGTGCTGCTTGTACACAGTAGTGTTGGCTGAGTGATGAGTGGTTGTGCAGGGCGCATACAGCAGCGCCGCAGCCTATCACCTTCCTGGTGCAGCCCTATGACCCGGCCCAGGTCTACTTCCCAAGCTATGCCCAAGACGCCTTCTCACCCACAGACAGGTATGTGATGCTGTCATCAGCTGCCTGCACATTTGTGACCAATAGTCGGGATGTACGGAATGAATATGATGTCGTATCACATTGATGAGGAGGCTTCAGTCTATGTGTGTTGTGTGTTAGAGTGAGCCATTAAGTAGTAGATTCGTTGCAGTTTAGCGCAGCATAGCGTGCAAAGCAGCGCTTTGAATGGTTGCAAGATGCTCATGCTGCTGAGTGGCGCTTCTTTGCTGGGTTTGACTGTGTCAACAAAGACAGCAGAGAAGAAGAAGAAGATGTGTAGAAGTTGGTACAGAGAAGAAGAAGATGTGTGGAAGTTGGTGCTGACAATGCTGCTGCTGCTGGTGCTGACAGGGGTCAAGGTCAGCAAAGCGTCTCGTCACATGACGAAGAAGAAGAGGCCTTGCTGGATCAGCTCTTCTCAAACTCCCTGCCCATTCCCTCTCTGTACCCTTCATCTTCATCATCAGCTGACAGCAATCAGCAGACTTCTTCATCATCGGACAACACGGCGCTGGGGGTCGTGGGTATGCTTCGGCGGCTCAGGCTGTGGACCGAAGAAGATGCAAGGAATGGCAAGCTGACCATTCTGCCCAGGAGCATCACCGAGTGGCTTCGAAGCACTGACAAGTATGCCTGCCTGCTTGATTGTGTGCCCTTTTCTTTGCATGCTTGGTTGCATGGCTCAATGCAGTTGAAATTCTGTTTGGGTGTATAATGAGATGCACATGAACATCGCAATCCATCTCTACTTGCATGCCAACACTGTGTGTGTGTGTGTGTGTGTGTGTGTGTGTGTGTGTGTGTGTGTGTGTGTGTGTGTGTGTGTGTGTGTGTGTGTGTGTGTGTGTGTGTGTGTGT
>JAABUK010002746.1_pt1 | contig 31066 bp, 45 predicted proteins | sample 5559141 | NCBI WGS metagenome assembly JAABUK01 (sample SAMN10711869, study PRJNA513367) | rock metagenome | isolation source: Antarctica rocks | place: Antarctica: Victoria Land, Pudding Butte nord | collected 2016-01-03
TGCAGAGAGTGGTCAGGACACAAGTGCAACGAATAATGCCAATCGGCGCCTATTCAGAGAGCTAGATGACAGGTACAGAGGGCACTCATTGCTTGTAGCTGCATACCAACTGATGATCCTGTTTCGGGGTGTGTGGGGTGGGGTGGGGGGGGGGGGCTGTGGCAGGGGCAGTGCATTGAGCTCATGGTGGTGTACTGAGTACATGTTGGCAGTGCAGCAAGAAAATTGCTAATACAATGGCACATCATACTACTGTCATGCAGGAGACCATCAGCGCAAGTTGGAGCCAAAAACAAGCGTACCTTCACTGCCAGCGCCTCCTCAGTAAGTCAGACACAATTGCGCATTGCATACATTCTATTCCGTGCACGCTGGGAATCTAAGCTGGTCCACCTGCTGACAGCTCTATCAAGGTGGAGCGAATGATGTTGTATGTTTGTTGCAACTACATCTGCACAAGCAGCTGCTGCCTTGCTGCTCTATGCTGGCATAGCTACTTCTGCCTAAGATGAATTTTGTGTTGTACAGGATGTCAGCAACAAGAGCTCTGTGCACAAGGCACCTTCTAATGGAGCAATGCGCAGACAGATAGAGGTAATGGACTTTGCAGAAGGCCTTAATACCTGGCCATGCCTTGTGCATGGCCTTGTGCAGCTCCATACAAGCAAAACCTGAATCATCATTTGCAGCTTTAGTTCCTTGCAAACAATCTGTGCTATGTAAGAGTGTCTTTTGAACTTGAGCACATTGCTGTGCAGGAGCTTGAGGCAGACAGACTGACCAAAAGCGATGGTGATGTTCTGATACAACCGGTTGTAAAGAAGGCAAAGGTCAGTTGGCGCATGTCCCACACCAAGCTTGTCATCTTATACACATGCAAACTGACTAGGCTACATTGCCACAGATTCTGCCTTGACTACTGCTACCAATGCTTTTTGTTTGCCCTGTGCCTGGTCTTTCTTGGTCAGAAAGTAAATCGACAAGGGTGGAAGTCAGCACAAAAGTGTAGCCTTCAGGTCTAAAACAAACTGTGTGGCACCTCACGCTGCCAAAAATGGATGAGGCTATCAAACGACATGTTCCCTGCTATGCTGTTGCACCCATTGACAAAACATACTGTGGTTTGATGCAGAATGCAGACCTGCAGGGCCAGGCAGCACAGAAGGCAGGGAGCAAGCAAGCCAGGCTGCAGCTGAGTGCCTCTGAGGGCGCTAGCCCTGAACAAATCTTGCAATCTGTCAAGGCATCGTTATCAGCTTTGAAAACATGGAAGCCTGATGATGCAAAGAACCCAGAAGATGTAACAGTCAACAACAACCCAAAGGTTGCTCGTGTCCAGCAGCTACTCACAGTGCTAAAACCTGAGCTGCAAGGTGACTTTGGTAGCTGGTCTGCAGCATATGCGCAGCTGGAGCAGCCAGTCAAAGAAATCCAAATCGCAGATGAAAAGGTGCTGGCAGCCAGAGTCCAAATGCAAGCTGCAATGTGTGCACATCAAGACAAGCATCAGTCCAAGCTACAGCAGTTGGTGGCTCAGGCTGAGGAGCTGTGCCAGAGCATGCAGCAGTGTCTGCATGAGTCAGATGAGGATGCAGAGAATTTGAGGGACAAGATCATACTGGTGAGGCAGCTGGAAGGCCAGCAGCAAGTGTACAAAGAGGCTCAGCACATGATACGCTCTTCAGGCCCCAGCAAGTAGCTTTGGAGAAGATAGATGACTGGATAACTTCTTGCTTGTCACTGGTTGATGATGTAAGACTGTAGCGTTATTGTACAGTAATCTGAACAAGGGCAGTGAATGCATTGCTTTATGATGGGGATCAACAATGCAAGCGGCCTTTGAGGATCATGTTTTGAACCATGTGCGCACAAGGTGTGTGCAGTGCTTTACAAATTTTGTATAAGTTGTGATTTGAATTTATCCTGACCTGTTCTGACGCTAATTTAGCGCCTTGTGAGTTGTTGTCGCTCTTGAAATTGCGGTATTTGATTTGCAGTAGGTTCTGTGAAGAGACAATGATAATCGCTGTCAACAAGATTGTGACTCAGGTTGATGAAGTCTTCAAGGCTCATGGCCTTGTCATGGCCCGCCCCAGCACGCCTGTACATGATGTTCTAATGTTGCAACACTGCGCAATGGGGAGTTATCTTGGCAACAGAGCATACAAGTGCAGAGCCCACCGTTGAGCTGGCATCATGTAAAAACATTATACACGTGCACACACTCTATGACAGAAGAGGCGTTCGCCAACACCATATTGTTGAGTGCATGCAACTTATGGATCATGTTGACAGAGCTGTAGCAGCTTATCAGATGAAGGCAGTTCCGGAACTCCTGATGTACATATCCTTGTGGCTCTCACAGTGCCTCACAAGCTTCTTGGCGTGAATGCTATCCGCACTATTGCTACATCATGTTTTGGCTTCAAATGCATTTTCTGGTGTCTCTGTGCAGACTATACCTATAGGTATACCTAGGTATTAGCTGCAGCAGCTCAGCGACATATTAACGCACACTAACACAACCCTAAGGGTTTGCTCTGCAACAGGATCCATGTGCTGGGCACAGTGTGCAGACATGACTCACTGGGTCAGCACTTACTGTCACAATGGTACTGCTAAAATGTCATGTTCCAGTCGCTGGTGATGCGTTTCCGCGCTGACATGCCATTTGCTTCACCGCAGAAGTTTGTTCAGGGTTGCGTCAAAATAGCATAAGTACAGCAGATCTGTGTGCATACAGTTTAGTTTGTTGCCCTCAGAGTTCCAATCTTGGTTATCCATCTTGCAAGTCTCGAGTCATGCATTACATGATTAATCAATATTGCCTGACAGTACGTACTGTATACGTATACGTTAATTTGTCGTGACAGTGACTTGGTTTGTGTGGCTCCGCCTTTTCAGCATATATACTGTGCGTAGCTGTATGTATTACCTTACTGGCGCTCAAAATCGATGAACATCAATGAATGTAAGCACTTGACGAAAAGCCAATATACCGATAGATGCATGCATCATCTGCCAGCTACACTAAAGATCACCTTAATCTTCAATGAGCAACAGCAATCAATCTCAGGGCATTGATCACAACATTGCAGCTCAAGCTTGATGTGGTCTCTGAAGAACTCCTTGCCTCCAGATGAAAGACATGGCATGCAATAACACAACAGAGCCAAGGTCTTGCCATGCGAGCGCTCATACAGATGTACAGAATTTGTGACATGGAGCAAGATGTGGTAAAATGAATAGATCATCTGCTTTTGCCCCTGGACCCCAAAGCACACCACAAAAGCTTTCACACCAACAGACCACCTGCATATCAGCACCAGCAAGTCCAACTGTGTATAAAAACACAGCATGTGCTGGCAAAGATGGCTTGCCAAAAGTACGATTCACATACAAAAAGCGATTTGTTGCTACAGAGTTACACTCTAAATCACCTGGTGTGGCTAGTTGCAATGTTGGGATGAGATCCTGGTCAGAGGAACCAGCAAATGTGGTATGCACAGCATTCTTCCAGATCCCACGTGCACCACCTGAGATTATGCGCACCAGCTAAGCAGACAACAAACAGACCTTGAATAGAAGTGTGACTTGGTCTGCAGAAGCAACAAAGCAGACAGAACTGCCTTCAAGACATGAAAACTGGCGTGCCTAGATCTCAAAATAACTGCTTTGAATGCTCCACATTCTTCAGACCAACACACCCACCTGTGACATAACAAAAGAGTGTGACGACACTGCAGATTCTTTCTGGCCACTGCACTTACAAACGTGACGCTCACCCAGAACACCTTGTGTGACTCTGCTCAAGCTTGAGCTAAGGGGTAGCAGGTGGACATGTCTTCCAGCTGTCTTTTCAGCCTGACCTGCACAAGCCCAACGTTGTCAGACAGGAGTGGCAATGTGCTAGACAAGCTTGCAGCACAATCCGTAAAGGACGCCAGGCAACATGTGGATACCTCAAAATAATTATTCTGACTCTTCAACATGCAATCTTTGCCACTGCTGTCCCAGTAGCGTCACAAAACTGTTTGGCAACAAGCCCTGTGTGTTGGCTGCAGAAGCAGTGGATGTGTGTATACTTGCCTGTGACCTCGTACCTGACTTGGCCCTGGAGTCCTGTGCTGGAATTTTACATGACTCAGCAGAGTCCTTGACTTTGAGGCAAAGCTTTAAAAAAGCAGGCTTTGAGCTCAGAATGGTGTTTCCCCGCATCTGCTTACCTAGAAGGTAGCGCAGGGCCTTCACTGAGCCCAACGCAGTCAAAGGCCTAGACCAGTGTACTGGCCCTGGCGCTCATCAGAACCAAGGCGAGGCCTTCCGTGTCTGAACTCTAGACCCCAAACACTTGACACAACAGACGGCATATTGCAAGACAGCAGAAAGACAGGCTTCAAACTCAGAACGGTGTTCCCCCGCTCTGCTTGCCTGACAGGCAGCACAAGGCCTTCACTGAGCCGAACGCAGTCAAAGGCCTGAACCGATGCACTGGCCCTGGCGCTCATCAGAACCAAGGCGGGGCCTTCCGTGTCTGAATTCTAGACCCCAAACACGTGACACAACGTACGGCATATTGCAACACAGCAGGAAGACAGGCTTCGAACTCAGAACGGTGTTCCCCCGCATCTGCTTGCCTGATAGGCAGCACAAGGCCTTCACTGAGCCGAACGCAGTCAAAGGCCTGAACCGATGCACTGGCCCTGGCGCTCATCAGAACCAAGGCGGGGCCTTCCGTGTCTAACTCCTAGACCCAAACACTTGACACAACGGACGGCATATTGCGACACAACAGAAAGTCAGGCTTCGAACTCAGGAACGGTGTTCCCCCGCATCTGCTTGCCTGAAAGGTAGCACAAGGCCTTCACTGAGCCGGACACAGTCAAAGGCCGGAACCGATGCACTGGCCCTGTCACCCAGCAGAACCAAGGCTGGGCCTTCCGTGCCTGAGTTCTAGACCCCAGATCCTAAGAAGCACGGCTGATTTGCAACACTCTGACTGACAATAGTATAGTTCACAAAAAGTGTGCGCTTCGAAGTTGCTGTCCTACGAAGCAGTTCTTACGGGACGGTCATCGTCCCCAGGGAAATTCTAGGGATCTCAGCGCTGAGTACCTCCAGTCTGATCTATAGCACATATTTTTTGGGGTGTTTCACCAAATTACTTTGAAGCATTGCCTGCTTATAGTGCGTCAAGCGTCTGTGACTTGCTTATGCAATCAATGTACATATGCTATGGCACCTCTCAGCAGCTGGAAGGGTCTATGACACAAACTCCATGGCAAGCATTTGCAACTAACAACTGGCAGATCTGCCTCCAGCAGCTTTGCTTTACTTGGCACGCTGTGGAAATATTTCAGACGTACAGACTGCCATCAAAGGGCATCTTGTTCGTTCTAGCACGCTGTGCTTTATCTATTTCTGCGAACTTTGAGCCGCCTTCTGGGTTGCGGACCAGGTCCTGCTGCATCTTGCACACCTTCTTCTGCACGCACAAGTCAGATGTCACAGGCATGGCATGCAACACCACCAAGCTTTAGCCAGATGCTGCAAACGTCCAGACCACGCTGCCAAGACAGTTTCAGTGATGCAGCTGTGGAGCACATGATGCATTGCAGGCTGCCACATAGCACAAGTCACATAATTTGCCTGGTGGGCTTTTGCAGCAAGGCCAGGTTGACAAGGAGTCTGACCTGTGGGCTGAACAGGGGGTGCAGGAGGGTCAGCAACAGGCACTGCATCAGCAGCTGCCTCTCGTGCATCATCTGGCAGCGGTGCATCAATGGCTTGCATGAACACCCTACTCAAAGGCTTGCTGGCTGGGAATGTTGGCTGCATTACACATTGAATATATTCAGCCTGAGAAAGGCAATCATACAGCTAACTGCTGCAGAAGTGTAGTGTCCGACAGCATTTTCTCAAGCTCTTGTGCAGTGTAGGTGTGATGAGCCAGTGCATTGATGGGCTGTCACCAAAGCCCTGCCAGGTGTCGATTTGGTGTCATGTGGCCATGTGCTGCTAAGTGAGCCTAGCTTCTCAATTGAGCTGCTTTTCTAGTGCAGCAAGACAGTCATAAAGAGTTGGCAGCAGCTCAGTGTACACGTTTCACTCATTGTGATGACAACTGTAATGCAACCACATGCTGCTTATGCATCGTCATGTTCATGCTTAGCATTGCATACATACGTGCGTGGCTAAGCACTTGCCTGAGCATTTTGCCACAGAGGTGCTGGGGCATTGCCCGCTGGTGCAGGCTTGCTTGCCTCAGGCTCTTCGGCTGCTGCTGCGTTTGCCTTGCTGCTAGCTTGCAGTGGCTCAGCTGCTGCTTGCTGGGCTGTCTCAGCTGGCTGGACTGCAACTTCCTCTGACATGTTCCTATGCGTGACTGCCAGCTCTGCCGCTTCTGCCTGCTGAGCTGGCTCTACCCGCTGAGCTACATCGGCCACATGTTCCTGCTGAGCTGTGCTTGCCTTCTGGACAGCTTCTGCAGCAGCGGCTTCCTGTGCCGCAGCTGAATGCTTCTGCATTGACATTCATGTGCAGAGATTGGGTTAGCTGGTCAGATGAGTCTATAGTGCATTTTATACAGACACAAATTGTACAGAGCATCTGCGGCAATGCAAATAAAAGTGTCCCCTAAGACATCAGTAGGGTTTGAACACCACTCAGGCTAATTATGCAAGCCACTGCTTTTTTGCAATTGTTCTGTTGCGACAGGTCTGCGCGCATTCGCACTTTGTACACAAGGCACCTAAATGACAAACAGGCCTTTAGGGCAAGTTGCAACTGACCTGGAGGAGGTTTGGGTCCCAGCCAGACACAGCAGAAGCTTGTGCATCTGCATTGACATGCATACAACTCAGCATGCCATGTCAGTATCATTGAGGGGTGCCAACATTCCAAAGGTTGTACCCCAACATCTGTATGCTCAGCTCAGTTGCTGTGTTCATAACTCAGCTGTCCTAGACCTCCACACTGGAATGAGCAAATACAGTATGGCACTGACTCACCACAGATGCCAACGCAATCAAATGCAGCAGGTATAGCAACGGCCACTGACAGCTGCATGAACTCAATCACACACACACACACACACACACACACACACACACACACAGAGCCAGCGTCGCAATGACGCACACAGTCTACACACTGCCGGGCAAAGCAGCCGCAACATATGATGCAGATACATACAGTCCAGCATATGCTGTAAGCATATTCACCTAGCACGACGGTCGCATCCTGCTCTTCATCCTCCACCACCTCTGTAGGCGCCATGCTATCATCGTCTGAGTTGCTCATGCCGCTGATGACACTGACATCAGATCCATCATCAATGTAACTGTCACCGCTACTGCTGCTGCTACTACTACTTACGGTCATAATGCTACTTGTCTGTATCCAGTCAGCATCGCTTGCAGCCCCATCTGTGTCAGGAGTCACACGTTTGCCATTGGCCTGGACGTCATTGTGAGCTGCTTCATGCGCCTCAGGCTCTGAGTCAGACTCAAGTCCTGGTGAGGGCAGGGGCACGGTGGTGGACAAGGTGTGAAGGCGCTTGGCCTCCCCAGGGCTGAGGTACCCATCCTGCACACCATCACCAATGTCACCAACCCAAGAAAAGAAAAGAAAAGACAAGAAAAGAAGAGAAAAGAAAGACTACGCCTTTCGGCGTCTAATGAGAAGCCCAGTATTATACCGGGCTGCCCAGGGTTAGCAACCCAATGGCATCTCTGTGAAACAGCAGCACAACCCAGGGCTTAATGTGTGCAGGTTGCAATACCAGCACTGAGACTGCAGCAGTTGCAATCTTTGAGGCACAGTTTGGCATAGTGTCTGTGCGCCACATCATGGAGCAAAACAGGCCTGACATGAAAACTGCCACACTATTTGATACTTTGTCAATAGTGATGACAGGCTTGCAATGCAGGCCAGCATTGCAGTATTGCCGTTGTAAGTACAGCGTACATTTTAAAAGTAAGACCCACTGCTGTATGATGTGTCAAGCAGTTCTAATTTCAATCTGGATAACTAATTTGGCAAAAGATGCCATGAGCTGCACGCCTTGCCTCACCTGTTGAGCAGCTCCAGACATGCCATCAGTAGGCTTGCTCAAGTCTGGCACAGGCACAGCCTGAGTGGTTTGACCAAACATGTTTTGATCAGCCAAGGTCCGTTGCCTCCTGCCAAAGACGTACTGATGACTGGAGTCTTCCTCAGCATATGGCGAAGAGCTGACAATGCCGGCAAGCCTGTCCTGTGCTGAGCGGTGGGTAGGGAAGGGGTACCTCTCCTCCCGGGTGTCCCTTGACCCTTCAGATGATGTGGACGCTGCTCTTTGCTGAGCCTGTGCGTCACCCTTGCCATCATTGCGACCTTCAGCCTGCTTTGATGGTCCATTAGTCATGGCTGCAGTGTTGAGCAGCGTTTTGGGGGTGCTGCTCACCTGCTGCATTGGCTGCTGCTGGATGGTCCCCCATTGAAGAGGGGACGCATGAGCAGTGCTGATTGCCCAAGGTGCAGATGCTGATGCTGCAGGGGTAGAGCCAGAGCCAGCCAAGGGCGATGCTTCTGGGTTGGCAAACTGGGTGGCAGGTGATGAAGAAATCACCGAAGGAAATGATGACGGATGGGGGGTTGCCTGAGGGGTGGATGAGGCAGCAGCAGTTGATGGTAAGGGTGCAAAGTTGGGGGAGGCACCGACCAGGCTGTCTGTAAGGGATGAGCGCTGCTTGGGTGGCATGTAGTTGGGCAAGGGTGCAACTGGACTCTCGTGCGCACTCTGGCCTATGCCCTTTGGAGCAGCATCTGTGAAGGGAGGGCTGGCAACGTCAGAGGGCATATCAGCTGTGGCAGCAGGGCTGCTTGTGGCCTTGTCATTCTGTGCAGCGGCTGCCATCCATACTGCTCCATAGTCCTTCTGAGTCTGGTTCTCTTTGGCTGTGGACATAGGCACTGCGTCGGTGATCTGGCTTGCCGTGCTGGCATCAGCTGCTCTCTGAGCATTGCTGGTCACCAGGCCAAGTGGTGATGATGGTGTGGCAGGCAATGGGGGTGCAAAGCCCAGCAGGGTGGTGGGAGGAGGGGCAAAGGCGAGCGTCCTGGGCTGTTGGCTTGCAACTGGTGCAGTAGTCCTGGCCTGTTACAAGATGTGTAGCCTGTCAGAGGTAGCTTGCAGCAGAATGAAGCAGATGCACAAGGCTTGCTACAGGCCATCAAGAAGACACTCCTGTCAAGTATCTTGAGCAGACTGTAGCATTGCTATATTGGTAGCACAGCAATGACGCCAATAACACGCTGTATGCTATGCGTCAGCAATGAGCACATCGACATGCCAAGAAAAGGTTTGTGTCCTGTCAGCAGCTGCCTTGCACCAGATTGATGCACATGCAGTGCAAGTTTCTGTCAGCTGCAAGGCATGCCAAGCAGCGTGTAGGTCTGACCTGCTTCTGCCGACCTTGCTTCTCAGCGGCTGCATCCTGCCCATGTGAGCCTTCCAGCTCATCAGCCTTTCGCTTGGGTGTCACACCTTCATGAAAGCACACTCATCCTCATCATGCATGCCACACTATAACGCCAGCAATTTTGAAGGTAGAGCTTTGTGTTTAGGCTGTTTCTTTCAATCTGACACTGTGACGATGTCAGCTACTTTGCACCGAGACACACTGGTACAACTCTGAGTTGCTGATGTGCCTTGATCCAATGCAGCTGGCATTTCATTTGAGGTCAAAAGAAACAGCCTACCCAAAATGCTCAACAATAATTGGATGAGGCAAACGTGATCTGGCGCCTACTGCAGATGCGATGCTACCAGCTGGAATTGCAGGTCGATGCAGGTACAGGACACTTTCAGCGCTTCAGCACCTTGCATTTGATACCAAAGGCATGAGGGCTTGTGGAAATATGGAGTGCGCAATGCAGGCCACAGCATGCTGAGCTATATGCTCAAGGTGGTGCTGACCCTGGAAGCGCCGGGGGCCCTGGGGGCGAGGCGTGCTGGCAAGTCTGGCTGGGTCCAGGCCGGCCCCAATCAGGGAGTTGGGCAGCAGCTGCTTGCCCTTCGTCACCTTGTCCACCAGGGCTTGGTGAGGCAGATCGGCAGATGCTTTCATGGGTGTCCAGTACGCTGCTGTGCCGTCCTGCCTTGCTGACTGGCCAGAGGCAGAGCCAGAAGCCTCCATGGATGCAGCTGTGGGTGTGCTTGATGTTCCTGCTGGGCTGTGTTTGGCAGCAAGTCCAGAGGCTTGCTGTGGTGAGGCGGTCTGCTGACCGGCATGCCCTTGTGGTGATGCTGGGTGGGGCCATAAATCCTGTTGAGCATGTGAACTCGATGCTAGTTGCCTTGATGGCGGCAGAGCTGGAAATGGCGACCCAAATGCAGCCTTTTGACTTGGGAAGATAGATCTAGGAATGGGACTCTGGGCCCCCTGAAGCATAGGCGCCTGCTGCGCTGCGCCAAAACTGCAAACAATGCATGATCGAAAATCAACCATGGAGAAGCTGAAAGGTTGCTATTGTAACACATGTGCATCAGCATATGCAGAGTTATGGCTTTCAAGTATGTCCTGCCAGTCTGACGGCACACTGATAGTACAGCGTCGCCACTCAGTTATGAGGAAAGTGCGCTCACTACCATACATCTCTGGGCGTCTAAAGAACTAGTTTGCTGCGCTCACCTGAATCTTGGATATTTTGGGGCATCTGATGTTTTGGCTGATGTTGCAACCAAGGGAGACCTCCCAGCATCCAGTCTTGAGCGAGCAGACTTGTGCTGCTGAAATCGTGGAGTGTCTTGTTTGCGCTTCCCATTAGCGCCTATTGAAAAGGGGTTTGCTGAGGGCGGCAAGGGCCCAGCAAAGGCAGACTGCCCCTGGGCTAGCCTTGCAAAGGCAACAGATGAGCCTGCTTGCTGCGAGAAGCGGGATGGCCCAGGCAACCGCTGCCCTCTAGGAGGCAAAGCTGCTGCAGCTGCTGGTTTGGGAGAAGGCAAGGGAAGGGCATGAACAGCATGAAAGGGTGGGCCTGCTGCTGATACTGGAGCCGGGAGCCGTGGGTATGTTATGGGGCTGGAGTTTACTGTGTAGTACCTTGCTAGCTGTCTGTCAGATACCTGAGAGGGACTAGATACACCTGTGCACTGGCGCTTTGCTTGTCTTGACTCCAGGAATGCATCAACATCATCATCAATTGCTGATCGTTTTGAGGGCAGTGGGTACTGGCTCGCAAGACTGGCAGAGTGGTAGGGCCAACTGTATTCATCAGAGGCAGGCACAAGTGCTTGCTCAAAGGAGCCTGGCATGTCAACAGCCAGCTCCTGCGCTGCATCATGCTGTCTGGGAGTTGTAACAGACTGCCCCTGCTGCAAGGGCGCAGCACCAGCCAAAACGGAGCCAAGCTGTAAGACGCCAACTGCAGAAGTGCGTCTGCCATGATTCACAGCATCATCAGGGGTTCCTTGCTGAGATGTAGCAATCTCCTGCCACATAGGTCTTTGGTGTCAGGTGACATGCAACAGTGTTTCTTTGCGGTCGATCTGCTTCAGGAAACACAAAATTGAGCAGCTGTCTCATACCTGAGTTGGAGATGCAAAGATCTCTTCAAATGGGGACTCCTGCTCTGCGTCTCTTGCAGCTGCTATTGCTATGGGCAACCTGGGTGATGCATTGGACTGAGCACCTGCAGGCTGCAGCGTGTAATGCACCAGACGTTGATTGAAGTGCCTATGTTCTCTGGCCAAAACTCATACCGTTTGGAGACGTGGATTGGACTGACCTCCTGGTCACCTAAAAACCAGCAGCTAAACAGTCAACCACATGAATGAAACTAATGTTTGCATGATCTGCCCAGAATCGTCGGCAAGAACTTTCTTGGATATTAATCCCACAAGCAACACACCTTGCTAGCCACGCTCTTGAACAGTTTGCTTGGCGTGAACATCATGTCTTGCAGTTCACAAGATCAGCCATCTGCACGCCTTGTACCAGGATGCGATGGCAATTGTGTTTGCCACTGAATGCTTCATTGTGCTCACCGACACCTCAGCGATTGCTAATCGAAAGGGTTCAACACGGTAAGCACAGCTTGGTCTTTGACATATGCTTTGACAGCTGCATTTAATGCAAAGTTTAGGGATATTGCCAGCTTTAAATGCCAAGCTCTACGAGTCTGATCATGCTGATTGCACATAAAAGCGAGCACTGCATGTGATAGCAGCATCAGTGACAGCCTGATACGCAAGTGCTGGTCATGCTGCGTGTTGTCTAGCCCGTCTCGGCACCGCTACGATGGTCTCGCTGACGCTGGGCACGAGCTTGACCGGCTCCTGTGCGCGGTCTGGGTGCTCCACTTTGAAAAGCCATAGTACACTAGCACATAGATCGGGTGCTTTCCGGACGGCTCGTTGTCCTGCACATTTGTGCCAGAGGCGTGCCAGAAGTCGCCATCAGCTTCAGGTCAATGCAGTAGCAAGCATGAACAAGGCCTCAGCCGATGCATCCACTGCTTCTGTTGATATTGACAACAAGGCAGACAAAAAGTACTCAACAATTCTGATCAAGGCTCCGAGCCGGTCAGGCTTGTTGACAGGCTTGACAGATATACTTGCTCAGTATGACCTTGATGTCTGCAAAGCCACTGTGGACAACAGCGATGGCAATTCAACAAACAAGTTCCTTGTATGCCATACTGATGGTACAAAAGTAGACAATGCCGAGGAGCTAAAGACTCTACAGCAGGCACTTGAATCTGCTGTCTCTTCCCAGTCCACGGGCCTGAAACGGCCCAAGCTGAAAAATGCTGACAAGAGCGTGGCAGAGGACAAGAAGAACTTCTTGTACACCCTCATGGGTAAGATTTGGCGTGCTAATGTCAATCCATCAGCCCTGTTGCCTCCCAAAGATGTTGAGACCCAGAGAGGCCAATAATACTAGCTGGCGTCTTCTGCAGATTCGTATCTTACCAGTGATGTTCGAAGCATTCAGCAGAGCGTTGTCAATCACTTAGAGTACACACTTGCCCGTAACCGGTACAAGGTGTCCAGCCAAGAAGCCTACTCTGCTACGGCATTGAGTCTGCGTGACAGGTTGATCGAGAGCTGGAACGACACCCAGCAGCATTTCAAGTACGCTATTTTCCCACCTTGCTCACAGACACTAGTACTGCATCTGCACATGACGCGTCCTTCTGTTGCCATGCTACAATGTGTTCAAGATACCTATCTGGAACCTCAATTGTGGTGCACACATGCTTGGCCAGGGCCCATTGAACATGCACCAGCTCTGATGCCATTCTGTTCAGCTCTTGTCCTGAATGCAGAGACTCAGATCCAAAGCGTGTGTACTACCTGTCCATGGAGTTTCTGATGGGACGGTCTTTGACCAATGCCCTGTACAACCTGGGGGTCAACAATGAGTACACCCAGGCCGTGTCAGAGCTAGGTTACAACATGGAGAACTTGGCAGAGCAAGAGAGGGACGCTGCCCTTGGCAATGGCGGCCTGGGGCGTTTAGCTGCCTGTTTCCTGGATTCCATGGCCACTCTGAATCTGCCAGCATGGGGCTATGGCATCAGATACCAGTATGGCATGTTCAGACAAGTGAGCTGTGCTTCTTCTTGGCTGTCATGCTACACTCCTCCTTTGTGCATGCATGGGCTGCTTTCTGTCTTGCGGCAATCAGACTTTTACCTGATGCTCATGTTACACAGCACGGCTGACTTTTTCACATGATTGAGACGCAGCAGTTGCACTGGATAGCTTGTCTGGACATGAGCCTGAGCCATGCACAGCCATGCACAGAACGGCAAAAGACAATGCACAGCCATGCACAGAATGCCAAAGTCCAATGCACGGCTATGCACCGACTGGCAAAGTACAATGCTGCAGACAATTCATGATGGGTTCCAGCATGAGCAGCCTGACTACTGGCTGAATTTTGGCAACCCCTGGGAGATTGAGCGGCTGAACATTGCATACACCATCAAGTTCTATGGGCATGTGTCTGTACAAGAAGAGGGTGGGCGTCAAACCTTCCGTTGGAATCCTGGAGAGTCAGTGAGTTCTCCCCGTCTTGCATACGCTTGTGCTGTATCATGTGTGACACACTGGCAGCTTGTGTCCTTTTATACACTTTGTGCATACCTGTAGAGCCCAACTGGTGCCAATGAGTGTCACAGTTCTGAATCTTTCCCATGCAATTGGCTTTATCATGAAAGCCCACTGCATTAAGTGACACAACTGATCTTGCACAGACAGCCACTGGTACCATTCAATTGCACTCAAGCTGCCTGCCAGCATTCTGCAATCTACAATATGCCTCAGTGTGAGTCTGGCAGGGCTAGGACACATGTCTTGGTCTGTTTGGCTGTGGTTGTAAAGCTGCAGGGCGCCTGCAGGTGACTGCAGTCGCTTACGACAACCCAATCCCTGGCTTTCACACCAACAACACAATCAACTTGCGGTTGTGGGCTGCCAAGCCAGACAGGGAGTTTGACCTAGAGGCTTTCAACACAGGAGACTATGTACAGGTAGCCTTTCACGCCCCCTGACTGGCTGCATCACGCTGCTTGTGTAATTCATCAGACATGCGTCTTCCCGTACGGCCAGGTTTGTACAGCCCTGAGCAGCTCCTCTGATCAGTTCTGACTGAATTTCTGGCCAGCAGCATCATGCAACTCAATGTGTGTCAGCCTGCAATGAATGCCTGTGTTGGTCCAGAGCTTGTCTGAATTTTAGCGTGTCTCAAGCTACACGCCACAACAGTGATAAGCTGTATGCTGAAGCCACATCATTCACAAGCATGTCTCAAGCTGATGAGATGCTGGTGTAGGCTATCCTGTCCAAGCAGCGTGCAGAGACACTAAGCAGCGTGTTGTACCCAGATGACCGCACATACGAGGGCAAGGAGCTGCGTCTCAAGCAGCAGTACTTCTTTGTCTCAGCCACAATCCAGGTAAGCGAGTCCAATGCATCCTGCACGTCCAGCAGCATTGGCCACCACAGCCTGTCTGTGATGTGCAAGCATGACCCTCCTCGTTCTCATACTAGTGTCCCACCCAAGACAGTGGCATCTTTTGATATCTCACGCATATTGTTTGCTTCCAATACCATCCCACTCTCAATTATGGAGAGAGAGAGAGAGTTCTGCATGGTCATGACATGCATGAGCTTGCAGGATGTGGTACGCCGGTTCAAGGAGACTCATGGATCCCTAGATGCTTTCCCAGAGAAGGTGTCCTTCCAGTTGAATGACACCCACCCCACCATTGGGGTGCCTGAGCTGATGAGGGTGCTCATGGATGAGCACGGTATTGGCTGGACCAAGTCATGGGAGGTTGTCACCAAGGTCATTCCCTGTCTGATCAGCATGCTGTCTGGAAAATCTTGTTGTCATCTATGCTTTCAGCATTTGAGCAGCACGCAGCACCAGTGCAAGCAATCATGCCATGTTTGCACTTTGGCATATCCAATACCAGTCAGGCTTGGTCATGTTGTCTTTGACTGTTCAGGATGACATTGTTCTCAGTGTGTCTTCGGCGGCTTTGTGCAAAGCATGTAATAGCGTGTGCCCATAGTCTTCTCAATACATTGTTCTTGCTACGGCAAATCTGTGGGAACTCTCTGTGTTGTGCAACACTCTGACACAAGACAACATGCATCCCAGCTGCATCAAGCAGTGCAGCAGCTGATGCCACTCTGGTGGCGCAGGTGTTTGCCTTCACCAACCACACAGTGCTGCCAGAGGCCCTAGAGAAGTGGCCAGTCAGCTTGGTGGAGCGGCTGCTGCCTCGGCACATGCAGATCATCTACGACATCAACTGGCGCTTCCTGCAAGACCTGCGGGCGCGCCTAGGCGAGGACTGGGACAAAATCTCCCGCATGTCTGTCATTGAAGAAGTCAACGGAGAGAAGTGAGTCAGCCTGGTCATGATTGCTTGCAGCTGCATGCAGCAGGGGAGCAAGCACTCTGCAAGGTCATCATCAGGCATCTTGGCGGCAAGTAACACCAGCAACATTGCAGTCATTTGTGCATGGCATGCCGGCGTTGACAGCCACATGCAAAAGATCTTCCAACTTCGAAGGAAGCAGCTCTACTGTGTCTGCAGCACCTATAACTCTGACAATATCTTGTGTTGTGTAGGTTTGTGCGGATGGCATACCTTGCCATCGTGGCCAGTCATTCAGTGAATGGAGTTGCAGCCATCCACAGTGAAATCATCAAGAACACCATCTTCAAGGACTTTGCTGACTTCTGGCCCCAGAGGTTTCAGAACAAGACTAATGGGGTGACCCCTCGCCGCTGGCTGGCCTTCTGCAACCCACCCCTCCGCCAGCTCATCAGCAACACTCTGGGCACAGACGAGTGGATCAATGATCTCAACCTGCTTCAGGTGACTCACTTTTGCAACTTGCTTACACAGTCATTAGGCTCTTTTTCGAACAGAACTCCCACCAGCTTGGTTTTGTTGCACACCACATACACCTGTGCTTTCAAGCCAGGATGTCTGATGAGTCACAACTGGCTCCACACCCCAGACTGTAAGGTATAAAATAAAATGAGCCATACTAGTAGGCCTTATAGGGACGCACAAGACAGGCTGCTCTGAAGGTACAAGCTTGTCCTGCATGTACCTAGCTCATCATGAGCTGGACAGCGTTTTTGTTATTGTTGTTATGTTGAATAGACAGTCCCCTGAAGACAAAGGCTATGCGCAGCCTTGTGCGCATGCACCATGTGCCCAAAGAGCACATAGCCCCCTGCATGCCTGGCTCAATGTGCAAAACACACAGGGGAAGTTTGCAAATGCAGATGCATACCTGCAGTGTTATGCACGAACACCGTAACTTGTTTCATGCTGAAAGCATAGGTATCATAGATTGTCCCAAACGCAACACGCAGGGTGCACTGCTAGGAGCAAAATCTGGCATATGACTGCCTAATCCTAATCAAGCCATGGTTGCTCCATCCTGGATGTGCTGACAGGGTCTGAAGAAGAAGGCGGATGACAAGGAGTTCCAGGGCAAGTGGCAGACCATGAAGCTGCAGGCCAAGGAGAAGGCTGTGAAGAAGATTCAGGAGTTGACAGGCATCAGCCTGAACCCCAAAGCCCTGATGGACGTCCAGGTGAAGCGCATCCACGAGTACAAGCGCCAGCTCCTCAACCTGCTCAGCATTGTGCACCGCTACCAGCACATCAAGAGCTTGAGCCCTGAGGAGCGCAAGAAGGTATGCCCCCTCCATGTTCACTCAATATTTCTTTCATTGCCGCACAGTGCTGCCAGCTTTCTGCACAAAAGCTCTCGTGCTTTCATTTGTGAAAGTTTCCAGACAGTTTTGTTTATTTATGTATGAAACCAATGCACTTAGGTCATTTGGTCTTAGCTGGCCTACAACCTTTGGTCATGGCCACCATGGAACATCTCTGTCTGACTGACTGACTTTACTACTTGTGAATTTGACTACATTCTTGCTGCACTGGATTGTGCAATCAAGAGCATTGGCATGCCAGCTTCCTGGAGGCCTTACTTGCACACCTGCATCAAAGCTAGTGTGTAGCCACCATTGAGCTTGTTTGTCGCAGTCCAGTCAATGGTCAAGCATCAAGTTGTGCTTTTGTTCATGACAGCTATGATTGACTCCCCTCACTCCAAGTTATGACAGCTTCGCTTGTAGCTTTCAAAGCTAAAGTTTCTACACTCGTTTGCTCTCATGCAATTACCAGGTGCCTTGCGTCTGTTTGCATGTTGCTTTGATAGTCAGTTGTGGGCAGCAGGTGATACACTGTACTGCAATGCAGATGGTGCCTAGGGCATGTGTGATTGGTGGTAAGGCAGCTCCTGGGTATGAGAGGGCCAAGAAGATCATCAAGATGGTGAATGCGGTGAGCAGCAAGGTGAACAGCGACCCTGATGTGGGCGACCTGCTCAAGGTGGTCTTTGTACCTGACTACAATGTCTCTCTGGCAGAGATCCTCATCCCAGGTCAGCGTCTCCCTGCCTGCCTTGCTCTACCTGCCTGGCTGTCGCTGCATCAGTGCCTAAACGAAGTGCCTAAAACAGTCACCGAGGCTGTATAGTGTGGTTGCTTGAGCCTCAAACCTGGAGTCAGATGTCACTGAATTGATGCACACTAGTCTGGCATCGTTCTTGATTCTGAAGCTGTACACATACAACACTACATTGTGTGCTGAGCTATTTCAAAGCCTGTTGAACGCATCCATTCACCAGTGCAAAGGAGCAATGTACCACACACCTCAAGTGTGTTTACACTGACACCCTGTCACGTGTCTTACAGGCACAGAGCTGTCTCAGCAGATATCCACAGCTGGCACAGAGGCTTCAGGGACAGGCAACATGAAGTTCATGATGAACGGCAGCCTTATCATTGGCACCATGGACGGTGCCAACGTGGAGATTGCTGAGGAGATTGGGCAGGACAACATGTTCATCTTTGGGCACAGCGCAGATGAGGTGCCTCAGCTCAGGACCCAGCGCCACACTCTGCAGGCAAGGCACCTGTCAACACCAATCACAAATCTGGCCTTTCTTGACCACAGCTTTTGACAACAGGCATCTGCTGCATTGTCGTTTAGTGTGGGTCTGGCTTGTCCATGTACCCATGTTGGTCATTGGACAATGCAGCATGCTGGCAGGTTTCCCTGTGATGCTGCCAAGCTTTGGTGAGCTTGCTTTTTCCACTTCAATTGTGCTGGAGTAGTCTAGCCAGGCACAGCAGGATCAGTTCTGTTGGCTTGTTTTCAGTAAGCGCTTTGTATTGCCTTTGCTCAAAACAAGTCATGCATGATGTTGCAGTTGGCCAGACCCTGCAGCAAATTGTGCTTTCCAAGCTACACCCTGACTGTGTGGTCATTACTGCAAAAGCTTGACACCACTGAAATCAGTGAATGCAACAGCACTGCATTCCTTTCTGGCTGACTGCAGTTGGATCCTGAGTTTAAAGCAACAGTGGACGTGATCAGGCAAGGAGTGTTTGGCTATGAAGACTTCTTTTCTGATGTTTTGGACAGCATCACACATGGGTCTGACTACTACCTGCTGGCTAATGACTTCCAGTCGTACATCAAAGCACAGGTAAGCAGCATGTTCCTGACTGTGTATGACTGCTCTGACCAACAACCACCATGCATGTTTTCTCGTGACCATGTTGACATGCACACCGTAAGAGATGCACAAGATCAGTCATACGTAGGGCTGTGCACGTATTTTTCAGCCATTATAATCCAGACAAAACCTTCACTGCAACAGATGATGATGTATTGCTGAGGTCGTGAGCAAGGCAAGTTTAGTAGAACTTGGGCAAATTGGGCCCAAATGAGCAAACATACGGCAGTTTGGTGTAGAGTTTCAGAAATGGTGTTGCATACTGAGCATCTGTAGAAGCTTGAAGTAAGGCACATGTTGCTTTGGAGTAGGAGATCCGGTCAAGCTGGCAGTTTCAACTCCACTGTGCTGCTTCTGACATTCAAGAATTCACCTTCAGAAGATAACAGGTTCATGGGTGACTACTCTATTGCTTACCATTGGACGCATGCAATGCAGGCCAAAGTAGACGAGACGTACAAGGACAAAGCCAAATGGACACGCATGTCCATCATGTCCACAGCTGGCAGCGGCAAGTTCTCATCAGACAGGACGATAGCAGAGTACGCAAAGGATATATGGGATGTGCAACCCTGTGTGGTACCAGCACCTCAGGGCGAAGCCAACTTGCCTGCTAGAGGCTCGTAGTATTGAGGGGCATTAGCTTGCGTTTGTCAATTTTGCATCCAGTCTTTCTGTGTTCAGGTGAAAATGCGGCACTCGTGTGTCTTTCGTCAGCAGACTATTCACGCCAGGCATTGGACCCAATACATGAGTCCACCTTGTTGCAGCTGACAGCAGGGCAGCTCTAGCTTTGGTAAGTCTAGACACAACTGAAAATCTTTAGCTTTGTAATTTTGCTGCTGTTTTGCCATAGAAAATGCAAGTCTAATGAACATGTGGGCAAGGCTTAGCCTGAGCAAGCAATGGTACATGCGTTGTAGGCCGCTCAAGCTCGAGTATATGCATGCCTGCAGCAATAAGCCAACGTTGTGCCAAAGCAGTATTCAGCAGAGTTCTTGCAGTGCATGATGGTGTGCATGCTGCTGATGCTGTGTGCATTATGGTTCACTTTGACAGACTCCACATTGACTGGATATACCGGTACGGGTCTGCATTGTAAACGTTGACCAGCTCTTGCATTGTGTTGTCTTCTTTTGACACAAATACTTTGAACTTCAGTGGGTAAATGGTAGGCAACACTGCGCAAGCATTCAAAGACTGACCACGGAAAAAACCCATGTTTTCTTAGTGGTATGAATCCGATGATCAGTTCCCGAAACTGAAAAAACCCATGTTGATTGGCACATTATGGTCGATTCGGTTACCCTTAGAGGCTTAGAAAGGGTGAACGGTAAATAAGCCGACAGTTGAAGGTTGTGAAGGTCAACGAGAAAGTGTCCATTTGGCGAGTTTGATGCGCAAGAACCAAGCGCCAGCCTCAGCAGCTCCACCCAAGAAGTACTCGACTGGGGGCAACGGCAGCAATGCCTGCTCAAGGCCATGCTGTTGTCTCGCCGATCGCCCACGCGCAGCCGTTAGGTCTGCAGCCATCGCGGATTTGTAGATGGCAGTTTGCACTGCCTGTGGTTCGACAACGCAAGGTACAGCCACTGAAGCGACAGCGGATTATCAGAGTGGCTGCCGATGGCTCATCCAACACGGCTTTTGCAATAGAGGCTCCAGGTGAGCCATGGTAGTAGAAGTGCATCTGCAGATTGACTTATATACCTGCTGAAGCTCATGTCCTGCTCTGTGAACAATCCAGCAATGCATGACAAGTCGTCGTAACCTTGGCATACTCGACGGCGCATAAGCCTCGGCAAGCTCAGGGACAACGAAATTGGCAAAGCTCCATGTAGCAAAGGTGCTGACATGCTTCCACCTGACGCTGAAATCTCCCCTATGGTGATTCAGGATCCAACGATGATGTGCTGGAGTGCCCAGACTTGAAGGGCAAGCTGAAGCCAAGGTAATGTGGCGTGCATCCAAAATGCATTAAGCTTGCAAGGCGCCGCACTGAGTTGTGGAGTGATGCAACGGCTACAGGGACAGCCCCTTCAAGCCACATGATAATTTTGGCGGTGGCTTTGGTAATTTCTCACTGCTCAATTGAAGTCAACTCCGTGCTTGCTAGCCAACTCAAACTTCACGTCTCACTGTCTTCTGGCATTGCAGCATCTGATGGTGACAGAGTAGCTCTGCAATCTATGCGCTTTGCCACCCCTCACTCTGCTGGAGCGACTTGCATGACAGTAGGTCAGCTTTCCACTGTCCAAGGTAATGGCAATGGGGCTCTGCCAAAGCTGGCAGATGCAGCAGATGATCAGGTACACATCTGAATGCCAAACACTGAACTGTGCTTGTTGACACCCATAACAGCTTACAGCAACATAGCAATCTCGCCCAACATCATGCACCTTTATGCAATGCAGTATTGTATGGTCCTTGTTGCCACTAACACTGGAGCAACATTTCACTCCAGTGTTACTCCAGAAATTTTTGCAGCTGTCATACATGCAATGCAATGTATGCATATATGACAGCTCCCATGACATTGTACTTTTGATGATCCTGCAAAATAAGCACTTGGCACAGCTTATGTTTGCACGTGAGACGTGGGGTGCAGGTGTGCGTGCCTCTGCCTCCTTGGGCTGTCCGTGCTGGTGCGCGTGAGACCATATACCACGACCCCTCCACAGTCAATGCTGCCATTGTGACCTGTGGCGGTCTATGTCCCGGCCTGAATGATGTTGTGCAAGGACTAGTACGCAAACTGGAAGACTATGGCGTGCCTGATGGCAACATCTTGGGCATCAGGTCAGAGCTCCCACATCATCCCAACATCAAACCTCAATAAACCCTACATCAGGCATACATCAGAACATGCAAAACAGGGAGATATACACATTGGATTGATGTCAGGCACTTCAGTTGCTTGGATTCTGTCTCACACGGCAAAATCACGTCCTTGGCAAGCTGCTGATCGATGCTGATAAAAGCTGCAGCATGACTTAGCATGAATCTAGCCAGGTGCTGGCACAAGGCACTTATCAGCATGTTGCATGGCTGCTACTGTACACCTATGTTACATCTGCACCGTTCAATGTGACACAACTCTCATGCTGCCCCCTGTCGCACTAAGCCATGCTGATGCTTATGTGCAATGAATTGATGTCAATGGTGTGCTTCATGCTGTGGGCTAGGTACGGCTACAAGGGTTTCTACAACCGCAAGCAGAAGCCAGTAGTCCTGAACAGCAAAGCTGTGGAAGGCATACAGTTGCAGGGCGGCACCATTCTTGGCACCAGTCGAGGCGGGGCAGACATCAAGTAAGTATGCTACGTCGCATCTGCTACCACTCCCTCTTCTTCTGCTTTGCCTAGAGCTGTCTTCTTCTTTTGCTTCATCTGCATGTCCTACCCCTGTCCTTCCTGCTGCTGTTGGTCAAATGTGCCATGGTGCATGGTGCAATGACAGGCTGTCCAATGGACTCATCAGCTGCTTGCAGTCACTCTTGCTGCAGTCTGCATCCACCCAGAAATGCCAGCCTGCTGTCCAAGCCATCCTTTCTCCATCTCAAAATCAGACTATTGATGACTTAGTTGTCCATGTGCACAAACTACCTGGTACTCAATGCGCTGTGTAACTGCACAAGTGCCTCAACAGGCTGTGCTCTCATGTATGCGAACTTTTAGGTAGCATTCTTTAGTTGTTCATTGCCCATCTACGTTCTTTGCACATGTGCAGGGAGATTGTGAAGCGGATAGACATGTGGGGCATAGACATGGTGTTTGTAGTGGGTGGCAACGGCGGCAATGCTGGAGCAGCAGCCATCCAAGCCCAGTGTGAGAAGGACGGCGTGGTCTGCAACATTGTGGGTGTTCCCAAGTCCATTGACAATGACATCCTGGTGGTGAGTCACCACTCCAGAGCTGTAACAGCTGCTGCCTGCTGCAGCCAAGGCATCAAAGTGTTGATTGGTCTGCGTCAGCCTTTCAACATTCAAAGCAGCGTATCATTGGTGAAGCTGTGCTTGGGAACTGGTCCTGGGGTAGAGGGCTTGTACTTGCTCTTTGTGCACACACACGGGGACTTGCACCCTGAACCAAGTGTCTGTACGGTAAAGATCTTTTTCAGCTGTTCTGCTATGAGACAGCTATGACGGTGGTGTCATCATCAGAAACAGCTTCATGCAATCCAGCTAGCAACAACCAGCAGTTTGCTGAGATGGTGTCACCATGGAGATGTGTCAGCTGCATGCAGACCCCTGCTTGATCATTCACTTAACAGCAACCTGAGTCAGCATTGTGATGGTGAGCGGAGTGCATGTGTGTGTGCAGATAGACAAGTGCTTTGGGTTTGACATAGCAGTGGAGTGTGTGTGCATGTGCAGATAGACAAGTGCTTTGGATACAGCAGTGGAGTGTGTGTGCGTGCGCAGATAGACAAGTGCTTTGGGTTTGATACAGCAGTGGAGTGTGTGTGCGTGTGCAGATAGACAAGTGCTTTGGGTTTGACACAGCAGTGGAGGAGGCTCAGACGGCGCTGCTGGCAGCCAAGGTGGAGGCCATTTCGGCTGACCAGGGCATCGGCCTGGTCAAGCTCATGGGCCGCTCCTCCGGCTTCATTGCCATGCAAGCCTCCATGGCCTCAGGTCACCTGCCACATCTTCTTCCCTCCTCTTCTTTGTCTGCTGCTGCTGCTGCTTCTGATGCTACTGCTGCTGCTGCTGCTGACAGTCTGCATCATTTTTGTCATCCGTCTGTCTGTCATTTGTCTGTCTGTCATGTATGAGCTGTCAAGGCATTGCTCTTCAGGCTCCAAGTGCTGCCCTTGCTGTGGCTCTGCCTGCTCATCTTCCTCTTCATTGCCTGCTTCATGACATGAATCAGCGATCAAGGTCGTCCCCGACAGCCTCATTGCCATGCAACCTTGTCATACAATCACAGTAGTGTCAAGTTGTGAAGCAACCAGTCTACAGCTGGAACAAGTAATACAGGCGCAGTCTCTCAGCCATACCAAGCAAATTGCACACCGGTCACATGAAGCAGCAGCAGCCAGGCAACATGCATGCATTGTGCACTTGCAGGCGTGGTGGACATTTGCCTCATCCCAGAGGTGAATTTCAACCTAGATGGGGGGCATGGCCTGATGGCATACATTGAAACACTGCTGGCCAACAAGGGCCACTGTGTCATCTGTGTAGCTGAGGGCGCTGGCCAGGTAACTGCTGTGCTCAACTTTTGTGTTGCCATTGTTACCTGGTTCACGGTTATACTTGCCTCCCTGATTATCATCACCTCCTGTTGATGTCATGGGACAGTATATATGTTGTATGAGAACATGAAGTTTATGAAGTGCCCTGGCATTCCAGTATGTGTCAGCTTGTTTTTACCTAATCGTGGGTTATTACGATGTAATGCTGCTGATGCAATTGCCCATTGCAGGGAAATGCTTGGGCGCCGGTTGTAGCCTCATGGGATCTCACCACAGCAACTTGGTGATGCAATGTGCATGAGCATGCAGAGCCCATGTCATGCATGCACACCTGTCATAACCAACATCAGTCAGTCCTTGAACAAATGCATATGCCTGCAGGAAATCTTGATGTCAGGTGACGTCCAGACAGACCTCAGCGGCAACCCCATTCTTAAAGACGTGGGACCCTGGCTGAAGTCCGAGATCAAAAAGCGCTTCAAGGAAGCAGACGTGAAGTACATCGACCCTTCCTACCTCATACGCTCTATTCCAACCACATCCAATGACCGCATCTACTGCAAGATCTTGGCACACAATGCTGTGCATGCTGCCTTTGCTGGCTTCACAGGAGTCACTGTGGGTCTGGTCAACACACATTACGTCATCTTGCCCATTCCTGTGGTCATTCAGGCTCCCAGAAGAGTAAGCTTCTTGTCCATTTGCACTTGCGAAAGATCATGACATGCTTGCTGTTGCACACACATTGCATAACTCACGTGTGTACTTATGCTTTTGACACGCAATGCTAAGATGCAGGCTTGCAGGCTTTTCTGGAACCACCCTTCTCTTCTGTTGAACACCTTGCCCTAGCCTATATGGCTGCTCATGGTCATCGCAGCGGTGCCAGGAATGTCTCTTTTAGTCGGCAGCATATGTCTTGTTTTGCTCTGTTTTGTTGCTGTATGTCTGGTATGAGAGGTGCATAGCATGTCATGGCTATTGCCATGGTCTGTATACCTCCGGTGCTGTCCTAAAAGCAGCTCCCAAAACCCTAGAAGCAGCTGCCAAAACCAGTGTGCAGGACTGTGGGGTTGATCTGTCCAGTTGTCCTGTTGCAGGTTGACCCCCAAGGGAAGCAATGGAACAGGCTCAGGTCTTCCATTGGGCAGCCTCAATTCTACAAAGACCCAGCAGCATCCGGAGCGACATCTACCACTGGTGCTGGTGTCTGAGTATGGGTTAGAAATTAGGGCTGGCAGGGTTTTCAGCGTAACAAAAACCCTCCTCGCGGAAGAGTTGATTGCACCTTCTGATCTGTCTTCAGCTTATACACCTCTTTATACCAGGCATTTGATGGGCTGAACCAGGGTTGCAGTTTGGTTGATGATTTTGTCACGAGGATCCAAATGCGCAGAGCTGCCTCAAGAGTCAGTGTGGCATTGCAGCACCAATGCTGCATTTGTATGTTGTTTCTAGTAGTAAGTGGGTGTATGGAACTCCTGTCATGATTGTCCACATCTGTATATTTGGGGCAGCATGTCCAAGGTGCAATGTACTGTGTACACTCTGGTTGTTGCTTGTGATGGTCTGTTGTTGCCGTGCAGACCATCGCTGTTCAGCATGCATGGTCTGTTTGCAAGTGGGTGATAGGTGCTCACGATCTGTTCATAACACTGTACCTCCTATCTCAACTTCTGTGCATGCTTACATTTTCAGTACAAGCCAAAAAATCCGAATACCTACAGGTGGCCACCAAATTTGCATAGCAATCCGCACAGAAACAGTGTAACAAGGGGCAATCCTGTTTTGAGTTGTGCTCACCACACTCGCTCCTAGTAGTATTGTACACAAGACAAGCAAGTAAACCTCTGTCAGGACAACAGGGCGTCGATTGCATCAAACTCTTTGACCTTGGCTGACACTGGACGCCTGGCAACTTGCTGACCCCCAAGTCGCAGGCTGCCAACGCTGCCAGTAGACCTGAAAACAAACTCTGAGTCAATCTCACAAGCTTTGATGTCTGCCACAATCAATATTGACAGTGGGTCTAATTACTGCGCTTAACACTGTGTAGTCAGCAAGCATCATCAACCATTAACAGACATTGCAGCAACATATGCATCTTATTAGTACTCACTAAACTTGTCACATACATGGAATATATACCTGCTCAAAGCAGAGCCAGGTCTTGTGAGAATTGATGCAGGAGAACCCAGCTTGGCTTGCATCACACTGGATGCTGTCATGGGCCGCAGCCTGTCAACTGCCTCTCTGCCTGGGCCAGCCCCTGGCTGCTGCTTCATGGCTGACTTCAGCAGAGTACGAGCCTGCTGCATAGGCTGAGACCCGTTGTCAGACTGCGCACTAGGCATGGCTGGCCACTGTGCTTGCTTGCGCTGCAAAGACTGCATGGCTACTGCCAGGCTGCGGCTCTTGGTCTGTGCCTCTTGCATGGCTGCCTTGTACCTATGCGTGCAGAAGTACATGGGCATTCTTCTGCAGAGCCATGCTCTTGACAAGTGGGCAAACTCATGTCTACATATGATAGGCATGCAAGGTGGTACATGGAGCCATGCCTTGGGCCATCACAATCTGTATGTGCTTTGCTGCCCTCAAGAGACAGCAAAGCAGCAGCGCTCGGCGTATGCTGATGCCCTGTCCGAGACGTCACTTTCAACTGAGCAAACTGGACAAATGGACATGTTATGCACATATCAACAGCTGCTCGGGTCAGATCAACTTGTCATGCAGTGTTGCGCACACCTTGCAACATCAGTCTGCAGGCCTTGGATGAGCTGCTCCTGCTCAGCCTGCTTGGCCTGCAAGTCCTGCATGGCTGCTTCCTGCTGTGCCAACTTGTGCCAGGGGGCAGCCTCCTCTACAGCAGCAGGGGACTTGGGCTGAGTCGAGGAGGGGGTAGACGGGGTGTTCCAGCTGGCAGGCATCTCAGACGGCTGACTCAGCAGATGAGGTAATGTGGCCAGGCGGTGCAGAGGGGAAGCTGAAGAGCCCACTGGAGCTGTGAAGGGGCGAGGGCTGGTTGGTGCTTGCCCCCCTGCTGCACCAGCCCCCTGTTCATGGTCAGCAGACAAGCATATATAAACCAGAAGAAGAAAAGAATGTTATGTGGCCAGAAAATGCAGAGTAAAGACAAAGCTCAAGTCTACAACTGCACATTGAGGTACAGCAGGCGAAGAGTCATGAGTCAGCCCCTAGCAGCAATGACTACTAAGAACTTGGCGAGTCATGTTCATCAGCAAGCAGACTCTGACCTGGAAGCCCTGCTGGCATCGGGCTGCAATCGCAGAGCGTGCTTTCAGGGCTGCCGCACGCTGCCCCTCCCCTGGTAAGGGCTTGCTGAGGTGCAGCAGCTGCAGATCTGCCCTCATCTGACTGCTGCAGTGCTGACGCTGCATACTGCCCAACACAGACTCTAATCTCTCAATGTACATGTACTGCTGACCCACTTCATCCTGCATCAAACACCTTGGCTCTTGATGGGTATGAGAGCTCGTGATCATGCAGGTTGCCGTGCATGTGTTGCTTGGATGGCTATCAGTCATATTACTAATACCTTGCTCTTAATTTGTGTCTTATTGTACATGGCATGCAAGTCTCAGGCTCCCAAGCAAGCAGCCCTGAGGGTCAGCGACAATCATGCCATGACATGAGGTGAAGGAGGCTTGCCTGCAGCTGCACAATGTGTCTATGCTGGGCTGCCTTGTTGGCTGCATGTGCTGAGCTGGACGCCTCTGCTTCCTGCATGACAAACCAAGTTTTCGGCAAGGCAGCATGTGGTGCTGCAGGCCATTGCAGGATCTCATCACACAGCGACTTAGGCCCAAAATGGCAGAGCTTACAAGGGTGCATTACAGACTGGACCACAGTGGACCTGTTTGTCAAAATAATCATGTCACGTACAGTCCAGTCATCTCTACAATGACTGAGAAGCCAGGCCCGCTTCAGGCCTGCAGACAGACGCCCTATGCTATAGGAAGCAGTCTCAAGGGTGCAGACACCTCTCAGGACCATACACAGCTTACACTGCCCAATGTGCTGATGAACACTGACACAAACAAAAGTGAAGACTGCCAACATACACCACAGCTGTTTGTCAGAGCGCTAGAATAGAGGCAAGCAGCCCAGCCAAAGACTTGGGGCGTCAGCAAGGTCAAACCTGTGCTCGTCTGTCCAGAGTCTGCTGAAGCTGTTGGCGCACAGCCTCCAGCTCTTGTGCATGGCCAGCACAGGCTGCCGTGACATGCTGATCTACTGCCGCTTGCACCCTGTCCTCAATTGCCATGCCAGCCTCCTGCTGCTGACCTACCTGCTCTGACTGGGCCCTACACCACTGTCAGCATTCTTCCCACCCGCATGCTTCATTTGCCTGGGGCCAGCTAGACAGCATGCATGCTGCAATGGATTTGGCATCTTTGCGTGCAGAGCGGCCACCTCAGTGTCTCAGGGCATAGACCATTTGGAAGCAACAGACAAGGTGTTGAGGCATGCAGCGGTGGTGCTCTGCTTGATTCAGCAGCTTTGGTTTGAGACAGCAGTCTGTATGGTGGGATCACAGCGGCGCACTAGGCTGTACTGTGTTTCGCAAGTGGGGCTGTGCGTAATGCCCAACACTCAGAAAGGGGCATATGCTGAGACGCATGTCACACCGAAACAGTTCCTAAGTAGATGTGCCCCACCTGAGCATGGCCGGCACAGACTCAGCCATGCGAGCTAGCTGCTGCTGCAGCATGTCATTGGCCAGCTTCATGGCAGCCACTTGTTTATCATGTGTTGCCTTGGTCTCCTCACTGTGGACACTGCCTGTCTGCTCAGCTGCAGCCATGCTTGCCTTCAGCTGAGCAATCTCTGCATCCAGCTTCCTTACTGCCTGTCCCATAGCAAACAGTTGTGGCCTACCACCAATATGCACAGTGAAACTTACAACAATACGCACTCACATCACTGTCACATCGTCTTGCATGCACAGTCACATGCACACGGTTGTGCAACCATGACTGAAATGCAAAAGCTGATTGTACAAATAGTAGTCAGCAAACGTGGCTGTAAATTAAACAAGCAGATGCTCATTTGTGTTACAGCAACGCCACACAGCCTCTGCTGATGGCCACTAGCTGCCTCTAGACGCTTTATGCAGAGAAACGGCCACAGTTTGTGGCCAAGACTGCTTCTCCACGATTTTGGCTGTGAGAGTCACCTGGAACTGGCGGTGCCCTGCAGCAGAGTGTCGTTCCTTCACATTGTCCAAGTCTGCAGTTAGGCGCTCAGACAGCCGCTCAAACTCATCGGCTCTGAGCTTGTGCCCATCCAGCTGAGACTGCAGCAGATGCAACTGGCGCTCCTGATTCAGCTGGTGGCTGGCAAAGGGCATGCTGGGTGTGTGTATGATGCTGTGGCACTTCTCCACTGGGGCAGTGCTTGGGACTGCTGCTGGAGGCTGTGATGGTGTGTGTGGCTTCTGCACCAATACAGGAGTGCAGGTTCAAGCAGCAGCAACATTCAGTGCAGACTGTTGGCTGGAAGGGACCTTGCACTGCAAGCATGTGATGGCAGCTGCTACAATTGCACAAGTTGCAGCAAACGAGTGTGGTGCTTTGTGCAAACTCTCAAAATCCCAAAATTGCAGAGTGTGGTGCTTTGTGCAAAGTCTCAATCTCCCAAAATTGCAGGCTGTGTATGATGTTGGACGGCAATAGTGGCGCTCCCGTGTCATGTGGCAGCAGGAGTTGCAGCACTGTATGATGCAGTGAACGACAATGTGTGTATGCTACCTGAGGCTCTGAGGAGCTAGAAGCCTCATGCCGGCTGGATGGTCGAGTATGCGGCACATGCTCAACCTCTGACAGCAGTGCTGCCCCATCCACCTGCACATGTATCAGTTGTTGGCAGTGACCGGCCACCGCTGTGACTGTGGCTACAGCAAGGGATGTAGCAAACAACTTCGACGTTGCTTTGGGTAGGCTGCTGCCAAGGTGCAGGCTTGTGAGGTAGATGCATATTGCTTGCGTTGCTACAACACTGCATTTGCTTATGCTGGATGACTGTGGGCTTCTTTTGTGCAGTCGACATACCAGCAGCTGTCCAGGCACACCTGTTCAAGAAGTTTTTGATAGTGAGTGTGAGTGTACTCTAGTTGTGCTTCTAAGTCTCTGATTCGATCTTTCTGGGCCTTTGGTTCGGATGCCGCACTCATCTTCATCGACTCGATGTGGCCCCGCTTCGAGGACGATTAGGTCCTTAACGTCTCAACAACTCCTTGAAATCTGCCAGTAACAAGCGGTCGGGAAGCCTGAACGTGAGCGAAGCCGGTATCGCTGATCATGGCCGAAAAGACGAGACTAGCAACCATCTGCTGACCCGTTGTAAGCTCTGTTGAGCGGCAGCTTCAGCTTTCTTGACCCCGGGAAATGTCAAGGAATCTGGACGGGAGACGCAAATCAGAAGTTTAAAATCCATACTATTAATCGCCAACCTGTGAGTAAACTCTGAAGCGCGATCGCGAGGGATCGTGTGTGAGCAGGGGCTCGGGGACCACGCCTGAGTGTGCAATGCATTGTGAGTCACTGTCAGTGCAAAATTTATTTACAGGTCGCGTCTGGCTGAGCTGTAGCTAAAAGTTCGCTGGCTGATAGGTCTGCCGGCCACGAGCAGCAAGCAGCAGGCAACAGAATCCAAAGGAGAGCCGAAGTTCATTATACCTATATCAGCAGAGTGAGAAGCCCTCAGAGTGTGTGTCGAAGCTTGAGCGTA